>RRZU010530168.1_pt1 | contig 66829 bp, 60 predicted proteins | sample 2165561 | NCBI WGS metagenome assembly RRZU01 (sample SAMN10456909, study PRJNA506462) | wastewater metagenome | isolation source: wastewater sludge | place: USA: Moscow, Idaho
TATACTTGGTTGAGGAAATTTATCTCCAGTTACTTTAGTTAATAAATAAGCATCTCAAGGATTATTTAAATCATATCTAGAACTTGATCACATTGCAATAACTGATCAAGTTTTTGGGTCCATTACAACTACATTTACACTATTAGCTTGAAAAGCATCAACATCTTTTGATATAATATCTTCAACAGCTTTTTGTATATTTCTATCAATTGTTGTTGTAATTGTAGCTCAAGCAGTATTTTTAGTTTTACTTTTTGTATTTAATGGTTCAATTACTCTTCATAATATATCAGTAATTGCAACATTATCTCACTCTTCTCATTTTAAAATTCAATCAAAATATCATTCTAATCAATATTTTCAAACTCAAGAATTATCAACAAATCAAATAATTTGTGAAGCCATTGAATTTTCAGGATATAATCTATGTCCTGATGCTTTTAAAATAATAAATTGTCAAAAAGTTTTAGAATCATCAGTATTTCATCTTTTTGTAAACTCATTTTCTTCTGATATTCTTTTTTTGATTAAATCACTACTATAAACAGATAATTTATTATATATAACAGAATATCTTAATTCTCTTTTTTTTATTAAATTTTGAACTTGTCATTTATCCCAAGAAATAATATTAGCAATTTTTTGGGAAATATCTCAAACTTCAGATTCTCATATTTCTTCAGGATTAACATATAAATTTGTTCAATTTACATAAACTCAATGAATTTTTAATTTTTCTAAATCAAATCATTCTTGATTTGATAAATCATCTTTTAATAATACACTTGTAACTTTGGTTCTATTTACTCTTTCTGTAATAAAAGTATTAATTTTTCACTTTACATAATCAATATCAGTTGAGAAATCATCTAAAGATTTAACTTGTAAAAATTTAGATAATTTTGATTTACAAATATTTGCATTTTCTAGATAACAAGTTTCATTATAAACAATTTCAGTTAAAAAAGTTGCAAGTCAAACTTTATCTCATTTTAATGACGGATCAATTGCTAAATCATTTAAATCAACACTTGTTGCTAAAATTGTTGAATCTTTATCTCATGATAAAATACTTCCTCTATTACTTGGAAGTACAACTTGTGAAATATGTTGATTATCAGCTAGTTTTTTATAATATTTATGATTAATTACTGTAAATATAAATAATTCAGCAATAATTAATATTCAAAAAAATATAAAAAATCAGTAAACTAAATGAGTTTTTGGTAGTTTTTGGATTTTTTTAATTAAAAAATTTATAAAATAATTAATTTTATGTTTATAATTCATTTGTTAAAATTTTATTGTTAATATTTGCCAGCATATTACTATCTTTATAATAAAAATCAAATATTTTTTATAGTTTTAATATTATTAAAATTGACTAATTTATATTTTAAAGTCTTATAAATAAAATAACTAAATTAATTTAATAAACTTGAAAAATATTATTTTTAAAATAAAATAGCTAAAATATTTATTTAATTTTATAAAAATGAATAATAAAAATAATTGAACTACTATTATAGAGGCTATAGTTGTAATGGTTATTGTATTAGTTTGAGTTGTTTGAACTTTTTCTATTTATGATAGATCACAAAAATTAGCTACTGCAACTCAACATAAACTTGAAGCCATTTGAATAGCTAGAGAATGACTTGAATTAGTTTCAAATATTAGAGATACTAATTTATCTTTATTTGCTGCTAATACTAAAGAATGTTGGCTTGTAAATAATTATAATTCTTCTTGTATTACTCAAACAACTACAGGAGCTTCATTATATAATTCTTGAAGTTATTCATTAATCTTATCTTGAGCTACTAATAGATATACTTTATCTTGAGCTAGTACTTGAAATTTTAGTGATACAAATTATAAAAATGCTTTTAGAGTAAATAAAGACTCTAACTGATATTATATACAATGAACTTGATCACCATTCAAACCTCTTTATACTAGAGAAATTCAATTATCTTATACTTGAGCTGATTATCAAAAAGTTATAGTAAAAAGTATTGTAAAACGGGTTGATTCATCAAAAACCTCTGGAAATTATCAAATAGTTTTTGATACATTATTAACAAATTGGAAATAAAAAATACATAGATTTTTAAAATCTATGTATTTTTTATTTTTATTTATATATCAAATAACTCTTCATCTTCATAATCATCGTCTTTTTTTGTATTCTTTTTCTTTTTAGTGTTTTTAGATTTAGTTTCAGATTCTTTTTGATTGTATAATTCATCAAGATTTCCTTCAAATATTTGAGAAACTTTGTTTTTTGTACTAATTTTAACTTCTTTTGTTCATATTTTATTCATAAACATCTCAAATTTAGACCTTACAAAATTTTCATATTCTTTAGAATTTTCATATTTATCAGTATTTCTACTAAATGGTGCTCAATTAGGTTCTTGAGTAATATCAATACACCTATTTTTTAAAGCTAATCACATTTCAGGATTGTTTGGATCAAATTTATTTCTTCAACTAATGTTTAAATCGATTTTTTTATATAATTCAAAATAAACATCAAATAATTGATCATCAGTATATTTATTTTTTTCTTGAAGTGATTTAAGTTTTTTAATATTATCAATTTCATTTAAAAATTGTTTAAATATTTTTTTTCATTCTTTAGTTGAAATTACTCATTCTGTAGCTTGTATTGAGAAATTGCTTTTTGCTAGCTTATTATTTAATAATCACATAGGATATCATTCTTCAAAACCTATAGCTGTTTCATTTATGAAATCTTTTCACATTGAAAATTCTGCATCATCATACCATCAAGCTAATTTATTTATAAATTGTTTAAAAGCAGGATTTGAATTTCTATTAATAAATACATATGGATCCTTTAATATTAATTTATCATTGATACTATCTCAATATTTTCACCAAAAATCTAGTGCTTTTTCAGCTGGAGATTTTCATCAAGAAGATTTAATATTTTTATAATCTGACTTAGCCTTCACAGAAGTCCCTAATGGTAGAGAATCAATTATTCAATATATAACATTATCAAATAATTCAAGATCAGTAGGTTTTTCACAAAATTTAAATAACATATAAGGACAATTCCGTCATCTTCAAGGAATAAGTAGTTTTGATAATAAATAGTTTGGCATATTTTTAGTCACTCAGCTTGCAGCAAGTGTAAAAATAATTTGATTAATATCTTTAGCTCATCATGCTTTTCAAATTGCTTTTTCAATTGCTCATATTCACTCTGCAAATTCTCAAGATTTTAATCATCATAATACAATTCAAACTCTTCAATCAAAATTTGTAGCTGTAGCTTTTCATTCTCATGATTCATAAGCTGAGTTAATTCATTCTCTTTTTAAATAATTTCAATAGTTTTTATTAATATCAGTTCTTCTTAAAAATCAATATCTTTTAAAATTTTCTTCTTTTTCTTGTGCTTTAAGTAATTCTTCAATTAAATCTTCTTCATTAAATGCTTTATTATCTTTTTTTGCTTTAGCTTCTTGTTCTTTATATAATTTATCTCAAATTCTTCATCATAATGCTTTATACCATAAAAAATCTTTTCTATATTTTTGAAGTTTACCAGGATATAGAGTTCAAAATTTTTTAACAGTAGCCATTAATGCTCACTCTAATTCTGGATAATGAGGTTTTGAAGAAAATATAACTTTTTCAATATGTTCAATGATTTTTTCTTTACTAGCATGAGAAACAAGTTCAGTCATAGTTCATTCCATAAGTTTCTTTTGTTCTGCTAATACTTGTTGATTTAGAGTTATTTGCCAAGATTCAGGGAGTGTTCATCAAAGCATTTTTGCAAATTTTGCAGAATTAGATTTACTATTTACTTCAAGTTTTGCTTTAACAGCATTCGTATACATATCAAATCATTTCCCAATTTCATTAAAAGATAATAAATTCATATAATCTTTTCATAAAACTGTCCAAAAGTTTGGTTTATGTCTTTTTGTTGATGGTCAATCTTTTTTTGATTTTTCAACTAATTCTCAAGTAAAATCTCAAACCATTTCATTTTCCTCAATTTCTTGTTTTAAATAGTATGCCATGTAATTTAAATCTCATACTATTTTATTTTTTTCATCAAGTGAATTTTCTCTATCAATATATTGATTTAAATTAAATTCTCCATTTTTAATTTTTCATAATTTAATTACTTTTCAATCTTTTCATTTAAGAAATTTTAATTCAGTGAATTTATCTTCTCATTTTTCATCCTTTGATTTTTGTTTAATTTTACCATCTTTATCATCATAAATTAAATCTTTAAATTTTGAAGCTAGTTTTTCAGATTGAAAAATATTTTCATATAAATCTTTTACTGTTCTAACTTGTTTTTGTCTTTTAATTTCATTTTCTTTAAAATATTGAGCAAATTCTTTAAAAGTTAAAAATTGATTATTTGATAAAGTTATTCAATTCGATTCAACTTTTTTAACTGAATAAATATTATTTTTTAATGGATTAAAAAATTTACTTTTTTTATCTTTTTCTGCTTTTTTTTCTTTTTCTATTTGTTCTGCTGGCTTTTCTTGTAAAAAACAAATATCTTTTAGCTCAATTTTAGAATTTTTTGGATCAATTTCATCTAAATATTTTTTTAAACTATCAGCTGAGTTAATATCATCTAATTCATTTCATTCTAAATCATTATCTTTAATATCATCATTTGAAATAAATCAAAAATTATTAAGTTCATTTGTAGTAATTGCAAGAAATTTATATAATTCTTTAAAATTAAAACTAGTTGTTTTATTTGTTTTAGATAAATAATCTTTTTTAAGTTTTCATTCAAATGTAGTAATATCTGAAACTGAGATTTTATTTCTTTCAATTGAGTTAAAATACATAAATCATCATCAATTTTTTCATCAAAATATTTTTCATTCTTTAAAATTGATTCTAAAATTCTTTTTTATACCAGGAGAGATTTCATCAGATTCTTCAATTTTTTTAATAAATCAATCAATAGATAATTTATTAAATTCATCTTCTTGATTTTCAATTATTCTTCAGTTTAAAGCTTCATCTGTTAATTTATTTATAATAAAATTTGATTTAGCTGATTCAATATTTTCTAATTCTGAAGAAATAATTTCTAAAGAATTATTATCTAAATCAAATGTGATTAAATTTGTATCAATTGTATTAATTAATTGTTTCGTGATTTCTGGTTCTGCAATTCATTCAGCAAGTAATAATTCTTTAATTTTTTTATTTTTATCTTCTTTAGAAATGATTCAAGCTTTTATTGCTTCATTTAAAGTTATACTTGGTAGAAAGTATTTTACAAAATTTTTTACTAAACTCTTATTTGGTAAAGATTTAATAATATTTTCTATATCAGAATAGTTAATATATCTATCTGGTGAACATAATGCATGGATAGATAATAATAATTCAGGATTTTTCTTTGCTTCTTCTTCATAAGTTTTATCTGAAAATATTACAGAAAGTAATTCATCATCATTTTTTTTATCTTTTTCAATATCTTCAACTATTTTATTATCTTTTAGAAATTTTTGAAGTTTAACTTTTGAGTTAGAAATTTCTTTCAACCCAGAAAGTGTAGAGTTTGAAATTAAATTATCCAATAAAGTTTCATTAAAATTATTGTAATTTTTTACAATATTATCTTTTAGAGATTTTTGAATTTGAGAAATTTGTAGTCATAATACTAAGCTTTCTTTATTAAAATGATCTTTAAAATTTTCACTAAATTCTTTTTGATATTCAGGATAATTCACTTTAAAATATTCTAAGCAATCTTGAAAAAGTTTATTATCTTTTTTAAGTTGATTAAAATCTCAAATTTTTTCATCTCATGAAATATAGGTATTAAGATATTCATTTATACAATTTTTGATAGGATTATCATTATTTGTTTTTTTTACATTAGAATCTTCTTTTTTTTCTTTTGTATCAAAATTAGGTAATGATCATGGTGTAGTTTTACTCATAATTTTTTAATTATATGTTAAATTCCCTTTGATTATAACATAAAGTAAACTAAAAAGCAAAAAAAAACTACAAAATAACTTTATTTTGTAGTTTTTTTTAATAATTAAGTATTTTCAGGTTTTGCTTTTTTAAAATCAGGAACAAAATCTAATTCTTTACTAGGTTTTCATATATAATATCATTGAACTAAATCAATTCATAACTTAGTACATTTATTAAATAAATATTCATCTTCAACATATTCAGCAACTGTTTTTGTGTACTCATTTTTAGTTTTATTAATCAAGTCTAATATTCATTCAGCTCTTGCTATTTTTCTATTATTTTTCTTAAAAGAATTTCAAATTTTAATTTTTGCTTTTAAATTTTTAATGACATTTGCATCAAATTTTATAAAATCAAGATTTTCTTCAATTGAATCTAATCTATCAAGATTTGCTCAATTTGATCAAAAATCATCTAATGCAGTTTTAAATGAAGCTTTTCTAAGTAAAATTAATGAATCATTAATTTTTTCTACATCTTTATTACTCCATGTTCATTCTTCTAATATTTCTATAGTGATATTAGAGGCATCAATATTATTATTATCAACAGATTGAATTAGAAAATCAATTAAATCATCATCAAGTAAATCTCTTTTAGTAAAATTTATTGATATATTTGTATTATTATTTTTTAAAATATCAATAGAATTAAGTATTACTTTTTTTGTAATATATGATTCTTTTCATATTTTATTTGTAATATCAAATAATGATAAATGTGGATAAAAATTATTATTATGTTCTATTCTTAATAAAGCTTCAAACTTTATTATTTTGTCATTTTTTAATGAATATAACGGCTGAAAAACATTATAAGCAGACGACCTTCCTTTTTCAATATTATTTAATACATGTAATGAGTACAATAAATTTATATCTTTAATTTTTATAACTGGTCTTTTTGTTATTAAATCTCTATGAATATCATCTATTGTGTTTTTATTTATTCAAATAGTTTCTCATATACTATTATTTTCAGTGTCTACTTTGGTTTTTGATTTAGAATATAAAGCATCAAGTGAAAAAGTTAAATATCAAAGTCATTCTTTATTTATATATTCTTTATTTTCTTCATTAAACATTGATAAAATATTATCATCAAGCTCTAATTTTACCTCTTTTTTTGATAATTCCTCTCTTAAATTCGTATAGTTAGCATAATTATCTATTTCAAAAATACATCCAAAACTTCAATTATCTTCTCATAATTTGTAAAATTTTTGTGAAATTTTTTCAATATTATTGTTTTCTTTTAATAAATTTGTTACTTCTTGAAGTATTTTAATATTAAGTTCTTTTGCTTTTTCTTTTGAAACAGTTGAATTAACAAAATCAATAAATGGGAAATCAAATTGAATGTATCAATACTTATTTCATTCATTATTTTTTAAAATTTCTTCAATTTCTTGATCTAGTTTTTCTTTGTTTTTTAATCAAGTATTTTTATCAATAAACTCTTTATTTAATGCTTTATTTATTTCTTTCAAATATTCTCAAATAATTAAATAATTCTTATCATAAACAGATTTATGATGTTGAGAGTTTAATTTTGGATAAATAAAGCTTATATGAAATCATTCAGGGTAACTATCACATTTAATTTCTTCATTATTTTCAATATTACAACTATCTACTCATCAATCAGGAGCTGATTTAATTGTAAAATTCATTCAATTAAAAAGTCAGTGAATAAATATTTCTTGTAATTCTTTAGATATTTCATCTTTGTTTAATAATTTTTTTTCTGTTATCTTTTCAATAATTTGATCAATTTTGAAATTTAAATCTTTTTGATTTCTTTCCTTTTTTGTGTTATATTTTTCTTTAATAATTGAAATTCAATCATTGACAGAGTCTTTAATATAACGAGTATCTGAGAGTCTTCTCTCTTTTACTTCTAAATCATAAAAATCATCAAAAGATTTATAGTCAGATCATGAATGTTCAAATCTTCTATATATTCAAATATTAAAATAAAATTTTTCTCTATCTTTATGTTGTCATAGAGGATTATTATTATTTATAGACTTTAAATCATCAGTTCAATTATTTTCTAAATAATTAATAAATATTTCAATTGATTTATTAAATGAATCTTTTGTGAAGTCATTAGAATATACATATGCTATAGTAGAAAAAAGTTTTACATAAGAATAATACAGTTGAGTTTTTTCAATATGTTTTCAAATATATTCTAAAACTTTTGTGATTAATTCATTTTTTTGAACATCTTTATTTTCTTCAGATAAGAGTTTTTTTAATAAAACTTCTATAACTTTTGCTTTATAAAATTCATATTTATGATTTTTGATTTTATCATCTGCAATAAATAATGTAATTAATTCATTTATCTGATTAAAATTTAAATCTTTTGAATAAAGTAATATATGATGTAATGCTTCAATTCAGTCTGGAGATTTTTCAAGTTTTGAATGCATTTCTTTATAGTTTCTATCTTTTAAAAATCAACCTAAATTACAAAATGAATTAATACATCATTCTTTTACCTTTAAAATATCAACTTGTCATTCTGTTTTAAAATTATTTTTTTTAATACTTTCAAATTTTTCATGAGAAAATTCATTATTATTTACAATGTTTACAATATTTAGAATTTTATTAAATTTTTCATTTTCAATTAAATTTTTTTCAGAGTAATACTGTGATAATTTATCATTCATTCATAAAAAAGCATTTGAAATATTCCCAGAAGCAACAGCTTTACAATATTTAATAGCTCAATCATTACGAGGTTTATTTATTTTATTTTTATATCAAGATTCATCAATTTTACTGAAATTTTGAAGTAGAGTTGAAAAAATATCATAATAATCATTAATAATATCTTCTTTTTTTCTATTAATTCAATTGTTATCATATATATCAACATATTGTGTCATATAATAAAAATTGATTACTAATTTTCATTTAAAAAAATTAATAACATCAAAATGTCATTTTAATTCAGGATGAGTAATTAAAAAATTTTTTTCAAACTCATTAGTTTTATTTTCAATATCACTTATTAGTTGTTTAGTGATTTTATTTTCAGAGTTTTCAAAATTACCATAAATTTTAAAATATATTTCTTTTGATTCTTCTTGAGTTAAATTTTTGTTTAATTCGTTTATTTTTTTATTACTGATATTAGCATATTTTTTTTCAAGAGTAAAAATTCAATTATTTCAAATAAATTCATCGTTAAATGTATTTATTGAAATATTAGATTTAAAAAAGATTACTTTTAAATCTAATAAATATTCTTGCATAATTCTTAAAATTGATTCTATTTCTTTTTTGTTTGTAGCATCTGCTTCAATAAATAAAGAAAGTTTATTTAATAATTCAATTGTATTAATATATGCATAAAAATATGTATCAAATTTTTGAGGATTATTATAATTATTTTCTAATTTTTCTAAAAAATTAATAAAAATTTTTCATAATTCAACATTAGAAAGAAAATTTTCATATGTTAGAATTTTTCTACATTTTCAAAAAGATAACATATAGAAATTAAACCTCATATCATCAAATGAATTTACTGCTTCAATAGCTCAAATTCAGGCTAAATTATTTTCAATATAATTATTTAATTCACTCAAATGGTTTTCAAAGTCGTATTTATTTTCCATTAGTACAATATTATCTTCATTGTACATACTATTTTTATCAGCATTTATAACTTTTTTATTGACAAATTCTGATTTAAATTCATTAAAATAGCTGTTGAAATCAAAATTAATAATTTCATCAACTTTATCAATAGTTTCAGGTAATTTAGTTTTTTCTGTTGTATCTTCATTTAATACAACAATATTATTTTTTAGTCAATCTTGTTCTTGCTTGTTAGAGTCCCCCATAATTTTATTTAAATCCATATAACAAAAAATAAGTAAATAGTACTTGATAGTTTCAAGAGCTATTTTTACTTATTTTTTTCTAAAAATCAAACAAAAAATTATAAAAAACATTTTTAATAAAATCACTGGTTTTTATAGTGAGTTAATTTATATGAAGAAACTTCTTTTAATATAGAAATTACATCAAATTGAGCAATTTCTATATTAATTTTTTTTGTAAAACAATAGTAATTTATAGTTTTTAATATTTTATTTAGTTTTGGTTTAGTTATAGATTCAACTCACTCTCAGTAAATAGTATTGTTTCTATACTTTACTTCAATAAAAATATATTTATTTTTATATTTTGCAATAATATCTATTTCTCAAATGGTTGAATATTTAAAATTAGTTTCAAGAATTTCATATCATTTATTTTTTAGATAATTTATTGCTATCAACTCCCCTTTATCTCATGTTTTTTTCATAAATTATTTATTAAAAGATAAAACTAATACTAGAAAGTATTAGTTTTACTAAATAACAATTAAGGTTTTGGATTACTAGGAATTTCTTTAAAAATTTCTTTTGTTAAATCTTTAAAATTAACAAATCATTGTTTTTTTAATAAATCTTCTAATTCATTTTCATTATTCCAATTTCATAATTTTTTTAATTCTACTATAGTTGATTTTTCTTTAATATTGTCAATATTTTTTGTATTTTTATCAATATTTAAATTTCAAATATTTATAGTATTTGGTGTACTTATATTACTTTCTGTAGAATCATTTTTATAATGAGATTCAACTTTTACTCAAGAATTTTTATAATAACTTTGAACATCAGCATCACCTGAATTTACTACTCATAAGATAACTTGTGCTTTTTGTAATTCAGTCATATTTTTAACATCAGTAATTCTTAAACTTTTTAATAAATCTTTTATTTGAGTGTTATTAGATTTCATTAAAGCATCAAAGAAGTCTTTATCATATTGTTTATATGTTTGATTATCAACAGTATATTCATTTCTTCATGAGACAAGTTTTCCTGCATGAGTTTTCATTTCTTCTAATGAAGAAAATCAAGTAGTTCTATTTTTTATTTCAGCTATTTTATTTAATTCATTTTCATCATATCAACTAACTCAAAATTTTGAATTAATTGCTGCATTCATTGCATTAACTCTTTTTTGATCTTTAGCTTGCGGAACTGATGCAATTGTTTTTCAAGCAGAATCCAATCAAGATAATGACATTCATCAAGGTAAAATTGGAGTATGTTTTGGAATACTTTTAACAAGATCTGACATTGATTTACCAAATCAAGCAATTGGATCAACAACAGATTTTGTGATTTTTGAAGATTGTAATGCAGCCATTACTCACATCCAAAGAATAACAAGTCAAAATATTTTTATTAAAACATCTCAAGCTAAAACTCAAAATGTAGCATTTTTTGAGTCAGCTGTTTTATTTACCTCTGCAAGTGCATCTTTTTTAACTTCATCAGACAAACAAAATTTAGTTGATTCATCTCATCAAACACTAAAACATCAATCTTTAAGTATATTATTGAATTCTGTAGATACTGAAGTAAAGCTAATAAGTAATAATCAAAATACTAATGCAGCTGATACATAAACCGGAATCATAGCTAATCATATAAATGTTGAGATATTTAAATTTTCCATTCATTTAAATCATGTTTTTTCTTTTTTGAAAAAATATAATAATCAAAATATGGGAGAAATAACCATATACATCCATAGATAAAATCATCTAGTAATTAATGTAAATAGTAGTGCTAGCATAATTAATGCATAAGCAATAAAAAATATAAAATCAAATCACATACTAAAAAATACATCAAATAGGTTTGCAATTGCACTTCATTTTCAACCAGATGTTATGATATTAATATCTTTGATTTTCATTACATTATAAGTGTAATAACTCATAATTCAATATGGAGAAGAACTTAAAAAACTGCTTAAAGGTTTTTCTACTGGATCTTTACTATCAGAACAAACTATTGTATATGATTTACCTAAGACTTCAATTGGAGTTGATATTTGTCATGTTTGAGTTGATGTTGAAGTAGTAGTTTTTTCAGTTGAAGTTTCTTTTGAATCTGCTGTTTTGTTAGTTAAATTAATTTTATATCCATTTGCACAGTATTTAATCGGTTGAGATCATGCAGCAGAATTAGTTCATAATAAATCAGATGGAATATTTATTACTGCAGTAGTTAAAACTACTGAAATTGAAACTATAAATTGTACAAAAAACCATGAAAAAGGAACTATTAATATTCAAACTATAAATCTTGGAAGAGCTTGTTTTAATCAAACTGTTGCATTACTTGATCAAACTATATTCATAATAGCTATATAAACTAATATAAATGCAAATCAAATGTATACAACATTTGTAATAATTATCCATAATGATTTTAAGGTCGGAGTTAATCAAAAAATACCTCAAGTACTCCAATCAGGAGATAAAAACATTCAAACTAAATTAGTTCAAATTCAAAGTATTAAACTAAATACTCAAATAATTGCATTTACTAAATCAGCTGATTTTTTAGCATCATCACCATCTGTAGCAAAAACAGAAGTACTTATAAAAATAAAAGCAAAACACATTAAGTATTTTAATGTATTACTTTTGTTTATTTTATAAATAAATGTTAGTAGTAAATTTTTAATTTTTTCCATATTTATTTAATTTTAAAATTAATATCTAGTTAATTGTATCATATTTTTTTTAAAAAACAAAAACTTTTTGTAAAAAAAGACATTTTCTAAAAAATGTCTTAAAAAAATTAATCTCTAGATCTAAGTTTTGATAATAATTTAAGTATTTCTAAATACACCCAAATTAAAGTTACTAGTAATCAAAAACTCATATACCATTCCATGTATTTTGGAGCTTGTGATTCAACTCATAATTCAATATTTTTAAAATCAATTCATAAGTTTAATACTGCAACAATACAAACTACAACACTAAATCAAATTCAAATTAATCAACTTGAGTGAATATATGGTATTTGATACCATCAGCTTAAACTTCAGATAAGTGAAACCATATAAACTATAAATATTGAAAATGTTAAAGCTGAAATTATCATTAAATATTTTTGATTTACTTGAATTAGTCAAGTTCTATATGATAGTAACATAAACATAAATACTGCAAAAGTTATAAGTACAGCTTGCATAACTATTCAAGGATATGTTTTTTCAAAAAAAGTTGAAATAACTCATAAAGTTAATCACTCTAAAATTGCATATATTATAGATAAATACGGTGAAGATTTTTTAAAAAATATTATTATAAATCATAAAACTAAATTTAGAGGAATTGCAAGTAATATATATGGAGATAAAATATTAAAATACATCCAAGAAAATATCGATCAAGCAATTGTAAATAATATTAAAAGTAATGTTTTGTTTATTGTTCAATTTAGTGTCATTGAATTTTCACTTGTTCAAACAGCACTAAATAATTTTTCACTTATTATTGGATTTGCCATAAATTTTTTTTTAAAAAAAGTAAATGAATTATTTAAATTCGTATTAGATTATATAAATTAAATACTTTTAGTAAAATAATTAGATATTGACTTTTTAATATTTTCAAAGAATAATTATATGGTCTAGATTATCATCAAAATAATCAACTCAATTTTTCATCATATAATCAATAGATTTGAAGTTTTTTTGATTTAATACTTTTCTAACTCTTGTGAAAGTTTCTTTATACCATTCTGATTTATCTGCTTCAATTTTTGCTTCAAGTAATGCTGAAAATATATCAGCAATTTTAACTATTTTTCATAATTCATCATCAAAAGGCTCTAAAATATAATTATTTAAATGATTTTTAAATTCAAAATCTCATAAATAATTCAATATATTTTCTTCAAGCATAATTTTTTCAACTTGAGATAAAACATCTCTAAATCACTCAATAGCTGATTTGGTAGGGGTTACAATATCCCCTGTTATTGCTTCTGGAATATCATGATATAATCATTTTTTCATCATTTCAAAAATTTCAAAATCATTTTTTTCTTCTAAAATTCATAAAATATATGAAATACAAAAAACTATGTACAAATGTGACATTACAGATATTTTTGTAACTCTTTGAGTATGATTCCATCTTTGAGAATATTTCAATCTATTTATTTGTTCAAAATATAGAAACAAATCATCGTTTAAATATTTATTTAAAATAGAAAATTTATCTTGATTTAATTGAGATTCAAGATTTTCATAAGTAGATTTATAAATATTTGTAAATACTTTATAATTATACATTATTTCAATTTTTGAAGTAAGTAATTTTGCAAATTTAAATACTAATTCTTCAGTTTGGTATTCTTGTGGATTTTTTGAAATAACATCTTTAAAATCTGATTTAAACTTCTCTGGTAATTCAAAATCAAGTATTACATTGTAAACTTTTTGATTTAATTTTGTAATCATTTCTGGTTCAATTTTTCTAATTTGATTTTTAACTCAAGAATTTATATCCGATAATACAAAAGTATTTAGAGATTCAAAAAATACTTTTTTATAAATATATGATAAATCTATTTTAATATTTTCTTTTTCTTCTAAAATATCAGCAAAAGTAGTACAAATATGCAAAACTAAAGCAAGATTTTCAGTTTGAGTAGTATTTTCAATTCTTGGAAAATTATTCCATCTAATAATAGAATTTCATCTAAAAATTAGACTTAAAATATGTCATATCATAATTTGTTGTTTAGAAAATAATAATAATTAACCCATCTGTCTTTCAGACATCTTCCCTTAAGCCTAAGGGAAGAAAATAAAGTATTTTTTAAAAACACTGTTTTAATAATATGTTTATATTGAAAAAATCAACTAAAAAACAAAAAATGACTTTAAAAGTCATTTTTTAGTAAGGTTTTAAATATCCTCAATTTGATAAACTATAAGTTTTTCATCATAATGAAGTATTTTCATCTGTTTTATAATAAACAGTAAATCAATTTCATTTAATATTTGTAATTGTAGTTCAAGAAATATTTGCTGAAATAACATTTACATAAGAATCTTTTGTTAAGTTCCAAGTACTAGTTAAATCAAGAGAAATATTTACAGATTTTGCTGTTTTATCAGTATTAATAGCTCAATTTAATATAGAACTATTTTTTAGAGTCATTTGAACTGTACTTATACTATCAGCTGTAATATCTCAAGTAAGAGTTTGAGTTGTTGTGTTTATTATTAAATTTGCTCAATTTGAGCCAGTTTGTCACCATCTTGAATTTGATGTTGCTTGTACTAGTATTCAAGAATCAGCTTGCAAATCTACATCTGATAAATTAATATATCAAGTAGTGTTTGCTGAGTAAAATAATGGTCAATTTGTAGCTGTTAAACTTCATAAAGTCATAGAAAATACTCCTCAATGTCAGTCTGTATCACCTGAAAAGCTTTGATAAATCATTACTCACCAATTTTTCATTCATTTTAAAATACAGTCAGTTAAACTAATAGAATTTTGTCATTCAATTACAGCTGCTTCAGTTCAAGTAGCTATTCAAGTGGTATTTTTAAGTACAAATTTTCAAGTAGAATAAATAGCTGGTGAATCTTGCCCGATAGTTTGAAGTACACTATTTGTTATAGTCACATTTCCCTCACCTCTATCTGTTGCAGAAGCTGCAGAATGAATTCAAACTGTACTAATATTTACTCTGTCAGCATTTATAGTTCATCAATATGTTGCATCAAGTCATCTAGCTCAAGATTCTGCTGTTGTTACAACAGTTACATTTGATAAATTTACTGTACTATTTTTTGTAGAAAATACTCAGTTTGCTCAATTTGAAGTAGTTTTTACAGTAGAATCTGTAATATTTAAAGTTCATCAATTTTTAGCTATAACTCATGAATTTAATCAATAAAATTCAGAATTTTCAGTATTTGATACATCTCAAGATTTATCAATTGTTACATTTGATAAATTTAATACTCAACTATTTGTAACAACAACTACTGATTCATCTTCTTGAGTTGATGTATATTCTCAAGATGAAATATCTTTTGTTCAAGTTGATAAAGTTATTCAAGAAGTAGAAGCATTTATTTCAACATTTGAATTACTAGTTCAAGTTCAAGGAGGAGTCAATGCAGTTCAACTTCAAATTTTAAATCATCAAGGAGAAGTTCAAACATTAATTCATCAACTACCAAATCAACCAGGTGGAACTCAAGGCATTCAGTTTGAAGATCAAGTTTGAGATATTTTTTCATCTACCATAGTTTTAAATTCTCAATATATTCACTTATCTGTTGTAGAATTTGTATTTGGTATAATTGAATCAATTACACTAGATATTTCTTCAAGTCTAGCTTTTGTAAAAGTTGATAATTTTTGTTCAATTTTTAAATAAGTTTCTCAGGAAATATATTTAAAATTTCAACTAGCAAAAGCTAATGATCATAAAGACATAGTTAATAATAATGTAGAAAAAGTATAGATTATTGTTTTTTTTCTTGTTCATATAAAAATTGTTAATAAATAATAATATTTCAATAATAATTATTTTTATTAAGAATAGGTTAAGAAAAAAAAGATGATTTTAAATCATCTTTTTTTCTATTTTTTGGTTGGAGTATAATTAGTTTCAATAGTATTAACATCATAATAATAATTATTTTCATCTCTTAGGTCTGAAATTTTATCATTTAATATTTCACTTACTTGTTCTGCTATGGTTTTTAATGTTGGATTTTTTTGAGCAATAGTATCTAATTTAGTAACAATTCAATTTAAATATAAAATAATATCTCTATAATCAGCATATGTTTTAGTTGCATTATTTATATAATTATTAGCTAATTTTTCAGCTGTATTTGTATAAACTTTTACAGTATAATTTCAAGAATATGAAGTTTGATTATTTATATTAAAACTAGTATTTAATTTATAATTATCTTTAGAATATTCTGTTTTAGATTTATTTTCATTAACTACAGAATAATTGATATTATAATAATTTTTTATATCATTTTTATCAATTTGTATAGTTAATATTCAAGTTGCTTTATCAGTATATGAATCATAATTAATTATTCTAGTATAATATTTTCATAAGAATTTAACTTTTACATAATAATTGTTATCAGGAAATTTTTGTAAATTATTTAATTCAAATTTAATAGTTAATAATTCAGTATCTTTATTATAAACACTTGATAAAATAGTATTTTTCCAATTAAAATTATCTTTTGTATTAGTAGAAGTTGAATAGTTTGATGAATTATTAAAAATAGTTCAGTATGTATTTAAACTTATATCTTCTTGTGAATAAACTGTTTTTGTTTTTTTCTTATTAAATATACTATAATCTATATCATAAGAATTTTCAATATCATCTTCATCAATATTAATTGTAAAAGTTCATGATAATTTATCATTTGAAGAACTATAACTTAAATCTTTTGTATAAGTTTTTCAATTAATTTTTAATTTTGCATAATAAGAATAATTAGGAGTTGAGGTAATATCTTCTAACTCAAATAGTATTGATAATTTTTCATTTCTTTCATTATAGTCACTTGAAATAACTAAATCATCCCAATATAAATCTTCATCACTTGAAGATGAATAATAACTGTTACTAACATTTTCATCTACAGTTAAAGTATCCTCTGTTGTAAAAATAATTGAGTTATTTGAGTTTTTAATATTTAAAGTATATTCATAATCATTTTCTAAATCATCTCTATCAATAAATATAGCATGAGTTGCATAATATTTATCATCTGAAGAAGAATAAGTGAATTTTTCTGAGCTATTTTTTCAATTAATTTTTAAATATGAATAAACAGTTCATGTTGGATTTTCTTCAATATTTTCTAAAGCAACAGTTACTTTTAAATACTCTGTATTACTGTTGTAAGAATTAGTTAATTCAAGGTTATTCCAATCTAAAATATTATCAATATCTCAACTTATTGTATCAGTAAATTCTACATCATATGTACTTTTATTTACTATTTTTAAATACATATCATAAGAATCTTGTATGTTTGAAGAATTAATATATACATCATAATTTAGATATAATTCATCATTTCAACTACTATAGCTTAAATCTTTTTTATAAGTATCTCAATCTATTGTAAAATTTACATAATAAGAATTTCTTGGAGTTGTGTCTTCAGGAATTGATAATTTTACATTTAATTTTTGAGTAGAATAGTCATAAGTATAGTCTACTTCAGCATCACTCCAATCTATATTATCATCATAATAAGCTTGAGTAATTCAACTTGATAATCAAAAATAAGTTAGAAATAATGAAATAACTAATAATTTTATTTTTTCCATAATATTAATTGTTATATAATAAAATTTAATAATTTGACTTATTGATTATAATCATTTTATTTGATTTGCAAATCAATGTAATAAATTATTAAAGAGAATATATTATTTAATAATTTATTTTATGCAAATTTATATTTAATTTCTTGAATTTTATTTTATTTAGATATTATTATATTAAATTTATTATTTAATAAGTTAAAAATGAGCAATTTAAAACTAAAAGAATATTTACAATCAGAATATTTAAGAAAAAATGAAGAAATAATTAATAATTTCAAAAATACTAAATGGAAACTTTCAAAAATTTATATTGAACTTTTATGATACTTTACAACTTTTTTATATAAACATAGAGACTGAGTTTATATTGAAAAATAATTTTAAGAGAAAATGATATAACTTTAAAAGTAATACAAAGTAATGATTTAATTAGAGGTGATTTATTATATTTTTCAACAGAAAATTATGTTATTGAAATTCAAACAAAAACTGAGTGAAAAATACTAAAATCAATACCAAAAGCAAATGTTGAATATATAAAATATGATAATTTTAATTCTTGATTAAACCCTAGTTTACCAAGTACTTGAAGTTGAAATATTAATTAAGTAAATTTAAAAAATCAAATATTTAGAAAAATATTTGATTTTTTAGTATTTTTGAATATTCTGTCATCACTTTGGATTCATAGCTCAGTTGGTAGAGCAGGTCCCTCTTAAGGACAAGGTCCCGGGATCGTGACCCGGTGAGTCCACCAAAACGATATTAAAAAAGAAGTTTTTAGAAATAAAAACTTCTTTTTTAAAATAAACTTGACTTAAAGTACTTTAGGTTATTATAATATTGTAAATTAAATATATTATAATATAACTATAAATTATATGTCAAAATACACTATCAAAGAAACAGCTCAAAAGATTTGATTACCAGAAAGCACACTTAGATATTATGAAACTATGTGATTAATTGAAAATATATCAAGAGATCCATCAAGTAAGCACAGAAGTTATAGTGAAGAAAATATAAATTTACTATGAGCAATAGCTTGTTTAAATGCTACTTGAATGTCAATTTGAGATATGAAAAGATATTTAACTAATTTAAATAGTTGAGATCAATCTCATAAAGAGCAAATTAAAATATTAAAAGATCAAGAAAAAAAATTAATTCAAGAAGAAAAAAATATTAAAATTAGGAAAAAATATATTCAAGAAAAAATCAAATATTGGAATGCAATAAATTCTTGAGATGAACTAGAATTAAATAAAATAAAAGATAGTATTTATTCAATAATTGATGATTTAAAAACATTAAATAAAGTGAAAGATAATATTTATTCTATTGCAGAAAAAATAGAAAATATAAAATAATTTAAAAAATCTTTTGACTTGAAGTACTTTAAGTTTTTATACTTAAGGTACTTTTATTTTTAAAAAATTTTTTATGAAACATATAAATGAAGAAGATTTTGACAAAGTAAATATCTTTTGAAAATGAGATTATAACGATAAATATGCTGATTTTTTTAGCTGAAAATCATTTTTAAATTTCTCATGAAATCCTTGAGAATTACCATTTTTTATGGCAAATGTAAATTTTGAACCAGGTTGTAGGAATTTTTGGCATATTCATAATGCAAAAACTTGATGATGACAAATACTTATTTGTACAGCCTGAGAATGACTTTATCAAGAATTTTGAAAAGAAGTTCAACATCTAAAAGAAGGTTCTATTGTATATATTAAACCTTGAGTAAAACATTGGCATTGAGCTAAAAAAGATAGTTGGTTTTCTCATATTGCTTTTGAAATTCCATGAGTTGAATTATCAAACCAGTGGCTTGAAGAAGTAGATGATGAGTATTATAACAATTGTAATTAATTTGAAAAAAGTTTTTTAAAAAATCTTTTGACTTGAAGTACTTTAAGTTCTTATAATAAATGCATATTGATAATTTTTTATTAATATGCATTTATTTTTTAACTTATTTTACATGAATAAAAAAATTATAAAAACAATATTCTCATTTTTATGAATATTAATTTTATTTACTTTAACAAGTTGTAATAAAAATGAAGTTACAACACCTCAAGTAAAAAATAATACTAATACAATTAGTACGACTATTTCAAATACTTGAGAAACGAATTCAGGTTTAACTTTTAAGTTAAGTGACAAAGTTGATATGCAAAAAGTTACATTTAAAAACAGATATTGAATTGAATTAGTATGATTTTTATTTACACCAAAAGATACTTGAACTTGAAAACTTCAAGCTATTGCAATTAGTTGACCTTTTTGAGCTGTAAAAGAACAATCTTCATGATTATATGCTAATCAAATGGCTGAAAAATGATTTGTAACTTTAGCTTTTGATCCTTCGTATACTTGAGAAAGCGCTTGAGAACCAAGAGATATAACTTCTCCAGATTTAAATACTGAGGATTTTAGTGCTGCAGTTGATTATCTTTGAAAAGTAGAACTTGTAGATAGAGAAAAAATATGAATAATTTGAATTTGTTGATTTGGTTGATTTGCTTTAAATGCAGCAAGTGTTGATAATAGAATTAAAGCTGTTGCTACAAGTGTAATGTATGATATGTCTAGAGTAATGACAAATTGATACAATGATTCAAATACTGATAATGACCGTATTGCTATGCTAGATCAATATGCTAAAAATCGTTGGGAATATATTGATTGAACATCTGATCCTCAAACTCCAAGTTGAATTATGACTCAAGAACAAATTGATAGTTTAGAAAATCCTGTTATGAAAATGTATATGCAATACTATAAAACTGCTCGTTGATTTAATGAAAGATCAGTTAATTCTAATTGAAATAGAAATCCTACAAACATATCTTCATTTTTCAATTTTCCTTTAATGTCTCGTATACAATATATTTCTCCAAGACCAGCATTAATTATTGCTTGAGAAAATGCTCATTCAAGATATTTTTCTGAAGATGCTTATAAAAATGCTTCTGAACCTAAAGAATTATATATAGTTCCTTGAGCTATTCATACTGATTTATATGATGGTTGAGATCAAAATTATATTCCTTTTGAAAAATTAGATACATTTTTTAAAACAAATTTAAAATAATTTTTTATGATTTTTAAAATGACTTTATGAATATTAAGTTTAATAATTATAGTATTTTTAAATATATGAGATAATAATATAAATAATAACATAAATACAAATCAAGAAATTGTTAAACAAGAAATAAAAAATACTCCTATAATTCCAGAAATAAAAAAAGAAAATATGATAAATATTAAAATCTGAGAAAAAACATTTACTGCTGTTTTAGATAATTCTAAAACAGCTTTAGAATTTAAAAATATACTTCCTTTAACACTTAATATGCAAGATTTTAATTCAAATGAAAAAATGTATGATTTAGATAATTCATTACCTAAATCACTATATAAACCTTGAATTATTAATTCCTGAGATTTAATGTTATGGCAGTCAAATACTTTAGTATTATTTTATGAAACATTTTCAAGTGAATATTCTTACTCAAAAATCTGAAAAATAGATGATATAACTTGACTAAAAGAAGCTCTTTGAAGCTGAAATATAACAATTAATTTTTATAATTAAAAAATAAATAAAAAATCTTTTGACTTAAAGTACTTTAAGTTCATATAATAGAAAATACTTAAAGTGATTTAAGTATTTTTTAATTAATAATTTATAAAAAATATGTTAGAAAAAATAAAATGACCTGAGGATTTAAAAAATCTTACAAATCCTGAATTAATAAAATTAGCAAGTCAAATGAGACAAGCTTTAATTACTAGAGCAAATGTAATTTGATGACATTTTTGACCAAATTTAGGTATGGTTGAAGCAACAATTGCATTACACAAAGTATTTAATTCTCCTGTTGATAAATTTGTATTTGATGTTTCTCATCAATCTTATCCTCACAAAATGCTAACTTGAAGAATGGAAGCATATACAAATCCTGAAAAATACAGATCAGTTTCAGGTTATACTTATCCAAAAGAAAGTGAACATGACCAATTTTTTGTGTGACATACTTCAACTTCTATAAGTTTGGCTTGTGGACTTGCTAAAGCAAGAGATTTAAAATGAGATAAAGAAAATATCATTGCAATTATTTGAGATGGTTCTTTGAGTGGATGAATGGCTTTAGAATGATTAAATAATGCTGAAGAATTAAATAGTAATTTGATTATTATTTTAAATGACAATAATATGTCTATTGCAGAAAATCACGGTTGAATGTATAAAAACTTAAAAGAATTAAGAGATACAAAATGAACTTCTCAAAATAATTTATTTAAATCATTTTGATTGGATTATTATTTTATAAAAGATTGACATAATTTTGATGAATTAATTGAAACTTTTCAAAAAGTTAAAGATTCAAACAAAGCAGTAGTAGTTCACATGTGTACAGTAAAATCAAAAGGTTCAGAATTTGGTGAGAAAAACAAAGAATTATGACATTGGATTATGCCTTGAATGTTGGATATGGATTTATCAAAAATGAGCTTTCCAGAATCATATTCTTCAATTACAGCAAATTATATTAAACAAAAATACAAAGAAGATAAAACTGTGATAGCTATAAGTCCAGGAACTCCTAGTCTTACTTGATTTGATGGAAATTTTAGAAAAGAAGCATGAATTCATTATACTGATGTTTGAATTGCTGAAGAGCATGCTGTTGCATTTATTTCTGGAATTGCTAAAAACTGATGAAAACCAATTTTGGCTATTTGAAGCCCTTTTATTCAAAGAACTTATGACCAATTATCTCATGATTTAGCTCTAAATTCAAATCCTGCAACTATTTTAGTTACATTTAATGGGATAAATGGATGAGATGCAACTCATTTATGAATATTTGATATTCCATTGATTTCAAATATTCCAAATATGGTTTATTTAGCTCCAACTACAAAAGAAGAATATTTAGCAATGCTTGACTGGTCAGTTGAACAAAATAAACATCCTGTAGCTATTAGAATGCCAGCTTGAGCAATGATTAGCTCTTGAATAGAAGATAAAACTGATTATTCTACTTTAAATAAATTTGAAATAACAAATTTATGAAATGAAATAGCAATAGTTTGAGTTTGAAGCTATTTTCACCTAGCTAAACAAGTTAAAGATAAATTAGATAAAGAATTAAATATAAATACTACTTTAATTAATCCAAAATTTGTAACTTGATTAGATACACAAATGCTTGAAAAATTAAAAGAAACTCATAAAATAGTAATTACTTTAGAAGATGGATGTTTAGATGGATGATTCTGAGAAAAAATTACAAGATATTTTGGTACTTCAACTATGAAAGTATTAAATTATTGAGCTAAAAAAGAATTTACTGATAGAATACCTTTAACTAAATTACTTGAAGAACTTCATTTAACTCCAGAATTAATTTTATCTGATGTTAAAGAAATTTTATAATATTTTAAATAAAAAATTATGAAAAAAACACTATTAATACTAATTTTTATTATCATTTCTTTAGTAATTTTTATATTTTTATTTTTAAAATTCTATCCAGCTTTTGGATGAAATTTAAATGAAAAACAAAAAATTGATTTTACAAAATTACCTAATTTCAAAAACTGACATTTCGTAAATCAAATACCAACTGAACTTTGGTCAAATACAAATTCTTGAAGTAAAAATATTGTAAGAAATATTCTAAATTCAACAAATATTGAACCAATAGACAAAATTCCAAGTTTAGATATTGATTTTGAAAAAATAAATTCAAATACTGACAGTTTTACTTGGCTATGACATTCAAGTTTTATTTTTAGTGTTGATAATAAAAAAATATTAATAGACCCTGTTTTTGCTACAAATATTTCTCCTGTTTCTTTTGTTTGAATTAATAGATATTCTACAACAAAAGATATTTACAAAGATTTAGTAGATAAATTACCAATTATTGATGCAGTATTAATAACTCACGACCATTATGACCATTTAGATTATAAAACTATGTTGAAATTAAAAGATAAAGTAAAACATTTTTATGTTCCTTTATGAGTTTGAAATCATCTAGAAAAATGGTGAATTGATGAAAATAAAATTACACAATTAAATTGGGATGAAAATACTTTACTTGATACAATTAAATTAACACTAACAACATCTAGACATTTTTCTTGAAGATTATTTGATAGAAATTCAACTTTATGGTGATGATGGATAATAAAATGAAGTAAAAATAATTTTTATATTAGTTGAGATTGATGATATTGACCACATTTTAAAGATATTTGAAATAAATATTGACCTTTTGATGCAACATTTATTGAGTGAGCTCAATATAATCCAAGATGGGCAAATATACATATGTTTCCTGAAGAATCAGTTCAAGCAAATATTGATGTTTGATGAAAAAATATGATTTTATCACATTGGTGAGCTTTTACTCTATCTAAACATTCTTGGAATGAACCGATAATTAGAGCTTTAAATCAAGCTAAAATTAATAATGTAAATTTAATTACTCCAAAAATTTGAGAATTAGTTATTTTAAAAACTGATTTAAAGCAACTAAATAATTGGTGGGAAAAAATAAACTAAAAAAACTGCAAATGCAGTTTTTTTAGTCTTCAAGATTTTTAAAATTCTTGATATAATACATATAAACTATTAAATTAATAATTCAAAATGCTCAAAATATTACCAAAATAATATTATCATAAGCTCTAGTATTAAAAAGCACTTCTAAAGCTGAAGTAATAATTGAAATCTCAACAATATATTCAACACTAACATGATGATGTTTAGCATAAGAAATAAGTATTTTATAAGCTTTTACAAGTATTACACTAAAAGATATAAAATGCAAAAGTGAAGCTTCAATTAATTGTTTATGTTTGGCAATTTCATAAGTGTAATCCATTCTGTAAAGTTCCAGCATATTTGGTAGTTTTATCATAAAACCATAAATACCATTCACAACAAATATGCACATAAATAAAACTAAAAAAATAGCTATTCAATACATAAACCATGAAACAATAAAATCAGAAAATTTAGTTTTTTTAGGCATTTTTATTTAGTTAATATTTTACTTATACAATTAGCACAAGATTTAATTCAAGAATTTTCAAGTGCTAATTTTCAAGCTTCAGATAAATTATTTTTTTCATCAAATATAGAATTTATTGCATTTAATTTGATTATTTTTTCTTTATTTTTTAATGGACAAGTTTTTCCACACGAGTTACATCAAGACATAATTTTAAGTTAAAAATATTATTTTTTATTTGGTTTAAAAAGTGATACAATTTCAAGTAAACAAAATAATAATACAATATTTACTCAGTAAAAATATCAGTGATGGGATTTTATAAAAATATCTATTTTATCTCATAAATTTACAAAAAGTATAAGCATTAAAACTATTGAAGTTATTACTTTTAAATAATTATTTTGCAAATAATTTTTAATTTTATCTTCTCTTAATTTTGTAATAAATTTTTGATGTAAAACTATAAAAATAAAAGATACAATTCAAATTAAAAATGGTAATAAATTATGAATATGTAAATATTTTTCTACATCAGGTGTTCAATTTATAAGCATTTCAATTGCTACAAATAAAATTACAAGTAAACCTCACCATTGAATTATTGGATATTTATTAAGGTTTTTAGCTATAAAATTTGAAGCAAAAGCCATTAATAATATTGAAAATACAAGTCAAATTCAAAGTGCCACAAGATTTTCTTTTGATGCTCAAGCAACAGCTAAAACATTATCTAAACTCATTGAAACATCTGCAATTACAATAGTATAAATAGCACTTGAAAGGGTTATTTTTTTTAATGCACTTCAATTCCCTTCTTCGTTATTGTCTCAATTTCTAAGCTCTTTATAAAATTTCCAAACTACATAAAGTAAAAGTATTCATCAAGCAAGTCTTATTCAAACAATTCATAAAAGTAGTGTAGTTCAAAATGCAAAACAAATTCTCATAATTGTAGCTAAAACTATTCAAATAGTTATTGCTTTTTTTCTAAGTTTTTCAGGTAAATTTCTTGTTGCCATACCAATAACTATTGCATTATCTCAACTCATAACAATATCAATAACTATAATATTTACTAAAGCCATTAATCAAGAAATAGTAAAAAGTTCTTTTATATGTAATAAAATATCATGCATATTATTTAAATTAAAATTTAAAATAATCCTGAAAAAACAGGATTAGTATTTATTTTAAAATGGTGCCCCCAGCAGGATTCGAACCCACGGCAAACCTAGGTTCGCGGCCTAGTGCTCTTCCAACTGAGCTATGGGAGCAAAAAATCCACTTGATTATATAAATAAAGTTTAAAAAATCAATTTTTCTTTAAATTTTTGCATTTTTATAATTTTTATGATAAGATGTAGTTGATTATATTTTTAACTTAAAAATTATGATAAATTATATTAATTTTAAAATGTTTTTATTTTCTAATTTTTCTGTAGAAAGTTCTTGAAATAGAGAAGAAAAAACAAAAACAGAAACTCAAACAACAACATTAGACACAACTTGATTGTCTGAAGTTGATAAAAAGAAAGTTGAAGAATTACAAAATGAAATAAATAACTTAAATTTATGAAAACAATTTGTTTGAAAACAAGAAAAAAGCCTAAGAACTGCTTTATTAAAAGATTGAGATCCAAAAGATAAAGAATTTCAAGAAATTGCTGAAAAAATAAAAAAACTTCAAGAAACATTGATTAATTATTGAGATAATATTAAAAATTTAACATCTCAATTAAATCAAATAACATGAGAAATAAAAAATGAAATTTCAAAAACAACTCAAGAAGAAAAAGATTTATTAAAAAATATGTCAAATCAAGAATTTTTATCATTAACACCTGAAAGAAGATTAAACTATGTTACTAAATGAAATAATCAAGTTGAAAATGTAATTTCATGAAAAGATAAAAATATTGAATTTACATTTACATATAATTGAGTATTTAATAAAAATTTGTTTAAATTAACAACAGCATGACAAGTATTACCTGAACAAATAAGAGATGTTACCTCTAATTGAATAAAATATGAAAGAATTTGACTTGATTGAGAATTTTTTAATAAAGAAACAAATAAAAGACTTATTATAAAAGAATGAACTCAAATTGAAATTTGAAAAATTTGAAATCAAGAAGAAATAACTAAAATTAAAACCGAAAACAATAAAAAATATGAAGATTTTATAAAAGAAAATCCTGATTATTCTAAAGAAAAATTTACAAATGCTATAAATGAAGCTATTGATAAAAATATTGATATAAAATTATTTATAAATGTGTTATCATCTAGAATTGAAGAATTTGATAGCTTAAAAGAATTAAATCTTGCAGAAGTTGAATGAATTGCAACAGAAATTTCAAAAATTTCTTGATATACAAATACTGATATAGAATCTATTTGAAAAGTATTAAAAAAAGTATCTCCAACTACATATAATGATATTTTAGAAAAATTATGATACAAAAAAGAAGAGATTACTGATTTTAATACAAAAAATATTGATAATGAAAAATATAATTTTTCTCTAGATAATGAGTATATTCCTTGAGAATTTTCTGATATATTATCAAATTCAGCAGAAAAAAGTGAATCTTGAACTACTTTATGTTCAAGAACAGCAAGAAAAAATCTTCAAAAATTATGAATAGATACCCCTGTTACATGATCAAGTGCTAGAAATGCTTGGGAAAATTCATGAAGTCCAAAAAATCATTTTCCACCAGAATGAGATACTAAAGCAAAAGTTGCGGATATATTTTTAGATGCAAGAAGTGATAAAAATAAAATGTACTGACATAGAGTTGCTGCATTTAAAGCAGATAATTGAAATTGGTATGTTTTAGATCCATATTATAGATTGTTTTGAGAAAATTGAAATCAAAATACGAGAGAACCTATTCCAGCAGAACTTTATGTAAAAAGAGTTTGAGATAAACAAAAAATATGGTGAGCAAAATATTATTGATAAACTAAAAAACTCGTAGAAATACGAGTTTTTTAAATGATATGTTTCATAAAAACATGATCATGTTTAAAAATTATTCTCATAAAAAATATAAAAATAACCTTTAAAGGAAATGTTATAATTTTAATAATTTTTTTCATAATTTTTCCTCCTCCCTTTTTAAATTTAGTTTTGCAAAAGAAATTATAATATTTAATTAAAAAAGTCAAAAATAAAATTTGCAAAACTTCTCAAATCAAATATAATATCTTTGTAATTCAGAGTTGTCAGCCTGGAAATTGATATAAAGACTTTGAAAAAAGTGCTAGGACTTCCTAGAACTTGGGTGGAACCGTCCAAACATTTAAATAAATATGGACCCCAAGGCAATAATTTCATCAAATTATGCCTTAGGGTCTTTTTTGATGATAAAAATATTGTTTATATAAAATCCATTTTATGTCTTCCCTTAGGCTTAAGGGAAGATGTCTGAAAGACAGATGGGTTAATTATATAAATAACTACTTTTATTTTTTAATTTATTGCTTATGACAAAAGTTACAATGAAAGATATAGTAAGTCTTTCTCAAGCTAGATGATTTGTTTATGCTTGAAGTGAAATATATTGAGGTTTAGCTAATTCTTGGGATTACGGACCTTACGGAAGTTTACTAAAAGAAAATATTAAAAATCTTTGGATAAAAGAATTTGTTCAAAAAAAAGATGATATGATGTTACTTGATTCATCAATCTTATTAAATCCAAAAGTTTGGGTGGCTTCTGGTCATGTTTGAGGATTTTCTGACCCATTAATTGATGATAAAAACACAAAAGAAAGATTTAGGGCTGATAAATTACTTGAAGATTTAATTGAAAAAATGGGAGAAAATGCATCTAGTTTACAATCAAAATACTCAGTAAATAATTTAATTCCAGAATCTTGGCCACTAGAAAAACAAACTGAAGTTATGAGATGAGAAAATGTATTAAATCCAAATAGCTGAAAAGTTTGAGATTGGACTGATGCAAAAAAATTCAACTTAATGTTTAAAACTTCAATTTGAGTTACTGATGACTCATCTTCAACTGTTTATATGAGACCAGAAACTGCTCAATGAATATTTGTTGATTTTGCAAATGTTTTAAGAACTTCAAGAAGAAAAATACCATTTTGAGTAGCTCAAGTTGGTAAAGCTTTTAGAAATGAAATTACTCCAGGTAACTTTATTTTCAGAACTAGAGAATTTGAACAAATGGAAATAGAATATTTCTGTGAACCAGGAAAAGATTTAGAAGTACATGCAAAATGGAAAGCTGATTGTATGAATTTCCTACAATCTACTTTATGAGTAAAAAATGAAAATCTAAGATTTAGAGATCATGAAGCTGATGAATTATCTCATTATTCAAATGCAACAACTGATATTGAATACAAATTCCCTTTTGGTTGGTGAGAATTATGGTGAGTAGCTGATAGAACTGATTTTGATTTAAAAGCTCACATGGCTGAATCTAAAGCTGATATGAGTTATTTTGATCCAGTTACAAATAGAAAATATATTCCTTATGTTATTGAACCATCTGTTTGATTAAATAGACTTTTCTTAACAGTTATGTCTGATGCTTATACTGTTGACTGAGAAGGAGAAGAATCAAGAACATATTTAAAACTTGACCCAAAAGTTGCTCCAATCAAAGTTTGAGTATTACCAGTTGTTAAAAAAATCTGAGATGATGCTAAAAAAGTATTTGCTCAACTTGCTGAAGATTTCCAATGTGAATATGATGAAGTTTGAACTATTGGAAAAAGATATGCTAGATTTGATGAAATTTGAACACCTTTATGTGTAACTATTGACTCAAATAATTTTGCTGAATGAAATGTTACAGTAAGATATAGAGATTCTATGGAACAAGAAATTGTTGCATTATCTGAATTAAATGATTTTTTAAGAAAAAAATTGAAATAATTAGTAAAAACTTTAGAATTAGATATTCTAAAGTTTTTTATTGCATTTTATAACTTAAAAAATATAATAATTTTAGTTTATTAGCTAATAATTAAATTATGAATAAAGAATTTATTATTAATTTTTTAAAAACAAATGAAGCACAAACAATTTTGCAAAATTTATGAATAATTCATCTATATTTAGTTTGATCATATTCAAGATGAGATAATAAAGAAAGTAGTGATATTGATTTAGTTTATGAGAAAGATGAAACAAAAAGAATTTGATGAATTCAATTTATTAAAAATAAAAATTTGCTTGAAGAAAAATTAAATAAAAAAATTGATTTAGTGAATTATGATTATATTTATAATGACATAAAACCTTTTATTGAAAAGGATAAAATACTTATTTATTAAAATAATTATGAAAGAAGAAAAAATATATTTAGAAAGAATTATTCAAATAATAAATGATATTGAAAAATATCTTTGAAATGATACATTTGAGGAATTCATAAATAATCAAATGAAAATTGATGCAAGTATAATGAAACTTCAAGTTTTATGAGAAACAATTAAGAAAATATGAATTTATGAAAATATTCCTTATAAAGATATAATTTGACTTAGAGATTGGATTTCACATGATTATTTTTGACTTGATTTGGAAATAATTTGGGAAACTCTAAAACAAGATATTCCAGAATTAAAAACAAAATTTTTTAATATTTACAATAACCTTAACCAATAAAACATGAAAAAAACTGCAATAATTACAGCTATGAGAGAAGAAGCTGAACACATAATTAACAATTATTCCCTAACTCAAACTAAAATTATTTCAAATATTGAATTTTATGAAAATTCTGAAATAGTTTTAGTTTTGGTTTGAATTGGTAAAATTCAAGCTGCAATTTGAACTACAATGTTGTTTGAAAATTACAAATTTGAAAAACTTGTAAATATTTGAATTGTTTGAAATCTTGCTTGATCTAAACAAATGATTTGAGATGTATTTTTAGTAAATAAAATCTCTCAACACGATATGTATTTACCTTTTGACTGAGCTCATCTAGATTATGCAAAAAAACCTATTATTATTGAAAATACTCTAGAAATAAATAAAAATTTTTGAAATTTTAAAGTTATAAATAATGCATATTGTCTAACTTGAGACCAATTTATTGATGATGAAAACAAAGTTTTAGAGCTTTATAATACTTATAATGCAAATATTTGTGAAATGGAAGCATTTGCAGTTGCATCGGTTGCTAGAGTTTATAATTTTACTAATTTAGTGTTTATTAAAGCAATTTCTGACTGAGCTGATAATACTTCAAAAGATGATCATATGAATAATCTTGATTTTGCTATGAAAAATTCTATAATAGTTTTAGAGGAGGTTTTAAAATAGATCCTGAATCAAGTTCAGGATGACAGTGAAATTTATTTTTCTAATTATCAATTTATGATAAAAAAGATTAAAACTTTTTTGAGTAATATGTTCGGTTGAACAGCAAAAACAGCTCAAAATAAACTTAATATAGTTTCTATAATTTTAGTAATAATTTTTGATATTTTTTTATTTCATAATGTTCTAGAATGATATAATTATCAAAAAAATCTTGTAGATAGTCCATATAATAAATTTGATTGTAATGATTTTTTTATAAAATCTAGTAAATATAATCAAAAAACCTATGATTTAGATTTATTAAGAAGTATTAATAATTATAAAAATTACCAAACTTATGAGGAAACTCAAGAGGAAATTAAAATTAATTATTCTAAAGAATGTGAATTTGTATTAAGTAAAGTAAATGCAATAAAATGAGATGATTTAACAAATTTTTTATACCAAATTGATAAAATTTCAGATGATATTTATGAAAATAAACAAAAAATTTCAGAATATGAAAATGAATATGAAAAATATAAATCTGAACTAGATTCTTGAATTGTATCAGAAAATGATAGACTTTCTGATATAAGCTCAGGAGAAGCTAGAAAACAATATGAAATCTTAAAAAAATCACTAAATGATTTAGAAAATTCAAGAAATAAATTAATACTAGATTTTACATCTTGAAATACAAATTACAAAGAATTAAAAGAATATATTGCTCAAAATATTGAAAATTACAATAAAAATTATGATAAAGAAATATTTTGGTATCCTGTAAAAGTTGCATTATTTCAAACATTATTACTGCTTCCATTATTTTTAATTTCACTATATTTTTATAGAGTATTTTTAAGAAGACAAAACAGAATTTTAACTATTTTATTTGCAAATTTATCATTTATTACAGGTTTATTTGTATTTGTATTATTTTTTAAATTTTTGTATTTCATAATACCAAAAAAACTATTTTTAAATTTTATAAATTTCTTAAAATCTCTTAATTTATGATTTTTATGGAATTATATTCTAACATTAATTTGAGTTGTTGTTTTTGGATTGATAATTTATTTTTCTCAACAATCTTCTCAAAAATTAGCTAAAATAAGAGCTGAACAAGAATTAGAAAAAATAAGATTAAATAAAACAAAAATATCAAAAGATAGATTTTTTAAATGAAATTGTATTGATTGTGGAGAAAAGCTTTTAGCAAATTCAAAATTTTGTTCACATTGTGGATTATCACAATATAAAAAATGTGATTCTTGTCAAAATGAATATCCAAAATGTTTTGATTTTTGTAATAAATGTGGGAAAAGATAAAAATAAAAATAAAATCAAGTTTTCACTTGATTTTATTTTTAAAATATGATAGTATAATGAAAATATAAGTTAAAAATAAAATATGAATCCAAAATTTTCTAATTGAAATATATTGATTCCTAATAAAAAGGAATTATGACAAATTATTAATTCAAATATATGAGAAACTTCATATAGAGAAGATAAAAATAGATGAACTAATTGTTCTTGAACTTTTTTTAATTATTATAATAAAAAGTGAGAACATATTAAATTATATATTAAAAAATCATTTTTTAGATGAAATATTACAGAATCTACAAATGATTATTTACAAATTAAAGATAGATTTAAAAATTTAATTCCAAATCAAACTTTTGTTCAATGAGATGATAATATTATTTTTGCATTTTGTGCACCAATATCTATTAAAATTGATATATTAAATGAAGAAAATATTAGTTATATAACAAAAACTATATCTGAAAATCCAAAACTTTTAAAACAAATTAATTTTTTTATAAGAGAATTTGAAAAATTAAAAAATGAATGAAAAATTTTAGATTTATATTGAACTGAAAATTTAATAATAGATGAAAAAAATAAACTATATTACACAGATAGTTTTAAGGTTTTTTATGAATGAGATAAAATACAAAGTGAGTCTTTAAAAAAACTAGAAATTTTAAAAGATATTATTGAATATGCAATATTACAAGAAAATATTAATGAAGAAAAAAAGTAAGATTTTATAAAAATCTACTTTTTTAGTACTTTTTCAGCTTCTTTGTAACCAATTTCTACAAATTTTTTCAATTTTGCAATATCTAAAAAATCATATCCTGAAATATCTGGTCTAATTAATTTAATTTTTTTTCATCTATATTTTGCAACTTCTAGTTCTAAAATTTCTTGAGATAATAAAGAAATACTTACACTTTTTCTTAAAACTTCATAATTATATTTCCAAAATGGCTTTTTTAAATTAAAAGTAAAAATTTTATTATGTGGAACTAATTTTGTGTAAAGTTCTGAAACACAAGAAACAGCAATTATATGTTTAGAATTCATTTGTAAAACTGGAAGATTTGACCTTAATCATCAATCTAAATATCTATATTCTCTGTAAAGTTGTGGTCTATAAACTGTTGGAACAGCAATTGTACACAAGACAGCATCAAGTATTTTTCAAGATTCAAATACTGTTAATTCCCCATTTTCTATATTTGTTGCAATTATTTTTAAAGGAATTTTGCAGTCTGCAAAAGTATTATCTCAAAATAATTCATATAAAACATCTTTTGTTTTTACTCATTCTAAAACTGCATCAGATAAATTAAAATCAACAAGTTTTTTAGCTGTAACTCAAGAAAAAAACCTATACATTTTATCATATTCATAACCTAGTGCAAAACATCAAGCAAATATTGCTCACATACTAGTTCCAGCTATTTCAGATATTATATAATTATTTTCAAGCAAATATTTATAAACTCATAAATGTATATATCATCTTGCAGCTCATCATCATAAAGCAAGTCAGTATTTCTTTTTAAAAAACATAAAAATATAAATAATAATAAATTTAAGAAAAATATAAGTATTTTTTAGAAAATATCAAGAAATAATACAAAAAGACACGAATCAATCGTGTCTTTCATAAATTAAATTCATAATTTTTTTCTTTTTACTTCAGCAGCTTCTTCTTGTTTTTTTCTTGAAGAATCTTCTCATAAATTACCTACTTTTATAAAACTAGCATAAATTGGAGCAAGTTTTTTAAGCTCTCTGTAAGCTTGAATAAATAATCTTCTATAACTATGATGTCATTGAGGAGTTGTTCTCATCTCTAAAACATAAGCAACTTGTCCTGGGTCCATTTCAAAAGTTGTTCTAACTAAATGTCATAAAGCACAAACATATTCTGATAAATAAGAATTTTCTTTAATTACTTTATTTGATAAAATAGTTGCTTCAGTCATTATATTATCATAATCATCTTTAAATGCTTCCATTCAAGGTAAATCAATATATTCAGGATAATCATACCCGTGAATTGCAGTAGCTCATTGCCAAATTTGTTTTGTAGCTCTATGTCTTTGTAAATCTCTATAGGCTCCAAAATCTACTAAAAATTCAAACATTATACTTGAATGTTGTAAAGCTTTTGGCATTCTATCATGAGTTCATCTTCAATTTAAAGCAACCATCATTAATTCTTTTTTATCTCAAATTCACATTTCACTTACTATATCTAAAGCTTCATCATACGAAATTCCGTCTTTTCTTCAAGCATCAAATATTAAACTTGCACAAATATGTTCATCTAAATCTCATTCAAAAATAACTGAAACTCTATCCTCATCTTCAATTCAAGCAAAAAGTCATAATTCTTCTTCGTTTACTTCTTTAGTAACTCATAAAAGTTCTTCAACATATTTTTCTAATTTACTTCTTCTAGATATTTCATAATCAGAAATTCAAACATGTTTTAAAAGTCCAGGAGATAATTTTAAAGCTTCAGTATGCATAGATGCAGCTATTGTTCTAACTTCAAGTAATTCATGAGATAACATATAAGTTAAATGTGATTCAAGAGTTCTAGTTGAAAAACTTGCTCAAAGTGAAGTTGAAACATTTGAAGGTAATAAATATCTTAAAATATCAAAAGTTTTAGCATTTAGTGTATTTTCAAAAACTCTATTTGTTGAAAAATCAGCCTCATTTACTATTTTATTTGATGTTAAAACACTTTTAATTTTTGGCATATAATCCAAATAAGTTTGCATTAATCTTTGTGATAAAGATTGAACTTCTAGAGCATATTTTGATGCTTTTAAATCATCAGGAAATACAAGACTTTCTTGACCAAAAGGAATATATCTTGTTGATTTTTCTTGAAAATCTCAAAGTGCAGGAAATGGAGATTCAACTATTTTAGTAAATACTTGACTAACTCATTCTATTGCAAATCTGATTCTATCAGCATCTTTTAGAGAATTATGACCGTAATCTACTCACCATTTTTTTAAAAAATCTGAAGCTTTTGTTTCAAAAAAATCTAGTGAAAAATTTTTAGAATTTTTTATAGATTCAGCCAAATCTTCTAAAGAAACATGTTCTTCAGCTGTAATTAATCATTTTTCAAGTGATATTTTACTATCATCAAATAATTGTAAAAATCTATCTCTAAGTGACAAGTGAGTTCTTGAGTATTGCCCTACTAAAAAAGCCCAAAGTTGGTTAGAAAGTGAATTTTTTGCACAATATATATTTTTATCAATATTTGTAAAAAAATAATTTAAAACTATTTTTTCAGATTCTGAGTATTCTCTTTTATTTTGTAATGGTGTAAAAGTTCAAGTAAAAGTCATAATTTTTAGTTAAATATTAAAATAAATACTATCTCTATTATCTACATCAAATAATTTTATTGTTTCATTTTCAATATAAGAAAATAAAATTCTATATTTTCAGACTCTTAACCTATAAATTCACATTTTTTTAGGATTAAGTTTTTTTATATCTAAATTTTTATCATTATTTGCTAAAGATTCTATTTTTTTACTATTAAAATTTGAATTTTATTATCAATTTTTAAGATTGATTTTTCAAAAGTTTCAGTATAAATTATTTTCATAATATTTTTGATTTTAAAATACTAAAATCAAAAGTTTCTTCTTTATCTATAACTGATAAATTATTAATTTCATTATTTTTTAATTCATTCCAAAAATTTTGTTCTTCAATAGCTTCTTTATCAGAAAAAATATAAGAAAAAATCAAATCTATTTTTTCATCTTTTGAATAAATAGTATTATTTAATGTCATAATTTTTAGTTAAATATTAAGTAAAATTATTATATTAATTAAAATTGTTTTGTAAAAAGATTTTAATTAATAATTTTGACAAAAAAAATTAAATCCTTAAGATACACACTAGGGAGGAGAATTTATATTTTTATAATATTTTTAAAGTATGGATATCTCAAATAAAATAGGTGATTTACAACTTGTAAACACTAAATGTTCAAAAATATCAGCATTAAATATTGCAAAAAATCATACAATTGATGAGCTTTGTTTTTTGTGTAAAATGTTAAATCATTTATATATAAATGATTTAGATAAGTTCAATATGTTTGTAAATAATGGTTGCATAGAGAAAATTGAAGCTTTAAAAAAAGAAGCAAAAAATAATTTTGAAAAAATTAATAAAAATGTTTATGAAAAAATAATGCATTTCATAAACATTTTAGAAAAAATGATTGAAACAAAAGATTTTGAAACATTTTTTAAAGAAAATAACTTGAACGAGTTTAATTTAGAAAAGCATAAAAAAAATCTAAAACTTCAACTACAAGCAGACATAGAAAATACTTTTTTTTCAAAAAATATTCCAAATATAGTAGAAAAAATATTATTTTGAAAATAGCAAAATATTTGCTATTTTTTTTGTTCATATTTTTGACTTTAGAAAAAATATATGATACAATGAAGTAGATATTATTATTAACTATTAAAAATATGGCAGAAAAATATTCTAATGAAGCTCTTGAAATAAAAAATAAAGCTGAAAAAATCAAAGAAAAATGAGTAACAAAAAATGAAGTAAAATCTCTAGATAATCTTAAATTAGATATTAAAAAATTAAAAGATTCTGAAGAAACAAAAACAGAGTTAAATAAATTAATTGATGAGATAAAATCTCAAGCTAAAAATTCTGAAACAGCAAATCCTTGAGTTTTAGATAAAGTTGAAGAAAATAAACTTCAAACTATGTCTAATAAAGATTTCATTAAAACTTACTCAAAAGAAAATAGATTAGATAAAGTTACTAATTGATGTGTAAAATTTTGAGATATTGAAAACTGAGCAGTAAAAAACATTGAGTTTAAATTTAGTTTTAACTGAAATTTAAATAAAGAATTGTATTTAAAAACAACTTTATGACAATTACTTCCTTCAAATGTATCTGAAGTTGTTTGTAATTGAATGACTTATAAAAGAGCTTGAATGTCTTGAGAATTTTTTAGTGATTCAAATAAAAGATTAATAATTCATGACAAAACTCAAATTACAATATGAGCTTTAAGATCAGCTGATGAATTAAAAGTTATTGAAACAAAAAATCAAGAAACTTATTCTTGATACATAAAAGAAAATCCAACTGCAAATAAAGATATTGTAAAAGAAGCAATTTATAGATGAATTGATCCTTGATTTGCTGTAATTGCTTTCAAAGAAGCTTTAGAGAAAGAAGAAAAAGAAGAAGATAAAAAAGCATTACTTGAAGATATGTTTACTGAATTTGATAGATTAAGATCAATTTTTGAAGCAAGTAATGATTATTCAAGTTGAAAATATGATAAATTTTTAACTTTAACTTTACTTAAAAAATTCAATCCTGAAACTTGGGAAGATATAGCAAAAAAACAATTAAATTATACAGAAGATGATATTATTGATATTAATAATATTTGAGATGTAAATGATACTGATGATGTTGAGATATTAAAAAAATTAAATCTAGCAAAATCAATTAATTACACAGAAACACAAGATTTTATGGAAGATGCAAAATCAATTGCACAAGAAATAGAAAAAATATATTGAATTCCTTGGAAAGTTACAGTTTGACAATGTGCTTTAGAATCAGATTGGTGAAGAAGTGAATTATCATCAAAATATAACAATTATTTCTGAATTAAATCTTTTTGAAAATGAGAAAGTGTAAATATGAAAACAAATGAAGAATATAATTGAAAAATTGTAAAAACTGTTGATTGATTTAAAGTATTTGATAATATGAAAGATAGTTTTATTTGATATGCTAGATTTTTAACTGAAAATCCAAGATATAAAAATGCATTTAAATATTGAGTTAATTTAACTGAAAAACCAGATTATTATCCTAAAAGCTATATATGATATAATCCTGAATTATTTATAACAGAACTTAAAAAAGCTAAATATGCAACTGATTCAAATTATGTATCAAAAGTTATAAATGTTTGGAAAAAATTTGATAAAATAGCTTAATAGATTAATTAAAACACAAAACTAGAGAAAATCTCTAGTTTTTTTTTGTTTTTTTGTTTGTTTTCTGTTATAATATATTAAATTTATTTAATTTTTAATTATTTTTATATGGGGGGAAAATCAATTACTGGACAATCAATTATTCCAGAAAATTATGTTACTAATCAAAATCAATTAAAAATTGACTTTGAAAAATTTACATGAAATAATGTATTAGATTCAGAAATATCAAAAACTAAAAATAATATTATGATTACTTTTTTAAAAGATACTTATGAATTATCTGATGTGGATATTAGAATAGCTCTTCAATTATTTCATATATATAATGCAACTCAAGATTCTATTAATTATATTAAAAATCATTTTATTGAGAATAAAATTTGAACTAGAGATGAAATTTTATGTAATAATACAATCATGAAAGTATACAGGGATTATTTATGGTTTAAATGATTAGAAAAATACAATAAAGAAGAAAAAGAAAAAAAAGAAAATACTACTAAATCTGAAAAAATAGATTTAGTAGTAAAAAATATAGATAAATCAGAATTATTTAAAAATATATCTGAAAAATTTCCAAATATATTAAATAAAAAAGATGAATGAGATATTTTTATGTTAAATAATTTAATTGAAAAAGTTATTGAAAATCAAGATTCACAAGAAATAAATTACGATATAAATCTTTTGAAAAATGGGTTAAAAAATAATTTTAATATTAGTTTATATAGCCCTGAATGACATAAATATTCTCAAAAATTTTTAGAAATTAAAAAATTAATACCTACATTACCAACAGAATTTAATCAAGAAATTTTTGAATTATTTATAAAAGAAATTTCTTTAGAAAATACAAATAAATAAAAATTATGACAAAAAACCAAAACAAAACATCATCTCAAATTGAGAAAAAATATGTACTTGATGAATACATTAAAAATCCTTTATGAAAAAATGTTGTAAATAATCAAATTTCCGAAATTTTAGAAATAAATAATTCAACAAAGAAAAATGAAGATTTTAAAAAAGAACAAAGTAATACAGAAACATTAAATTTTTCAGAAGAAAATAATAAAAAAAATGATGAAGTAATATATGATTTTCAAGTAAAATCTAATCCTAAATATGATGAAATATTTAATGAAACATTACTTAAAATACAAAACGATATTGAAAATCTAAACTATATTTGAGAAATATCTGATTATCTTCCAAAATTAGCTGAAAATATAAATTGAGATTTTTGAAAAGATATTGAATATAGAAATTTCATAAAAATATATCATAAACTAAAAGATATTTTTAATTCAAAAGAGGATAATGAAATTAAACTTTGAAAAATACACTATCTTTGATTAAAATTAGTGAATATTCCTGAAAAAATTTTAAATATTTTTAATTTATGTGCTAATAAACTTTCTTGATGAAAAATTCAAAAGATTATAAATTATTGAGAAAATTTAAAAACTCAACTTGAAGCATTAATTATGATAAAAAATTTATTTAAAAATGAAGAAAAAACTCCTGAATTAAAAGAAATTAATGAATTAATTGTCAAAACTAAAAATTTAATAAACTTTTCAAACAACTAAAAAAAGACCAAATGGTCTTTTTTTAGTTGTTAAATTTAAATAACATAATATCTCAGTCTTGAACTATATATTCTTTTCATTCAAGTTTAACTTTTCAAACTTCTCTAGCTTTAGCCCAACCTCAGTTATCAACTAAATCTTTCCAATTTACAACATCTGCTTTAATAAATCATTTTTCAAAATCAGTATGTATTACTCAAGCTGCTTGTGGTGCTTTAGCTCAAATAGGAATAGTCCAAGCTCTTACTTCAATTTCTCATGCAGTAAAATAATATTGTAACCCTAGAGAATCATAACTAGCTTTAATTAAATCATCAAGCCCAGTTGTAATAAGTCCCATTTCTTCTAAAAATAAGTCTCTTTCTTCCATAGTCATTTCAATCATATCAGCTTCAAGTTTTGCACAAATTGGAACAACTCTAACAGTTGGATTTGTAATTCATAAAATTGATTTTAATTCACTTTCTGGAGTATCCATCATATCTTCAGAAACATTTGCTGCATAAACAAATTTTTTATTTGTTAGTAAATGTAAATCTCTAAAATATTCTTGTTCTTCTTCAGAAATTAATTCAATAGCTAATTTCCCTTCATTTAAATCTTTTAAAACTCTTTCATAAACTTCTTGAGCAACTGCTGCATCTTTATTTGATCTAGCTTTTTTAGCATTATCTATAACTCTTCTCTCTAAAGTTTCAATATCAGCTAAAATAAGTTCAGAATTAATTACTTCAATATCACTTTTTGGATCAACTTTTCCAGAAACATGAATAATATCATCATTTTTAAAAACTCTAACTACTTGTAAAATAGCATTTGCTTCTCTAATATTAGCCAAAAATTTATTTCATAAACCTTCTCATTTTGAAGCTCATTCAACAATTCAAGCAATATCAATAAATTCACAAACAGCTGGAACAATTTTTTGACCATTTACAACAGCTCTGATTTTTTCAAGTCTTTTATCGTTAACACTAACCATTCAAACATTTGGTTCAATAGTACAAAATGGGAAATTTTGTGCATCAGCAGCATAATTTCTTGTTAAAGCATTAAATAAAGTAGATTTTCAGACATTTGGTAATCAAACAATTCAAACTTTCATTTTTTCTAAATTAATAATAAAAATCTAATGCATTATATGAATTTATATTTAAAAGTAAAAAAAATTTTGTTTTTTATTTTTTTTGATATAATTAGAAAAATATTTTTGTAACATTGGAATTATGATATTAGATAAAATTAGAAATATTTACTTATTTGACTGATTCTCTACAGCTTTTTTAGATAATATTTTAACTAATGCTAAAATAATAAATTTTAAAAAATGAGAAACAATAATAAAACAATGAGAAAAATCTCAAAATGCTTATATTATTATTTCTTGAATTGTATGAGTTTTTAAAGATAATAAAAATATAAATACTATTTTTGAATGAGATATTTTTTGAGAAATATGACTTGTTACAAATGAACCAAGAACAGCTACAATAGTTGCTGAAACTAATATTGAAGTGTTAGAAATATCAAAAGAGACTCTTATGAAAATAATGAAAAATTTACCTAATTGAGAAGTAATTCAAAAAACTATTTTAAATAGAATTATACAAAATAATCAAAAATAAGATGTGAATAAGTAGATTTGATAAAACATTTTTCAATCAGTTTTTACCAGATTGAACAGAAATAAATGCAGTAATTCATAGTCATATAATTGTAATTATTAACAAATTATCATTATATGTGTTTTTTTGAGCAATAATTCCTGCTTTTTTGTATTATAATTCTGTACAAATAAAAGCTATAATTCCCTTTTTTATTTTAGAAATATTTTTATACTGAGTATTTATAAAATTAATTTATGATATTTTTAATTGGTATAATGATGTTTGGATAATTACAAATACTTGAGTTGTTTCATTAAATTGGACATTATTCACATATATGACAGTTTCTGTAAAATATCAAAATGTAAAATGAGTTGAAATACAAAAATCTGATTTTTTTGATACATTTTTATGAAAATGAGATTTATTTTTATATAAAGAATGATGAGACCCATTGATTTTAAAAAATGCAACAAATATACATTTAGCTTGAAATTTAATTGATACTGAACTTAAAAAACTCAAAAAAAGCCAAGTAAAAGTTGAAGAAGTAAAGCAAGAAAAACCACCAGAAAATTTCGAAACTGTACTAAAAGTTTTATCAAGTGTTGTAGAGGAATATTTATGAAAAAACTGACACAAAAAATATAATCCAGAAGAAATTGAAGAAGTTATTGAAAAAACAAAAAAAGTACAATGAACTATTGATTTAAGAGATTAAAATTATGATTGATTTAAAAAATATTCCAAAATTACCTTGAGTTTATCAATTTTTTGATAAAAAATGAAAAATAATCTACATTTGAAAATCTGTTAACCTGCATTCAAGAGTTAGCAGTTATTTTAATGGAAAATCAAAACTAAATTTTGCCAAGAAAAAAATGGTTGACCAAATTTTTCAAGCTGAATTTATAGTTACAAATACTTGAGTAGAAAGTCTGCTTTTAGAGACAAATCTAATCAAAAAACACAAACCAAAATACAATATTTTAATGAAAGATGATAAAAGTCATACTTATATTAAAATAACTGAAGATGTTATTCCAAAAGTTATAAAAACAAGAATTAAAAACAATTCTTGAGTATATTTCGGCCCTTATATTTCAACAAATTATGTAAATAATATAATAAAAATTTCAAAAAAAATTTATGGACATAGAAGTTGTAATATTATTTTTGAAGAAGAAAATAATCCTCTAAAAAATGCTTATAATATCAATATTAAGTCAGCAAATGGCTCAAAAATTCCTTGTATAGATTATTACATAAAAAGATGTAGTTGACCTTGTTTGCTTACAAATCAAAGTATATGAGAATATTTTGCATCTATAGAAAATATTAAAAAATTTCTAAATTGAAAATATGAAAATGTAATTGAAGATTTAACTCTAAAAATGAAAAATTATGCAGCTAAACTTCAATTTGAAGAAGCCTGAAAACTCAAAGCTGATGTTGAATCAATTTCTATTTTAAAACAAAACCAGTTGATTTCTAATGATATTTCAAAAGATAGTGATATTATTAATATTGTTGAAAAATATGACAAGTTTTTTGTGTCAAAAATTGAAGTTAGAGCACAAAAAATTATGTGAATATTTAATTATGAAATTGATTCAAAGATAGAAGAACTAAATGAAGTTTTAGAATTTTTTATAGAAAATAATTATAGTGAAAATGATAAAAAACTTGAATTATTACTTCCCTTTCAAGTTTGAATTGAAAATGAAATACTAAAAAATTTAAAATTAAATATTTCAACACCTCAAATCTGAGAAAAAAATGACTTACTTACTCTTGCCTATAAAAATGCATTTGAATTTGGTTATAAAAAACATCTAGAATCACTTTCTGTAAAATGATTTACAAAAAAAGATATGACAGAATTATTAAAAATCCTAGGTTATTCTCAAATTAATAAAGAAATTACTTTTGAATGTAATGATATTAGTCATATTTCTGGAAATCACACAGTTGCTTCAAGAAGTGTTATTGTTAACTGAAAAACTGATAATTCTAAATATAGAAAATACAAAATTAAAAGTTTATGAAAATGAGAAATTAATGATTTTTGATCATTAAAAGAAGTTATTGAAAGAAGACTTGAAGAAATAATTAAATTAAAAAATATCCCTGATTTGATAATAATTGATGGTTGAATTGGGCAATTATCAAGTGTTATGGAAGTGGTGAATAATTTTAAAAGTTCACATCCCGATTTTAATGAAATACTTGGGAAACTTCAATTTTGCAGTTTAGCAAAAAAAGAAGAAGAAATATTTTTACCTTGAAGTTCTGATTCTATTTTGATAGATAAAGACTCAAATATTCTAAGGTTAATTCAAAAAATCAGAGATGAAGCTCATAGATTTGCAATCACTTTTAACAGAGATTCTAGAATTAAAGCTAGTAAGAAAAATATTTTAGAGGAAATTCCAGGTATTTGACCTAAAACTAGGGCTAAAATACTTAAAGTTTATTGAAGTGTATGAGATATTAAAAATGATGAAAAATTAAAAGAAATTTTGAGTAAAAATCAAATTGAGGCTTTGGAAGATCATGGGATTATATAAAAAGAAAAACTGTGCTAGGCACAGTTTTTTTTTATACCAAAAAATTTGACTTATTTTTCAAAATATTTAATATCTTATGTCTTACATATTAAATATGAACTTATGCTAGAACACTACAAAACTGAATATGAAAAAACTCTACAAAATTTAATAACAAATGATACCAATAAAAAAATTACTGATATAATTGAAGAAAAAGTATATTGTTTTGATTTTGATATAAATATTTTATTCCTTGAAACTTATGTATTTATTGAGGAAAATATAGCTTGAAAATGGACTGAAATAGAAATTAGTTATGAAAAATATAGAAATATGTTAAATGATTGAGTATTTGATGAGAAAAATTTCAGAGTAACAGAACAAGCTTGGAGACAAGCAAGAGATTTAGATGAAACAAATTATTTTTTGAAACATTTGCAAAATGCTTTAGAAAAATACAAAAATGCTACAAAAAACAATTTGCCATTAACTTGAATTATTTGACCTAGTTTTTATGATTTTAAAGAAGCTATTATCAATTGACATTTATTATCAATTATTACAGCTAGATGACATAAAGAAGAGAATTTTAAAGCATGAATTAAATTAATTATTAATGAAATTTTTACTCAAAAAGAAAAAGAAATAATGTTTAACAATATTTCAAATAAATATTTAAAAATTAATAAACCATTTAATTCTAAAAACTTTTTAGAAATTGTTGATATTTACTTAAATTATTCAAAATTAATATGAGTTAATAGTCCTGAATTTCTAGAGCAAATAAATCAAATTGAGGATAGAAATGCACATTTAAGAAAACCAATTGCATACAATCATGTACTTGATTATGTTATTGATTTGCACAAAAATCATTTTGAAAACGATAAAATTAAAGTAAATATTTGATTTAGTGATGACGAATTAAAAAATATTGATGAAATCAAAAAATTTACTGATGAAATAAAGCATTTAGATAAATATAAACACTTTCATTTTGTAACAATTGATACTTCAAGTAAAACATCAAAAAATAAACATTATCATACAAGAGGAAAGTAAAAAAAATTGTAGGGAACGATTGCATCGTTCCGGTAATTAAAATGTTACATATATAAATTTTCTTCTTGATTATTAATGTCCCATTTTAATGGATTATCAATAATATATTGCCTAATTTTATCTAATTCAATTTCATTTCTAATAACTCTATCATAATAAGATTTCTGCCAAGAAAAATAAAAATCCTTTTGATATTTGTTAATTTTACTTGTTATAGAAGACTTTAGTCATTTAATAATTGATGGAATAATTTCATTTTGCCTAGAAAAATTCTTATTTTCCGGAACGATGCAATCGTTCCCTACAAAAATAATTAAATGAACATGATTTGGCATTATTATAAATTCATCAATTTCAATATTTTTTCTCAAAATATTTGTTAAAACAATTTCATTTTTAACAATTAATCATAATTGATTTAAATTATTAACTCAATCAATAATATTTGAAAAATAATTTATTCTATCTTTTGTACAAAATGTTATAAAATAAGCACATTTTGAAGAATAATCAAATGATTTAATTCTTGTATTTTTTCTAACTGGAAAATTTTTCATAAAATCAATAAAAAAATAATTTTTCCAACTCTTTTTTACTTTTTTTATTTCTCCAATCTCTCAATTCTCTTTAGTACTGTCGGATGAGAATAATGCACAAATTCATAAACTTTATGAGGTTTTAAATTTGTTAAATTGTTTTTTGATAATTTTTTAAGTCATGAAATTAAAGAAGTTCCAGAATAATTAATTTTTGCATAATTATCGGCTTCAAACTCATTTTTTCTTGATAAAATATTACCAAAAATTCCTAAAACTAAACTAATTGGTGAAAATAAAATACTAAATCAAATTGCTCACAAATGAAAACTAGAATGACTAGAATTTAGTGCATTTGCAATTCATAAATTACTGATAAATAGTGAAAATAAGTAAAATATTACAAAAGTTTGAATTAAAGAAAATACAAGCATTTGTTTTGTGTGTTTTTTCTTATAATGCCCTATTTCATGAGCTAAAACTCATACTATTTCTTCTGTTGTTAAATCATTTATCAAAGTATCAAATAATACAATTCTTTTAGATTTCCCAAGTCAAGAAAAATATGCATTTGCTTTATTTGACCTTTTTGAACCATCAATTACATAAATATTTTCTAATTTATATCCTACTTTTCAAGCAAATTCATTTATTGCAGTTTTTAATTCTCAATCTTCTAACGGAGTTTGTTTATTGAACAACGGAACTATTAAACTTGAGTAAAACATTATCATAAGTATTGAAAATACTGATAAAATTCACCAAGCAATTATCCAGAAATTTGCTCAGATTTTAGAGTAAATAAATAAAATCAAAGCAAGTATTGCTCATCAAATTATAAAAGTTAAAATTAAAGATTTTATAATATCTACAAAAAATAATTTTTTAGTCATTTTATTAAATCAAAAACTTTCTTCAATTACAAAATTGAAATAATAAGAAAATGGAATTTCTATAATTGTTTGAAGTAAAAAAATTATAGAGAAAAAGCTTAAAGATAATAAAATTTCATTTCAAATAAATTGTCTTAAAATATTATCTAAAAATCAAAATCATCAAAAAATTAAAACAAGAATTGTAACAATAAAACTAAAAATTGAAGAAATTAAATTAAATTTATATTTAGTTTTTTCGTATTTTTGAGATTTTGCATATTCTTCACTTGAATAAATATCACTTGCCTCTTTTGGTAGTGTTTCTGACCAGTTTTTAGTGTTTAAATAAGCCACAACTTTATCAAACATAAAAGTAATAACTACAAAAGTTAAAATAATATAAAAATAGATATTGTACATAGTTTTTTATTTAGAAATTAAATTTAGTTTATTATATAAAAATATATCTATAAGTAAATAAAATTTGATATTTTCAATTATTTATTAAAATATTAAAAATATCAATAAAATTTTTATCATGATTCCAAAAAATAAAGAAGAACTAATAAATGAAATTAATGTAAATCTTCAAAAATTAAAATGAATTTTAATTGATTTTGATGAAAATACTGCAAAATTAAATATTATAAAATGAAATATAAAAGATACTAAAATTAATATTTGTAACTTAATTTCTTACTTAATTTGACGGTGAGAATTAGTTTTAAAATGGGAAAAATTAAAATCTCAAAATATTACACCAGATTTTCCTGAAACTTGATATAAATGGAATCAATTATGACTTTTAGCACAAAAATTTTATAATGATTATTCAAACTTAACATTTAATGAATTAAAAATTAAATTTGAAAATACAGTTTGAGATATATTAAAACTAATAAATTCTAAATCAAATAATGATTTATACGAAGATTTATGGTACGAAAAATACACATTATGAAGAATGATTCAATTTAATACATCTTCTCCATATAAAAATGCTATTTTAAAGATTAATGCATCAAAAAAAGCTTTCAAATAAATTGAAAGCTTTTTTCTTATTCTTTTAATAAATCTTCATGTACAGAATTTGCAGCTAAACATCATTCAGCAGCAGACATAATTGTTTGTTTAAATTTATTTGAATTAGTTGTAATATCTCAAGCAGCATAAAGTCATTTTACTTTAGTTTCTTGTCTTTTATCAACTACTACACAACCTTCATTATCAAATTCTACTCAAATTTCTTTTACAAGTGAATTATTTGGTAAAGTTCAAACTGCAATAAATATTCAGTCAGCTTTTATAGATTTTCATGATTTTAAAGCAATTTCTTCAACAAAGAAATTTCATTTAATTTCTCATACTTCTTCATTTGTAATTATTTCAATATTTGGTCTTTTTTTTGCTTCATCCCACCAAACAGTTTCACATTTAAAAGATTCACTTCTATTTAAAATATAAACTTTATTACAAATATCAGCTAAATACAAACTTTCAGTTACAGCAGTATTTCATCATCAAACTACAACTACATCTCTTGATTTATAAAACATTCAGTCACAAGTTGCACAATATGAAACTCATTTTCAAAGGAATTCATTTTCTCAAGGAGCATTTAAATGTCTGTGTGAATTTCAAGTTGCAAGAATAATTTTTTTTGAAGTAAATTCTTTTCAAAGTCATGTTTTTACTTTAAATCAATCATCAATTTTTTCTAAAGAAGTAACCATATCTTGTAGTATTTCACTTCCAAAAGCAATAGAATGTTTTTTAAAATCATCCATAATACTTTTTCCCGGTGCCGATAAAACACCTGGGTAATTCTCTACTTTATGAGAAGTTGCAAGTGCTCAACCTGGTTCTCATCAAATTATTAAATTTTTAACTTTATACCTTGAAGCATACATTCAAGCTGGGTATCAAGCACTTCAAGTTCAGATAATTATTAGTTGGTAATCCATATTTATTAATTTAAGTTTTAAAATATATTTCATAACAGTAATCATTATATTTATAAATCCATTTTTGTAAATATAAAAATAGAATAAAAAAAAATTTTAATATATCCTTGTCATTCTGATGAAAATCAGAATCATAATTAGGTTTTACCTTTTGAAAGATCCTGAATCAAGTTCAGGATGACGAATTACAAATTATAGTTTACCTTTAATTAATCCTAAATCAGGTTCACTATAACAGATTATAAACTTAGTTATTATATGCAAAAAAAGACTAAAATTAGTCTTTTTTTGGTTTTGGTTTATTATTTGGATTAAACTTAGGTTTTGGTTTAAAATTAGGATTATATGGTTGTTTTGGTTTTTGAAAAGTTTGTTCAGCTTGAGGCTTAATATCAACAATAACTTGTGGTTGAGAAACAACTTGTCATGTAGTATTAATTCAATTAGCTTCAGCTGCTTGTTTTTTTTCTAATTTAATTTTTTCTTTTAGCTTTTCTTTATAATCTTCTAACTTTCTTTCATCCTCATCATTTTTTTCAATAGATTCCCTAATTTTTGCTTCAACAACTGCTTTTGTACTAGCATATTTTTCCCTACTTACAGTAAGAATTTTTTTGTATCTATATTCAAAAGTTTCTCTATCAATTTTATATGGAGCAAATGTATCAGCAGAAAACACAGGACTTGGCATTCAATCTATTAATTGTTTCATATAAATAGAATATTTTTTTACATTTGTTAAATCTTGACTAGTTGCATCACCTCATAAAACATCACTAAGTACAGTAGAATCTCAATATCAAACTTGAAAAGCAACAGTGCTTCATACATTTCAAAATACTGCTCATTTAACATTTTGTGTCATTTGGTCAATATATTGGTTTGCCATAACTAAATTTAATTTATATTTTCTAGCTTCAGATAAAATTGTTGAAAAACTATCCGTAGCAAAGTTTTGAAATTCATCAACATATAAATAAAAATCAGTTCTATCTTTTTCAGCAATATCTGCTCTACTCATGGCATCAAGTTGGAATTTTGTAACCATCATTGCTCAAAGTAAACTTGAAGCATCTTCTCAAATTTTTCATTTTGAAAGATTAATAATTACTATTTTTTGGTTATCCATAGCCCATCTTATATCAAATGTATTTTTAGGTTGACCTAAAACATTTCTAATTATTGAACTAGATAAAAATTGTCATACTTTATTTAATATAGGTCAGATAGCTTCTTGTCTTTGATTTGGAGCCATTTTTGCAAATTCTGATAACCAGAATTTTTTTACCATTGGGTCTGTTACTTTTGAAATTATTTTATTTCTAAAAACTTCTGAAGTTAGCATTAATGGAATACTAATTAATGTAGTATTTTTATTTTCTAGTAAAGCTAAAATAGTATTTCTTAAAATATGTTCAAGTCTTGGTCACCAACTATCACCAAATATTTTTTTGAAAATAGAAACTATACCTGATGCAACTAAAGTTCTATGTTCTTCTTTAACTCAATCAAACATATTAAATGCAATAGGATAATTTACATCACTTGGATCAAAAATAATTGTTTGATTTGTACGAGATTTTGGAATACTTCAAATAATATTTTCTGCTAAATCTCAATGTGGATCAATAACAGCTACTCATCTTCATTTTCTAATATCATCAATAATCATATTTTCAAGTAGAGTAGATTTTCACATTCATGTTTTTCAAATAACATACATATGTCTTCTTCTATCACTCGGGCCAATACCAAATTTTTGATTAAATCATCTAAAATTTGTAACTCAAATAGGTGTTAAATCTGATTCTAAATCATCTAAATCTTCAACAATAGGTAGATTTGCAGGTGGTTCAAAACTTCTTGATAAAACCCGATTTATTGCAGGAGTTTTTACATAACTTGTAGGTAAATGCACAAGTCCTGATAATTCTTGAGTAGATAAAATCATTGAATCACTACAAATTCTTGATTTAATTTTTTCTATTTTTTCAATACTTGACGATATTTCTTTGATTTTAAATCAATTATTTCAAGGGAAAGAAAATACTCACAAAGTTGAGATAATTTCTTTTAAGTTCATTTTTGTTTGAACTGCATCTTCTCAAGCTGAGATTAAATTAATATTTACTCAATATCAATACAGCTTTGATTTTGCTTGAATTGCTTCAGATAATTCAGTCTCAACTTTTTCTTTTCTAATAATTAGATGTTTAATAATTCTTGCTATTTTAAACATAAAATTTAAACAAAATTTTAAAAATCATTTTTTATCAGATATTAAAAATTTTTTTAAAAATTTTGGTTTTTTTGATTCAAGTATTTCAATAATTTTTTTTATTTTATTTTTCCGTAAAGCATCTGGAATTGGAGAAAATACTACTTGAAATACATTTAATGTATTGTTTTGTGTTTTTGATAGACTTGAAGTTAATGATGAATAAGGATCAATTGTAGAATTTGTAGAATTTTCTTGTATTTGTGTAAATGTTTTTATTGGATAAATAAAATGTTTTTCCATTTGAACCTCTCAAATAATAATTTTATCATCAGGTATATTTTCTAAATAATCTCAAACTTCAATTATTTCAATATTTGAATAATGAGCATATATTTGGCTTTTAATAAAATTTGAATATATTTTTGAAACAATTACAAAAAATCTAATTTTATTTCAGATTTTAGCTACTTCAAAAGATAAAGTAGGTCTCGTATAAGTGATTTTATTTAAAACTCAAGATTTAGTTTCTTCAATAATTTTATGTATAGTAATTAATATATGTTCAAAAGCTCATGGTCATTTTTCATTTTGCTTATCAACAATTATTTCTAAAACAACTTTTGTCTCCATTTTTTATTGTGTTAAGTTTTTCTAAATTTTTAGAACTAAAATCCTAGAAAAATCAATATAAAGATTCTTTACAACTAACAACTAAACTTAAATTTAGTGTGCATAAAAAATTCTAGTATTTTTATTATAACATATTAGTAATTTAATTACAAAACTTTTTGCTTGACTATAGATTAATTTGAGTTAATTTTGATATAATTTCAAATTCAAGCTCATTTATATTTTTTCATTCAAAGACAAACCCCGATGCTCTTTTGTGTCATCATCATCAAAATTCTTCACAAAATAAAGATAAATCTATATCATCAGTTTTTGATCTAAATGATGCTTTTAACTTTTTATCTGGTAATTCATAGATTAAAAATCAAACTTTTAATCCATCAACTGTCATTAAAAATTCATCAATAAATCAAGAAATATCTTTATCATCAGTTTGAGTTTCAATAAAATACGACTTTGGTACTAATCACCGAACAACTTTAGAATTATTAATATCTTTAAGATTTTCTAAAATTTTTCACCATAATTTAATTTTATTATAATTTTTTCTTTTAAATAAGTTTAAAATCAAATCTTGATGTCTAGTAGATATTTTCATCAAATTCGATGCAATTTCAAGTGATTTCGGAGTTGTATTAGTATTAATAAAATTATTAGTATCAGTAATAATTCACATTAATAGCATTGTTGCAATTTCTTCATTTATGAACTTTTCATATCATAATTTTATAATTAAATCATAAACAACTTCACATGCAGAACAACTACTCGAATCAATTAGATTTAAAGTTCAAAACATAGGGTTTGATGAATGATGATCAATATTTACAAAAGGAGTATTATAAAAAGTTTCTATATTTTTTTCATAAATATTTCATAATTGAACTAAAGAAGCAACATCAAAAGATATAATTAAATCCGGGGAAAAGTCTTTAATATCAGTATTTTCATCAAAAATACTTTGTTTTTTTAAAAAATCAAATCATTTTGGAATAAGTTCTTCATTTATAGCTTTTATTTCATATCATCAAATTTCATTTAATAAATAGTAAAATGCAGCTAAACTTCATAATGCATCCCCATCCATTCTTCTGTGATTAACTAAAAGGATTTTTTTTGATGTTTTAAGTAATGTTTTAAATTGTTGTGTTAATTCATTCATAATATTATATAATTAATGGGAAAAAGTTTTATTTATAAGAAAAATACACTATTTTACTAAAACAGATTCAATACAAACTCTTGCTTTTGGTCATAGAAATCATTGAGTAGTTAGAGACCAATTACATTCTTTATGTAAAAAGTTTTTCATCGAATTTATAGTATTATTGTCATAAATTCAGTTAATATCATATTGATAATATGATTTATCTTTTAGAAAATTTTGTAAATATTTAATATATTTTTCTTCTCAAATAACTCATAAATATAGATTATGTGAAAACATTTCTTTTGTATATTTAATTTCTTCTTGAATTGTAGTATTTCAAATATTTTCTTGGGTTGAAATATTTCAAGAATTAGTATTTTCAATATTTAATGATGAAGTTCAAGTAGTAAATATATTTTCAATTTCCCCTTCATTTCAATCATTAACTGAATCAACTATTTCAAAATTTGTTTTAATATGTTCAATATCTCAAAAATATTTTATTCTTTCAGCTTCTTCTTGTGCTAAAATTCTATTTTGCTCATCAATTTTATCTCTATAATTATCATAATATAATTTTGCCGAGATTGAAATAATTATAAAAATTATACTTAAAACAAAATATATATTTTTTCTCAAAAAATTATTAATAAAAAATGAGAAATTTGAATAAAAATAAAAATAAAAAAATACTAAAACTAATGGAAAAAAGTATTTTAATCAATAAATATCAAAATTATTAAATTTTAAAATTGGATAAATAATAAGTAATGTAAAAGAATACATTAAAAGTATTAAACTATAATTAATCTCTTTTAATCTAATTTTTGAAAAATTAAGATTAATATGAAATCAATAGAATTTAATAATTCAGTAAAAAAATACAAAAATTACAGTATAAGCTAATAAAGTATTATAAATAGATAAAATATAAAAACTAGAAATTAAAATAAAAAATAAAAATATAAATAAAAAATAAAATAAAAATTCAAAGTCATTTTTTATACTAGAAAAAATAGTTTTTAGAATATTAATAAATTTTGTTTTTATTTTTTTTAAGAAATCTAATATTTTAACATTTTCAAATATTGAAAATACAGTTCATATTACTAAAAAATAATAAACATAAATACTTATATTTTCTGCAATATTGCTTTTTTGTATAATCAAAAATAATGGTACAAATAATAGTAATAATAATGCTATAGTAAAATATATTATTTGTGAAACTTTATAAAAAATACTCAAAAATAATGATAATCAAATCAATATATTAAATAGTTGATTATTTCAAAAATAAAATATTGCAATAATAAATATAATCTTTATTATTTCTAAGAAATATTTAGATAAAAAAAATATTACATTTTTAGATATTTTTTTTATTTTTAAATAATCTTTTGATATTATTTCTTTAGAAGATTTTGATTCTTTAATCAAGTTATTTAAAATAAAATCAACAAATGGAATCAATAAAACAATATAAGTAGAAATTAAAATATCTGGTTTATCAGTTATTCAAAATCATAGTAAATAAATAGATAAATTTAAAACTAAAAGTAAAAACAAATATCTAAAAAACAAAACAATCATAACAAAAAAATAATTTAATAATACTCTTAATATAAAAAAAAACTAAATAAAATCAAGATTAAATACAAAAAAAAGCCTCTTTTTAAAAAGAGACTATTTTTATTATTTAAGTTCAGTAGTTTCAACAACAATTTTAGCAACTTCAGCTCTTGTAATAGAAGCAGTTGGTCTGAAAACTAATTTTCAGTTAACCATTTGCCCAGAAACAATACCTAAGTTTTTAGCAGTTTCAGTATAAGGTTTCATCCAAGCTACAGTTACATCAGCAAATGATGAAGTAGTAGTTTCAGAAACTTTTACTCAAGCAGCTCCAATTAAGATTTTTAAAGCTTCAGCTCTAGAAATATTATCATTTGGTCTGAAGTTTTTATTTTCAGTAGAAACGATATTTAATTCAACAGCTTTAGCAATAACTTGTGCTTGCCAAGTAGTTTTATTAACATCAGCATATGTTAATTTAGAAGTATCAGTTCATTCATAAGAATGTCCTAATGCTAATAATGCCATTTTTAAGAATTCAGCTCTAGAAGCATTATTTCCTGGTCTAAATGTACCATCTTCATAACCTTTAACTACACCTTTTGCAGCTAATTTTGAAATATATTCAGCAAAAACAGAATATCCTCAAGTTACATCTTTAAATGTAACATTAGAAACAGTAGGTTCAGTTTTAGTAGTAGTACTAGCTAAAACTGGAGTAATCATAAAGTAAGAAAAATGTGTAGTTTTAAATGAAGCAACTCCATTAGCAACTACTCAAGAAAATTCTTTAGCATATTTTTTACCATCATGAGATGTATAAACATCAAATGATTGACCATCTTTATAAGATGTTGGAATAACTAAATCAACTTCTTTATTGAAAGTTAATCTAGATAAATCTGATCAAACTTTAACTAGTAAAGCTCAAGCTTTTGCAACAACTGAGTTGTCAACTAATACTGGAGCAGAAATTTTTCCATCCCAAGCTTTAGATCAAGCAACAGTAACTCCAGCAGGTATAAATACATACATTTTAGAAGTTTCAGTAGTTTTTAAAGTTAGAGTTCAAGTAGTAGTAATGTTAGCCATTTTATATTCTCAAACAACTTTAACATCTGTAAATAATACAGATCCAGCTTTTACTAATGCAGTAGTAATAGCTTCTTTAATAGTAGTTACAGTATTTGATAATACTGAATCACTTCAAGTAGTAGTTGTAGTAGTAGTTGTTTTTGAACTAGAAGATCAACCTCAAGAAGATGATTTTTTAACACAAGTAGATCCAGATAATTTATATCCTGAATTACATGTTAATTCACATGCAGGATAAGAAGAATATGAACCATTAGAAACAGTACCACATGAAGCTCAATATCAAGCATCAAAATCTCCATAACCGTAACCATAACCATAACCATAACCATATCACCAAGTATTATCACCATATCAGTATCCATATTGGAAAGCTTCAGGAGTAGATACTCAGTTAGATGTTAAATTATCTAATGTTCTCCAGAAACCTCAAAAAGCTCCAGAAACACTTAAAGATAATATAACAGCAAATATACTTAAAGACGAAACTAGTCTAGAAGTAAATTTTTTATCTTTTAAAATTTTCATATTTAAATTTAATTAATATTTAATATAAAAACTAAAGAGATAAAATTGTCGAAAAAACTTTAAAGAACTTGTAATAATGCTACAACAGCAATTATACGAGACAATTATATACAATAAAATAAAAAATCAAAACTTTTTTTTATTTTCTTACTTTGAAATAAAGTAAATATATTTTTTCTATAAAAACTCATATTTTTATAATTATACTGAAAATACTATAAAATCTGAGTCAGAAAGCTAAAGCATTCTGTTGATAATTGTTGTTAACAAATAACTTTATATTTAAAATACTCAGTTTTTTAAATAACTTTAGTATAATAAATTAAAATTAATATCATAGAATTAATTTTATCAAAAAAAATCAAACTATACAGTTTGATTTTTTCTAATATAATTCCAGCTATCAGAAATAGCATCAGATACTCAATAATTAGCTTTCCATCACAAAATATTTAGTGCTTTATTAGGATTACAATATGAACTTGCAAGATCTCAAGCTCTTCTTGGTTTTATATTGTAATTAATATTTTGATTAGTAATTTTTTGAGTAGTGTTAATTATTTCTAGTACACTTACTGGTATTCAAGTTCATAGATTAAATACTTCAAAAAATCATAATTTATCACTATTTTTCATAATATATTTCCAAGAAGCAATATGTCATTCTATAAGATCTAAAACATGAATATAATCCCTCTCCCCTGTTCAGTCTTTTGTATCATAATCATCTCAAAAAACTCAAACACTATCTAAAACTCATCAAGCTACTTTCATAACAAAAGGAAGTAAATTATTTGGAATTCAATTTGGATTTTCTCATAATAATCAACTTTTATGAGCTCAAATAGGGTTAAAATATCTTAAATTTACTACATTAAATCATTTATGAAGTGCTAAATCTCTTAAAATATTTTCTAGAATAAATTTTGTTGTTCAATATGGATTTGTAGTAGCTCATGTTAAGTCATTTTCATCAAAAGGTGGTGATTTTATAGAATTATAAACTGTTGCAGAAGATGAAAATATAATATTTTTAACATTATATTTATTCATAATATCAAATAATACTACACTTCATGAAATATTATTTTGATAGTAATAAAATGGTTTTTCACAGCTTTCTCATACAGCTTTTGCTCAGGCAAAATGCAATACTCAATCTATTTTGTTATTTGAAAAAATTTCATTTAAAATATTTTCATCTCCAATATCTCATTTATAAAATAATGGAATTTTTCAAGTTATTTGTGTAATTTTATCTATTATACTAATTTGAGAATTAGAAAGATTATCAAGAATTATAACATTATATCATAATTCAAGTAGTTTTACTGCTCAATGTGAACCAATATATCAAGTTCATCAAGTTAAAAGTAGAGTTTTCATAAAGGAATTTGGTTAAAAATTATTTATTTGATAATTGTTTAAAAAACATAATTCATGTTCATATCATTCAAATAAATCACACAAATATAAAAGAATATATGTAATTATAAATATTTATTTTTCAAACAGTATAAGATAATATAAGTAATAATAATACTAAAACTATTAAATAATAATTCACAAAATATTTTTTCCATCAAACAAGTATTTTTGAGAAAAAACTAATAAAAACTAAAAATCAATAATAACATAAATTTAAAATATAGATTTTAGTATAAGATTCTAATTCTGGTTTTAGTGTTCATAAAACAAATTTTCAAACAAATATATTTGTAACTATTGCTAAAAATATAGTAATAACTATTAATACAAGTGGATTTTTTATTAAATGTTTTGGTACATCATGAGGTTTATATTCCATTATTTGTCAATAGTAAACAGTTTCTATCGATAAAAGTAAATATATTAAAAATTTTCATAATACAGATACTCAAGCATAAATTCAAGCTATTTCTGAGTTGAATATATTTTTTATTAAAATAACATCAATATTCATAAAAAATGCATATAACAAACTTACTAGAAAAAAATGTATTATTTCCTTTTTATTTGATAAAAAATCTTTTAATAAATCTTTAGTATTTCATATTTTTTTATAATTTTTCAAAACATTTAACAAATAAAAAAATGAAATAATAAATCATAAAATTCAAGCAGCAATAAATCATAATAAAGCTCAATAAACTCAAAATCATAAATAAACAAGTAAAACTCAAACTATTAGTTTTAATACTGGTCAAATTACTGAATTTATTCATAAAAAACTAAATTTTTTTAATCACATAAGTCAAGCTGAAATACTTGCTCATGTAAATGAAGTCAATAATACAGTTCAAACAAGAATTACAAGAGGAATTTCAACTTTAATAAATCAAGCTATTATTGGTGAAAATAATAAAAATACTATATAAACAATTATTCCTAATAGTAAAAAAAATTTTGTACTTGATAAAAATATGTGTTTAATTTTTTCATAATTATCTTTATTACTTGAAATTTCTTTAGTCAAAAAATATGTAAAACCTCAAACAAATAATGATAAAATATTAAACATTCAGACTAATGTTCAAAATTCTCAAAACTGTTCTAATGATAAAAATTTAAGCATTATAGGATGATACATATAATTTAATAATCAGGCTATAATTCAGCTTCATGAAATAAGTAAAATGTTAATATAATTGTTTTTTGACATATTATTTTATTTTAAAAATATCTAAATTTTGTGTATTAAACACTTGTTCTAATCAATTAATTTCATATAAAAAATTATAACTTTTAAAATCAGCACAAGTTTTTTGTAATATTATTGTTTTAATATTATTATTTTTCAATATTGATAAATCTTTTGTTTTTAAAAATGTTTCTATTTGTGTTGATATTTGTGAAGAATTATTAGTATAAAGTGATCAAATTTCAATATTTTCAGCACTTATAATAATATCTTTTCATAAATAACTTGGATAAATATTTGCAACACTTCTTCAATAATTCCAGCTACATCACATATAACTATGCCATGGAAATAAAAGATTTTTTGAAAAATTATTTTGTTGAATAAACTCTTTTGCTTCAAAATATTCTTTTGGATAATCAATAATTTTTAATTGACCATTAAATCAAAACAATATATTTGGTGACCACGAAAAAATAAAAGAAATTAATATTAAAAAGTAAATATAACTATTAAATATATATTTATTTAATTCTAATTTATTTTTTAAAGAAACATTTATCAATAAATTAAGTAGTTCAATTACTCATATTAAAAAGAAAAAAGCATAAACAAACATAAGTATACCTAAAAGTTTTTGAGGTTCTCTCATTCAAGTATAATATGGAATATATTTGTATAATAATTCATTAAATCAAGTAAAAATATTACCTGAAATTCAAATTCATAAAATAAATGCAAAAATTCCTAATAAAACTAAAAACAAAGTTTGTTTTTTATCTTTTTTAAAATATTTAAATATTCAAAATAAGACAAATAATAATACAAATATTCATGCAATATACCATTTTTCATTTATAAGATTTGGAGTGAATATTCTATCCCCTTTTTCTCACCAAAATCAATAAAGAAATATTCAAGTTAAATCAGGTCATAAGTTAGATAATGAATTTGATTGAAATACATCGATATTTAAACTTGAAAATGTTTGCACACTTGAAATTGCTTGATTTGTTCATTTTAAAAATAATGGGACTATTAAATTCAAATTTAATAATAATAAAATTAGTCATGATTTTAATACTAATTTAATATTTAATTTCTTAAAATAAATTAAACTAAATATTATAAATACTAAAGCTATAAAAACAACTGTATGAGGAAAAATACTTAAAGAAATTGCAAAATTTAAAGCAGAATAATATAAATATTTATTTTTTGATGTATCTATAAATTTTAAAATATTTAATATTCAAAATCAAACAACAAATATTCATAAAGCTATTCATAACTGAGTAATAAGTCTTTCATAAATAAAAGGATTACAAAGTATGAAAAAAACTCATAAACATTGTATTAAAAAATTAGTTTTAGTATTTTTAATATTTAATTTATTTCATACATAGTTTGATAACTGAACTCATAAAATAGATCAAATTATTAATATTAAAATAATATAAATTTTTGAAAATAACTTATATCAAAATATCATACTTATTAAATCATGAAAATGCCAATATAAGCTATTTTCAAAAAAATTTCATAAAGAATTAATAGGATAAAAAACACTATCAAGTAAAGTATAAGTTCAAGATTTTGTAAAAAATTCTAATCACAAAATACTTACAATTAATAAAAAAATGAATATAATAATTTTTTTCATAAAAATGTATTAATTTTAAATCTTTTTAATTATATAAAAAACTCATAAAATGCAAAAAGAAAACAAAAAAATCAAACTATACAGTTTGATTTTTTAATTAAAATTGATTTTAAAATCTAAAATAGATATTAAATCTTTTATTAAATTATTTTTAACAAAAAATTTTTGTTTTTGAGTTAAAACTTCTCAAAGTCAATCAAGTATTTTATAATTTTTAGGTAATTTTTCTAATTTTAATTTTACATCCATTAAAACTTTTTTTAAATCATTATGTGTTCTTTCATATATAACTTTTTCATTTATATCAAAAATATTTTTAAACATGAAATAAATATCATAAATATCTCTATTTGTATTTCTTTCAAGTAATGCAACTAGTTTATTTGCAAAAATAGTTGATTTATCTTGAACCATAATATCAGTTCAATAAAAATTAACAATTTCGTAAGTATTATTTTTCCAAATATTTCTATTAATATCAACTTTTATATTAATATCTTTATCACCATAAGAAAGTATTATTTTATTTCACTTTTTTACTGTTCAATATTTTTTTAAAATTTTTATAATTTCTTCATCAATATTATCTACATCTGTTAATAAATCAAAATCTAAATCTGTAGAAAATCTATCTAATCAATGTAAAAAATAACAATTAGTTCCTCATTTAAAAGCAAGATATTTTCATAAATTTGAGTTAAAAATATCTTTAATTATCATAAACATTATTTGTCTATGCTTATCAGTGTTTAGCATTTTTTATTAATTTTTTAATATCTAAAATAACTCTTTTATTATATATTTGAGAAATTATTTCTAATTTTTCAAAATTAACATTTTCTAAATTATCAAAATAATAATTTTTAGATAGATACAATCTATCACAAATAGCTCTTTCTTTTGAAGCAATCATATAATTTCACATATTTATAACTCATATAGGATTTAGTAAAATTGAATTCTTTAATTTTAAATATTTAAAATTATTTTTCCCTATATTTTTTTCAATACTTTGGTCAGTTGCTACAAAAATAGTATTTCAATAATCTTGAAAAATAATTCATTCACTTTTTAAAACAGTTTCAAAAGATATATATGAGTTTTGTTTTAGTTTATTAGCTAACTCTAATTTAGAATAATTATTTAATACATATATTCATTTAAAAATATTTTTAAATACTCAAAGCTTTACTCATCTTGCAAAATAACTTTTGATTGTATTAATATTTTCTATTCATAAAATATTTTCAATATCTTGATAAGTAAAAACTGATTTTTTTGATAATATAATTTTATCAATATATTTCATTTGTCATCATATTAGGTTTATAAATAAATACATTATAATGATATATTAATAAAATCAAATTATTATTTCAAAAAAAATCAAACTATACAGTTTGATTTTTTTCTAGTAATTCTACAACTTTTTTCCTTCTATTTCTCACAACATCTACTCATAAATATCATATTAACAATACAAAAGTAGTTCAAGAAATAATTAATCCTAAATAAAAATAGCTTTGTGGTTTAAAATATAGTGTCAACTCTACATCAATACTTCAATCAGGATTTAGAGTATAATATTTTGATTATAAAAAAATATTTGAGTATTTTCATTCAATAATACATTCTTGATTTTTATCTTTCCAAGAAATGATATCATCTTTATGTAAATCCCAATTTAAATTTTCACCGTAATTTTTATCTTTTTTATCAAAAATATTGATAAATAAAATTATAGAATCTATTTTATCATAAACAATAATTATCCTATAAGATTTATTTATTGTTCTAAGTTTTATTTTTATATAAGGCTCTTTTAGATTTATGAAATTCCTAGAATTTATATTAATTTTCTCAACTAGTTGATTAATACTTATATCTTGAACATTTTTTCTAAATTGTTTTTCAAAAAAATCAGTAATAATAAATTTCATTATGCTTTTCTCATTAAAGTTAATAAATTGTTATATTCTTCTGTTCAAATAACTTCTTGACTTCAAATCAATCAAGAAAATTCAATATTATTATTTAAAAGTTTATCATATTTTTCAATATCTATCAAAACAGCTTTCGGCTTATTATTAACAAATATTATCTTATCTCAATTTTTACTTATATTATTTATATAGAAAGATGCTTTTTTTCTTATATCTGTTATAGATATAAAATTATCAATAATTGTCATATTAAATTTAGTTACAAATATATTACAATATATAATACAATTTTTTATAATAAAATCAAATTATTATTTCAAAAAAAATCAAACTATACAGTTTGATTTTTTAATTAAAATTGATTTTAAAATATAATATTTCATTTGTCATCATATTAGGTTTATAAATAAATACATTATAATGATTTATTAAAATTTTTATAGATTTTCTAAATAATCTCTGAGTCAATCTTTCCAATCTCTTAACTTTATTTTAGAATTATTATTCATTATACTAAAATTAGGTCTTTTAGCTTTTGTTATAAATTCTAAGCTTGAACAAGGAGTTGTTTTTATCTTAATATCAGATAGTTTAAAGATTTCGTTTGTAAAGTCAAACCAAGTTATAAGTTTATCAGAACTATTTGAAAAATGAAGTATTTGTCAGTAAAAAACATTTATTTCATTTATTACTTCTTTTATAGCAAAACATAAATCTTTAGTGTAAGTTGGAATTCAAAATTGGTCATTAACTATTTTTAATTCAGTTTTTGTTTCAGCTAATTTTAACATAGTATTTACAAAATTTTTAAATTGATTTCCTCATCAGTAAAGCCAACTAGTTCTAATAATTATAGAATTTTTATTTTCTTGTAAAGCTAGAGTTTCTCATAAAAATTTACTCATTCAGTAATTATTTATTGGATTACAAATATCAAATTCATTATAACCAAATTCATTTTTTCCATCAAAAACATAATCAGTTGAAATGGTTATAAAGTTGATGTTATATTTATTTGTGATTTTTGCTAAATTATAAACTCAAAGTGTATTTATTTCATAGTTGAATACTTTTCAAATATCTTCTGCATCATCAACTTTTGTATAAGCTGAACAATTTAAAACAATATCAGGTTTTATTTTTAAAATAATACTTTCAATACTGTTAATATTTGTAATATCAAGAGTAGTTTTATCATATCAAATGATTTCAAATTCATCATGTAGAAATTTTTGAAAATCATAAGCAAGCATTCATTTTGCTCAAGTTAATAATATTTTTTTCATATTTTATTATTTATATAATTCAGAATGTGTTCATACTTTTAATAACTCAACTATTTCATAAGAGTTATCATTCATTTCTCTAAAAATTATTCTATAATCTCAAGTTACATTTATACTTCTAAGTCATAAATACTCTCATTTCAAAGAGTGGTTGTTTAGTTGTTGATTAAATTTATCATTATTAAATAAAATCAAAGTTTCATTAACTTTGATTTTTAATTTTTTAGATAATTTTGAATAACTTTTATCAAAAAGTTTATGTTTTTTAATTATCATATTATTTTAAACTAGAAACTAAATCATCTATATTTTGGTAAACTCAAGATATATTTTTAGCATTATTTATTTCTCAAGATTTAATATATTCTTTTAATGATATTTCTTCATATTTTTTTATAGTTCTTTTTTTTGTTGAAATAAGCCCATTTAGTGTATTCTTATTTAATTCAACTATTACAATTTCTGGATTTTTAGAACTTACTCAGATTATTTTATAATCTTTTTTAGATAATATTGATGTCATAACTTTTAGATTAATTTTAAATTAATAATATTATATGTTTTTTTGATAATTTACAATATTAAAAAGGATTAATTTTATCAAATTCACTAAAAGTAAGATGTTTTTTATCTTTATCCGAAATAATTAATTCTCAAGAAAAATATTTCTCCCAATCAATTTTTAATTCTGGACTATTATATGCAATTCAACAATCTCAGGCTGGATTATAAAAATCATCACATTTATAAACAAACTCAGTATTGTCTTCTAAAGTTAAAAATCAATGAGCAAAACCTTGAGGAATTAAAAATTGTTTTTTGTTTTCTTTAGATAACACTATTCAAATCCATTTTCAATAAGTAGGTGAATTTTTTCTTAAATCAACGGCAACATCATAAACACTTCCTGAAGTCACTCTTACAAGTTTAGTTTGAGTATTTACAGTTTGAAAATGAAGTCATCTTAAAACTCAAGCTTTTGATTTTGAATGATTATCTTGTACAAAAGATATATTAATTCAAGCATTTTCAAAATCTTTTTTAGAGTATGTTTCCATAAAAAAACCTCTTTCATCTCAAAAAACTTGAGGTTCAATTATATAAAGTCAGTCAATTTCTGTTTTTATAAAATTTAGCATAAAATTTGATTTATAAAAATAAATTATTATAATAGCTTTACTACTAATATCAGTAATGATATTGACTTAGATTTTTCTAAGATTGACTACTGAAAAACCTCTATTTTTATAGAGGTTTTTCTATATCAAAAATATTAGTTAATGCATTTTTTAGTTTTTGAATATCTTCTTTATTTAATTTTCATATTTTTTTTAATATTCTTTTTTTAGATATTTCTTTAATATTAATAGGAGTTAAGTATGATTTTTTTATTAATCAAGTTCAATTAATTCATATTTCAAAACTTATACTTCATAATTTAGAAAAATGTTTAATACTTCTTATTGGTACAATAATGACAGTATTTCATTTATTAAAACAACTTTTTGAAACAATTACACAAGGTCTTTTTTTATTTAATTCACTTCAAATATTTATTCATAACTCAACTTCAAAAATATCTCAAATATTTGGAATTAAATTAGGATTTTGTTTATTAAAATTTATATTAATATTTTCATAAAACCACTCTAAAAAATCTGATATAATAGGTAAATTTATATCAGATTTTAAAGTTTCAATTAAATTTAAAATTTTATTTAATTTAGTCTTGTACATATTATTTAATCAATTTTAATAAGTATTTTCAATAATTACTTTTTATTAAAGGTTTAGCTAAAACTTCTAATTCAGATTTGCTTATCCAATTATTTGCAAATGCAATTTCCTCAATACAACCTATTTTTAAACCTTGTCTAGCTTCAATAATTTGTATGAAATTTGAAGCATCAAGCATAGATTCATGAGTTCCAGTATCAAGCCAAGCATATCATCTATTCATTATTTCAACTGATAATTTATAATTATTTAGATATTCTTCATTTACTGTTGTAATTTCAAGTTCTCATCTTTCACTTGGTTTTATTTTTTTAGCAATTTTTATAACATCATTTGTATAAAAATAAAGTCATACTACAGCAAAATTTGATTTAGGATTTGTAGGTTTTTCCTCAATAGAAATAGCTTTTTTATTTTTATCAAATTCAACTACTCCATATCTTTCTGGATCAGAAACTTCATAACCAAAAACTACTGATTTTTTTTCAGATTTAACAGTATTTACTGCATTTTTTAGTAAATTAGATAATCATTGTCCATAAAATAAATTATCTCCTAAAACAAGACATACATCATCACTTCAAATAAATTTTTCTCAAATAATAAAAGCTTGAGCTAACCCATCTGGACTTGGTTGAACTTCATAGATAATATTAATTCATAATTTATTTCAATTTCCAAGAAGTCTTTGAAATCAAGCTTGGTCTTCAATAGTTGTAATAATCAAAATATCTTTAATTCAAGCCATCATTAAAATTGACAATGGATAATAAATCATTGGTTTATCATAAATAGGCATTAATTGTTTCGAAATTCACATGGTTATTGGATACAGTCTTGTTCCACTTCATCATGCTAGTATTATTCATTTCATAATTATTTGTTTAAATAATATTTTATAGTTTTTACAATTCCATTTTCAAATTTTACTTTTGGTTCCCAACCTAGTTCAGTTTTAACTTTTGTAGCATCAATTGCATATCTTACATCATGACCTTTTCTATCTTCTACAAAAGTTATAAATTCTTCTCACTTTCACATTTCTTTTAAAATAAGTTTTGTTATTTCAAGGTTTGTATATTCATTATTTCATCAGATATTGTAAATAGATTTTGATTGAGCTTTTGTAAAAACTTCCCAAATTGCATCACAATGGTCTTCTACATATAGCCAATCTCTAATATTTGATCAGTCTCAATAAACAGTAACTGGTTTATTATTTTGAAGTAA
>RRZU010448338.1_pt1 | contig 66529 bp, 61 predicted proteins | sample 2165561 | NCBI WGS metagenome assembly RRZU01 (sample SAMN10456909, study PRJNA506462) | wastewater metagenome | isolation source: wastewater sludge | place: USA: Moscow, Idaho
AAAAAGAAAAAAACAAAAAAAAAATTTTTTTTATCAATCTCAAAAAAATTTTGTATCAATAAATTTCCCCTGAAAAAAAAAAAAATTATTAAAAAAGGGAAATGACTCCCCCCCCCCCCCCCCCGATTTAAGAGTAAATAATCAAATGAAACTTTCAAATGAATTTTCTAAAGTATTTGCTTGTGAAAAAGGAGATCCTCTTTATTTTTATGAGGAAAGTTTATTTGATTTTTGGTGAGAATGAATCAAATTTGGAGATTTTATGTTTTATATTATATTATTTATAAATATATTTGTTTTTAAAATAGCATATCCAACAAATTATGGTGATTTTAATTTTAAAACATTCAAAAACAGAGAATTTAAGTTAAATAAAGATATTTCTCCCTGCGAAGACTTTTATGATTATGTCTGTTCAAATGAAAATAATAATTTTAAATTACCTCAAAATAAACATAATTATGTTTATAGTCATGAAGATTCTATTAAAGAAATAAATAATGATAGAAAAAACTATATAAATTTAATTTTAAATAGGAAAAATAATTCACCAAAAAGTGAAATGATTAAAAATTATTATAATTCTTGTATTAATGAAGATGCAAGAAAATTAGAGGAATTTGAATGGATAGAAAAGTATAAAAATCAAATATTAAAAAGTAATAAAAATGAATTATTAAATAAGATTTCAATAGACGCATTGAATGGTGATTTGTATTTATATAATATTGAAGAAAGTTTAAGCTCAGAAAATAATAAAATAAAAGATATATTTTTTACTTATGAATTGCCATTAAAATATAAAAGTATTTATTCTAAAAATGAAGCTATGATAGAATATATAAATATGATAAAATTATTTTTTAAAAGTATGAATATTAAAAATTATGCTTCTATGGCCAATTATGTTTTTGAATTTGAAAAAAGCATAGCAAATATTTATCCCAATGAGATAATATTAAATGATATTTTCATGAAAGACGAAAAAATAAGCAGAGATGTCGTAGTAAGAAAATTTCCATATATTCATTTTAAAAATATTTTATCTAAAATACCTAGTGAAATTAAAATTTTAATTATACCAGAAAATGTATTTATACATTTGAATTTACAGCTTCAAAAAGCCACAAGAGAAGAACTGCAATCTTTAATTCTTTGGTACAAATTGTCTAAAGGCGAAATTAAATATTCATTTCCTGATTTTTATTTTCAAAAGGAAAACTTTAAAAATAAATATTTTAAAAATTCTAATATGGATAAAAGTAATGAAGAGCAATGCTATCTATCGGCTATAAAAGCGTTTGAAAGAAATTTGGATTATGAGCTATTTTATAGCTATAATAAAGAAATTCCTTATGAAAAAATTTACAACCTCATATCAGAAATAAAAAATGTATTTAAAAAAAATATTCAAAATAATCTATGGCTTTCGACTTCTGCAAAAAATCATGCTATTAATAAGATTAATTTTATGCGTTTTGAAATAGCGAAACCTAATAATATAAAGGACTGGGGTTTAGAACCTGTGCTAAATCTAAAACCAAAAAAATATTTAAATAATAAAAAGACAATTTTACAAAATGATTTCAAATTAATGATATATCAAATTAATCAAGAAACAAACTCATCTAAATGGCCTTTTTCACCTCTACATACAAGTGCTTTTTATACAAGTAATTTAAATAAGTTTTTTATTCCTTATGGTGTTTTAAAATCACATATTTTTGATGATAAATTATCAGAAAAATTAGATTATTATTTATTAACTTTAACTATTGCTCATGAAATGTCCCATGCATTTGATGGAAATGGAATTGAATTTGATGCATTTGGAAATATAAATTCTTGGCTCTCAGAAAATGAAAAATTATATTTTAATAAAGAAGTTGAAAAAATGATTCAATTATTTAATGCAGAAAATAATGATGGAAAACTTACTTTAGATGAAAATATAGCTGATTTCCTTGGTTTGAAAATTTCATATCAAACTCATTTTCCTGAAACTAAAAAAATAAATTCAAATGAAAAAAGGAAATTTTTTATTCAATATGCAAAAAATTGGTGTGGTTTAGAATCAGAAGATAAGTTATTAAAAGAGATAAAAAAACATTCTCTTCTAAAATTACGAGTTCATAATCAAATGATGCTATCTGAAGATTTTGAAGAAACCTTTTCATGTCAATTAAATCAACCAATGACTTTAAAAAGTGATGAAAGGCTTGTACTCTGGTAAAAAATAAAACTTTATTTTCTGATTTGTTCGCCATTTCCTGTAATAAGCCATTTATAACTTGTAAGTTCTTCTAGTCCCATTGGACCGCGTGCATGTAATTTTTGAGTGCTTATTCCAATTTCAGAACCCATTTCAAACTCTCCTCCGTCTGTAAAAGAAGTAGGTGCATTTGCATAAACGGCAGCAGCGTCTATATTTTGAAAAAAGTATTGAATTGTATTTTCATCTTCAGCAATAATCGCTTCACTGTGCCCAGAAGAATATTGAAAAATATGTTTACAGGCTTCTTCTTTTGAATTTACAGTCTTTATCGACATTTTTAAAGATAAAAATTCTGTTCCAAAATCTTCTTCTTTTGCTTTATTTAGAAGAGGAGAAGGGTAATTTTCAATTAGTTTATGATAACTTAATTCATCTGCAAAAATTTCTACATTTTTTAAACTTAATGGTTTAATTAAAGAATATAAATCATTTAATCTATTTTTATGAATAATTAGGGTATCAAGTGCATTGCAAACACTGACTCTTCGGGTTTTTGCATTTTCAATAATGCGACGTCCTTTTTCTAAATCTCCACTGGAATCAAAATAGGTATGGACAATTCCTGCGCCAGTCTCAATAACAGGAACTTTAGAATGATTTCGGACATAATCTATTAATTGTTTACTTCCACGTGGAATACAGACATCAACAAGTCCAACCGCCTGAATTAAATATTCTGTTGCTTCTCTTTCTGGAGGTAATAAATAAACAATATCAGGATTGATATGATGTTCTATTAAAGTTTTTCTTATGATATCAAATAAAATTGAATTGCTAAAATGAGCCTCTTTCCCACCTTTTAGAATACAAGCATTTCCTGACTTAAAGCAGAGTGTAAAAACGTCTATTGTTACGTTAGGTCTTGCTTCATATATGATTCCAATAACTCCTAACGGAACAGTTATTTTTTGTAATTTTAAGCCATTTTCTAGTGTTTTTTCATTTAAAATTTTTTGAACAGGAGATTTTAGTTTTATTATTTTTAAAATATCATTTGCAAAATTTAGAACTCTTTCTTTTGTCAGTAATAATCTATCATATAATGGATTTTCTTTGCTCATATTTTCTAAGTCTTTAGCATTCTCAATTAAAATAGCTTGATGCATTTCAATTAAATTTTTTGATAAAGTTTTAAGAACTTCATTTTTAATAGGATCACTTAAATTATTTAAAATATGGCTTGATTTTTTAGTTTTTTGAAATTGATTTTTTAATTCATACATTTTTTATTTTCCTATATTAAAATGTAAGTGATCATAATGAATAAATTCGGGCTTTCCTTTTTGACCAAGATATTCTTTTAATTTTTCAGAATGATAACGCGCAATGCCAACACCAATTTTATCTCCAATAGGAGAACAAATTTCAACTAAATCTCCTTTTTTAAATTCTCCTTTTACTTTTTCAATTCCGACAGGTAATAAGCTTATGACTCTTTTATTTTCTTTTATTATTTCAAGTAAACATGAGTTAACAAAAATAACACCATTTTGTTTGCTATCACTAAAAGCAATCCAGCGTTTTAAATTTGATTTCTTTTTTGTTGGTAAAATTGTTGTACCAACAATTTTTTCATTCATAATTTCATGAATGATATTTTTTTCATGAACACTGCATATATGTGTTGTAATTCCTAATTCAGACATTTTTCGAGCGATGCCAAGTTTTGTAATCATTCCGCCGCGCCCTTGAGTTGTTTTTGAAGTTGAAACTTCAGGCCAGCCGTCAAGTATAGGATTGATTTTGGAAATTAATTTAGATTCAGGGTGATTTGGATTTCCATTATATACCCCTTTAACTGAAGTTAAAATAATGAGTTTATCTGCATTTATTTGAGATGCAATTAATCCTGCAAGTTCATCGTTATCTGTAAACATCAATTCTTCAATTGCGACACTATCATTTTCATTAATTATTGGAATAATATTTTTTTGTTGTAAAATTTCTTTAAGCAGTCTTGAAATATTTAAATAATGTTGTCTTGTATGAAATTCTTGTTTCGTTAGCAAAAGCTGAGATGCAAGAATTCCATAGTTTTTAAACATATTAGAGTATACATGCATAAGTTCATGTTGCCCTAAACTTGCTAATACTTGTTTTTCACCTGTAGACGAACCATATTCTTTGCCTAGTAATTCTCGAGCTACTTTTCTACCAGATCCAACAGCTCCAGAGCTGACTAAAATGATTTGATGACCCTCACTTTGAAAAAAAGCGATTTGCTCCACTAATGTTTGCATTATGCTTTCAAGAACGGTTCCGTCGTTAGATAATATGGCTTGAGTTCCAACCTTAATTACGATTTTCATACTAAAAGTTCCTTGCTTTAACATTAAGGTTGTTCACTTTTATATCTTTAAAATATTGTCACCTTAATAATCCTATTGATCAATCTCACTTTTAATCTTATATCTTATTCCGTTTTAATTAGGCAATGATCTTTTTTTAGTTGTTTATTAACTTGTTAATATTGCACATTTACTTGGATGGTATATGAAAAAAATTTGTGTTTTTTGTGGATCGAATTATGGAGCTAAACTTGTTTATAGTGAGGTTGCTCAATATTTGGGACGTCTTATAGCTGAAAAAGGATTTACTCTTGTCTATGGCGGCGGTAATGTAGGCTTAATGGGTGAAATTGCGAACTCTGTTTTAGATCATAATGGCAAAGTTATAGGTGTTATGCCTAAAAATCTTGTTGAGAAAGAAATAGCTCATCAATCTTTAACGGAGCTTCATGTTGTGCATTCTATGCATGAAAGAAAAGCTTTAATGGCTGAACTTTCCGATGCTTTTATTGCACTTCCGGGTGGTTTTGGAACTTTTGAAGAGTTTTTTGAAGTTGTTACTTGGTCACAATTAGGTATTCATAAAAAACCTTGTGGTTTATTAAATGTCGATGGTTTTTATGATTCTTTGCTAAAACTAATTGAAAATGCTGTTGCTGAAAAATTTATCCGCAAAGAAAATGCCGAATTCATATTAAGCGACTCCGATCCAGATATATTGATTCATAAAATAAAAAATTGGAATCCTGTTATTATCGATAAATGGATTTCCAAATAAAATTTTATTTAGAGTCTATTGGAAAAGGACAGATGTCACTTTCATTATCTAAATTTTGTTTATCCTGAGAAAATTTAATTTGAAAAGAATTATTTTCTTTTTTAATTTTTAAAATATAAATGTCATCGTATTTGACTGAAGGCCAATCTGGAATATCTTTTTCTTTATTATTTTTATCTTTTGTATAAATGTATTTTACAATTTCAACTAATTTATTGTGTTCCCAACTTACAAATATTAATGAATTATTGTATTTGTCACTTAAAATTTCATTTGAAAATTCTTTTACTTCAGTAAATCCAAATAAGGTATTTGTTGGTAAACCAAGTTGAATTGCTGTTGGTTCAATAGTTGAAAGAGGGCGATTGTAAGGATACTTTTGATTCTTTTTTTCTATTTGATGACTTGGATTTGGAGCAAAAATATAACTTGGTTTTCCAAATTTTTGAACTAAAACTTTTGGTATTTTTAAAGAACGATTTAATCCTTTACAATTTATTTGCCCTATTTCCATATTTAGTGGTTTTTCACCATGTCGTATAAAAATAACTGTTTTTTCATTATTACTTTCAGAAGCATAAGAAAAAGAAGTAATGTTAATTAATATTAAAATATAAATAAACAAAATTTTCATTTGAATTCCTTATTTAAGTATAATAAAGTTTATGCTATATCAGTTCTTAAAATTATGCAATATTTAAACAAATTATAAAATATTGACAAAATTTTTATTTCTAAATAAAAGCATTAATCTAGAGGAGTCGATATTTTTTATTTACTGAATTATTATTTGAATTATAGTTGAAAATGGATGGTATATGGAAAAAATAATATATAAAAATGAGAAATATTATCAAATTCGAATTGGTGATTTAAATTATGGTAACCATCTTGGTCATGATAAATTAATTACGATAATACATGATGCTAGATGCTCTTTTTTTGAAAATTATGGTTTTAAAGAATTATCTATTGGTGAAGATAATGTAGGTTTGATCGTAAATGAAATAAATTTTAAATATAAATCTCAACTTTATTATTCTGATAATATTAAAATAACTTCTAAATTTTATGAACTATCTTCTGTTTCAGTTAAAATGGAATCTGTAGTTAAAAATATGGATAATGGAGAATTATCCGCTTCTGGATTCATTAAGTTGGTGAGTTTTAATTTCAAAACAAATAAAATGGTTAAATTTCCTGAAAAATTTATTGCACTAATAAAAGAACATTTAATAGTTGAAAATTTTTGATTATTAAAATGATAATTTTAGAAAGAATTCTATTTATGGACTTAAACTTAGAATGGTTATTTATTGAAAATTTTAAATTACGTTGGTCTGATATTGATGTTTATGGTCATCTAACAAGTCCAAGATATATTGATATATCTATTGAGTCTAGGTCAATTTATTTAAATCAAGAAATTTCATATTTTAATAATTTGCAAGTAATTACTAAAAATTTAAATCTAGATTTTAAAAAATCAATATATTATCATGATCCCTTAATTCTTAAACTTAAATTATTGTCTATCTCGAATGCTTCTTTCGAGCTTTTAACCGCATTTTACGTTAATGACACTCTTCATGCAGAGGTGATTACAAAATTGGTTGTTTTTGACAAAGAAAAAAATAGATTAATTAAAGTTCCAGAAATGATTAAAAATAAATTGCATTCAAAAAATAGTAATCTATAATTTATCTGTAGTATAATAAATTTATTTGAGGCCATTATGAGTGTAATTCATAAAAAAACTTTATATTCTAAAATCGTTCATTTCATCTCTCTTTTTTTTATCTGCAGTAATGTTCATGCAATAGATAAAATATCTATCAAAGCCTGTGTTGATGACAAACCTTTATTTCCTATGGCTATGTTTGATAAAAATAAGATGACAGGCATTAAATTTGATTTGATAAATTTAGCGATAGAAAAATTAAAAAAGAACCGCCTTTTAGATATTGATCTAAAAATCGAACAATCACCTTGGAAAAGATGTTTTGAGGATATTCGAAACGGGAAATTAGATTTGATTATTTTAGCAGCATATACAAAAGAGAGAGAAGAAATTTTAGACTATCCTGAAGGTGCGAATCATGAAAAAGAGCCTTGTTCTTGTAAATTAATGGCTATATGTGATGGTTATACTGTTATTACTACAAAAAATAATCCTTTTGAATATAAAGGGGATCCTAAATTAATTCCAAGACCCATTCGAGTTAGTTTAGGATATTCTGTTTCTGATCATTTAAAAGAATTAAATATCCCCTTTGAAAACTCATTTGATAGTGATAAAGCAGTTCAAAAATTATTAAGTGATGGCGAAGGATGTGTATTAGGAAATCTTCACTATGCGGAATTTAGTGTGAATTTTAATAAAGAATTTCATAATCTTTTAAAATATTCTAAAAAGCCATTTCTTTTTCGTTCTTATTATTATCTCATATCTAAAAAGTCAAAATTAACAGAAGAACAAAAAAAACTTATATGGAAAACCATTGCAGAGCCTGTAAATAATCCAAAGGCAATGAGAAAAATACTCGAAAAATATAGAAAATAACAATTAAATAATTGTCCTAAGGAATATTATGTTAAAATTATTATTTTCTTTTATGATATTGTTTTTTAATCGATCTATTTACGCTACATTTTCTATGGTTGTAATTGACAAAGAAACTAATCTTTCTGGAGCTGTTTACGCAACTTGTATTGAAGAAGATATTACTCTTACAAATGAATTAATTGATTATGTCTTATTTAATGGCAATGGTTTTGGAATTATGATAACACAAGGATTAATTGGAAAACAAAGTCTTATATGGTATAATACGGCAGAACATATTATGTTTCAAGATGAGTCTTATTATTCAGCAGATTTTATTTTACAATATCTTTCCTCAGGTGATTTTGATCCTTCTTACCAAGATAGACAATATCTGATTGTAAAAAAAAATATAAATAAACAATTTACTTCAGCTGTGTTTACTGGCAGCCAAGTTCTAGATCAAAAGTATAGTCTCGTTGGTGAAACAAATCGTTATGTTTATGCAATTGCTGGGAATATGTTAAATCATATAAATGTAATTAAATTAATGGAAAAATCTTTTTTAAACACAAAAGGATCTTTAAATGATAAGTTAATTCAAGCAATTTATGCTGTTTATAAAAATAAGGGATTGGGCGATATAAGATGTCAGAATTTAAATACAACTTCAAATATCGCTTTTTTAAGAATGTATAATAATATTGACATTAATTTGAGTAAAATAACCAACAATTGTTTTATAAATACAAAAACTACTAATAAAAAAAATGAAAAAGATGCTGTAAATGAACTTTATAAAAGGTACAAAAAAATAGGCTGTACTCATCAACAATAGAAATAAATTTTGAATAAATTGAAATTCTTTTATAAGTTGTGTCTAATTTTATTCAGTGGTAATAAAAACGGGTATGTTTTAAGCAAAGGAGCCGCCCGTGACAAAATTTGAAGCTTTTACCAAAGCCTTCGAACCTTCTCAAGCAGAAGCAAAATTACGTAACTATTGGAATATAAATAATTTTTATAAATCTTCCCGCAATCCAGATAAAAAGCCTTATACCATTGTGATGCCTCCTCCAAACGTCACGGGTGACTTAACAATGGGCCATATGATGTTTACCCTCCAAGATATTCTTATTCGTTGGCACAGAGCGAAGGGATATGAAGCTTGTTGGATTCCTGGAACAGATCACGCCAGTATTGCTACTGAAGCTAAAGTAACAAAAATGTTGGCGGATCAAGGTATTTCTAAAAAAGAAATCGGTCGTGAAAAGTTTTTAGAACACGCATGGGAGTGGAAAGAAAAATACGGTGGACGTATTGAAGACTATTTAAAAACTTTAGGAATTAGTTGTGATTGGTCTCGTAATACTTTTACAATGGATGAAAAATACTCTGCCTCTGTTACTAAAGGTATCGTAAAATTATTTAAAGATGGACTTATTTATAAAAGTCATAGACTTGTAAATTGGTGCCCTGTTAGTCAATCTGTTATTTCTGATGAAGAAGTCAATCCCGAAGAGCGCAACGGATCTTTATGGCATTTGCGCTATCCTATTGAGGGAAGTTCAAACGAATATATTATTGTGGCAACGACCCGTCCTGAAACTTTGTTTGGAGACCTTGCTGTTGCAGTCCACCCAAGCGATGATCGTTATTCTCATTTAATAGGAAAAAATGTTTTTGTTCCTATTTGTAATCGTAAAATCCCTGTGATTGCAGATTATTTTGTAGAAAAAGAATTTGGAACTGGAATTGTAAAAATCACGCCAGCTCATGATATGAATGACTTTGAAGTCGGTAAAAGACATAAATTAGGTTTATTAAATATTTTTCATCCTGATGCGCGTCTCAATGAAAATGCACCTGAGTCATATCAAGGTCTAGATCGCTTTGTTGCTCGTAAAAAACTGGTATCTGAATTAGAAGAACGTGGTCTTGTTGAAAAAATACAACCACATAAACTTGTTGTCGGAATTTCAGAGCGTGGAAATGTACCAATTGAATACTATTTAAGTGAGCAATGGTACATTAAAATGGAAAAATTAGCGGATATGACCTTAGACGCAACACGCTCTGGGCGTTTAAAATTAATACCAGCACACCAAGAAAAAACATGGGAGCATTGGCTCACAAATATTCAAGATTGGTGTATTTCTCGTCAATTATGGTGGGGACATCGTTTGCCAATGTACACATGTGATCAATGTAATCATGTGCATTGTGAAGAAAAGGCTCCTATTAAGTGTGATAAATGTGGTCACAATAAATTAACACAAGATCCCGATGCTCTTGATACTTGGGCAAGTTCTTGGCTATGGCCTTTTGGTGTTCATAATTGGGCGAATCCTTCTGAGCAAGAAAAATTAGATTTAGAATATTATTACCCAACAAATGTTATTGTTACGGGAGCTGATATTATATTCTTTTGGATTGCAAGAATGGTAATGGCAGGCGAGTATTTTACTGGTGAAACTCCATTTAAACATTGTTACTTTACACCTATTGTACGCGATTCTCGTGGTAGAAAAATGAGCAAATCATTAGGAAATTCTCCTGATGTTGCTGGCATAATGGCTAAATATGGCACCGATGCGATGCGTTTCTCACTTGTGAATCAAATTGTTACGGGACAAGATATATATTGGAGTGATGAGTGTTGTGAATTAGGTAAAACATTTGCAAATAAAATTTGGAATGCAACACGGTTTTTAACTATGAATGCAGAAAAATTTAATGTTGATCCGTCTAAAATTTCATTTGATGATTTAAAATCAAGATCAGACGATGCGATTATGGGTTGGATTACAAGCGAGTTTTTTGATGTCGTTAGAAAAGTTCATGATAATATTTCTCGCTATGAATTTTCTCAGTACTCAAGCTCTATGTATGAATTTATTTGGATGACTTATTGTGATTGGTTTGTGGAGTTATTAAAACCACGTTTAGCAGATGAAAATAATAAAAAATTAGCTAAAGAAACATTGACCCTTGCATTCCAAATATTTGATGGTATTTTGCGGATTATGCATCCAATCATGCCTTTTATTACAGAAGAAATATGGCAACAATTAAATCCATCACATCAAGGAAAAACAATTGGGTTTGAAAAACTCCCTGAGTCAAGTTCAAATATGATCGATGAAAATTCAATTCATCACATGCGTGAAGTACAGGCAGTTGTTATTGCTGTGAGAGCAATAAGAGGGAAATTTAATATTCACCCTGCTACGGAACTCACTGTTTATTTAAAAGATTCACAATCTCGTTTTGGTAATTTAACTCCACAAATGGAAGCTTTAGCAAAAGCTAAATTCAATTTTGCTACAGAACAAAAAGGATTTTGTGCGCCTTCTCTTGTAAATGGATCTGAGCTTTTTGTAAGTTTGGAAGGTTTGGTTGATAGACAAGCAGAAAAAGAGCGATTGCTTAAAAAAATTGAAAAGGTAACAAACACAATATTAGGTGTTGAAAAACGCTTAAGCAACAAAGAATTTACCAATGGAGCTCCTGCCCATATTCTTGAAGGTGCCAAAAAGCAGCTTACTGAAAATCAAAAAGAGCTTGAAATGTTGCAAGAATCTTTGAAATTACTTTAAGATAAAAATAGAGCTTGTATGTTCTCTTTTATTTTTTTTTATGGAAAGATGATTAATGAAACATTTATTTTGGCTAGATATGGAAATGTCTGGTTTAGATCATACAAAAGAGCGAATTCTTGAAGTAGCTCTTTTAGTGACTGATTCCTCTTTGAATATTATCAAAGAGTACGAAACAATTGTTTTTCAAGAGGATGGTGTTTTAAAAGGAATGGATTCTTGGTGCACTGAACATCATGGTAAAAGTGGTCTAACAGCTAAAGTACCTCATGGTAAACCTGAGGCAGAGGTTGAAAAAGAACTCATAAAAATAATAAAAGAATTTTCCCCTTCTGATCGTGCTTTACTTGCAGGTAATTCTATAGGACAAGATAGAAAATTCATTGATCAATGGATGCCTGATTTTGCGAAAACGTTACATTATCGCATGTTAGATGTTTCTAGTTTTAAAATTTTGTTTGAAGGTATTTATAATAAAAAATATAATAAAAAACATAAGCATCGAGCTGTGGATGATATTATTGAATCAATTGAAGAATTAAAGTTTTATATGCAATATATTAAAGTATAATTTTTAACACTCCTTTCTTTATTTTTTATTTGTTCTTACAGGAAATAATATATGGAAAATATTTTATATAAAGATGAAAATAGCAAATACTGCTCTGACTGCGGGAAAATAATTAAATTGAGAGCAGAAATTTGCCCAAGTTGTGGTTGTCGACAAGCTCTTTCTTTAAATTTAAATGGAAAAAATAGGATTGCTGCTGCTTTATTTGCTTTCTTTTTAGGTTCATTCGGTGCACATAAATTTTATTTAGGTAAAATTTGGCTTGGTGTTTTGTATTTGATTTTTTCATGGACTTTCATTCCTAGTGTTATTTCCTTAATTGAAGGAATTTTGTTTTTAATTATGTCTGATCAAGATTTCAATTTGAAATATAATAGATAGTAATTTTCAATTTTTTTTTTTGATTTTAAATCACTTCCATTTAAATATTATTTCTAATAGATTCAAGCATTTGATTTTCGCCAACAATCCAAAGGATATCATCCTCTTTTAAAATAGAGTCGGCCTTTGGACTTTTAATTCGAACATTTTCTCTTTCAATTCCAACAATGGTGCATTGATAGTCTTCGCTAATTTTTGTATCTTTAATTAAAATTCCGTTTAAATAAGATTCCTTTTTAATAATAAATTTTTGTAAACAATAATCAATAACTTCTTTTGTTTTGCTGTTCTCTTTTGTAGACTTTTCTATTTCTTGACGAAGTTGTTCAATTTCTTCATCGGTTGCAAAGCATAATAAAATATCACCTGGAAATATAATTTCTTTAGGTTTTGGCGAAATAAAAGAATTTTCTTCTCTTAAAATTCCTACTATATTTATTCCATATGAATCTCTTAAATTTGATTCTATAATTGATTTTCCAGAAATAAATGAATTATTTGGAACATTTATTTCTATTAAGTGAGCATCCCATGGAGCTAATTTACTATTCATATCAGTCATTTGTTTTGAGGATTCTTGATTAAAATTAGATTTAAATTGAGTTTCAAACCAAGCGTAATATTGCGAAATTTGTCTTCTAAAGAATAATAAAAATATGAGAGATGCGATTATGACTATAGAAACAGAAATAAGTGAAGGAATAAAACTCAAACTTAAAGAACCAATAATTAAAATAGTTATAATTCTACTGATAAATAATACAAGTGCTTTAATACGAAGGCTTTTTTGAGTGGAGAAATCATTTGGATTGCATTGAAATGTATTGAGCATTGCCCAAGTACTAGGAGCTGCAATTAAAAATGCAGTAATCCAAGAAAATAATTTTGATAATTTTTCAGACTCTACATACCCATTTATAAAAGGCTCAAATTTAACAGAAATAATAGAATAAATAGTAATGATTGCAATTAAATTTAAAAACCATTTCATTATTTTTAAATTAAATGTTTTTTGTTTTTCTTCGATAATACTAAATTTTTGAAATCGATTGATATAGCTATTAATATAATCATTTATTTTTTTTGGAATTTTATTTTCAACTTTTTGCGAAATATTTACCGATGCTTTAATTAAATAGGGTGTTGTAAATGTTGTTATGATAGATGCAGTTACAATGATTGGATATAGTTTATCATCAATTACTTTAAAACTAATGCCAAGGGTAGCAATGATAAATGAAAACTCACCAATTTGTGCTAAACTAAAACCTGTTTGCAATGCATTCGGAATTCTTTGTCCAGTTAATATGGAACCAAAAGTTACTGATGTTAATTTACCGAAAATAATCACAGCAGAAATTAATAAAATAGCTCCTAAATTATTTAAAATAGCATTGGGATCTAATAGCATTCCAACGGAAACAAAAAAAACAGCGCCAAAAATATCTTTTAAGGGTTCTACTAAATGCTCAATTCTTTTTGCCTCTGGACTTTCTGCAATAATAGATCCCATAATAAAGGCACCAAGTGCAACGGAATAATTAAAATAGGATGCTAAAGCGACAAGTCCTAAGCATAAAGCAATTGCAACAACGACTAACATTTCACTATTATTTTGTTGCCCTACTTTTTTAACAAGCCTTGGTACTAAAAATATTCCAATTAAAAACCAGGCTCCAACAACAACAGCGAGTTTTCCACCTGCAATTAATAACTCAATTCCATTAAAACTTGATGTTAAAGAAATATTGGTAAGTGCAACAATCATTAATATAGCAGCAAGGTCTTCTACAATTAAAATTCCAAAAACCAATTCGGCAAAACGTTTCTTTTTTAATCCAAGTTCTTCAAAGGCTTTTATTATGATTGTTGTTGAAGAAATGGCGATCATGCATCCTAAAAAAATAGAATCCATGTTCGTCCAGCCTAATAACTTAGCTGTTGTAAGACCTAATGTAATCATAACAATAATTTGAATAATTGCTGTTCCTGCGGCAGACACTCCGACTTTAGCTAATCGACGAAAGCTAAATTCAAGACCCAGTGCAAACATAAGAAAGATGACACCAAGCTCTGCTAAAGTTTTAAGGGAATCGACATCGACAATGGAAAAAAACGGATGAGTGTAAGGACCAACAATGATACCAGCAACAATATATCCTAAAACAACAGGCTGATTTATTTTCCGAAAGACATAAGTAACAATAGCAGCAACTCCTAAAATTACTGCTAAATCGATAATGAGTTGTGGTATATGATTCATTTAATATCCTTTTAATTTCAAATGAATGGAATTTTCCTAATTCATTTTATTCAAAAACTATGTTCTAGTATTGCACACAGAAAATTGAATCAAAAGGATAAAAATAAAATTAATACATAAATTTTTATATGATAATTTATGAATTCATTCAAAAATTGAAATGAAATGGAATGAATTCATTTAGAAATTAATTATAATGTTTTTCCATTTAAAGGGAGAATTTTTTGATTTAAAACGCTTTCAAAACATTCTTTTTGACCGCTTCCGCTAGGTGCTGAAATTGTAGTTCCATTTGGAGTGACCATAGATTGATTGATGATATTTAATGTTTTTGCGCCAAAGCTATCCGCTACATTGTAATAAAATGTAATATAACCATTTTCTTTGAATTCAATTTGATCTTCAGATGTTTTAGGAGCCCATGTATTCATAGCTCTTGATCCACCATAATCACGATATTTTCTGTGGCATGAAAATTGTACTGTTGCTTGTCCACAGCTTCCATCTGGGCAAGAAGCGTCTGATATCATCGAAGTAATATAAGAAGATGGGCTAATAAAAATAAAATCTTGTTTTGAATGATCATCCGAGTAAGCCCAATTGCTAACATGATCATAATATGATGTCTGCCATCCATTATTTACTTCTTGGTTTGGATCTATTTTTGTGACTATTTTGTTTTGAATATCGCTATAGTCTGCAAATGCCGTCATGGATAAAATACTAAAAAATGAAGTAAATAGTATTTTTGATAAAATGTTTTTCATATAAAGACCTTTGTGGTATTTTAAGAAATTAAAAGAATAACATAAAAGACAAAATAATTTGTATTTTATTGTTTAAAACAAAACTTATTTATATTAATAAGTCAAAGATTAAATATAGTGAAAATTTTTAATGATCAAGTCTTTTTTAAATAGAATTAACTAAATTTTTAATTTTATTTATTTTTTTAAATATTATTAATTATTCAAAATTTAATGGGGTTTTTTTAATTTTATTGGAGTATTTTGTGAAAAAATTTCTTGTAAGTGTGATATTTGATGCTTTCATGGCCTTGTTAGAAATAAGGAATAAAAATAAAAACTCTGTTTTTTGATAAATGGAAAGTAACAAAATTTTATATAAGGATTTTAAAGTGAGTATTATGTCTTTGGCTACTTCTATAAAAATAGTTATATGATATAATATTATCTTGATTCAATTATTTACTATTAATATGAGATATCATATTAATATTATCTTCATGCTTTTAAATTAAATGAATTTTCTCAAATTTTATTTAATTGTTAATTTAAATAATACTGTTTTTTTAAAAATAAAAATATAATGGCTTGGATGAAATTCTAAATTGACATTCATGAATTGAGTGTATATGCTGTCAAAAATCAATAAATTAAATTAACAATTAAATAAAGGAATAAAAATGATGATTAATTATCAACATTCTGGATCATTATTATTAAAATTTTTAGAGGAAGGATCATTACTAGTAAATGTTGGAGTTTATGATGCCGCCTCTGCTTTAATTGCATCACAATTCCCAGAAACAAAAGGTTTATTTGTAAGTGGTTTAGGTTATACCTAATCCCAATTTGCTTGGCCCGATGTGGGATTAATTAATTCAAATGAAATTATTAATGCGGCAAAAATTATTCGCTCAAATAATCCAGATATATTTTTAACCTGTGATATTGACTCTGGATTAGGAGGGAAAGAACAATTAAGAAGAACCTGCACAGAATTAAAAAATTTAGGAGTCTCTGCTGTTCAATTAGAAGATCAAACTTTAGATGATAAAGTTTGTGGTCATATTCCAACGAAAGTAGTTCGACCATTACAAGAATCCGTAGATCGTCTGTCCTTAGCTCTTGAGGCGTCCTATCCTATGCAGGTTATTGCGCGAACAGATTCTTCTTTTAAAAATGAGGAAGCGTTTAATCGATTAAATGCATTTATTAGCGCAGGCGCTCAAATTGTAATTGTTGATGGAATAAATGAATTAGAGTTAAATGAAGTAATTCAATTTGTGGATAAAAGAGCTTTTATTATGGCAAATGTTGTCGATGGAGGAAAATTAAAACAACATTCTGCAAGTTATTTTCAAAAGCTTGGTATTTCAATTATGAATTTAAGTGCTCCTTTATTGTTTAGCTCAATTTTTGCAATGAAACAAAGGATGGAATGTATGGTTAAAAATAATTGGGAAAATAAATCAAGTGAAAATATTACTCCTCTTTCTGAAGTTAATAAGCTAATGACAGAAAATTATAATTATTTTATTTCAAATAATAGAAAGAATACATTTGTATGATTGAAATTTTTTATTTACTTTTATTAGACTCGTTTACTGGAATTCTAGCAGGATTGCTTGGTATTGGTGGAGGTATTATTCTTGTTCCTACTTTATTGTGGGTTTTTCAAAATCAACCGCAAATAAATCAAAATCATTTAATGCAAATTGTTTTAGCAACTTCACTAACTACAATCATATTTACAGCCATTTCTTCCATTCGTGCCCATCAAAAAAGAAAAGCAATTCAATGGAGTTTAGTTAAAAAACTAGCCCCTGGAATGGTTTTAGGTACTTTATTAGGAGCCTTTGTCGCAAGCTCTTTATCAAATAGTATTTTGAAAATTATTTTTGGAGTTTTTCTTTTGCTGATTTCTCTTCAACTTTTAATTCAAGCAGAGCCAAAAGCAATGAAAGAATTTCCAGGTAAAATTGGAAGTGGTTTGAGCGGTTTTTTAATTGGAAATATGAGCGCTTTAGTTGGAATTGGCGGAGGATCTTTGGTTGTTCCCTTATTGCTTTGGTTCCGTATTCCAGTACGTAACGCTATTGCTACATCTGCTGCTTGTGGATTACCCATCGCTTTAGCAGGTGCATTAGGATATGTTTTAGTTGGAATAAAAAATGGGCTTGGCTTTACAGCTGGGTACATTTATTGGCCTGCTGTTTTTTCAATTGTACCCACTAGCCTTTTGTTTGTTCCTTTAGGTGCAAAACTTGCACATTCTATGCCTGTTGGTGTTTTAAAGAAAATATTTGCTGTATTTTTATTATTAATTAGCTCAAAAATGTTAATAAGCAATTTATTATAATTTTTTTTTGAAGTAAAAATAATAAATGAAAAATTCAATTCATTGATAATACCTATTACAATTATTATATATACCTATAATGATATTATAGATTTTAATTCTCATTAAATGATAAAGTTACCTAAATTTATATCTTGACTCATTTTATTCACAATTCATTTAATATCGTTCTTTCATTTTTGATTTATTTAAATGTAATTATGAAATAAATAGAATACCAATATTTATTTACCTTAGATTTTTGTTAATTTAGGAAAATTGGTTTTGGTAATCACATTTTAATAGTTGGTAAGTTTTGTCTCTAATAATGTCAGATTTATTCCAATGTAGCTTCAAACATACTATTGGGATTAGCTTTAACCGTCATATTTTCTATTGAAAAGTCAAAACCTCTAAAGGATAATGCTTTATATTTTCTGTTTGGATAAAATTGATAATCTGAATTGTCACCCTTAAATATAAATGTAAAGGGTTTTGATGTTTCATAGAGTATTGCTTCAGCGTCTATTTCTCTCATTGTGATAATTGCATCATCAATTGTGAGATAAGTTGTTAAAACTCTATTATTATAATCATTAAGTTTTGTCTTAAAAGAAGCATCAATTGTATATGCATCATTTTTATCTTTGTAACAAAAAATTTTAAAAGGAAAAGCATTTTGTCCTTCGGGAAGTTTTATATGAATTTCTAGACAAATATCGAGGATTTGCTTTTTAAGTTCATCAAGATTTAATTTATTAGAAATTGTTTGAACCAATATGCCTGCATGAATTGGAATAATTTCTACTTCAAAACATCCAGTAGCATTTTTGATATTTTCTTCCCAATTTTTAAAATCAGTCATTTTGTTCTCCAAACAAATTATTTAGAGCTTTATTTTCTAAATTATTTAAAGCATCTAACAATTCTTGACTCTTTACTTTCCAATTTGTATTTTTTCTAGGATCTTTATCTAAATAATAAGGATCTTTATAGCGTTCTTCTTGCCAATTAATTAAATCATCGGTTGCATCAGTAAATTGGGCATAAATTTTTGAGTAAATTCCTCTATTAAATTCTTCAAATAAATCTTTTATAGTGGATTTTAAAGTTCTAAGATCGTGTTTAAATTCTTTAGCAGGTAAAAAATCCTCTTTTTGTTTCTTGTAAATTGATTCAACAATTATCCAAGATTGCATTTTATTATTACTAGTTCCAAATATATGGGTTTTTAAAGAATTAAAAATTCCTTTTAATAAACACTCAGAAGCTATTATCAAGGATAAATAGGAATCTCTATATAAATTACCCATAAAAAGATTTTCCGCAACCTTTTTATGGGACTTATATGCCTTCAAGTAAGATTCTTTTGGGTTGGATTCATTTGGTTTTAACTGATTAATTTTTATAGGATATAAAGGAATTGAATTTGAATGATGGTTCAAGATGTTCTTCCCTATTCATTAGGTCAAGAGTTCATATAAACTACAGGTATTAGTCAATATCATATTTTGAATTTAGATATAAGAAAGGTGCAGAATGTTTATTTCAATCAGTTATTTCTAATCCCCCCTCCTCCCCCAAAATTCCCCCACAAAATCATAGACCTATAAAATATATTTTTTTATGTTAAAAAAAATTTGACTTCTTTTTAAAAGAAGCGTACAAACCATTTAGTCGGTAGACTGAAGAGTTCCTAACAAAGTTGGAGAATAGATTGATGAAAAGGCTTGACGAGTTATCTCCTGTAGCGCACCGCATCTTAGATGCCGCAGAGCAGTTGATACAGCAAAACGGATACAACGGTTTTTCTTACGACGATATTTCTCGTCAAGTAGGGTTAAAAAAGCCAAGTATTCACCATCATTTTCAAACAAAATCAGGTTTGGTTTCGATGGTTGTTGAGCGTTACACTTTTCGATTTAAAAACTTGTTGGAAGAAATAGATTTAAAAAACCTTTCAGCTGTTGATAAACTTAATGGTTATATCAAGCTTTTTAGTAAAACGTATGACACAAATCGCAGGTTGTGTGTTTGTGGAATGCTTGGTGCTGAGTCTGATATTTTGCCTCAAGAAATTGTGATTGCTGTTGGTCAATTTTTCGAATTAAATCAAAATTGGTTGGCAAAAATTATCGAATTTGGGGTCAAGTCAAAGGAGTTTAAATTGAATTTAAATCCATCCAAAGAAGCTCTTTATCTTCTTTCTTCCCTGGAAGGGGCAATGGTTGTAGGGAGAGGCGTTGGTTCCGATGACACCTTAAGGGATGTTGCTCAGACGGCTTTTAAGTCTATTGTTTCAGGTTGATGCGATTTTTTTTAGAATCTAAACAATCCAACTAGTTGGTAGTTTTAGGGTAAAAGTGATTCCAAGCCATAATGGGTTCACTTCATGTGTTTCAGTTTTTTGTGTTCACGCTTTTATTTTAATTATTTTTCATCAAAAAGATGAATTAGGAGAATGTTATGTCTAAGAGAATTTTAATGGTTTTAACTTCACACGAAGATATGGGCTTAAGCGGTAAAAAAACAGGTAACTGGTTTGATGAAGTAGCAACACCATATTATTTATTTAAACAAGCTGGTCATGAAGTTGTTCTTGCATCACCAAAAGGAGGATCTGCACCAATCGATCCGTTTAGTTATGATGAGATGTTTATGACAGAAAACACGCACAAGTTTCTAAAAGATCCTGCTGCAATGCGCGATTTATCAAACACATCTGTGTTACGTAATATCAATTACCGTTCTTTTGATGCTGCGTTTTTCCCAGGTGGATATGGACAACTATGGGACTTAGCGAATGATTCTTTTGCATTGCAAATGATTCAAGATCTTATTTACACAAATAAACATGTTGCATTAATTTGTCATGCTCCTGCTATTCTTCGTGATGTTAAAAAACCAAATGGGGAGCCTCTTGTTAAGGGAATGAATGTAACAGGGTTTTCAAACTCGGAAGATGACGAGCTCAGTTTATCTAAACATTTATTGTTCCAATTAGAGACTGCTTTAAAAGAAAAAGGTGCAAATTACCAACGTTCTGAAAAGAATTGGGTTCCAAAAGTGGTTGTAGATGGTTACTTAATTACAGGTCAAAATCCTGCGACTTCCCCATTTATTGCTAAGACACTAATTGAGCAACTTGCAAAAGTTTAATTTGTTTCTTTAAAAGAGATTGAGATTAAAAATCTGAATCTCTTTTTTTATTTTCTACAAAGGCATCGGAATGAATTGAATTTAATTCGGCATCTTGTAAAAAACATTGTTGTTCCATTTCTTTAACAAATTCTTCACTTCCACAAATAAAAATTTCCCAATTTGATAAATCTGGAAATTTATTTTCAATTAAATTTTGGATGGATTCTTTTTGTACTTCTTGATTATGATCGTCAATTTCGAGTGCGCATGGATAAAAATTTAAATGATTATTTTTCTTTTGAAGTTCTTTTATTTCTTCAAATAAATATAGCCCCGAAGAACGAAATGAGCCATGAATCAAATGAATTTCGTTTTCGTGTTTTTGAAAAAGAGCATCTTTTATTATGCCTAAAATGGGAGAAAGTCCTGTTCCCACACTAATAAGTAATAAAGGTTTTTGTTTGCATTTTAGTGTATAATAACAGTAGCCATTAGGTCCTGCTATTTTAAGTTTATCTTTTATTTTTAATTCGTTAAAAATCCAATTTGTCATCATACCATGAGGACATAATTTGATATGAAGTTCTAAATCTGCTGATATTTCGGGATGGCTTGCTAATGAATAACTTCTTGAAATGTTCTTATCATTTATTAAATTAATAAATTGACCTGGCTTATAATTTAAAGATTCATTGCATTTTATAATTAATATTATAATATCTGCTGTTTTTTTTATAATATTTTTTATTTCTGCATCATAAATTTTAGAATAACCAGAAGTGGAATCAATTTTTATATTTTCTGTTGGCATGCAAATACAAGGTAAGAAATTATTTTCTTCTATTTGATTTTCAGATAATCCTTTTTGGCTTTCTTTTGGAATATTTCCTTCTACTACTTTCATGATGCAGCTTTGACAAATTCCATTTTGACAAGAATAAGGAATAACAGAATCATTTTTTAATAAAGTATTTAATACGCTGTCATTATTATTTACCAAGAATTTTTTGTTATTATATTCTACTGTAATCATTTTTATGCTCACAATATTATTTATTATTATTTTCCTAAAACGTCATTTTTAGCTGAGGAGGCTGTTGTAATAATTTGTTCTATTATTTTATTTGGTACTTTTAGATCTTCTAAGGTACTTGTTAAATGTTCAATCACAGCTTCAAAATGATCTGAATTTAAACCTCTTTTTACTAAATGAGCGTGTCCAGTTCTGAGGTCTTTCCCTGTGTATTGATTTGGGCCTCCAAATAGCATAGTAAGAAAACTTTTTTGTTTTGCCATTTGCTGTTTCATGTCTATGTCCTTAAAATACTCATTAATTCTTTTATCTTTTAATATTTTTTTATAGAAAATGGCAACTGCGGCGTCTACAGCGGCTTCTCCGCCAATCTCTTGATATATGCTATTCATTTGAGCTCCTTTCATAATACCCCTATAACATGTATTTAAAATACATGTTATAGGGTGGCTCGTCAATGGATGGGTTAAAAAAATTGACACCCATTTTGTGATATTCAAAAAATCACTTTTATTTTATGCAATATGTTTATTCATGTTAGAATCATCTATGTAAATTATGATTATTTATTTAAGTTTTGATTTTATTTTAAAAATTTTATATTTGGAGGCATTTATTAAATGTGGAGTGATATTAAAACAAAATTTAAATTAATTTTTGTTATATCTTTATTTATTTTTTCATTAAATTGTTTTGCTAAATCAAAATCTAAAATTGTTGTCATAGTTAAATCAATAAAGAATGAATTTTTTAAAGAAATGGGGAAAGGAATTGAAGAATATCAAAATAGTCATAGCGACGATATGGAAATTATTTTCAAAGGAATTCAAAATGAAACAGATTCCGATTCTCAAATTCAATTTGTAGAAGACTCTATAAAACAAAAAGCCGACGCTATTTTAATTGCTCCTGTGGATTCTTTTAAAATAATTCCTTCTTTAATCAAAGCAATGAATCAAAAAATTATTGTCATTAATATTGATAATAAAATAGATGATAGGGCATTAATTAATAAAAATATAAATATTCCCTTTGTTGGCCCAAGTAATTTTAATGGTGCAAAAGAAGTTGCGATGGAATTAGTCCATAAAAAATTAAAGCCCGGTGATTCTGTTGGTATTATTGAAGGACTTTCTTCGTCTGTAAATGCGAAATCACGTAGTGATGGATTTCGTGCAGCAATGAAAGATGCAAATGTAAAAGTAGAAGCTGTGGTTTCAGCTGCATGGGAAGAAGATAAAGCCTTTATAGCTGCAAATGAGCTTTTAAAAAAATATCCCGCCATAAAAGCATTATTATGTGGCAATGATAATATGGCCATTGGTGCCATTAAGGCTATCGAAAAGCTTAATTTAAAAGGAAAAGTAGAAGTAGTTGGTTATGATAACATTCCAAGTGTTCGGCGTTATTTAGATTCTAGAGAATTGTTTGCAACAGTAGATCAATTTTCTGTTCTTCAAGCAATTACCAGCATTGAATTGGCTGTAGGGGCTATAAATAAAAATTTAAAACAATCCGATTTACCAAATATTTTAAAAACAAAAACGGGAGTTATTTCTAAATAATCAATTTTTAAAATTTATTTCATCATCTATTTTGTTACTTTATATTGAATTCATTTGCGATTAACAAAAAAAATCCCCTCTTTGAAAAAATTTCACAAAGAGGGGATTTTTAATAAAGGAAACAAAACGCTTACTGAGCGTTGCGTGCCTTATTTACAAAAGCATTTAATCTACTAATACGGCGTGCCATATTATTTTTGTGGATTGTGCCTTTTTGACGTGTTTTTGCAATTGCAGATTGAGCGTCTCTTAAAAGAGCGTCAATTTGAGAAAAGTCTTTCTTTTGAACAGCATCAAGTACTTTTTTTACTGATGTTTTCATTGTGCTCATATTAGCACGGTTGCGAAGGCGACGTACTTCAGTTTGACGAGCGCGTTTTTCAGAAGAAACATGATTAGCCATTGAAAAGCTCCATAATAAAATAAGTATATGCTGCTAAAATAAAATAAGTGTTACTGCATATACTTGCATGAACCAATTTAACACTTAAAGAAATCTATTTAAGAGCTATGGGTACTTAAATAGACAATAAAAAAGAAACGAAATTATCCTTGGCTCTTTGCAAGAGCGCTTAAGTCAACTTTCTTAATTTTAAGAAGAGTTGCTACGGTATCTGTTGGGCGGCAGCCTACTCCGTACCAGTGAGCCATTCTGTCTGTTTTGAGTTCAACAATAGAAAGCTCAGTCATTGGATTATAGTGTCCTACGCGCTCAATAAAACGGCCGTTGCGCGCATTACGAGAGTCTGTAACAACAACGTGGTAAAAAGGACGACCTTTGCAGCCAAAGCGTTGAAGTCTAAATTTTAAAGCCATATGAGAACTCCTTAATGGGCTAAGCCATTTATTGGGCACTTGCTGCAGAGTTGCGTGTTGAAAGCACTATTGCTTACAAAGAAACCTCGCACAGGGTGCATTGCTAGTAAAAGCTGGGCTAATTTTTTGCACAGCAATTGCCTCTGATAAAATCTTCTACAAGAAATGTCAAGAAAATAAGGATAATGCTCTTTTTTTAGAAGAAAGGCCAAATAAGTTTGGATAGATATTAAGGTTTTGTTATGATTGCAATAAATTGAGGAAATAACAGTGCAATCCGATTTTCTTTTGCGAGCCCTTTATATAACAAAAGATCCCGACATAGGACCTCTTCTTGAAGCTGCTTTGAGGCGATGCGGAGCGAAAAAAATATTAGGATGCAAAACCGTAAGTGAAGCTATTGATAATATTATAGATAAAAAATTTCAAACTCATTTTGTCATAGAGGATGTAACTGTCTTTGAGCAGTATCATTTTTTCCCTATTCAATTTATAAATTCTTGTAAGAGATTTAAGGTGCCTCCTCCTTGTCTGGGGGTGTGTGAAATTAAGGAAAACTTCGATATTAATTTATTAAAATCAGGTCGTTATGTGGACTATATCCCAAAGCCTTTAAATGAAAGTTTTTTAGAACAGAGGATTCGATCTTCTTTTCAAAAAAGCTATCAATATCAGTCAGGTAGTATGTTGGTTGAAGTGATTGAATCTTTGATAAATAAAAAAGACAATGAAAAAGCTTATTTATTGCTGCTGCCTGCTTTAGCAAGGAAGCCAAATAGCCCTGAGCTTATCATTTTACTATCAAAAGTTTTTTTTGAATTGAAAGAAATTGCTTTTTCGGAGCTTGCCGCTCGTTATTTAATTAGTAAAAATAAGAATGATGTAGCCGCAAAAAATATGCTTGCAAAGATACTGCTTTCAACAGGTAGAGTAAAAGAAGCAAATAAACTAGAGTTATGATAAGATAATGGATAAAATCTCAACAGGAGATGTATTATGCAAATGATAAAAAAAATTCTTTGTGTTACAGATCTATCGCACATCTCTAGAAATGCCGAAATCGCTTCTTTGCGTTTAGCGAATCTTTTTGATTCTGAACTCACAATACTCAGCTGTGGAGAGTATTATTCACATATCCCAAATAATTATTTTGATGAAAATGTTATTCAACCACAACCCGATTTTCCACACACAGAAGAATACATAAAATTTTTAGAGCAAAAAAAATTAGAAACAATAGATCATTTTAAAAATATAATAAGAGAATTTAATCTTAATTTGCCAGAAAATATTATTTATGAAATTAAGCTAGATAATGAAGTAACAGCAACAATGGACACCATTGAAGAAAAAAGTTATTCTTATGATTTAGTCATTGTTGTACGACAGCAATATAATTTTTGGGAAAGAATCTTATTTGGTTCGCCGGCTATAGAAATATGTGAAGAAAGTCAAATTTCAACTTTACTCATTCCAGAATCAGAAAAATGGATTAACTGGATACCAAATGGAATTATTGTTGCATCTTCTTTGACTGAAGATAGTAAATTAGCTGAAAGCTATGCTTCGGAATTTGCTTCAAAATCGAGTGGTGATTTATCTATCTTACATATTATAGACACATTGAATTTACATTTTGATTTAAATGTTTCTCATATTTTTCCAATTGATTATGTTCCTTCCCAAGTTCAAAAAGAAACAATTGATGAAATAAGAAATCAAAGACTTCAAGAAATAAATAAAATACAAGAAGAAATAAAAAATGAATATAATCTAAAAAAAATCACTACTCATATAGATATTGGGAGAGTTGGTGATGAAATTTTAAATTATATTAAAAAACGTGATCATCATAATTTGCTTGTCATAGGGGCAAGTGGGGGAAGTGCTTTAAAAAGATTTTTTCTAGGAAGTAAAATTTCAGCAATTGAAGAAGCTTGCACTATTCCACTATTAATTGCGCAAAAAATAACCAACCAAAACTTTCAAAAAGAGTAGCATAAAATAAAAAATTCAGATATGGTTCCTTTAGACCTCATTGGATAAAGGAGTGTTTATGTCAATACAAGTCGCTGCCCATGGATTCGAATTAACTACAGCTTTAAAAGAAGCCTGTGAAGCAGAAACAAAAGATAAACTTCATGCAATTGCTTTAAATAATATAACTACCAAATGGACATTATCTATACAAAGAGAAGAACAAATTTCCCATCTTATTTGGTCAGATGGAACATTTAATGGTAACGTAACAGTAAAATCTTCTGACATGTATAATAGTATTCATCAATGCGCTAAAAAAGCATTGGAACAAATGAAAAAGAGCCATGAGAAAAAACAAAATCATAAGGGCAGTAAATTGGTCCACGCCATTCCTGTGAATGTAAATGATTAAAAAATAAAATAATTATAAATTTATAAAACTACTTTTCTTTTTTGAAAGGTAGTTTATTTTTTTGTGTTGAATTCACAATATTTAACATTTCATTTAATCCATTATAATCACTTGCTAAGTAAAATGATTCTAAAGACTGAATGGCATAATCATTTTTATTTATATTTAAGGTAAAGGCGCATTCAAATAATTTACCCGAAATTTCAAAATATCCTAATGTCATAAAGAGTTGGGCTGGTTTAGAACACATTTGTTCCTGTTCAAGGGTTATTGCATTTAAATTTGGGTTGTTTTTTGCAATTATATCTGCATCAAGTGGTTTATTTGCTTTTGCTAAAGCTATCGAATTTTGAATAAACTCTTTCGTTTTATTTGAGGTAAATTCTTTAGAACCAAAGTTGTTTAAATTCATTTCAAGCAATACTTCATATAATTTATATGCTGGTAAATAAAAATTATTTTTGTGCAAAAGCATTGCATTATTTAAAATTGTATTTGGATTTGTTTCTTTATTTTGATCAACTAAAATAGATTTATACTGATTTAACTCCGAGTTTTTTAAAAAAAGAGTTTGATTTTGAGCAGCTTTTTCTATTGCTAATCCATAAAACTGTTGATATTTTTTTACTTTAAAATAAGACATTAAAAATAAAATATTAATAATGATAATAGCAATATAATATATTTGATAGTTTTCTAAAAATTTCTTTTTTAATTGAAGAGCTGTTTTTTCAGATAAAATAATTTTTAAATTCCATTTATGCCTTGTTGTTAAAGCAAAACCAAATAGTATTCCAGCAACTGAGCCTCCTAAATGAGCAGCCCAATCAAAAATAGAATTATTAAATAAGCCAAAGCCAACATTTAAAACAACATTAAAAAGAATGATTTTTCCAAGCTGCATATTTGTTTTATTGCATTTAAGCTGGCTTGCAATTTTTTCTTCGTATTTTTGAATTATATAAAGGCAAAAAAGAATTCCAAATAAACTTCCTGATGCTCCTACAGATAGCATTGGTATTAAAGCAAAACTACATATATTTCCAGAAATACCTGCAATAAGATAAAGTAAAATAAAATTTTTAAAACCGGCGAGGTATTCAAATATTCTTCCAACAGACCAAAGGCCAAACATGTTTACGACAAGGTGAAGTAAATTTGCCTGCATGAAGATGGGAAAAAAAAACGATGGATTTGTCCTAAAGAAATAAGACCATTTTCTTTAGCTCCAAAAAGGACTAAAGTATCGTATCCAGGACCTTGAATTAATTTTTGTAAGGAAAATCCTGACTGAAAACAAAGATAAAAATAAAATAGGATATTAATTAATATAAATAAAGTAGTTCCAAAAGCATTTTTTCTTGAGAAAATGGATTCAATTATTTTACTTGGCATAAAATATCTTTCGAATTAATAAGTTTCTTTCCGAGCTTGAAATTGTTGGTCTATTAAATTTACAAAAAATTCTTGAACCTCCATATTATTTGATGAATAAGCCATTTCTTTCATGTTTGCAACAAAATATTCGATAGGTTTTGTGTTGCCATGATACCATGCATAAGATAAACTATTTGTATTTAATGAACTAATTTTGATTGTTTTATTAAAGTACCGCTCCAAAAAATGAGGAGAAATTAAATTTTCTGGAAATAATTTACAATAATTTGTGAAAATGAATTTCAAATCATGTTTAGATAAAATATCATAAATGGCAGAATTCATTAAAAGTCTTTTTCCAATATACAATCCTAATATAAAATTAATGAGAAACTTTGACTTTTCAATTAATAAAATTTTATCGGTAAAATTCCAACGAAAATAGTATGCAGGTAAAATTTCTTTTATATTACTATGAATAGGATTATTATAAAATCCATAATAGACTTCATTTCCCGAAGTGTTTTTAATTTCAATTTTATTTTGTAATATATTTCTATTAAACCCTCCTAAAACGATTCCTCTTATGATATGTAATTTTATATTTTTATTTAAAGTGTTTTTTAATTCGTTTAAATGATCTAAGTGAATGATTCCATTATTTAAAAAAACAAGATAAACATTTTCAATAGAGTTGCAATGAATTAAAATTATTTTAATATATTCAAAACTTTTATTTATGAATTGAGGGGGTAAACAAACATAAATTATAATATTTTTTTCAATAAAATTTGGATAAATATGATCTAAATTATGAGATAAAAAAAACTTTGGAAATTTTTGAAAATGAGTTTTTTGATTTTGTTTTTGAATATATATTGGTAAATTATGAATCGAGTTTGAAATAATATGCGTTATAGAATGTCTATATTCAAGTAAAATACGATCCGCTAAAAAAAGTCCTAATGCACCAGCTCCTATTATCACTCTTTCAAATTTATTTTCAGAATGTTTTGTATTTTCAATAAGATTACCTGAAAACACTTTTTTTCTCCATAAAAAAAGGATAAGGCTGATTAGGTTACAAAAGAAGATGATTGAAAATCGTCTTCTTATTTTAGCTATATCATAAATATATTAAAATATGACATAGTAAGAATGAGACTTATAAGTATTTGAATTTTTTATATGTAATGCTATGGAAAGGAAGTCATTTATGGCTGAAAATAAAGTAATCTGTTATGAGCTTGGAATTTTTATTGAGGAGGAAAATAAAGATCTTCTCGCCTCTATTCTAGGTGAATTAGGAATACACGACTTTGTCTTAGGCTCGCTCGATTGTGACATACCAGCTGAATATAACCCTCAAATGCCTAAACCCGATTTTTATTCTGAACTTGCAAATGACATTCCTGCAATTATATATAGCGAAGATAAAGAATACTTAGAGTCTGTAAAGAGTTCCTTGGAACATGTTTTTAAAGCAATAAACTTTAAATATAATGAAAAAACCTTTATTATAAGAGAAATAGCAGATCAAAATTGGAAAGAAAGTTGGAAAGCATCTTTTAAGCCCATTTTAATTTCGGATCAAATTGCTATTTTACCTCCTTGGGAAAATGCAAATGAGTTTCCTCAATTGCATAAGATTGTAATTAATCCTGGAATGGCATTTGGTACAGGACAGCATGAAACAACTCGTTTATGTCTTGAAGTCATGCTTAATTATAAAATGCCAGAAACGGTTTTAGATGTAGGAACAGGGAGCGGAATTTTAGCTATTGCAGCAAAAAAACTAGGAGCAATCCACGTTCTTGGTAACGATCTCGACCCCGATTGTATGAGAATTGCCCATGAAAATGCGGAAGTAAATGAGACCCCACAAATTAAATTTGTTAATATCCCAATAGAACAAATCGAAGATAAAAATTTTGGAATGATTCTTGCCAATATTGAGAGTAAACCATTAAAAACTGTGGTACCTTCTATTTGTGAGCACGCAAAAAAGAATGGTATTATTATTTTATCAGGTATTTTATCCATTGAAATAGATGAATTTAAAGAATTTATGCAAAATGAAAATGTACGCTTTATTTTAAGTAAAATAATGGGAGATTGGTGTTCCTTAGTATACGAGAAACTGTAAAATAATTCTTCAAGTTCCTTTATTTAAATTCAAATATAGGAAAATAAATGACTAAAAATCAATTTTTTGATGTTATTATAGTTGGTGCAGGGGCTTTTTCTTGCTTTAGCGCTCTATTATTAAAACAAAAAGGAATGAATGTCGCTCTTGTTTATTCCGAAAATACATCTCCTATGGACTCCTTTTTACAGTCTTTAAATACATGCTGGCCTTCCTTAAATGATCCACCTACACGCGCAGAAGTTGCTCATGGTCATGATGTTGCTTTTTACCTCCATGAATTTTGTATAAAAGGACTTACCTACTTTAAAGAAACGTTATTACCCTTAATTGAAGATCAAGAAAATTGGGTAAGAGCGGATTGTTTTCGTATTGGAATGAAAGACTTTGAGGTAGAAGAATTACTTGATGCTTTTCATTTAGGGTTTGGACTAAAAAAAACAACGGATTCAAAAGCTTTTAAAGAAGAAAAAAGTTCTTTAATTTGTCTTAACAGAAAAATTTTTCAAGAAAATATAATAAAATCTTTAATTAAAAATAATGTCACTTTAATTCCTTATGAAGCTATAAAATTAGAAGAAAGGCAATCTAAATGTATCATAGAATTAAAAAATAATAGCATTATTGAAAGTGAAATTGTGGTATTAGGAAGTTCATTGAATATATCTAAGATTATACCTAAATTTCAATCCATATTAATTCCTATGAGTGATTGTTTATTTGAGTATGAGTTAGATAATCTTGAAAAAGTTCAGTTTCATCCTTTTAATTTTAGAGCATCAAACGGACACATTTGTGCTTCTGTGTTTCATCATAAAGATAAAATAAAAATAAAATTATCTGGTCCTCGCTTTTTATTACCTGGGGCTGGTGCTGGATTAGATCTAACAAAAAAAGAAATAGACAATAAGATTTTTCAAAATATAGAAAAATATCACAGAGAATTTGTTTTTGGTTTAATAGCAAATTTAATTTCGAGTCAGAATATATTTTTAAATCAGCCTGTAACTTTAAATTCAAAAAAAGTTTTAGTCGATTGTTACCCTTGTGATGAGCTTCCTCTTTTGGGTGAATATGGAAAATTAGGCCGTATTCTAGGAAATTCAGGATGGTTAGCTACTGGTTTGTCTTCTGGGGCATGGGCTTCGCATATCATATGCGAACTCATATTAAATGAAAAGAGTTCTGATCTTCATTCTAGACTTCATCCAAGAAGGCTTTTTTCAAAGTTTGTAAATACTTAAAAAACACTTTTTTAATATTGAATTTATTGATATATCTTTAAAATATAATTTATAAATTAAAATATTGACAATATTTATTAAAAAAATATAATGAATTTGGATTATTGAGACATTAGGATTATTGCTTACACTCATTTTTTTTATATCGGTTTTTAAATAGGTTTATTTAATAAATCTGTTTAAAAAAATTATTATATTTTGATTCAATACATAAAAGAAGTAATTTATTTTATTTAAAAAATTAGTACTATTCGTCTAGACTTAATAAAAAAATTTTATTAGTTAAAAGTAATATTTATTATTTATTAGTTGTATTGGAATTTCAAATATGAAATTTAAAAAAAATGAAATTAAAAAACTGATTTTAGCAATCATAATACCAATAGTTATTTTTGCATTATTTAATAAAGTTAAAAGTTTAAACAGAAATTCTGTCATTTTTCCTTTAGATGAAACGATAACAATTAATTTATCTGAAATTCCACAAGTTCCTTGGGATTCTTCGAGAGCTGTTTCTCATGTTATTGAAACTTTTTCTGCCTCTGTACATGGATGTTTAATTATAAAAGATGAAAATTCATTTGAAGGTAATTTAAAACAAAATACACTTTTAGAAAATTATTATTGTGAAGATAATATATGTCATGCAACATTAAAAAATGATGTTTTATTTCATAATGGACGTGAAGTTACTGCCTATGATATTGAATTTTCTTTAATTAGAAGTATTATTCAAAAAAATAAAAATATTGTAGTTGCTTCTATTGTTGATGATATTATTGGTATTGAAGATCTATCAAATGAGAATATTTTACTTAAAAAAATAAATTCTTTTAATTATCCAAATGGGTTAGTAAAAGGAATTGAGGTTATAGATAATCATAATATTGTATTTAAATTAAAAAGAAAAAATAAATTCTTTTTTGATAAAATAGCAATTGGTCGTATTCCAATTGTTCCTATTGAAGAATTTGATCCTAGTTTTACAAATTGGAATAGATATCCCATTGGATTTGGTAAATATAAAGTGGAATATGTGAACTGGGAAAAATATGAATTTGTTTTAAAAAAATTCAAAAAATCCGAGAATATTCCTAAATATATTCGATTTATTTTTAGCAATAAAGATGAAGGGGATATCAAAATATTACTGGGGAATTCTGGAAGAGGAAAATCAGGAACGGATAGAAGAATTATTTTTCCTAGTATTTATTCAAATGGCGGTTTTTTATTTAATTTTAAAACAAAATTAGGAGAAAATAAAAAATTTAGAGAAGCAGTATCGCTTGCTTTAGATCGAGAAAAAATTGCTTATAGTGCTTTTTATAAAGAGATCATACCTGAGGATCAAATGATTCCACTTTTTAGTTCTATGAGAGAATACCGTGCTGATATTCCAATTCAAGAACAAAATGTTGAAAAAGCAAAAGAGTTATTAGATCAAGTCCCTCATGAGCTTTGGAAAAATAAAATTTTTCATGTTCATACCTATTGGGCAAATATTAAAAATATCAATTCACTTCCCTATATTCAAGAAATTATAAAACAATTAAAAGATGTTGGGATTCATACCGTATTTCATGACACCGATTTAAGTTATCCAAAATTTAGGACGGATGATCAAAATGTTTTGTGGTGGACAGGATTTGGATTTTCTTCAAATGATCCAAATAAAAACTTTTCATTTTTTAAAAAAGATTCATATTATATGAATGAAGCGCCAAACGATCCTGTATTTGATAAGTTATATAATGAATCCGTTAAAAATGGTACAGTATCAAACACGTATACTAAAAAACTATGTAAATATTTTACTGAAAATAATATTTTTGTAATTGTTTTAAATCAAAAAATGTCTTTTGCTTATAATTCAGAACGAATTTCATCATTGGGTGAGCAGCATAATGGAATTTTGTTTTATGTTTGGAAAATGAAACTGAGATAATTATTCAATTATAAATATTTCGTTGTTTCTTTGCCATTCGATAATTTTATTTAAATTCTTAGCAATTATTTTTTCACTTTCATGTAATAAATAGACAAATCCAGGTAAACCAATAGTATCTTCCGTCTTTTTTACAATAGACTCTATTTCACTTAATCCATTAAAACTATAAAAAGACTCCATGTTTTCTATTGTTTCTTTTTTAGGAAAATCTTTAAGAATACCATCTTTATGAAAAAGAAAAGAAACTTCTGAAAGATTTTTAAATATTTTATAGTTTTGATTTACATATTTATTTATAAATTCTTGAGACTGAACATAGGCAAGTGCTAATAGTTGTGCTTGTGTGTAACCAATAGCTTCTATAAAAGCAGAATCATCAATTGATGCGCCCATCATTCTTGCATTTAATTCTATTAAAACAGGTCCTTTATCTGTTAACATAATTTCATTATGCGCAGCACCATGGGTTAAATTTAAAGCATTTAAAACTTCTTTGGTATATTTCGTTAATTTATTTTCAATATTTCCGGTGCTTGGACAAAGTAACATACTTTCAAATAAAAAACCTCTTCCATGCAAGCGCCTTCTATTTTGTTTCCAAATATCTGAAATGTAATGATTTCCTTTCCAGCTAACGGTATTTACAAAATATTGAGTACCGTCTAAAAATTCTTGGGCAAGGACTTCTTCATTTTTAATTCCTAATTTATTTTCTTGTTTATAAATTCTATGAAAGGCCTTTGATATTTCGATTAAATTTTCACAAATAGTGACTCCATCACTTGCTGCGCTATTTAATGGTTTTATTACAATGGGCCATGAGTTTAAATTTTCTGCCCATTTTAAAATATCATTTTCATTATTTGATTTAAATTGTTTGACACATGGTAAGGATAATTCTTTGAGCCTTTCATGCATGAAATACTTATTTCTTCTTAATAAAGTTGTTTTAGGATTACAAGCATTCGTTAATTTAAAAATGTCAACTAATTTATCTGCAAGCTCTACACCCATTTCTGAACCAGCAATAATATGGGATGGGTTATATTTATTGAGATCAATTTTTAGTTTTTTAAAATCTCCATCAAATAATATTTCTTCTAAAAATTCGTTTCTTTTGGGATCGTTTGCATTGGCAAGAGAGCTTTTTACATGGATACATTTTATTCCAAATTTATGAAATTCATGAGCTAATTTTTTACCGGTAGAATAGGCATCAACGATGCAAATAGGATTTAGTTGATTCCCATTATTTTTTCCCATGAATAACCTCATTAATTAGTGATTCTGCAACTTCATTTGTTGATTCTAAAATCCAAGCGAAGTTATTTATAAATGGATGAGAACCTTCTGCATTATGACCAATAGCTCTTAATCTGTTTTCAAATTTTCCATCATTCCTCAAAATCATACCACTTTTTGTGTCAATTATGGTGCCACCAATTTTAATTTCTTTAATAAAACCATTTGCACATGGTGTTGTAAATGGAGGTTTTGATTCATTGGAACATATCGATCGATTCGGACCTGTCGCATTTATAATATAATCACAAATTATATTGTCATTTGAATTTTCAAATGTAATAGAAAAATTATTATTATTATTGTGTTTTATATGATTTAAATTTCCTTTCAAAATTAATTGTTCTTTTTGAAGAAGTGAAAGTATTTTTTCAGCATTTATTAATGGAATAGCTCCATGCTTTTGATGAACATTTCGATAAAAATTTGTCATAAATAGTTCAATTTGATCACTGGATACAAGTCGCCATGTCTTTGCTATTTCTGGAATCATTCCCAAAATAATGTTGAATGGGGTTGGGCCATTTCTTGCTTCTTCAACTCTTTGTTCAAAATCAATCATGCATTCTGGTTTCGATTTTTTATCAAAAAAATAATCTCGCCAATTAAATCCATGAATCTTTAATTCTTTACGTATTAATCTTGTTAAATCCATTAAATTTAAATCTGTTCCTTTAGCATGAAATATTTTTTCAAAATTATCATATAAAACATTTTTTGGAGTATAGGATTTTAAATATTTTCCTTTAACTTCAGGAAGTTTTCCATTTCGTGATGTCATATAAATTTTACCATTGTGGCCAAGATGACTTAATGTAATTGTAATATCAATTGCAGTTAAGTTAGAGCCAATAATGGCAATATTTGAATTCTTTGGTAAGTCTACTAAATTATTAATTGTAGGAAAAGGATTGTGAATATAATTTCTATATTCTTTTAAATGATAATGATCTTGTGGCAAATTAGGGCCTGTAGCAAATAATACATAACTTGTTTTTATTGATTTTCCAGATGCTAAAGAAATTGTTATTTCGTTCTCTTTATTTTGATATAATATATCATTTGCTTGATCAAAAATATCTTCTACAGTTATTGAATATTTTATTAATTCTTTCTTAAAAAAATGATATTTTTCTTTTAAATAAAGACCAAAAACACTTCTTGGTACAAATTCTAAATTATCATTTAATAAAGATAATTCATTTTTATTTAATTCAACCCATTTAAAAAAATCAAAAGGGTCGTTTTTCATAATGGAGAGATCTGTGGTGGGAGTATTCATGATTATCCAAGGATAATCATTGTTATACACATGACCGCACCCCATATTTTCTTTTTTATCAATCACCCCTATTTTTAAATAATGGGATATGGGTTGTGTACTTATAAAATGATAGACAGCTGATAAAAAGGCTGTACCTTGTGCTCCACCTCCAATAACAACAATATCATAATCATTTTTTCTCATCATGATTTAACTCATTCACAATTTCAAATAATTTATTACAGGCATATATAACTTCTTCCTCTGTATTATAAATACTAGGAGTGATTCGGAGACAAGAGTCTTTGTATGGTGATTGTCCAATTATGATATTATGCTCACTCATTTTAGCAACAATTTCTGTAGGCTTTATATCTTTTATTTTAAAACAAACAAATCCTGATGATAAAGAAGATGAACTGGGTGTTAATAAAACTGCATTTGGAATTTTTTTAATTTCATTTTTACAAATTTGAGAAAAATAGTGAACTCTTTCTTGAATATTTTCTTTGCCAATTTTTTCATGGGTTTCAAAAGCATGTTTTAGAGCCCAAAAATATTCAAAAGTTTTAAAACCGCCTGGTGTGCACATGCGTGCCTTTATCAATTCATCTTCAGTATATTTTTTATTATCCCATTCTAAATAATGATCCCAAGCAATTTTTTCGAACGAAGGAATTATAGGATTTAATCTTTTCCAGCCGCGCTCACTGCACCATAATAATCCTGTCCCCCTTGGACCAAATAACCATTTATGACAACCTGCGGCAAAAAAATCGACACCAAGGTCATGAATTGAATTTAAATTTTCAATACCAAAACCATGTACACCATCTACGCAAAAAAGAATTTTTTTATTTTCTTCACGTGAAAAATTTATTTTTTTTAATTCTTTTGAAATTTCTTTTAAAGGAAATTTAATACCAAATCTTGAATTTACCCAAGAAATAGCAATTAAAGAGGTTTTATCATTTATATTATCAATAATACTCTTTACAATTTGTTTCTTAGTTATATTATTTAATTTGTTTGAGATGTCTATTTTTTTGATAGTTAAATTGTATTTTTTAGCAGAACTTTCACAAAGTTTTTCCAAGGAATAATGTTCGCTATCTGTGGTTAATATTTCTGTTCCTTTTTGAAATTCAATACCATTTAAAATAAGAGACAAGCTCATAGTAGAACTATCTGTTAATGCAATTAAACTTTTATCTGTTCCTAAATATCGAGCTGCCGCTTCGAGAGTTTCTGTGGTGTATTTATGTCTTTCTCTTCTCATTAAATCTGGATTTGTATCTATTAATTTTCTATAATAATCTATTTCTTTATTTAACGATATACTATGTGGTACATGAATTGCTAACGTAAAATGAATTAGTTTTTGATCCAAGATATAATTATTTCTAAAAATTTTCCAGATTTCATCATGATCATTTAAGCTCATTTTTTTATTATTGTGAGAATTCATATAAACCTCTTATTTCCATTTTCTTTATTTTAATTTCTTTTGGGGACAATAATAATTAATCCGCTAGACCAATTTAAACCAACTGAGACAACATTTTTTAAATTTTTTAAATTTTCTAATACGCCTTTTGCTAAAGGATAATGATCTTTTGGCCAATCTGCTTGTGGAAGCATGTCATCTACTATGTAAACTCCACCTGGTTTTAATAAGTTTAATGTTTCATTTAAAAATTCATATTTACCAGGATAAGCATCTGCAAAAATCATGTCATAACTATTTGGAATTTGATTTTTTAAAAAATCACTACCATTATCATAGATAAGCTCAAGTCTATCATCATTAAGAAAGGCTTCTTTTGCGACAGATTGAACATTTTTATCGCATTCAATACTAATTAATTTAGAGTTTTTATCCATGCCTTCTAATAACCAGGCTGTTCCTAATCCTGTACCGGTTCCAATTTCTAAAAATCTTCCATTTGGTTTTGAAGCGGCTAAAACTCTTAATAATGCCCCTGTTTCTGGCCTCGATGCCATATCAAAACCAAGCTCTTTCGTTTTATTATTTATAAAATGAATCACTTCATTTATGTTACTTGAATTAAAATCTTCTAAATTAAAATCAAACATGAATAATCCTCATTTATTATATTTAATTATATTTATATTATCGTTATATTTAAAGTATTCTTTAAGAAATCATAGAAAAATTAAAAAAAAATTATTCTTTTTATTTAAAAATAAACACTTGATTTTTCAAGAATAAAATCATTTATTTTATAAATTGTAAGATTTTCAGTTTGATTTTTTGATTTTCTAAATTATAAGATCAACGGATTCTATATTTTTATGCAATAGGAAAATCATTTTATGCAATTAACCTTATATACGGATTATTCATTAAGAGTGCTTATTTATTTAGCTGCGAAAGAGGATGATTTATCTACAATTGATGAAATTTCTAATAAATTCCATATTTCAAAAAATCATTTAACTCGTGTTGTGCATAAATTGGGTGAAAAAGGAGTGATTAAAACAATTCGCGGAAAAGGTGGCGGAATTTGTTTGGCTCATCCGCCTAAAGATATAAATTTAGGCAAAATAATCAAAGAAATGGAAAGCAATTTTGAGTTGGTAGAATGTTTTAATCCTGAAAAAAATACATGTATGCTGTCTACATGCTGTTCTTTAAAGGGAATTTTATATGAAGCCAGGCAAGCGTTTTTTAAGGTCTTAGATAACAAAACTTTAGCTGATATTACTGTGAATAAAAATATTTTTCTTTAATGATTTATTCTTTCAAAAAGATACAATATGCTTTTCGTCCCTATATATGTTATGTTATTGTTCTTTGTCATTTGTGTCATTTTAAGCTTATAGAAAGTTTTTATGGAAAATAAAAAGGTTGAGGCGGCCATTGAAACCCCCTCTGATTTAAAAAAACCAAAGGAAAATCTTTGGGCGTCAATCATATTTTATGTTTTAATTCCAGTTTTGGTTTTATCTAAGTTAAATTCAACACTTGGACCCTTAAAAACCTTGCTCCTTGCTCTTGCTTTTCCCTTGGTATTTGGGATTTATGACTTTGCAAAAAGAAAACAAGCGAGTCCCATTGCTATTTTAGGGATTACAAGTGTTCTTATCAAAGGAATATTTGCCTTTTATAAGGTGGATGGCTTTTGGTTTGCTATTCAAGAAGCTGCTATTCCAACATTTTTAGGGATTTTTACTATTGTATCTGCTTGGATTGGGAAGCCCTTTGTAAACTATTTTATTTACAACGAAAATATATTTAAAATTGATCTTTTAGAAAATAAATTACGGCAAAATAATGCAGAAAGACAATTTAAAATATTAATGTGGCAGGTAACTATGGTTTTTGGTTTTGCCTTTTTTCTAGGTGGTGTCTTAAACTATATTTTAGCAATAAATATTATTATTAGCCCTGCTGGGACAGAGGCTTTTAATAAAGAATTAGCTGAAATGACTTGGAAAAGTTATATTGTCATTGCTCTGCCAAAATTTGTTATCTCAATTTTTGGTTTATGGTGGTTTATTTCTCAGCTAAAAAAACTTACAGGTTTAAATGCAGCAGAAATATTAAAGGCCGAATGAAATAAACTCTTTATGAAGAGCTTGAACAGCTTGGTTCATTTTTTCCCTTGGAATTAAGCAACCTACTTTTATTTCAGATGTTGTTACTAAAAGAATATCAATATTTTGTTCTGCTAGGGTTTGAAACATTCTAGCGGCTACCCCTGCATGTGTTCTCATACCAACGCCTACAATTGATATTTTTGATACATCTTCTCTTAGTATTAATTTTAAATCTGTAAATTCGCTTTTTAGGGTTTCCATAGCAAGTTTTGCATCGGGCTGAGACACGGTAAAATTGATTTTCATTCCGCCTTCGTGTTCTGATTGGGTAATTATATCGACATTAACACCTTTTTGAGCAAGAATTGTAAACACATTAGCTAAATTAAATTTTTGATTTTTACTGGAACCTGCTTGGATCCAAGCTTCATTTTGAGTTGCGGCAACTCCGGAAACAACTTCTCCTTCAATAGGAGTATCTATTGTGCTCATTTCTGTTCCTTCATCATTTGAAAAAGTATTTCTAACAACAAGTCTTACCCCCCATTTTGCAGCAAGTTGAACGCTTCTTATATGCAAAACTTTACTTCCTTGGCTTGCCATTTCAAGCATTTCTTCGTAGTTAATGGTGCGAATAATACGCGCATCTTTGCAAATACGAGGGTCTGTTGTAAAAACACCATCCACATCTGTATAAATAATGCATTCTTTTGCACCAATTCCAGCGGCAATAGCGACTGCTGAGGTATCAGAGCCCCCTCTTCCAAGAGAGGTCAATCTGCCGTCTTCTGTTACACCTTGGAATCCAGCAATGATGGGAAGCTGTCCCTTTTCAAGCGCAGTTTTAATGGCATCGCCCTTTACCTTTAAAATACTTGCCCTTGAAAATTGGGAGTCCGTTAATATTCCTGCTGTGGGAGCAAGCATAGGGCAGGGTTCAATGCCTCTTTTGCGAAGAGCTAAACTTAATAAGGAAACAGAGACTTGTTCACCGCTAGCAACTAGCATGTCATACTCTGGCACATCGATTCGATTTGAAATTTCACTTGCTAATGAGACAAGACGATTTGTTTCTCCCGACATTGCAGACACAACAACTGCGGATGGTTTTAATTTTAAACAAAGTTCGGCAACGTGTTCAATTCGTTCGATGGTACCCATGCTTGTACCACCAAATTTAAATACAGGTCCGATGGTAATGATTTGTGAGGAACTATTACTTGATAACATTGACTTTGTTGCCACAATAAACTCCTAGAAAATATGAAATTTAAACTTAACATAACAAGTCTTTCTTGTCAGCATAATTAGTTCCCATTTTATTATTGACTCAAACAGTATAATATGTTTTACATTTCATGAATGCCGATTTGATAGTCAGCTTGCGGGCATTCATATTTACTACGTAAATTCAGCTAAAGCGGGATTCTTAAATGAACATTTATCTTAATCTATTCGTCATAATTTCCCTCTTTATAAATCAATCAATGCAAAATAAAAAATATTGTTGTTGTTATTTATAATAATGAATTTATCCTGTAAATAAGTATCATATTTATAAATTTTTAATCGTTTATATTATTTTAGGCAATTTTTATGATCAAACTTATTGGTATTAAAAAGTACTTTAAAACAAAGATTGGTATTTCACATGCTTTAAAAGGCATTGATCTTGAAGTATCAAAAGGTGAAATTTTCGGTATTATTGGGAAAAGTGGTGCTGGGAAAAGTACTTTACTGCGCACTGTTAACTTACTAGAAAGACCGAGCGAAGGTGAGGTTATTTTAGATGGCGTTTCTTTAACATCTCTCAAAGAAGTAGATTTAAGAAAACAAAGAAGAAATATTGGAATGATATTTCAACATTTTAATCTTCTTTCTTCTGCAACTACATTTAAAAATGTGGCCTTGCCTTTAGAATTTGCTGGTGTAGATAAAAAAGAAATTAATGAAAGAGTTAAATATTTATTAGAAGTAACAGGATTGTCGGATAAAGAAGATCATTATCCACATCAGTTGAGTGGCGGACAAAAGCAACGTGTTGCGATTGCTCGTTCTCTTGCATCAAACCCAAAAGTACTTTTATGTGATGAAGCCACTTCTGCTTTAGATCCTGAAACAACAAAATCTATTTTAGAATTATTAAAAGAAATAAATAAAAAATTTGGTGTTACTATTCTTTTAATTACTCATGAAATGGAAGTTGTAAAAACAATTTGCGATCGTGTTGCTGTGATAGAAAATGGTCAAATTGTTGAATCTTCTTCTATGGTAGAAATGTTTAGCAATCCTAAAGCAAACGTAACAAAGGCGTTAGTTCGGTCTGCTTTTCATATTTCATTACCAGAGAGTATTGAAAAAAACTTAATACAATTTCCTACAGAGGGATTAAATCCAATTTTAAAAATTTCTTTTGTAGGTGATGTAGCTACGGAGACTATTATTTCTGATTTAGTTATGAAATTTGGACTTCGCATAAATATATTACAAGCTCATATCGATGTTGTTAGCAATTCTCCTATTGGCATCATGCTTTGCCAAATATCGGGAGCTCAAGAGCAAATTAATTTAGGAATTGAATTTTTAAGTAATTCAAATATTACGACTGAGGTTTTAGGTTATGTTTCTGGAAACATTAAGTACACTGCTTGATTCTACATTAGCAACAATTTATATGGTACTTGTAGCTGGATTATCTGCATTTATATTTGGTTTACCAATTGCTATTGCTTTAACAGTAACATCAAAAGGAATGTTTTATGAAAATCCTGTAGTTCATAAAATATTAAGTAGTATTGTTACTATTGGAAGGTCTGTTCCTTTTGTTATATTAATGGTTGCCATTATTCCTTTTACTCGATTTATTGTTGGTACCTCTATTGGAACAGCTGCGGCAATGGTTCCATTAAGTGTGGCTGCTATCCCATTTTTTGCAAGAATTGTTGAAGGTAAACTAGCAACTATAAATCGTGGTTTAATTGAAGCAGCCCAAGCAATGGGGTCATCTCCTTTACAAATTATTAGAAAAGTTTTGTTACCTGAAGCCATTCCTGGGATAGCGAATGCCTGCACTATTTTGTTTGTTAGTTTAACAGAGTATTCCGCTATGGCAGGAGCTGTTGGTGGAAGTGGTTTAGGAAATATGGCGATACAATATGGTTATTATCAATTTAATACTCCTGTTATGATGCAAGCTCTTGTTACTTTAGTTGCTTTGGTTTTATTTATTCAGTTTGTTGGTGATTTTATTACACGTAAAGTTTCTCATTAAGCATCTTAATTCGAAAGGAATTTGGTATGAAATTTGTTAAAATAGTTACTTTATTTTCTTCATTATTTTTAGGTGTTACTTCTATAAACATGGCAAATGCGGGCGAGACCATTAAAGTAGGTATTACAGCAGGCCCCTCAGTAAAAGTTCTTGAGGTTGCCCAAAAACTGGCAAAAGAAAAATATGATTTAACTTTGAAAGTAGTTACTTTCGGAGATTACCAAATTCCAAACGAAGCTTTAAACGCAGGTGATATTGATGCAAATATATTTCAAACAGTCTCATTTTTAGAGCAAGCAAAATTAAAAAAAGGATATAAATTAGCTATTGTAGGAAATACGTTTATTTATCCAATGGCAGTATATTCTCGCAAAATAAAACAAATTTCTGAAATTGGAGATAAAGCAACAATTGTTATTCCAAATGATGCAAGTAATCAGGGAAGAGCTCTAATTTTATTACAAACTGCTGGTCTTATTAAATTAAAAGACGGTGTAGGCGAAATTCCAAACCCTAAAGATATTGTTTCTAACCCAAAACATTTAGATATTAAATCCGTAGATGCAGCTCAGGCAGCGCGTTCTGCATTAGATGTAACCGCAGTTGTTTTAAATAATGACTTTGTTACAAATGCAGGTTTTAAACCATCTGAAGCTTTATTTAAAGAAAATCCAAAAACGGCAAAACCATATATTAACGTTATTGTTGTGAAAGAGTCTGAAAAAGAGAAAAAAGCATTTCAAAATTTAAAGAGTATTATGAATTCTGATGAAGTTCGTAAAAAAACCGAAGAGCTTTTTCCAGGAGCCGTTCCTGCTTGGTAGTATTTTTCTGCTATAAAAAATTCGAAACATGTGAAAATCTTCAATAGAACTTAATCACATGCTTCGAATTTTTTTTTATTAATTCACTTTATTTTTTAAGATAATTAAGATATCAAATTTTATTATTCGAATTTATCCAGCAATCAAATATTATTTTCTAAATAATAATTTAAAATAAATACCATAACCTTTTACAAATTAAAAAAATAGAATATAAAAAATTTGTTACGATGTTTTGTAATCTTATTTAATATAATAATGAATTGAGGTAATGCATGAATTTCTTTTTTAAAATTTTATTAACAACAGCATCTTTATCTTTAGTTTCAAATGCGAATGCAACGTTTTCAATGATTGCTTTAGATACTAAAACGAATGAATTTGGTTCTGTTTTAGTATCTTGTGTAAATAATGATGCATTTTTATCAAATGAATATAGAAACTCTTTAATAGACAAATATTTAATTGCATATTCCCCTAGAATTGGAATTATGAATTTACAGGCATTGCCTTTAGCTGGTAACTTTAGAAGAGCTGCAAGATTAATGGGAAATGGTAAAAATGCGTATGAGGTTATTCAAAAACTCATTAAACACGAAAAAGATGGATTAATTGATGAATCAAATAAAAGACAGTATTTAGCATTAACAAGGGACGTGAATAGCAAACAAGTTTTTAATGCTTTTTACACTGGAGAAAACATTAAAAACTATATTGTTGATAATTATTCAACTTTTTCTGGTGGGATTACTTCTGAAACCTCAAGCGGAAGATTTGTTTATGCTATTGCAGGAAATCACTTAACTGGAGAATCTGTATTAACAAAAATGGATTCCGGATTTAAAGAAACGAATGGGAATTTAACTGAAAAACTAATTGGTGCTTTGCAGAGTGTTAGAAATGAAAAAAATATTGGAGATTTTCGTTGTTCAAAAAATATGACGACTTCAAATTTTGGATTTTTGAAGATTTTTAAAGATGAAGATATATTAAAAGATTATTCCATATATACCATACAATCAGAAAATAAAGATGCAATTGATGGCTTATCTGCTGAATTAAATTCATTAAATAATTAATTTAAAATTAAATCATCTCTTCAACACGATCTATAATCTCGCTCTATTTGGCACAATTGTTTCCACTTAAAAGTAGGAGTGTAAACTTTAGATGAAAGAATTTTTGCTAATTCTCCTTAAATTTACATGTGCAGTTCACGCTTTTTAAGATTTCGAATTGCTTTTAAGATATAAAAGTATTTGTTTATCTTAAAAGCAATTATTTTTTGGATTATGTATTATATACTGCAAAATTGCAGAGCTAATAAAAGAATCTTAGCATTAATTTATTTATTTTATAATTTTTATCGGTATACTCATAAAAGCCATTTTTTAATACATTTAACGTTTCTTTATAGGTTAAAAAAATATTTGAGTTAATTGCTCCCATTTCTTTAAAAGATTCTTTGTTTTTCTGTAGATTTTTAATTAAATATATCGGAATTATAGGATTTAGAGTAACAGAATCAGGAGTCATATTTCCTAAAAATAAAATAGATTCATTTTTTTTTATTTTAAAACCAGTTTCTTCTTGGAGTTCTCTTTTTGCTGCATCGATATTATTTTCATGTCCTGCTCAAGAAAGCTCTAGCTCCCATGAACAAGTTGCATGTCTAAATATTGATATAAATAAAAATTTTCCATTAGAAATTAGAGGTTAAATAGCAATCCCTGGAGAACCTCTAACTAGAGAGTTTTTCCACAATAGTCTGTTATATGTTCCTGTTCCTTTATCAGTTTTTGTAGCATCCCTGATTATTAGCCAGAAGGGATCTTCAAAATAATACCTATTTTACTCCTAAAGAATAAGATTCTTTAGGAGTAAATCTTTTTTTTATGAAATATTGTCTTCTTTTTTCCTCAATTTTAAAATTTCGTTTTCACTATTTTTGATTTTACCCATTTATTTTGGATTATTTTTAATTACTTTAAGATAATTTTTAAAACTATTTTCATTATTTAATGAATTGGCAAAAATAAGATAATCATATTCTTGCATGAAATAATAAATAATGAATATTTTAAATATTTCATTTATTTTATATTTTAATGGCATTATAAAAATCCTTATAAATTTTAAAAATATTTTTCTTTCCCTTTCAAATTGACAGAAAAACTATTTTTGGTATCATTCGGCCATATAAATATCAAACTTTGATTTGTATCTTAATTTTTTCATTATATTTAATTAATTAAAATTATTCATTTGTATTTTTAAATCCGGAAATGTTTTGGTTTTGACAAATAAAAATAAATAATTTATATGAGAATGATTCTGGTAAATAGAGAAATAATGAGGGTTTTCTTTATGAAATTAAAATTGTTAGCTTCTATGTGTGTTTTTTTTACGTTTACAAATTGTTATGCTGCTGATTCAATAGGTACTAGAAATAATCCATTTAAAATTGCAATTGTTCCCTCCGGGCATGCAGCAAAAGCTTTAGATAATGCGAAACCAGTTGCAAAATGTATTGAAGATAAAGCAAAAATATTTGTCGATATTCAAGTTCCAAATAGTTATATTGCTGTTGTTGAAGCAATTGGTGCTCAAAAGGTAGATATGGCTTTTGGAGATATTGTAAGTTATTTAATAGCAAAAAATAAGTTTGGTGTTGAGCCTATTTTACAAATTATTCGTTATGGTTCAAATAGCTATCAATCAGCAATTTTTGTAAAAGAAAACTCTCCTATTAAAAATGTTAATGATTTAAATGGAAAAAAGTTTGCCTATTCTGATGCGAGTTCTGCTTCGAGTTATATTTTTCCATCAATTCTCATGAAAAAAAATAATAAAAAGTTTTCACAGGAAGTTCCAACCGGAAGTATGGATGCATCAATTATTGCTTTAATGCAAGGACAAGTCGATGCAACGGCAGCTTATTATAATGGTCCCGATGCAAAAACAGGTAAAATAAATGATGCAAGAAGTCGAGTAGAAAATATTTATCCAAACATTTCTAAAGAAACAAGAGTATTATGGCTATCTAAATCAATTCCAAATGAACCTGTTTATGTTCGTAAAGGTTTAACTAAGGAAATAAAAGATAAATTAACTCTTGCAATTCCTGCTTGTATTAAAGAATATCCAAATCATATAAATAATATGCAAGAATTAACTCCTGTAAAGTCTGATAATAAAGATTATGCAGAATTTGTGAAAGAAGTTGAGAATTCAGGGTTAGATATTTCAGGTATTTTTAGTAAAAAATAAATTAAAAGAAAACATTACATTAAATAAATTTTTATGAATTGTTTTCTTTTTTTGAAGTAGGATAAAAAAATTCTAGCGGAGATGTAATAAGTCGTTTAAAAATAGCTGCTCTTAATTTTTTCCTTCCAACACTTTGAATTTTTCTAGCACGAATCGCTACAGACATAGCAAGCCAAAAGCTAACCGATAAATTTAAAAGTCCAATCATAATAATTCCAAAAAAGGCTAATAAAAATTCGAATTTACCTATACCTGAAATACCAATAGATGAAATTGCAAATGAAAAAGAACCTGTAGATAAAGTAACATGTCTTACGTCTATAGGAAGGCCTAAAAATATTCCAAACTGAGGGATCATGCCAAGCATAAATCCAAGAGAAATATTACCGCCAAATCCTGAAATATTATGGGCAAAAAAGGAAGATATTTTTTCTGTTTTTTCTTTTCCAAATACAAAAATCAATCTTTTATTTTTAGCTAATGCTTCGGGAAGTCTTCTATATACAGCCCAATTTTCAAGCCAACCTGCCGCAAGACTAGAAATCCAAAGTAAAAAGCCAGTAAAAATGGCGTAAAAAATACTTGGTCCTAAAATAGATATCGATTTAACAGTTGATACTGCTTTTTCAGGTGATAATACACTATGCCCTGTAAAATATTTAAATATAAAATCAATAATAAAAGCACTTGGTATAACAAGGGCAAGGTTTCCAAATATGGCAGCAAATTGGGATCGAGTTAATTTTGTTACTTCATCTACAAAATCTTTAAGTAAGGCTTCATCTTGAGTGTTATGAAGCTTTACGGCTAATGAAGATGCTGTCATAGAAGGCTGTTTTGTTGCCAGTGTAAAACCACATAATTGGATAAAAATAAAACTTCCTGCGTAATTTACCGTGGAAAAAAAACCTTCAAAAAAATGGGGAAGCTTTAAAGAAACAATAAAGAATTTTAATAATGTTGTAAATGCGGTAATAATACCGCCTCCTCCAGCAGATTTAAACATATCAAAATATTCTTTTTTATTATTTGTAAGGTAATGTTCTCCAGTCGTTCCTGAGCGTTCGGCAATTTTTCTTGATAATTGATTTAAATTTGTTTGAATAAGAGCAATTACACTTTTTTTATCGAGGCTTTCTCGAATTAATTTAGAAATAAATAAAGAAATGATATTCGATTTTACGATTTTATCGCGAGAGTGTAAAAATGTTAAAAGAATTTCTAATCTAGCGAGGTGATATGAAATTTTTTCTAGCTGATACACTAATGTAACGCTAACACCAAACTCATCTAGGTGTTGAAAAACTTCTTGTAACGATTTTTTACATTCAATCATATTTGAATCACATAATAGGATTAAATGTTGTAGTTCTGTTGAATTAGCCTCAATATAAGAATTTAAAAATTTATCAATACAATCACTCAAAGTAATAAAAGGGGAATCTCTTATGTGCTTTATATTTGTTCTTGTACGAATTGCATCGGATAAGCCAATGGCATGAATTTGGCTTGTTAAAATATATATGGCATCAGCAATATCATCTCTCATTTTATACCATAATTCGTTTTTATCGGATTCAAAGGTAATGAGTTCATGAATTTTACTTATTGTTTCTTGACTCAGATTTTCAATCCAAATGGCATCTTCTTCTCGTGGAAAAATTTTTAAAAATAACTCAGAAAGTTCTTTGTCATCTGGAGGTGTTGGGATGATTTTATTCATGATTCTATCAGTAGCTTCTTGAAGAAAACCAGCTTCTTTTGGAAGTCCTGTGTGGCTAAATAACTGCAGCGCATTTGTCTCTAAAATTACAGATCGAAATGTTTGAGATACCGCTTTTTTCCACTCTATATTTCTATCAAGAAGTTGTAATATAAAGCTCACTCGCGCAGTATGAATTTGACCAATTGTCGGATCAAATTGAATTGGAATTTTTTCTGTTGATCTTATCCAAAACATCAGTTTTTGAATCCATTCCACTCTTTCTTCGAGTGATAATTTAGGATTTGCGCTAGAGAGGATAGAGTTTAAGTCATACTTATAATTTCCAGCATGAATAAATTTATCAATTCCATTTGTGAACTTTTTTAATATTTTCAAAAGAAACCTCCTTTTACTTCCTCTCGCATTTATGACAGTCTATGATATACCCTAATGGGCTCTTGTAAACGAGGTGATTTTTTTTATGAACAGACTTATAAATGAATTGAAATCCATATTATTCATAGTTACTGCAATTTTTATATTTAGATCAACTTTTTTAAACTGGTATGTAATACCAACAGGCTCTTTATTGCCTACTTTAAAAATTGGGGATCATGTCGTTGTTAATAAGTTATCATACGGAATAATGTTGCCATTTATGCAAACAAGAATATTTAGTTGGAGTAAGCCTGACCGTGGTGATATTGTGGTATTTCAAGGTCCTGAGTCAGAAAATCAATTAACATTAATTAAAAGAGTTGTTGGTCTTCCTGGAGATAAAATAAATTTTACAAACGGAATTTTAACTATAAATGGTGTTTTAGCAAAACAAGAACTTCAGGCAGATAGAACTCCGCTCGAAAATTTGGGTGGAGGAGAAACTGCAGAAAGTTTAAGCCTATTTATTGAATCTGGATTTAGCAAATATCCTCATTATATTTTAAAAAGAAAATGGAATAGCTTAACAGATGCTGAAACGCAAACTTGGGTTGTGCCACCTAATAAATTGCTTGTATTAGGTGACAATAGAGATAATTCTTCAGATGGTAGATTCTGGGGATTTATGGATCAAGATCGTATCTATGGAAGAGCCTTTTTAATCTCTTATTCAACTTTTGATAAAGAAGGTTCCTTTTTACCATCATTTCGAAATGAAAGATGGTTTCAACCTATTAAAAATTAATCTTGCATTGTTGCAATTAAAAGAGCTTTTATTGAGTGCATTCTGTTTTCTGCTTGATCAAATACAGCGCTATTTCTGGATTCAAAAATCTCTTCTGTCACTTCCATACCTTTAATTGCAGGCAAACAATGTAAAAATAAAGTATTTTTATTTTTGGTTGCGTCCATAATTTCACTATTAATTTGATATGGTTTTAATAATTCAATGCGCTCTTTAGTTTCTTTATTTTCTTCTTCCCCCATGGATATCCAGACATCAGTATATAAACAATCTGCATAAAAGACGGCATTCATTGGAGAGCTTGAAAACTCAAGAATTCCACCTGTTTCTTTATTTATTTTCAAACATTCATTAATAATAAAATCATTTGGTCTTCTTGACTCTGGGGAACAAATTACAATATTCATGCCTGCATAACAAGATGCAATCATAAGGGAATGAGCCACATTATTTGCTCCATCTCCTAAGTAAACAAGTTTTTTCCCTTTTAAGTTCCCAAGTTTTTCTTGGCAAGTCATCATATCTGCTAAAGCTTGAGTAGGATGATGATCATCTGTTAAAGCATTCCAAACAGGAACACCTGAATATTGTATAAGTTCTTCAAGAGTTTTTTGTTCAAAACCACGAAACATAATGCCGTCAAATAATCTTCCTAAAACACGCGCTGTATCTTTAACGGATTCTTTTTTCCAAAGTGAATGTCGTTTCTGTTTAAAAATTCTGCATTTGCGCCTTCATCATGAGCGGCTAAAACAAAAGCAGATCTTGTTCGGGTGCTCGATTTTTCAAAAATTAAAGCAATATTTTTATTGATTAATCTTTTAGGAAAAATACGATCTCGTTTTTCTTTTTTTACCTTATGCGCCAGTTCTAATAAATAAAAGAATTCATTTTGAGAAATGTCTAGTAATGTTGATAAAGAACGACCTTTTAATTCCATAAAGAACCTCTTTTTAAAAATAGAGCAGCCTGTAGCATGGCTTCAATGGATCTTAATGTTGAAGTAATTGGAATTTTATATTGAACAGCAAGTTTTGTAATAAATGAATAATCATTATTATTTTCTAAAAATGCATCTTCATACGGAGCAATCACCATTAATACTTGATTATTTTTTATTTGATTTATGATATTTTGATCAGAATTATTTTTTGATTGAACTAGAATAATTTTATTAGATACTTCAGATATTAAACTGATATTTGATTTTAAATTACTTAAATAATTTTCATTTGCACATAATAAAATATATCCATCTTTATTCAAATGAAGACCAGCAGAAATATATCCTTTTGCAAAAAGTTCACCTAAGTTATTTGCATTTGCCATGATTTCACCAATAGAACGCATTTCTGGTCCAAGTATGGGTGTAAAGTTAGGGAATTTTTGAAAAGGAAAAACGGGTACCTTAATAAAATATTTATCGGTATTTAATATTTCATTTTTTATAACCAATTCATTTAATTTTTTACCTAAACAAAGATAAGCGCCTAATTTAGCCATAGGAACTTGCGTGGCTTTTGAAACAAATGGAATTGATCTTGAGCTTCTTGGATTTACTTCAAGCACATAGACTTCATCTTCATAAATTGCGATTTGTATGTTCATCAAGCCAATTGTATTTAGTTCAAATGCTAAATTTTTGGAAATTTCTTTAATTTTATTTAAATGAATTTCTTTTGCACTAATAGAAGGAATAATGCATGAACTATCGCCAGAGTGGATTCCTGCTTCTTCTATGTGTTCCATTACGGTTGGAATATAGACTTCACTGCCATCACATAAAAGATCGATATCAAATTCAATTGCACCTTCTAAGTATTTGTCAATTAATACGGGTTTTGTGGTATCAATCTTTAAAGCTTTTTCAAAATAATTTAATAATTGATTTTTATTATAAACAACCGCCATTCCTCTACCACCTAATACAAAAGAAGGGCGCACTAAAATGGGATAAGAAATTTCATTTGCTATTTTTAAAGCTTCTTCTATACTTTTTGCCGTTCCAAACGGAGGTGCTTTGATATTTAGTTTACTTAATACTTTTCCAAATAACTCTCTATCCTCAGCGAGCTCAAGTGAATTAAAGGAAGTTCCTAAAATTTTATATCCCGATTTTTCAATGGATTTTGCGAGTTTTAAAGGGCTTTGTCCACCAAATTGAATAAAAACACCATATGGTTTTTCTTGATTTAAAATATCTAAAACGTCTTCTTCAATTAAAGGTTCCATATATAATTTATCAGAAATATAAAAATCAGTACTTACTGTTTCTGGATTTGAATTAATAAGGATTGCTTCAAATCCTAATTCTTGCGCTGCTTTAACAGCATGAACACAAGAATAATCAAATTCGACGCCCTGCCCAATTCGATTTGGACCACTTCCTAAAATGACAATTTTTTTATTTTTAGAAATTCGATTTTCATTTTGAGTTTCATAAGTTTTAAAATAATAAGGGGTTTTCGCTTCAAATTCACCTGCACAAGTATCAACCATTTTAAATGTTGGTTTTATATTAAAGTCAATAAGTTGTTGTTCTATTAATTTTCTATCCGATGAAATTAATTTTGCTATTTGTGTGTTGCTAAATCCGTCTTTTTTTGCTCTTGTTAATTTATCAATTGAAATTGGATATTTTTCTTTTAAAAGATTTTTTTCTAATAAATACAAATCATGTAATTGATACAAAAACCATTTACCAACACCGGTTAAAGAATATATTTGATTTATATCCATGTCTTTATAAAATGCTTCTTTTATATAATCAAATAAAGCAGGTGTTGGGGTTTTTAAAAGTATTTTTAACTCAGAAATGGAATATTCTTTTTTACAACGCGACCAACCATCAATATTTTTTTCAAGGGAACGCCAAGCTTTTTGAAAAGCATCTTTAAAAGAACTACCAAAAGCTAATACTTCGCCAACGGATTTCATTTGAATTCCAAGTCTGTTGTCTGCTTCTTTGTATTTTTCAAAATCCCAGCGAGGTATTTTAACAACAACATAATCTATAGAAGGTTCAAAAGCGGCACTTGTTACTTTTGTGATTTCATTTTTAATTTCGTCTAGAGTTAAGCCTATTGCTAATTTCGCAGAGATGCGTGCGATTGGGTATCCTGTTGCTTTAGAAACAAGTGCAGAGCTTCTTGATACGCGTGGGTTCATTTCAATCACAACAACCCTTCCTGTATCAGGGTGAATGGCATATTGAATATTCGCTCCGCCTGTTTCCATTCCTATTTCTTCAAAAATTCTTTTTGAGCTGTTACGTAATTGCTGATACTCTTTATCTGTAAGTGTCATGCATGGAGCTACTGTGATGGAATCCCCTGTGTGAACTCCCATTGGATTTACATTTTCAATTCCGCAAATAACAACAAAATTGCCGTTTTTATCTCTCATCACTTCAAGTTCGTATTCTTTCCAGCCAATGATGGATTCTTCAATAGAAATTTCTGCATGTGTACTGGCAGCAAACGCGGCATCGACAAGCTCTTCAAATTGAGTTGAGTCGTATGCAATACCGCCACCCGTTCCTCCTAATGTAAAAGAGGCTCGAATGATTAAAGGATAAGAAAGTTCTTCTGCAACTTTAAATGCGTCTGATTTATTTGAAACCAAGTCTCCACGAACAACATCATAACCGATAGACGTAACAAGATTTTTGAATTCTCTTCTGTCTTCTGTTAAGTCTACAGTTTTGGGATTTACTCCAATCGCTTTTACGTTATGTTTTGCTAATATTCCTGATTTATAAAGATCCATAAATAAATTTAAAGCAACTTGTCCGCCCATTGTGGGTAAAATAGCATCGGGTTTTTCTATTTCAATTATTTTTGTAATACATTCTATTGTTAATGGTTCAATGTAAACTTTATTTGCTGTTTCTTTATCCGTCATGATTGTTGCAGGGTTTGAATTGATAAGAACAACCTCATAACCTTCATCTTTGAGTGCTAGGCACGCTTGTGTTCCAGAGTAATCAAATTCGCAGCCTTGCCCAATTTGAATTGGACCCGAACCAATAATGAGAATTTTTTTTATATCACTTCTTTTTGGCATGATTTTCTCCGTTATATTCTGTTTATTTGCATAGAGTTTATAAAATCAATAAAAATGGGTTCTGCATCTCGAGGCCCTGGGTTTGATTCTGGGTGAAATTGAACAGAATATATGGGTAGATTTTTATGTTTCATACCTGCTAAAGTACCATCATTTAAATGAATATGAGTTGCTTCAAATATATTGAAAATATTATCAATATTAACAATATAATTATGATTTTGTGAAGTTATTAAAACTTTAGAGGAATCAGAATTTAAAGACTTTACAGGATGATTTATGGCGTGATGACCAAATCTTAATTTTTCAATTGTAGCGCCAAATGAAAGACCAATTAATTGATGACCTAAGCAAATTCCAAAACACGGATAGCTTGCGAGCAATTCTTTCATTAAGGAAATAATATTTGTTTCTTTAGCTAAAATGCTGGGATCTCCTGGTCCATTGCTAAAAAAAATGCCATCCGGTTGGATGGCTTTAATATCTTCAATTGAACTTGAAGGGGAAAAAAATACAGGCTCACAATTAAGCTCCGTTAAAGAATTTAATATTCCTTGTTTTATACCAAAATCTAAAACAGCAACTTTATATTTTTTTGATATATTTTGATTAAAATATTGTACTTTTGGTATGGGTCCTTCTTGATGGTATATTTCAACAGCATTGATTTGAGCTAATTTTTGAAATTTATTTAATTTATTTGTTAATGATAAAATGTCGTGATCTTCAGTGGAAAGGATTGCAGACATGCATCCTTTTTCTCTTATTTTATGAGTAATAAGTCTTGTGTCTATATCATAAATTGCGCATTTTTTTTGTTCTTTAAGATAGCAATCTAATGAGACTTTAGAGCGATGATTATCTGGAATTAAAGAAACATTTTTACAGATCATTCCTTCTGCAAACATTTTATGAGATTCTAAATCATCACGTGTTATCCCCGTATTTCCTATATAACTTGTAGTAAATAATACGATCTGACCTAGGTAAGAAGGGTCTGAAATGACTTCTTCATAACCGGACATTGCAGTGTTAAATACAATTTCACCAACAATATCAGTCTTAATTCCTAAACCTTGGCCGTGAAAAACCGTGCCATCTTCTAATAAAAGAGATGCCCGCATATCTTCTCCATTACAATATTGAATTTTAAAACAAAATAGGAAAAATTGAAGGTACGGCGAGATGCATCGTCGCCGGGCCAAAAATTGGACTATAATTGCATTATTAAAGAACTGCTGTCAAGCTCTTTTTGATCGTTTTTTTATTTTTGCAATAACATAGTCACTTATTATCTTTATTAATATGGGGCATATCGATAAAAAGATCATAAATAATAAAAAATATGGGGAGATAAAATCATTTAAACTCTTTAAATTTTCAATTTTACTGCCTGCAAATGAGTAAACAAGTATAATGGGGAAAGTACCTATTTGTGTAACGATATAAAATTGCCAGGCAGGAATATTTGTAAAGCCCATCCCAATATTGATTGCAATTGCAGGAATGACGCCGGCAAAACGAACCGATAATAAATATAACCAACCGTCTTTTTCAAACCCATGGATTATTTTTTGTAACTTTGGTTTCTTCTTTTTATTTTTCTTATATCTTAAATAAAGTTGTCTAGATATTAAAAAAGATGCCGTATAAGATAAACTCACTACAAAAGAAAATAAAATAGCTCCTAAAATAGGACCATAGAGAGCTCCTGAACATAAAACAAAAACAGGGCCAATAAAAGGAATATAAGCTATGGTTAATAGGAAAAATAAAATTGAAAATACAATAGGAGATAATAAAGGATATGTTATGTTTAAATTTTTAATTGTTTCAATATTTAACTGAATTAAATTCATAATGATAGCATCTGTTGGGTTATCTTTTGTTTGACTTAAATTTATAAGGCTAGACAATCCAAATATAGCTAAGATAATTGTTATGAAAATTAAGTTTTTTTTCACAAAAATCCCTTTAAAAAAAATTGATGCAAAGAAAGATTCTAAATTGTATAATAAGCGATTCAAAGTCTTTTTTATACAAAGGCTTTATTTTAAAACAATATTTGAACAGGATTAAAAATGATAGCATCTGGAACTCATTCTAATTTTGGCTCTTGGATATCTCCTATCACCTCTGAGATCATTGCAAGTAAATCACTTTCTTTTACAGATATACATATTGATAATGGAATTATCTACTGGGTTGAATCTAGGCCAAATGAAAAGGGACGTTCTGTTGTTGTTTCCTATCATCAAAATGCTACTTATCAAGATGAAACTCCAGAAGAATATAGTGTTGGAACCTCAGTTCATGGTTACGGTGGAGGTGCTTTTTTTGTAAGGGATCAACAACTTTATTTTTCAAATTCAAAAGATGGAATTGTTTATCATAAAAATTTAAAAACAAATGTAATTAAACCTATTACAGAATATTTTGAAGGAAGATTTGCTGATTTTCATGCTGATCCAAAACATGAATATTTATATTGTATTCGAAAAGATGATTCTAAAAAATCTCAATTTCCACCAACTGAAATCGTTCAAATATCGTTACAAACAAAAAAAATAACGGTTTTATTTACGGGTTCTGATTTTTATAGCAGCCCTTCTGTCAGTCCTAACGGAACAAAAATAAGTTGGTTGCAATGGGATCATCCTAATATGCCTTGGGATGCCACTGAGCTATGGATTGCAGATGTTAATTTACAGGGAGTTGTTTCTAATAAAAAACGAGTTTCAATTGATTCACAACAATCATTTTATCAACCTGTCTGGAATTCTAAAAATGAATTATTTGTTTCTTCAGATATTACTGGTTTTTGGAATATTTATAAAGTAACAAATTTTAAATTAGAGAATATTTTTACTAGAGATGCTGATTTTGGAAGGCCAATGTGGATTTCTGGTACGCGTTGTTTTGATTTTATAAATGAAAGTAAAATAATTTCAAGTTTTTGTGAAAAAGGAATTTGGAAAACAGGATTGATTGATATATATGAAAAATCATTTCATGAAATAAATAATTCTTTAACATGCATATATAATATTGCTGCAAAAAATAACTGCGTTGCTTTTTTTGGCGGTTCTGAAACCTTACCATTAGCAGTGCTTTTTTCAAATTATGAATCCATTCAAAAAACAAAAGTATTGAGAAACTCAATAGGTAATATTTTTCAACAAGATTTTATTTCCATGCCTGAATTAATTGAATTTCCTACAAGAGACAATCAAATAGCATACGCTTTTTATTATAAGCCTAAAAATCCAAATTATTCTTATAAAGAAGATCAATTGCCACCTTTAATTGTTAAAGTCCATGGGGGACCGACAGCAAATGCTGATTTTATGTTTAATCCAAAAGTTCAATATTATACCAGCAGAGGATTTGCTTATATTGAAGTAAATTATAGAGGAAGTACAGGATATGGAAGAAATTATAGGGAGCAATTAAAAGGACAATGGGGTATTCGAGATGTGGAGGACTGTATTGACGCTGCACTTTATCTTTGTAATAAAAATAAAGTGGATAAAAATCATTTGATAATTGCTGGAAGTAGTTCGGGTGGATTAACAGTACTATCTTCACTCGCTTTTCATAATATTTATAAATGCGGTTCTTGTACCTATGGTATTGCAGATCTTATCGCTATGACAGAACATATTCATAAATTTGAAGCTTATTATGATCAAGGATTAATTGGTGGTTCTGTTGAAAAGGAACGCGAAAAATATTTTAATCGTTCCCCTTTAAACTTCGCCAGAAATATTAAATCTCCCATTATCTTTTTCCATGGTGATAAAGATATGGTTGTGCATGTTAGTCAAACATATAAAATTGTAGATGAATTAAATAAAAATAAAATATTTAATGAAGTTTATATATTTGAAGGAGAGGGGCATGGATTTAAAAAGGCTGAAAGTATTATAACTTCATTGGATAAAGAGTTAGATTTTTTTAAAAAAATAGATTAAAAAATTTATTGTTGTTAAGTATATTATTATTTAAATATTTAAGTCTCTCATCAATCCAAATATTAATATCATTTTTGTCTTGCTCACTAAATATGTTTGGAGAGTTTTTCCATCTTAAATAGTCTCTTTCATATGCATAATTTTTATTTAAATAATTGTATTTTTCATTGAAAATATTTTTAATCTCATTTTGAAGATTTTTATTGTTTATTTTCCAATATTCATTAAATTGATTTTTGAAATTATTAGTATTATCTAAATAACATTTAAATAATGAACCACTTTTGGATATTACATTACTGTAATAGTTAGTAAATGGTTTATCATTATCTTGTGGGGGTAGAGAGATTGTTCTAAATGAGTGATCCATATCCCATGGGATATAAAATAATTCATCATTTTTATAATTATTATTAATTAAGTCATTAATTTTCCCATTTTTTAAAGCTACAAAAGCATTATTAGTAATATTATCAAAACCTTCTATAGCTAAAATTGTTGTCATAAAAGAAAACGCATAGTTTTTATTAAATGTTTTTTCTAAGTCCTTATCGCATTTCATTAACTTGTTACTCATTTTTATGGTATCTTCATTAATTGTATGAAATGAGAAGTTAAAAGGATTGATCAATAAATTATCTTCCTTATTAACTAATTGATAAAATTTATCGCGAATTTCATAAGATTCTCTGTCTTTTGCAATTAATTCTAATAGTTCTTTATTTGGGTTATTATTTTGTAATGTTTTTGTTCCAATCGTATTTGTTAAAATATAAACTCCAAAATATATATTATTTATAAATAAGTCAATATGTAAACCTTTTATGCTATTGTGAATTACATTATTTAATTTTGAATTAAATAATGTATGTCCAGTATAATCCCTTAATAATGATGGATCATGATAAGAAGCATATAAAGAGTAAAAATTTTGGACTGACTTAAAGCCATATTTGGAAAATATGTAATTAGAAAATTTATCTTCAGAATATAAGGCGTAAGAACTTTTAAAATTGTTAATTGAAGAAGCTCCTCTAATATTCATTCTTGTATCAAATTCAATATTATTTTTATTATCAATTATATTTACTTTTGCATTATTAATAATTGGAAACTTGTTTTTATAATCATTTGTTATAATATTTAAAATAGGCAATGAAGAAAAGTATAAAATATATTCTTTAAAATCCTTATCTTTCCCTTCTAGTTTCAAAATATATTTCTTTTCTTTAATCTGAGGTTTTATATCCTCATTGTATTTTATATTTTTGTTATTTAATGATATAATTGCCTCTTTTGTGGTGTTGAATTTTATAATTAAATTAGTTTCATTAGAAATATTTAAGTTTGTAATTATTATATTTAATTTTTTATCAATAAAGACTTCATTATCATTTATAGAGAAATAAGATAGCTCTAGCTCTTGCTCTTTATAGGAATCCTCATCTTTTTTACAAAAAAGGAACAATAAGAAAATAATTATAATTATATTTATTTTTAATATTATTTTCATGTTAAATCTCTTTTAATAAAAAAATATTTATTTATTATCGGAAGGAGAAATTAAAAAATGAGAAATATTATTATACAAATAATATTAATTAGTTAAGTAGTATTTTTTGTATTTGAAGTCTAAATTGTGATTTTTAATTATCGGCTGTGGAAAGGCTTTCATCATCACCTATAAATATCCCTTTTAGAATATTTATTTTTCCATATTCCTCTTTTTTTTCAAATTGTTTGATTTTAATTACATTTAAATAATCAATATCTTCTATTTTATATAAATGATTTATCATTAGCTCATCTGTTGTAATTAAAGTGATTTTGCAGTTTTTAAATTTTTTAAAGTCATCTCTAATCGAATAATATGATTTTTGATCTGAGTTTAAATTATAAACATAAGGATGGTCTTTTAGGTGATATGCAAGCTGAGAAGTCCAAGTCCAATTTAATGAAGCTAAAATATTATCATTTAGATTGCAACCTCTGTTATTTAGTTCTTTAGGTGTAATAGACTTTGGTAGTTTTATCCCTGCAAGCTTATTTATCTTGTCATTATTAATTAAATACCAAAAGAACAATTTATATCCAGCATTTCCATCGGAAATATTCACAATTATTTTTCTAACTTCTTTAAAACAAAGACTACTTGGAATAAGTATAGATGGTATTAAAAATAGAGGAATGAATATTTTATTAAATTTCCATTCGCTCATATCTATTGCAAAAAATGGTAAAAGTAACAAAAAAGCTGGTGATATCCAATAAGGAGCCACATAATCAAAAAGGGAAGCAATTAAAAAAACTATAAAAATTCCACATATAGGTGAAAGCGCTAATAAAATAATTTTTTCATGAAACTCAACTTTATTTATTTTTTTATTGATAAAATAAATATTTTTTATTCCATAAAAAAATAAAATTGGAGTGATATAAATTGAGGATTCAATAATATAAAGTAATAAGTTTTTAAAAGAAAAATCAAAAACACCAAATCCATGATTTAATTGAAAAATAAAAGAAATGAATTTGTTATTTAGATTCCAATAAATAGTTGGCATAGATGTTATTATTAAACTCGTAATATAAACAGAAAGAAATACAAGTAAATTTTTTTTACTAAAATTGACGACTTGGGTTATTGTAAAAATAATTAAAAAAGTAATAGGTATCATATGATATTTAGAATTGAAGCCAAGCCCAGAAAATACACCTAATAAAATGACATATTTTATAGGAATTCTATTTTTAAAATGAATAGTCTCTAATGTTTTTAAAGATAAAAATAAAACAATGGATAAGCATGTTAGTAATGAAAAATCTGGCATAAGAATAAAACTTTGCATACTAAATACAGGTATTATATTCCATAAAATTTCTAAATATAAAATTTGTTTTATCGTAGTTTCTTTGTTTTTTAATGATAAAATTTTATTCAAGGATAAAATTAAAAATATTACTGTAATTAAATTAAAAATAGGAACAAAAAAACGTAAGTTATTTTCATCTTGAGTAATAAAAATTCCTAAACGACAAATCCAGGCAACTGCTCCTGGGTGGTCAAAATAAGAAAGACTTAAATTTCTTGACCAATCCCAATAATAAGCCTCAACATCAGCAATAGGAAAATGCTTGCTCCATAAAAAATGAATAACAAGAAATAATAATAATATAGGATATATTTCCCATTTTTTCCAGATAAAATTGTTATTTATAACTTTCAATTTTGTTTCCAATTTAAATACAAATTAAATAATTAAAAGAATATAATATGATAACTATTTATTTAGAGAAAAAAAAGAGAGGAGCTTATGACGACATTTTGAGTGCAAAAAAAGATAGTTTATTTTATAAAAAATAAACTATCCTCTTAATTCTCCCCTTAATTCAGAGGTTACAGCTTTAATTACCGTATTTGTAATTTTTTGAATATCTTTATCGTTAAATGTTCTTTCTGTTGGCTCTAATGAAATATGAAAAGCGACTGATTTTTTATTTTCAGCAATGTTCTTACCTTTATATATATCAAAAATATTGACAGATTGAAGTATGGCTGGGGTTTCATTTATAATTAAAGGTTCTAATGATTTTGTGATAACTTCATTTAATTGTTTTGCTGTTACATTATCGTCTATTAAGAAAGCAAAATCACGAGATATTGTTGGAAATCTTTGTGTTACAGCAGTGCGTTTTTTCACTATTTTAGGTTTGCTTAAAGAACGCATTAAAACAGCTATATTTATTTCAAAAACGAAACAGGATACATCAATATCATAATTTCTCATTGTTTTAGGGTGCAATTCTCCGGCCCATCCTAAAGAAACAGATTGATTGTTTTCATCTAAAATATAGAAACCAACTCGTCTGCCAGGATGTAATGCTCTTGCAAAAGGATGAAATTTTGTTTCTGATGAGATCTCATTTGTATCCGATATTTTTACGACACTAATTTCACTTCCAAGGTTTGTAATTAAGTCATATACATGGCCAATAATATCATGCAGCGACCAATTTGTTTCTGATGAATTTTGCCATGTTTTCTCTGTTTTATTTCCAAAAGCAACGCCAGCTAAACGAGGTGTTTCTACTGGTCTTCCTTCTTGGGTTTTTTCTCTGGAGTAAGCATAGCCTTGTGAGTAATGATACTCTAAGTTATCATCTATTTTCTGATTGAAATCATTTTGTAATCCAATGCTTTTTCCATTTTCTATGAAAACTCTTTTTCCTGAAACATCGTAGTTTTGAAATGTTCTACAAGAATGAAAAAGTTGTCCACTTTTTGTTCCGTAGCCTAAATTTCGTGTTACTTTACGTAATAAATCAGGAATAAGAGTATTGTGCAACAGAGGTTCATCACCAATAATTGGATTTAATAACGCAACAGGTTCTCCAAGAGAAAGAATTGATTTTAACCCTAATTTTTCGTAATCATCTGTTCTCATAAAATGTAAACTAATGACTTCATTATAACCTAAAGAGGTACAACGAGCACTTATTTTTTCTAAATATTTATAATGAGGGTCATCATAACTTACATTTGATGGAGATATCATGGGTGTTGAAGGGACACTATCAATACCAACAACACGAATAAATTCTTCTACAAGATCCGCTTCACCAACAATATCATGAGATCTCCAGCTTGGAACTGTTACTTTAAAAGCTTGTGATGAGGTAGAAGATAATTCAAATCCTAAGGATTTTAAAATATTTAATTGTTTATCAAAATCAATTATATTTGCACCTAATATTTTTTCTTGTGCGAGAGAATTAAATTCAATCTCTATTTTAGGAAACTCAGTTTTAATTTCGGGTTTTTTATTTGGATTTTGAGAGTGAACTGTACCGCAATAAATGGGTTTTATGCTTTGTTCATTCGAAATAAGACAAAGATACTCAGCGGCTGCTTGATATCGAGCAGAGGCATCTATCCCTTTTTCAAACATAAAGCTTGCATCCGTTTGTCGTGCATGGCGACGGGAAGATCTTCTTACAGAAACAGGATTTGGATTTGCAAATTCAACAACTATCTTTTTTGTTGTTTCTGTTACTTTAGAGTGTTCTCCACCTAAAACGCCTAGTAGGCCTTGAGTTCCTTCAATATCACTTATGACTTCGTCTGTTTCGTTAAGCTCTCTCTCTTTGCCATCTAATCCAGTAAATTTTTCACCTTGTTTTGCTTTTCTTAATATTAATTTCTTTATTTTTGGATCTTGTGAAGATATTTTTTCAAGATCAAACGCATGGCTAGGTTGTCCATGGGCTAAAAGAATATAATTTGAAGCATCAACTACATTATTAATTGAATTTTGACCTAAGTTTTCAATTAAGTTTCTAAGCCATGCAGGGCTTGGTTTTACTTGGATCGAATCTATAAGCATAAAAAAGGCAGGTGCACCTAAATGATTTTCTGCTGAAAATGAAATTCCTGCACAATTTACTGAGGAATGATTTATCGCATCGTGTTTAATTTTTTCTTCAGTAATAGTTACTTTATTAGAGTAATTATTGTTTTCATTTAACTTGAATGGAATATTTGCATATGTAAAAGCAGCTGTCAGTTCTTTTGAGACACCTTCATGGCATAACATATCCGGTCTGTTTGGAGTAACACTGAGCTCTAATATAATATCTGAAATACCAAGAACTTCAAAAATGGGTTTTCCTAATTGATGAATTAATACAGAGCTAGAAACTCCTCCTTGGCTATCTTCTTCAATTTCCCAAATTCCATCACCATCTGTATCTGTTTTAATAGGTAATCCTAATTCTTCACGAGAACAAAGCATTCCGTTGCTATCAATATCACGAATTTTAGATGATTTTATTTCTAGATTATTTGGAAGTTTAGTAGAAGGCAATGCAACTGCAACATACAATCCTTGCCTTGCATTTTTAGCACCACATATAATTTGATTTATTATATTATTGCCAACATTAACCTGGCAAATTTGAAGTTTTGAGGCATTCGGGTGTGGTTCCGTTTTTTCAATTCTACCAACAACAACGGTTTCTAAACCCTCTCCTTTTATAATAACACCATCGACTTCAAAGCCTTGTCTTGTTAAAAGTGGATTTATTTTTTCAATATCGTATGAAGAGATAGAGATTGGGTTACCATTTATATTTATATTTTTTGTTACTTTAGGAAGGGAAATGAATTTTTCTACAAATTTTAAACTTGCTAGCATGTTTGTTACCTTTTTATTAATCTGTTTATAGTTTTAAGATAAGGAAAATGATTTTAAAAAGGAAACATCCCCATCAAGCATAGATCGTAAATCGGCAATGGCAAACCGATCTTTTGCCATTCGATCAATTCCAAATCCTAAAGCAAATCCGCTATAAACTGAGGAATCAATACCGCAGCTTTCCAAAACTTTTTTATTTACAAGACCACAGCCACCAATTTCAGACCAGCCTGTATTTTTGCAACTTCTACAGCCTTTTCCAAAACATTGCTGACATTCAACATCCACTTCTGCGCTTGGTTCCGTAAAGGGAAAGTAACTAGAACGGAAACGTAACTTAACAGGACGACCAAACGCAGCATTGAGCATTTCATTAATAGTATGTCTTAAATGACCCATATGAATCCCTTTATCCACAACAAGGCATTCAATTTGTCTGAATGAAGGAAGGTGCGTCATATCATATTCATTTCGATACACGCACCCAGGACATACAATTTTTAAAGGGAGTTTTCTTTCCATCATAGCGTGGCTTTGCACGTTACTTGTGTGAGTTCTTAAAACCCATTCGCTTGCTAAAAAGAAAGTGTCTTGCATTTCACGTGCAGGGTGATCTTTTAAGACATTTAAAGTATCAAAGTTATAAAGATCATTATCTATTTCAGGTCCATCTACTATGGAAAATCCCATTCTTTGAAATGGTTCCATAAGGTCGCGCATGACTGCAGAGACAGGATGCCGTGAACCAATATTTAATTTAGGTAAAGGAAGTGAAATATCATCAACTTCTAAGGATAATTTTTTTGCTTCCGCTTCACTGCGCCAAGTTTCTAAGAAATTTTTTAAACTACTTTCTATTTCATTTTTTAATTCATTAATAAAAGCGCCTGCATTTTTGCGCTCTTCAGGCGATATATTACGAAGAGATTTTAACCATTCTTGTAATGGCGATTTTTTTCCACTAAAACGAATGCGAATTTCTTCAATAATTTCATGAGTAAATATATTTAGATCAGGTACCCTATTTCCGTCCGCGCCAACCATATTAAAAAAAGTTTCTCTTTCTTTATGGATGATTGATTTCAGTTCCTCTAGGTTTTGATAAGTAGTCGATGATGGGGTGTTTAAAATATGCTTAATTTCATCTGTTCCAGACATAACTTTATCTTCTCCTGATAATTAATCCGATTTAAATCCTGCTGAAAATAAAAGCAAAAAATAATTTTCAGCTTCAATTTATGACAATTAGTTTATATACTTACTCTTCTAAATAGCAATCTGTAAAAAAAGGAATCCATTTTCTTTTATAAGCAATTCGTCCAATTAAAAAGAAGATTAAAATATTGTCTGCGGTTTTTTTTGATGAATCAATTTAACTATTTTTTTGTTTTGTCAAAACATACTGGAGGTATTTCATGATTAAAAATAGTATTTTATTAAGTTCTGTAACCCTTTATTTATTAACAAGTTGTGTACTAAAAGGAAAAGAAGATAAGCTGGTTGTAAACCCTCCAGAAGTAAACTCACCTTCCATTCCAAATAATCTAAATACAAAATTATTTACGGTTACTAAAAACAATGATGGGAGCTATTCCACTTTTAAAGGAAGTTGGACTGTTCCAGAACTTGTCACTTCAGTAAAAATTATTGGATGTTCCGGTGGAAATGGGGGTGGAGGCGGAGGAGCTGGTGGCGCTGGTGCAAAATTTTATGATGGAAACTGGAGTGGTGCTTCTTGGGGTGGAAATGGTTCTAGCGGAGGCTCTGCAAATAATGGCTCTGGGAATTTAGGTCAACCTGGCTTTTTAGGGAGGTATGCACAAAATAATACTTGGTATAATGCGGCTCATTCTAATGGAGGATATCCACAAGCTGAAAGTGCTACTTTAGCTGGTGGATCTGGTGGTATAGGGGAGCAATCCTATTTTGGAAATTATAAATTTTCTGCAGCAAATGAAAATAAAAGTAATTTAAATAATTATATTAAAATAAGTCCTTATACAGATGAAGAAGTGTGCCTAGGAGCAATTGGAGGGCATGGAGGAGCTGGTGGTAACGGTGGTAAAGCAGTCGTTGATAATAATGGAGATAGTTCAACAGAAACTTATATAGGCGGAAAAGGTGGTGATGGAGCAAACGGCCAAACTGGCTTTCATGCTCTTGTTGAAGAAGTAACAATTAAGGTAACTCCTGGAGAAACAATCGATATCCAAGTGGGACAAGGAGGATTAGGAGGTAATGGAAGTGGTCAAGTAACAACTGGACAAAGTGGCTCATTTGGTACGAATGGTACAAATGGAAACAAAGGGACAAATGGCCAATCAGGAAGTGTCCTCCCAATAAGTGCATTTTACAAACACAATGAATGGTATTAAATTTTTTATAGAGAGTGGTTTTTGATTTTGTTGATAGTATCAAGATAATTCCAAGGTAACCAATCTTTTGGGTTTTGCATCCAAAGGTTTTG
>RRZU011195956.1_pt1 | contig 66457 bp, 59 predicted proteins | sample 2165561 | NCBI WGS metagenome assembly RRZU01 (sample SAMN10456909, study PRJNA506462) | wastewater metagenome | isolation source: wastewater sludge | place: USA: Moscow, Idaho
AGACCGCGCTGGCCAGGGTGGCCGCCGACGAGGGCGTGGATGTCGCCATCGAGGAGTGCAGCCTCGAGCGCCGCGCCAAGCGGCTGATCGTGTTCGACGTCGACTCCACCCTGATCCAGGGCGAGGTGATCGAGATGCTGGCCGCGCGCGCGGGTGCGGAGGCCAAGGTCGCCGCCATCACCGAGGCCGCCATGCGCGGGGATCTCGACTTCGAGGAGTCGCTGCGCGAGCGGGTGGCCACGTTGGCGGGGCTACCCGCCACGGTGGTCGACGAGGTGGCCGACCAGTTAGAGCTGACGGCGGGAGCGCGCACCACCATCCGAACGCTGCGCCGCCTGGGTTTTCACTGCGGGGTGGTCTCGGGTGGCTTCCGGCAGGTGATCGACCCGCTGGCGCACGAGTTGATGCTGGATTACGTGGCGGCCAACCAGCTCGAGATCGTCGACGGCATCCTCACCGGCCGGGTGATCGGTCCGGTGATCGACCGGCCCGGCAAGGCCAAGGCGCTGCGCGAGTTCGCCGAACAGGCCGGCGTGCCGATGGAGCAGACGGTGGCGGTCGGCGACGGCGCCAACGACATCGACATGCTGGCCGCCGCCGGGCTCGGGGTCGCGTTCAACGCCAAGCCCGCGCTGCGCGAGGTGGCCGACGCGTCGCTGAGCCATCCGTATCTGGACACGGTGTTGTTCTTCCTGGGTGTCACCCGCGGTGAGATCGAGGCGGCCGACGCCGTCGACGGCACCGCGCGGCGGGTTGACATCCCGACGGACTGATCCCGAACCCGGCGGGGGTTCAGACTACGGGCGCGGCGGTCGGCAGGGAATCGACCGGCGCCGGGCCGGCCCCGGTGATCTGGGCCCAGGCCCGCTCCAGTAGCGGAATCGCTTCCGCGAGTTGGTCATCCGGGAGCGCGTAGGGCACCCGGATGTAGCGCTCGAGGGTGCCGTCGACCCCGAACCGGGGGCCCGGCGGGATATCGACGCCGAGCCTGGAGGCGGCCGCCGACAGGGCCGAACTCATCGGTGCGGGCAGTCGCATCCACATCGACAGGCCGCCGGCGGGCAGCGTGGTGTTGCATGGCCGCCAGTCGGGCAGGTGCTCGGCCAGCAGGACGCGCAGCAGTTCGCGGCGGTGCCGGATCAGTTCCCGGCGTTCGGGCAGCACCTGGTCGGCGGCGGCGAGGAGCCTGGCCGCGGCCAGCTGTTCGAGGATCGCGGTGCCCAGATCCACCGACGGCCGCCGGGCCGCGATGGTGGCCAGCGTGGCATGTTCGGCCCGGATCCAGCCGATGCGCAGTCCGCCCCAGAAGGACTTGGACATCGACCCGACGGTGAGCACCAGGTCCGGGCGTGCGACGTCGGCCGCCAGCGGGGGTGGTGGCGGTTCGTCGAGCCAGATGTCGGTCATGGTCTCGTCGATGACCGTTCGGGTACGGGTCTCGACGATGATGCGGCCCAGCTGCTTTCGCTGCTCGGCCGGCATGGTCAGGCCGGTCGGGTTGTGCTGGTCGGGAATCAGGTAGGCCAGCGTCGGGGCCAGTTGGCGGATGGCGGTATGGAGCGCGCCCAGGTCCCATCCCTCGTCGGGAGCCAGCGAGACCGGCACCGGACGGGCACCGGCCGCGCCGATCGCGGCCAGTGCGCCGGGGTAGGTGGGTTGTTCCACCAGCACCCGATCGCCCGGTTCGATGAACGTGGACAGGATCAGGCCGATCGCGTTCAGCGCGCCGGTGGTGACCATGATCTGGTCGGGTTCGGTGAAAAGACCACGGGCCGAATATCTTTCGGCGATCGCGGCTCGCAGCGGCGGGGCGCCGTACAACTCGAGGCCGGCCGAGTGCAGGTAGGCGCCGACGTCGGCGGCCGCACCGCCGAATGCGTCGAGCACCGCCGACGCCGGTGCGGACATCGCCGCGGCGGCCAGGTTGATCGTTGCCGCCGTGGTGCGGTCCGGCCCGGGCGGCGCGCCGGTGGTCTCGGGGAGGGCCGTCGTGCTGCGCGCACCGCGCCGGGCGGTCAGGTATCCCTCCTCGCGCATCTGCGCGTACGCGGCGGTGACGGTGGTGCGGGACACCCGCAGGGCGTCGGCCAGGGCGCGCTCGCTGGGCAGCCGTGAGCCGACCGGCAGGCGGCCGTCGACGATCAGCATGCGCAGTCCGTCGGCCAGGCCCTGGTACACCGGGCCGCTGCCGTTGGCGGTCCGCCAGTTGCCCAACTCCCGGGCCAGCAGATCCACATCGAGCCGTCGATCGGCCATTTCGCGTGTCATTGGTAGCCAGTTTGCCTCAACTGGCTATTGCTGGGCAAGCCAGTTGCAGGCCACGATGGGCTCATGTCCACGAACTGGAAGCCACTGGCCCGGATGGCCGGCTGGTTGAGAACCCCGCAACCCCGATCCAGCGCCCGGTGCGCCGACCTGGATGCCGACCTGCGGCGCGCGCACACGGACCTGGCTGCCCTGCGGGCCCGGTTCCCCGATCACTCATGAGGGCCGTCGCACGCGGGAGCGCCCTGCTCGGCGGCCTGGTGCTGTACGGCTTCTCGATGGCGCTGATGGTGCGTGCCGGGCTGGGCCTGGATCCGTGGGACGTGTTCCACCAGGGGCTCTCGCTGCGCACCGGCATGACCATCGGCACCGCGAGCGCGGTGGCCGGAGTGGCGGTACTGCTGGCCTGGATCCCGCTGCGCAACCGGCCGGGGATCGGAACCCTTGCGAACGTCGTCGTCATCTCCGTCACCGTCGACGCGGCACTGGCCGTGCTGCCGCCGCCGACCGGCCTGTGCCCACGGGTCGCGATGATGCTGGGCGCCGTGGCGCTCAACGCCGTCGCAACGGTGCTCTACATCGGCGCCGGACTGGGTCCGGGTCCGCGCGACGGCCTGATGACCGGCCTGGTGGCGCGCACCGGTAGGTCAGTTCGGTTGGTGCGCACCACGATCGAGTTGACGGTGCTGGTGTCCGGCTGGCTGCTCGGCGGGAGCGTCGGCGTCGGTACCGTGGTCTACGCCCTGGGCATCGGCCCGCTGGTCCAGCTGATCCTGCGACTCACTCCGGCGCGCGTGTTGGCGGTCAGCGGCTGGTCAGACCGGGGACCGGCACCTGCGGATGAGCTGTCTACCATGGTCGGGTGGCCGACGCCGAGACCGACCCAGACCTGCTGATCGATTTCCTCGAGGTCTCGCTGCGCCGGGGCGGGCGCTCGCTCGTCGGCCCGGTCACCTGGCAGGTCGAGCTCGACGAACGGTGGGTCATCATCGGCCCCAACGGCGCGGGCAAAACGTCACTGCTGCGCATTGCCGCGGCCTCGGAGCATCCGTCCTCGGGCGACGCGTTCGTGCTCGGCGAACGGCTCGGCCGGACCGACACCAACGAGTTGCGCGCGCGGGTCGGTCTTTCCAGTTCGGCTCTGGCGCAACGGGTTCCGGACGATGAGGTGGTTCGCGACCTGGTGGTCTCGGCCGGCTATTCCGTACTGGGCCGGTGGCGCGAACGCTACGAGGACGTCGACTACGAGCGGGCCGTCGACACCCTGGAGAGCCTGGGGGCCGAGCACCTGGCCCAGCGGACCTTCGGCACGCTATCCGAGGGTGAGCGCAAACGTGTCCTGATCGCCCGCGCCCTGATGACCGATCCGGAACTGCTGCTGCTCGACGAACCGGCGGCCGGCCTGGACCTCGGCGGCCGCGAGGAACTGGTGGCCCGGCTCTCCGACCTGGCCGCCGACCCCGACGCCCCCGCGCTGGTGCTGGTGACCCACCACGTCGAGGAGATCCCGCCGGGCTTCAGCCACTGCCTGATGCTCTCTGAGGGCATGGTGGTGGCCGCCGGCCTACTCGACGATGTGTTGACCGGTGAGAATCTGTCGGCCGCGTTCGGGCAGTCGATCGCCGTCGACGTGATCGACGGCCGATACTTCGCGCGACGGGTACGCGGCCGCGCGGCACACAGGAGGCGAGCATGACCACCACTACTCCCGAGCCGTTGCCGGCCCGGCCGGCCGCCACCGTAATGCTGGTGCGCGACACAGCCCCTGGCGTCGAGGTGTTTCTGATGCGCCGGCACCGGGCCATGGAGTTCGTCGGGGGCGTGGTGGTGTTTCCCGGCGGAGGCGTCGACGACCGGGACCGCAGCGCCGACATCGACTGGTACGGGCCAGAGCCGTCCTGGTTCGCCGAACGGCTCGGCGTCGCCGACGATCTGGCGCTCGCGCTGGTCTGCGCGGCGGCCCGGGAGACCTTCGAGGAGTCCGGGGTGCTGTTCGCCGGTCCGGGGGCCGCCGACGGAACGGCGGGCATCGTCAGCGACGCCAGCGTCTACGCCACCGCCCGCGCAGCGCTGGCCGACAACTCCCTGTCGTTCGGCGAGTTCCTGCGGACCGAGGGCCTGGTGCTGCGGGCCGACCTGCTGCGGCCCTGGGCCAACTGGGTGACCCCGGAGGAGGAACGCACCCGGCGCTACGACACCTTCTTCTTCGTCGGGGCGCTGCCCGACGGGCAGCGCGCCGACGGCGAGAACACCGAATCGGACCGGGTGGCCTGGGCGCGGCCCGAGGCCGCGCTCGACGAGTTCAGCGCCCAGCGCATCTTCCTACTGCCGCCGACCTGGACGCAGTTGGATTCGCTGACCGGGCGCACGGTGGCCGAGGTGTTGTCGGTGGATCGGCAGATCACCGCCGTCCAGCCCACCCTGACCGTGGCCGGCGGCAACTGGGAGATCGAGTTCTTCGACAGCGCCCGCTACAACGCCGCCCGCGCGGGACGCGCACCGTGACCCGGCGGCACAACTGGGAGTTCGTCTCCGTGCACACCGACCCATCTGTCCCGGGCGTGGGCACCATCCTGTTGAACCGGCCACCGACCAACGCACTGACCCGGCAGGTCTACCGCGAGCTGACCTCGGCGGCCGAGGAGGTGGCCGGCCGCAGCGAGATCGCCGCGGTGATCCTGTACGGCGGTCACGAGATCTTCTGTGCCGGCGACGACGTCCCGGAGTTGCGGACGCTGTCGGCCAAGGAGGCCGCTGTGGGGGCCCGGGTCCGTCACCGGGCTTTCGAGGCCGTCACGTCGATCCCCAAGCCGACAGTGGCGGCCGTGACGGGCTACGCGCTGGGCGGCGGACTGACCCTGGCACTGTCGGCCGACTGGCGGGTGTCCGGTGACAACGTGCGTGTGGGCGCCACCGAGATCCTGGCCGGGCTGATCCCCGGCGGCGGCGGTATGGCCCGGCTGGTCCGGGTGGTCGGCGCCAGCCGGGCCAAGGATCTGGTCTACAGCGGCCGGTTCGTCGACGCCAAGGAAGCCTTGGCCCTGGGCCTGCTGGATGAACTGGTGGCCCCCGACGGCGTCTACGACGCGGCCCTGGCGTGGGCCCGGCGGTTCGTCGACGCCCCGCCGACCGCCCTGGCTGCCGCCAAGGCGGTGATCGACGGGTTACTGACCGCCAAGCCCAAGCAGATCGCCGAGGAACGTCGCCGATACGTCGAGGTCTTCGCCGCGAACCAGGGCGGTTAGGCTGGCCTGCTATGACCTCCATTGACCCAACCCCGAATCCGCACGCCACCGCGGAGCAGGTCGAGGCCGCGCGGTATGACACCAAGCTCGCGCAGGTCCTCTACCACGACTGGGAGGCCGAGAGCTACGACGACAAGTGGTCGATCTCGTACGACCAGCGCTGCATCGACTACGCGCGCGGCCGCTTCGACGCGATCGTCCCTGCCGAGGTTCAGCAGGACCTGCCCTATGACCGGGCGCTCGAGCTGGGCTGCGGCACCGGCTTCTTCCTACTGAACCTCATCCAGGCCGGGGTGGCGCGGCGCGGGTCGGTAACCGACCTGTCGCCGGGGATGGTCAAGGTTGCGACCCGCAACGGCCAGAACCTTGGGCTGGACGTCGACGGCCGGGTGGCCGACGCCGAGGGAATCCCGTACGAGGACAACACCTTCGACCTCGTCGTCGGGCACGCGGTGCTGCATCACATTCCCGACGTCGAGCTGTCGTTGCGCGAGGTCGTCCGGGTGCTCAAGCCAGGTGGGCGATTCATCTTCGCCGGTGAGCCGACCACGGTGGGTAACGCCTACGCCCGCCGCCTGGCGGATCTGACGTGGAAGTCCACCGTCGCCGCGATGAAGCTGCCCGGGCTGGGCAGCTGGCGCCGGCCGCAGTCCGAACTCGACGAGAACTCCCGAGCCGCGGCCCTGGAATGGATCGTCGACCTGCACACCTTCGAACCGGCCGACCTCGAGCGGATGGCCCGGTCGGCCGGCGCCGTCGAGGTCGCCACCGCCAGCGAGGAGTTCACCGCGGCGATGCTGGGCTGGCCGGTGCGGACCTTCGAATCCACCGTTCCGCCCGGCAAGCTGGGCTGGGGCTGGGCCAAGTTCGCATTCGGCAGCTGGACCACGCTGAGCTGGGTCGACGCCAATGTCTGGCGCCGCGTCGTGCCCAAGGGCTGGTTCTACAACGTGATGGTGACCGGAGTGAAACCGAAGTGACGGCACCCGAGGCGGCCACCTGCGTGGCCGGGGAGTATTCATTCACCGGGGTAAAGCCTGGCGCTTGAGTTCACCCTCGACGACATCGCCTACCTGACGTCCGCGCAGGGCGGCGAAGCACTCGTCGAGGCCGACAGCAGGCTGCCGAGGGGCCGCGGCGTCGCGGTGGCCGACGTCGCCGCCGTCCGCGCCCGGTTCAGTGACCGCGCGGCGATCCTCATCGAGACCACCCTGCTGCGCCGTCGCGCCGAGGTGAAACTGCCGGGCGCCGCGGACTGGTTGTTCACCGACGACTCGCTGCAGCAGGCCACCGCGGCCTCGGTGGCCGCGCACCGCGCCACCCGGCTGGCCGGTCGTGCCGTGCACGACGTCACGTGTTCGATCGGTGGTGAGCTGGCCGCGCTGCGGGACACCTCCGCGACGCTGGTGGGCAGCGACCTGGATCCGGTCCGGCTGGCGATGGCGCGGCACAACCTGACCCGGGGTGGGTTGCCGGCGCCGCCGCTCTGCCGGGCCGACGCCCTCGCGCCGGTCACCCGGGACGCCGTCGTCGTGGCGGATCCGGCCCGGCGCTCCGACGGGCGCCGGCGATTCGATCCGCGCGACTACATTCCCGCCCTGGACCGGTTGTCCGAGGTTTATCGTGGCCGCGATCTGGTGGTGAAGTGTGCTCCGGGAATCGATTTTGATGCGCTGCCGGGCCTGGGGTACGAGGGCGAGGTGGAACTTGTGTCGTTGGCGGGCTCGGTGCGCGAGGCCTGCCTGTGGTCGCCCGGGCTGGCCGAGTCGGGAGTCACCCGCCGTGCGGTGATGCTCGACCGGGCCGAGCAGATCACCGATGCGGATCCGGCAGAGTCCGCTGTGGCGCCGGCCGGTCGCTGGATCGTCGACCCCGACGGCGCGGTGGTGCGCGCCGGCCTGGTGCGCCAATACGCCACCCGACACGGTCTGTGGCAACTCGATCCGCACATCGCCTATCTGTCCGGTGATCGGCTTCCGGCCGGCGTGCGTGGCTTCGAAGTGCTCGAGGACCTGGCCTACTCGGAGAATCGGCTACGCCGGGCACTGGCGGCCAATGATTGCGGTGCGTGCGAGATCCTGGTGCGCGGGGTGGACGTCGACCCGGACGGGTTGCGGTGCCGACTGCGGTTGAGGGGGTCTCGGGCGCTGTCGGTGGTGATCATGCGTGTCGGCGCCGGCGCGGCCTCCCGGCCGGTGGCATTTGTTTGCCGGGCAGCGCGGCGCGCCGCTGACGGCTAATAATTTGTTGTTTGCCGCTAATATTCTGCAGCTGATCGGATCTGCCCGTATTCTTGCGGAAATGCATGTACTTGCGTGATATTGGTATCCGCTTTCCGTTAGCTGTGGGCAGGGGTGTGGATGACAGGATGTTGGGGGAGTCCGTGATGGGGGGAGCCCTGTACTGGTGGCGCCGGTCCGACCAGTACTACTGGTTGACGGCGCTGCTGGCCGCTCGGTCGGTCCAGAGTCGCACCTGCCGGCTGATGGGATTGGTGACCTTCGGGTTCGGCCTGATCCCGGTCGCCATGCTGGCCAGCCCGGCCGGTCCGCGCGGTCGCACCGGCATGCTGCTCGCGCTGGCGGTGTCGGCAGTCAGCGTGGTTCAAGGGTTCATCTGGCTCGGCGGGCGGTGGCCATCCAAGCGGCGGTCGTTGATCTACGCGACCATCTCGGCGATATGCATCGCGGTGTCCTGCCTGATCCAGTCACAGCCCCTGGCCGGGCTGCTGGGCTGTACCGCGTTCGCCGCACTGGCGGCCTACGTCGCCTTCTTCCACAGCGCCCGATTCCTGACCCTGAACGCGGTGCTGGCCGGTGCTACCACCGTCACAATCGCGGTCCGGGTGGGCCTGCACGGTGACCCCGTGCTGGCGGTGTGCGCGGCGGTGTCCATCGCGATGGCCTACGTTCTGGTGCCCTACACCGGCCACGTCCTGATGCGCCTGCTCGACGTCGCCGAACCCAACAGTGACATCGACCCGCTGACCGGACTGCTGAACCGCAAGTCGTTCTACCTGCGCACCGCCGAGCTGTTCTCGGTCCGCGGTCGCCTCGATGACCGCTACCTGACCATCGTGCTGATCGACCTCGACAACTACCTGCTGCTGGCCGACACCCAGGGACCCGAGGCTGCCGAGCGTGCGTGCGTCGCGGTCGCCCAGACGCTGCGTGAAACCACTCGGGGCGACGCGGTCGTCGCGCGCAGCGGTGACTCGGAGTTCCTGATCTCGGACACGTTCGCCACCGCGGACGCCTCCCCGCTGGTCGAGCGGGTGCGTGGGGCCATCGCCACCACACCGCCCCGGCTGACGGCGAGCATGGGGGTGGTGTGCACGCCGCTGCGGGCACTGGCCGAGCTTCCGCCCGAGGAGATGCTGGACGTGCTGATCGCGCTGGCCCACACCGAGATGACCGTGGCCCGCCGGGCCGGCGGCAATCAGGCGAGCAGTATCGAGTCCGCGGCGCCCCGGCTCGACGAGTGGGGCATCGAACCCGACGACGAGCCCTGGTGAGTCAGCCGGCTGCGGCGAATCCGTAGACCTGACCGGCGCTGGTGGCCACGACCACCCGACGATCCTGCCCCACGGAGATCCCGACGGGGAAGCCGGTGGCGTCCGGCAGCGGATACGTGTTGACCGTCTGCCCGTTCTCGGGGGTGAACGCTAGCAGCGACATGCGCCGCTCGTCGCCCTGGCTCGCATCGATCACGGTGTAGGCGATGTCGTGGCCGGCCTGGGCTGCGGTGGTCAGCGGCCGGACGTCGCCGCGTCGCCAGACTTCCTCGGCGTGATCGCCGGCGTCCTTGACCGCCACCAGTTCGGTATTGGGTCCGCCGCCGGCCAGGATCAGTCCACCGGGCCCGACGGTCGGCGGCGTCTGCGCCAGGAAGTCAAGCGGCACAGACCATTTCACACTGCCGTCGGCGGCATTGAGTGCCCACAGCGCCTGGTTGCGGCCGTTGACATACACCGTGGCGCCGTCGGGGGAGAACACCGGCGCCGCGATCGCACCGCCGGTGACGGCGTCGGTGGTCCAGGAGCGACCGAGCATCGGCGGCTGGCCGTTCTGGTAGTGCAGGGCGGTCATCGTCGGGTGGGGTTCACCGGGCTGCCAGACCGGGACGACGATGGTGCCGGTGCCGGCGAAGTACGCGGGCGCCGAGGCGATCGGGCACTCCGGCCCGTTGCGCGCACAGTCGGCCAGGCCGCGGGTCGAGTCGGTCGGGTCGATACCGCCCACCAGGTCGATCGGATTCCCGGCCACCACCCCGCGGTGGGCGTCGAACACCAGCACCTGACCCAGATGGGTCACCACCAGCAGATGGTTGTCGCCCAGTAGGCGTGGCGTCATCGGCATGCCGATCACCTGGGAACGCCACCGGATCCACTGGGTCGGCGGATAGGACATGATCAGCCCGGGCTGGCCGACGTACAGGTTGTCGAAACCGTCGAACAGCGCGCCGGCGAAGCCGCCGCCCTGGATCAACCGCGTGCACCAGCGTTGCCGGCCGTGATTGCCGTTCTCCCACACCATCAATGAGCAGCCGCCGGCCGTCTGCGCGTTGGCCGCCAGGTAGCCGTCCGACCCCAGTGCGACCGCCGCGCCCAGATCACCCTTGACCGAACGGGTCCAGTCCAGCTTCAGCTCGTGCGCCCCGGCGGTGCCGGTGTAGCTGCGGTTCCCTGCGTCGGCGTACTGCGCGGGCCAACCGCCGGCGGGGGCGGCGTCCACCCACGAATCGGTGCCGTGGCAGCCGCTCAGGACGGAGGCAACCAGGGCCGAGGACGCCAGCGCGGCGAGTCGCCGAAGCACCAGTGCCGTTCCCTCCTGGTCGTGCCGGTGATTCCGGCACCTTGAGGGTATCCCGTGGGTATCCCGTCGGCCTCGGAGCCTCGCGTAGGCTTTCCGGCCATGACGACCATGTGGGGCGCGCCGCTGCACAAACGCTGGCGCGGATCGCGGCTCAAAGACCCACGTCAGGCGAAATTCCTGACCGTTGACTCGCTCAAATGGGTGCTGGCCAACAAGGCCTATACGCCGTGGTATCTGGTCCGGTATTACCGGCTGCTGAAGTTCAAGCTGGCCAATCCGCACATCATCACGCGCGGCATGGTTTTTCTGGGCAAAGGCGTCGAAATTCAAGCGACTCCGGAGCTCTCCCAGATGGAGATCGGTCGCTGGGTGCACATCGGCGACAAGAACACCATCCGCTGCCACGAGGGTTCGCTGCGGATCGGCGACAAGGTGGTGCTGGGTCGCGACAACGTCATCAACACCTACCTCGACATCGAACTCGGTGAGTCCGCGCTGATGGCCGACTGGTGCTACGTCTGCGACTTCGACCACCGGATGGACAGCATCGAACTGCCCATCAAGGACCAGGGCATCGTCAAGAGCCCGGTGCGCATAGGCCCCGACACCTGGGTCGCGGCCAAGGTCACCATCCTGCGCGGCACCACCATCGGGCGCGGCTGCGTGCTCGGCGCCCATGCGGTGGTCAAGGGGGAGATCCCCGACTATTCGATCGCGGTCGGCGCCCCGGCCAAGGTGGTGCGCAACCGCAAACTGGACTGGGAGACCACCGCCGCCCAGCGCGCCGAGCTGGCCGCGGCGCTGGTCGACATCGAACGCAAGAAGGCCGCACGGTAGGGGTCCGTTCCTTCCCAACCGAGTGTGCGTGTTAGTGCGCGGCGCGCCGGGTCAGTGCGTACATTTGCGCACCCTCGCCGTGGGGCTGGAGCCGTCATCCCGTTCGACGGGCCTCGCGTTCCACGAACTCGTCGAGCACCTGCTGCGACAGCTTCGAGACGGTTACCCCGCGGGACTTCGCATTGGCTTCGAGCCTCGCGCGGGTGGCCGCCGACACCCGGAACTGCACCACCGGCGAGTGCCTGCTCCCGCCGGACAGCGACTTCCGGCCGGGGAGGCGTCGTCGACCGGGCAGCGCTACATCCACCACAGCGAGCGCGGGTCGCATGTGCTGCTGTTCGTGCGCGAGACGAAGACCGACACGCTCGGTGCGGCGCCGTACATCTTCCTGGGCCTAGCCGACTACGTCTCGCGCGAGGGGGAGCGGCCGATGGCGATCACCCGGCGGCTGCACCGGGCCATGCCGGCCGAGGTGTACCTGGGGGCGCGGGCGGCGGTGGCGTGAGGGGGTTACCCGGGGAGTTGGAGCCATTCGACCGGCTGCCCGGTGATCTGTGCGATGAGGTCAAAGTCCTTGTCGACGGCAAGGACTGTTAGGTCTGATGTTTCGGCGATGGCGGCGATGAGCAGGTCGGGTATTGACGGTGCTCGATGCTGTCCGCGGTCGGCCAACTGCAGCTGCACGTCGACGGCGCGATCCTCCGCCGCGGGGGTGAGATATTGCACCGGCATGAGGGACAACGGCGGTGCCGCGGACTCGGTGTGCGCCTGTTTCGCGGTCCGAAACGAGTAGCCGATTTCAAGCCGGGTGACGGTGCTGATGCGGACCAATCCGCGGCTGATGCGCCCGACCCATTGCTGGGCATCGGCGGATTCCGCCAAACGGGTATATGCCGATTTGTCGATGAGCCAGGTGGTTACCGCCACGCGGCGTCCATCACCTGGGGGTTGTCGAGATCCTGGGCGGCGTCGGCGGCTCGGCGCAGATCCTCGACGGTGAACTCATCGCCTGCACCAGAAGGCGTTCGCTCAGCCTCGAACCTTCGCCGCAGGTATTCATTGCGGGACAGGCCGGCCGCGGTCGCGTCGGCGTCGATCCGGGCGACGGCGGCCTCGGACAACCCTCTAATCAGTACATCGGTCACGCTACCCACCTCCTGATATCGATGCTATCAAAAGGGGAAGTGGTCAGGGATAGGTCCGGATTCTCAACGTCAGTCTGGGGCTTCCGCGATGGGTGAGGAATGAGCTACTCCTTTGGTCATGCTGACCGTAATTGTCATTGCCGCCAGATAGCATCGTGTCCGTTGCCGTCGGTGATGCAGGCAGGCGAGGGTGGGTCAATGAACAACCGACACCGCCGGTGGGCGGTCCGGGCAGTACCTAACATCGGGCGCGGCCAGCAACACGGCCACAGGATGAGTGGGCAGGGGTGACTACAGCGATCGACAACCCGATCCTCAACTCGCCCTACGAACAGCCAGACCGCTACTACGAGGTTGGCCCGAAAGGCCCGACTGGTGGGATTCGCGATGGTCGGCGTCCCAGCGAGTCGTTCATTCCGATCGCGATGTCCAAGAAGGGGAAGGACGCCGAACAGGTCGAGTTCGACTTCGACGCGACGGGTGAGCGGCGCCAGCGCAACACCCTCATCAACGACCTCCGTCGCGATGTCGAGCGCTGGCGCAGGGGCGGCCAGTATCCGGGCGTCACCCCGATCAGCCGGAAGCTGCTGCTGCATTGGGCGGATCCCAGCCGGGAAAACCGCGTCCTGTTCTGTCAGCGCGAGGCCGCCGAGACCGCGATCTTCGTCACCGAGGTTGCCGGACGCAAGGGCGTGACGGATTGGCGGCAGCGACTCGAACCGGAAAACGAGGCACACAACTCGGGCCTGCCGCGGATCGCCTTGAAGATGGCGACGGGTTCGGGCAAGACCGTGGTGATGGCGATGCTCATCGCCTGGCAGACCTTGAACAAGGCACAAGCACCACGCGATGCCCGCTTTACCAACAGGTTCCTGATCGTCACCCCCGGTATCACCATCAAGGACCGTCTGCATGTCCTCCTACCCGAGGACGTCGAGAACTACTACGACCTTCGCGACCTCATCCCGGCCGATCTCAAGGGCGGCCTCGAACACGCCCGCATCGTGATCACGAACTACCACACCTTTCAGCTGAAGGACGTCAAGGAGATTCGCAACGTCGCACGCAATACTCGGCTGCTGCTGAGAGGTAACCGCACCGACGACCCGTTCAAGGAGTCACCACAGGCGATGGTGACCCGTGTGCTGCGCGACCTTGGCAGTACCGGCAAGGACAAGCAACACATCATCGTTCTCAACGACGAAGCCCACCACTGCTATCAAGACCGCCCAGTCACCTCGGGGGAGAAGCTCAGCGCCGAGGAGAAGGACGCCAACGCCGAGGCAAGGGTCTGGTTCAAGGGCCTGCAAGCCATTGCGAAAAATGTTGGAATCAAACAGATTTACGACCTGTCGGCCACCCCGTACTACCTGTCCGGCTCCGGCTACAACGAAGGTCACATCTTCCCGTGGACGGTCAGCGACTTCTCGCTGATGGATGCCATCGAGTCGGGGATCGTGAAGGTGCCACGCACCCCCGTGGACGACGACGCCGACCACGACCTCGTTACCTATCTACGGCTGTGGGACTTCATCGGCGACAAATTGCCCAAACGCGCGGCGAAAGCCCAAGTGGACAACTGGATCCCGCCGCCCGAGCTGGAAGGAGCGCTGGACAGTCTGCACCGCAGCTACGCCAGGGCGTTCACACATTGGGAGACAGCACTGCAACAGCACGGCGAGACGCCGCCGGTGTTCATCGTGGTATGCCCGAACACGGTGGTGAGCAAGCTGGTGTACGAGTGGATCGCCGGTGAAGAGGTCGAGGCCGACGGTGAGCTGATCGCGCACAAGCCGGGCAATCTGGAGCTGCTCAGCAACGTGGTCGACGGTGTGCCGCTGGCCCGTCCCCGCACCATCCTGATCGACTCCGCCCAGCTGGAGTCCGGTGAAGGGATCAAGGCCGATTTCAAGCAGGCCGCCGCGGCCGAGATCGCCGCATTCAAGTCGGAGTATCGGTTGCGCAACCCCGGCGCGGACATCGACAAGTTCACCGAGGACGAACTGCTGCGCGAGGTGATGAACACCGTCGGCAAGAAGGGCAAGCTCGGAGAGCAGGTGCGCTGCGTGGTGAGCGTCTCCATGTTGACCGAGGGCTGGGACGCCAACACAGTGACTCACATCCTGGGGGTGCGGGCGTTCCGCAGCCAGTTGCTGTGCGAGCAAGTGGTGGGCCGTGGGCTTCGGCGACGCTCCTACGCGGTCAGCCCGGACACGGGCTGCTTCGAGCCCGAATACGCCAACGTCTACGGGATCCCGTTCCAGTTCATCCCGTCCGACAAACCGACAGCGGATCCGAAGCCACCCAACCCGGTCACGGAAGTGAGAGCGGTCGAAGGGCGTGAGCATCTACGAATCAGCTTCCCCAAGCTCGACGGCTACCGCGTCGAGATGCCCGACGATCCGATCTGGCTGGACCCGGATGACGCGCAGCCCTTCGAGATCGGTCCGAACACGGTTCCCCGATGGGTCGAAATGCAAGGCGTCGTCGGGGAGCAGGAACGCGAAACCGGGGACCGGCGGCGCTACCGCCACCAGGAGGTCGCATTCGCGTTGGCCAAACGCCTCATGGACACCCAGGTCAACACCGGAGAGGATCGGCAGCCGTGGCGCTTTCCCGAACTGGTGCGCATTTGCAGCCAGTGGCTTGACCAGTGCGTGACCATCGCCGACGGCTTCGACCTGGGTCATCTGATGGCCATCACCGAGGCGCAGGCTGAGGCGTGTGAGGCGATCTGGAGTGCGGTCGTCCGCCAGGTCGGCAATCGGCGGGCGCGGCTGCGGCCAATGCTCAACCGATTCGACTCCGAAGGCTCCACCGCCGATGTCGACTTCCCGACCCGCAAGCCCACCGTGCCCGCCGAGAAATCCGAGGTTTCCCACGTCACCCTCGACGGCAAGGATGGCAACACCTGGGAGCAACTGCTGGCCGCCGAACTGGAGCTGAACAAGAATGTCGCGGCCTACGTGAAGAACGACCACCTCGGATTCACCATCCCCTACGTTCACAAGGGGCTCAGTCACTCCTACGTACCGGATTTCCTGGTGCGGCTGAAACGCCGTGATCACGGCGACGTCGTCCGGACCCTGATCATCGAGGTGTCCGGTAGCCACAAGAGCCCCGGACCCACCAAGGCCAAAGCGGAGACGGCGCGCAACTCGTGGTGTGTCGCCGTCAACAATTACGGCGGCTTCGGCCGCTGGGGATACACCGAGATGACCAACCCGCTGGAATTCAAGGCACGACTGGCCGAAGCGATGCGGCTGATGTATGACGACGCGCCGATCATCGGCGACCCAGACCTGCTGGACTTTGACGATCGAAGGAGCGTTCGTGGCGCGTAAGAAGGCCGCGCAAGGGCCAACCCCCATCGACGCGTTGGCGCACAAGGACAAACGGACCAACATCCCGACCGCCGACGCGCAGGACTTCGTCGATCCTCGGCGACTCGCTGCAGGTGATGGCCTCACTGGCCGAGCGGGAGAAGCTGTGCGGCAAGGTCCAGATGATCTACATCGACCCGCCGTACGGAATCAAATTCGGCTCCAACTGGCAGGTCTCGGCGCGCAAGCGAGATGTCAAGGACGGCAAGCTCGAAGACGCCGCCCGAGAAGCCGAGCAGATCAAGGCCTTCGTGTGTATGGCTTGGTCGAACGTCTCGGCGCTGACTCAGGCCGCGATCCGCGCCGAGTTGGAGAGTTCTGCAACCGCCGATGTCGGTGCCCCGGGGTAGAACGGCATCAACGCATTATCGCGATCCAGGGGCGATTCAGGGGACAAGGTCGGCACGCTGGATAGTCTCACCGACAACGCGCGAGCGGAACGCGCGCACGGGGGAGGGTTCGACGTGCGGATAGGGTTGGACGAGGCGCGATGACCATCGCGCCGAATGAAACGCCGCGGCTGGCCAACCCCGCCGAGCGACGCACCTGGCAGGCCCTGGTCGATCAGCTGCAACCCAACGACCTGATCGTGCCGGGCCAGCGGGTTACCGACCACCTCAAGGCTCACGAGGTCGACTTCGTCGTGGCCATTGAAGGCGCCGGCATCGTCTGCCTGGAGGTCAAGGGTGGCGAGGTGTGGCACGACGGCGAGGGCTGGCGGCAGATCCGTGGCGGGCGCGACCACCGCATCGAACCGGTCCGGCAGGCCCGCGAGGCCTGCTACGCGCTGCGCGGCTATATCGAGTCCGACCCGCGGTGGACGCAGGGGCGGCTGCGTTGGGATCACGTCGTGGTGCTGCCCAACACCGAACTGCCCGGCGACTTCGAGCTGCCGGAATGCCCACGCTGGAAGGTCATCGACCGCAACGACCTGGACACGCTGGCCGACAAGCTGCGGTACGTCCTGCTGCGCCAGGAGCTCGATCGCCCGCTGCTCGCCCTCGAAGGCATCGAACAACTCGCAACAGCGCTGAGTGGCAGGGGATTACCGCAACGCGACGTGGTGGCCCGCGCGTTGGCCAACGAGGATGCCGCCGACGCGCTCACCGAACATCAGGCGGTCATCCTCGACGCCATCCGGCTGCTCAATCGGGTGGAGGTGCGCGGCGGTGCGGGCAGCGGCAAGACTTTCCTGGCCACCGAGCAGGCCCGCCGGCTGGCGCAGCGCGGCCAGCGCGTCGCACTGGTCTGCTATTCGCACGGCCTGGCTTCCTACCTGCAGCGCGTCACGAGTGCCTGGCCGCGGAGCCAGCAGGCCGGCTATGTCGGGGAGTTCCACGCCCTCGGCGTCCAGTGGGGCGCACCGGAGGGTCCCGACGAAGCCGTCCGCACGCATGAGACGGTCCAGTTCTGGGAGCGCGACCTGCCGGCCCAGATGGTCGATCTGGCAGCGCAACTCGATCCCGGTCATCGGTTCGACGCGATCGTCGTCGACGAGGCGCAGGATTTTGCCGACGCCTGGTGGGACCCGCTGCTGGCCGCGCTGAAGGATCCCGTTGAGGGTGGTATCTACGTCTTCAGTGACGAGGGGCAGCGGGTCTTCGATCGGTACGGCTCCCCACCGGTCCCGTTGGTTCCGCTGATCCTCGACCACAATGTGCGCAACACCCGACAGATCGCCAACACCTTTCAGCCGCTGGTCGATCTCCCCATGCGGTTCCTCGGCGGTGATGGCCCCACGGTCACCTTCGTCGGCTGCGACCGCCACAAGGCGCTGGATGTCGGCGACGACCAGATCGACTCCCTGATCGAACTTGGCTGGAGGCCAGAGGATCTCGCACTGTTGACCACCGGTGGTCGTCACCCCGAACAGATCGCCCGGCAGGCCGAGGGCAACGCCGCCTACTGGGACACGTTCTGGGACGAGGACCAGGTGTTCTACGGCCATGTGCTGGGCTTCAAGGGCCTGGAGCGCCGCGCGGTGGTGCTCGTCGTCAACGAGGCCAGCAAGTTCGAGCGGTCGCGGGAACGGCTCTACGTCGGGTTGTCCCGCGCGCGTGACCAACTCGTGGTATGCGGTGATCCGGAATTCATCCGCGAGGTTGGTGGCCCGGATCTGGCCCGCCGGCTCAGTATCGGTTAGCGGCGCGCTCCGGCGAACTCATCGCGGTGCCGCATCCGCGTCCGGCGTCGCCCGTACGGCTCAGCCGTAGTCGGGCAGCGGCCGTTCCACGATCAGGCGGCGCGGCTGTGGTTGGCGCTCACCACGTTTGGCGGCCAGGTACACCTGCGCCGTGTGATCGGCCACCGTCATCCAGGAGAAGTCGGAGGTGAGCCGGTCACGGGCGGCCAGGGCGCGGGTCTGCGCCGCGGCCGGATCGTCGAGCACCGTGCGCACCGCGCTGGCCAGCGCGACCAGGTTGCGCGGTGGGAACGATGTTCCGGTGACACCGTCGATGACGGCCTCGCCGAGACCCCCGACGGTCGAGGTGACCAGTGGGGCGCCGGTGGCTGCCGCCTCGAGTGCCACGATTCCGAACGGCTCGTAGTGCGACGGCAGCACCGCGGCATCGCAGCGGTGCAGGTGTTCCAGCAACTGTGAATGGTCAACCCGGCCAATGAAATTCACGGCCTTGAGCACCTTGTGCCGGCGGGCCTGTTCAACCAGGAAATCCAGCTGCGTGCCGTCACCGGCGATGGTCAGCGTGGTTCCGGGATGGGTCCGCCGGATCCGGGGCAGCGCGGCGATCGCGTCGTGTACGCCCTTCTCGTACTCGAGTCGGCCGAAGTACAGCAGCTCGGCGGGTTCGGCGGGCTGTGCGTGGGACCGGCGCATGGCGAACGGCCAACCGTCGGTGTCGATCCCGTTGGGGATCACGGTGGTCTCGGCCAGTCCCGGGCCGAACAGCGCGGTGATCTCCTCGCGCATCGAGGCCGAGCAGGTGATCAGTGAGTCCGACTCGTGCACCAGCCAGGACTCGAGTGCGTGCACCTGTCGGCTGACCGCACCGGAAACCCAGCCGGAGTGCCGGCCGGCCTCGGTGGCGTGGATGGTGGAAACCAGTGGCACATCGAAGAATTCGGCGAGCGCGATCGCGGCGTGGGCGACCAGCCAATCGTGTGCGTGCACCACGTCTGGCCGCCAGTCCCTGATCGACAAGCCGGCGCGCGTCATCGCGTGCCCCATCGCGAGTGTCCAGGCCATCATGTCGTCGCCGAAGGTGAACTCGTGTGGGTCCTGTGCCGCGGCGATGACGCGCACGTCCTCGCTGATCTCGTCGACGGTCGGGTGGGTGCTCGGGTCGGTGCCAGTGGGCCGGCGGGACAGCACCACCACCTCGTGCCCGTCGGCGACCAGTTCGGTGGCCAGATGGTGCACGTGCCGGCCCAGCCCGCCGATTACCACCGGCGGGTACTCCCACGACACCAGCAGAATCTTCATCGGGGCAGCCGCCGGGCGTCCAGGGCGCCGAACAGCCCGTCGGCACGGTTCCAGCCCTCGGCCAGCCGGGCAGCGGCGTCGTGCCGGCCGGCCGCGTGCGCGTCGGCGATCTCCCGGGTGGCGTGCGCATGCAGGTGGGCGCGGTATCGCGCATAGTCGGCGGCGGAGTCCTTGCTGACCATGAACGGCCAGTCGCTGGACACCGTCAGCAGCGTCTCCCGCAGGATCTGGTCGGCTGTGAAGTCGCGAGCAATCGCACCCTGCGCGAGCGCCTTGTCCACGCAGGCCAGCGCGGTATCGACCACCTCGGCGTTCAGCTGGACCAGGTCGGCCACCTGCTCGCCCGACCAGACCTGCCAGTCCTTGCCGGAACCCCAAGAGCTGGGCGGCAATTCGACCGGGTTACCGACAAATCCGCGGGCGGTCGCGTCCGACAACGTGCCCACCTCGATCCCGGCGGCGGGCAGGGCCCGCAGGACCCGCTCGAGCCAGACCGGACCCTCGTACCACCAGTGCCCGAACAACTCGGTGTCGAAGGCGGCGATCACGTGCGCGGGGCGGCCGATGCGCTCGGACTCCGAGAGCAGCCGGCGCCGGACCACCTCGACGAAGTCGGCGACGTGTGCGTCGACCGTGGCATCGGCGCGCTGCGGATCGTAGGGGGCCTTCTCCTCCGATGGCACGTTGCGACCGGTGACGCGCGCGGGCTTGAGCCCGGTGGCGTGGTCGTAGGTGTGGAAGTCGCGGTACGCGGCGTGCCCGGGATAGCCGGACCTGGGTGACCAGACCCGGTAACTGACCTGGAGGTCGCGGCCGAACGCCAGGACGCCGGTGTCACCGACGGGCCGGCCCAGCGCGGTGTCGCCGTGCAGCGACGGTCCGTCGACCATGAAATGCCCGACGCCCGCGTCGGCGTAGCCGTGCTCCATGCCCGGGGCGTAGGCGCATTCGGGTGCCCAGATGCCCGCAGGGGTGTGCGCGAAGCGCTGCTGGGCATCGGCCAGGCCCTCGCGGAGTGCGAACTCGCGTAGTCGTGGGTTCAGCAACGGCTGGAATGGATGGGCCAGTGGACCGCCGAGCAGTTCGACCGTGCCCGCCGAAATGAGTTGGCGCAGCAGGGGACTGGCGCCGTGTCGCCACAGCGTCTCGAAGTCGGCCAGGGCCCGGTCGGCCTCGGCTCGTTCGCGAATCCCGAAGGTGCGCAACGCTTCCGACGGAACAGTGGTGGCCTCCTGGGCGCGCAGGCCCCAGTTGGCCAGCCAGTGGTGCATGCCGTCGAGGCAGTAGGGATCGTCGAGCTGGGCCGTCACCACCGGCGTCATGCCCAGGGTGACCAGCCCGCGCCGGTCCTCGGCGGCCAGCGTGCGCAGCACCCGCATCAGCGGCAGGTAGGCCGCCGACCAGGACTGGTAGAGCCATTCCTCGCCGACCGGCCAGCGGCCATGATGCGCCAGCCACGGCAGGTGGGTGTGTAGGACCAGACTGAACAGACCGGGGGTGGGTTGGGTCACGGGCGCACCGCGATCGCCACGAGGTCCAGGCTGTCGTCAATGTTGCGCTCGGAGTCGGCCAGCAGTTCGAAGTCCTCGCTGCGGACGGTGGCGACGTCGGCCAGCAGATCGTCCGGCCAGGGCGCGTCGGCCAACGCCCGCGCGATCTGCGCGTCGATGAGCGATCCGCCGTGCCGGGCGTCCATGGCGCGCAGCGCGGGACCATGAAAAACGCCGTACACGCCGTCCATCTCGAAGCCGCCGTCGAGCAGGAGTTCGGTGAGCTCGGCGGCGTTGAGTTCGCGGGTGTGGAACGGGTTCACCGGGGTGTCGCGGCCGGGGGTGAAGGTGATCCGGTTCGGCGTCGAGATGAGGAGTAGGCCGCCGGGCCGCAGCACCCGGCGGCATTCGGACACGAATTGTGACTGATCCCACAGGTGCTCGATCACCTGGAAGTTCACCACGACGTCCACGGACGCGCCGGGCAGTGGCAGGTCCGCGAGATTCCCCTGGATCACCTTCACGCGCGGATACCGGGCCCGCACGTGTGCGACGGCCGAATCGTCGTAGTCCACACCCGTCACCCGCCGGGCCACCCCGGCCAGCAGATCGGCACCGTAGCCCTCGCCGAATCCTGCTTCCAGCACGTCACGGCCCGTGCAGCGCTCGGCCAGCCGCTGGTAGACCACCTCGTGCCGGCGAAACCAGTAATTCTCGATGTCCAGGCCAGGAACCGTGCGCTCGCCGGTGAGGGGCAGCGTGTCAACCCGCTCGGAGGAACCGCCGGAAGCGGGTTCCTCGTCGGTCGGTCCGTCGGTAACGAATGCGCTCATTGGAAGGCAGGCTAACGCGTGCCAGGTATGGGCGGGCTGAACATGCAGGACGACCGGTTATGGTGTACGAGCGAGCCCCCATAAGTTACTGACTAGTAACATTGCCGGGGGATCCCAAAATGGCCAAGCACCCTGTGTCGGTTAACGCCGCGCGGGGCCCGTCGAGGAGGACGAAACAGAGTCATGACGAACATCGTGGTCCTGATCAAACAGGTCCCAGACACCTGGTCGGAGCGCAAGCTCACCGACGGTGACTTCACGCTGGACCGTGAGGCCGCCGACGCGGTGCTGGACGAGATCAACGAGCGCGCCGTCGAGGAAGCGCTGCTGATCAAGGAACGTGAAGGCGACGCTGGCGGCACGGTCACCGTGCTGACCGCCGGCCCGGAGCGCGCCACCGAGGCAATCCGCAAGGCGCTGTCGATGGGTGCCGACAAGGCCGTCCACCTCAAGGACGACGGCATGCACGGCTCCGACGTCATCCAGACCGCCTGGGCGCTGGCGCGTGCGCTCGGCACCATCGAGGGCACCGAGCTGGTCATCGCCGGCAACGAGGCCACCGACGGCGTGGGCGGCGCGGTGCCGGCCATCATCGCCGAATACCTGGGCCTGCCGCAGCTGACCCACGTCCGCAAGCTGACCGTCGAGGGCGGCAAGGTGACCGCCGAGCGCGAGACCGACGACGGTGTGTTCACGCTGGAGGCATCGTTGCCGGCCATCGTCAGCGTCAACGAGAAGATCAACGAGCCGCGCTTCCCGTCCTTCAAGGGCATCATGGCCGCCAAGAAGAAGGAAGTCGCCGTGCTCAGCCTCGGCGAGATCGGTGTCGAGGCGGACGAGGTCGGCCGCGAGAACGCCGGTTCCACCGTGCTGTCGGCCACCCCGAAGCCGCCGAAGACCGCGGGCGAGAAGATCGCCGACGAAGGGGACGGCGGCAGCAAGATCGCCGAGTACCTGGTCGGCCAGAAGCTCATCTGACCCAACCCTTGGACCTGAAAGATTAAGAGGCTGAACAACAATGGCTGAAGTACTTGTGCTCGTCGAGCATGCGGACGGTGCCCTGAAGAAGGTCACCTCCGAGTTGATCACCGCGGCCCGCGCCGTCGGTGATCCCTCCGCCGTGGTGGTGGGTGCCCCCGGCACCGCCGCCGCCCTGGCTGCGGACCTCGCGGCCGCCGGTGCGGCCAAGATCTACGTCGCCGAGTCGGCCGACGTGGACAACGTCCTGATCACCCCTTACGTCGACGTGTTGGCCGCGCTGGCCGAGTCCGTCGCCCCGGCCGGCGTGCTGGTTGCCGCCAACGCCGACGGCAAGGAGATCGCCGGCCGGCTGGCCGCCCGCATCGGTTCGGGTCTGCTGGTCGATGTCATCGAGGTTCGAGAAGGACCAGTGGGCATCCACTCGATCTTCGGTGGCGCCTTCACCGTCGAGGCCCGGGCCAACGGCGACACCCCGGTGATCACCGTCCGCCCCGGTGCAATCGAGGCGGCTCCGGCCGCCGCCGCCGGTGAGCAGGTCACCGTCGAGGTGCCCGCCGCCGCGGAGAACGCCACCAAGATCACCGCGCGGGAGCCCGTCGTCGCCGGTGACCGTCCGGAGCTGACGGAAGCCTCCGTCGTCGTCTCCGGTGGTCGTGGTGTGGGCAGCGCCGACAAGTTCTCGGTGGTCGAGGACCTCGCCGACGCCCTCGGCGGCGCCGTGGGCGCCTCGCGTGCCGCGGTCGACTCCGGCTACTACCCGGGCCAGTTCCAGGTGGGCCAGACCGGCAAGACCGTCTCCCCGCAGCTGTACATCGCCCTGGGCATCTCGGGCGCCATCCAGCACCGGGCCGGCATGCAGACCTCGAAGACGATCATCGCCGTCAACAAGGACGAGGAAGCCCCGATCTTCGAGATCGCCGACTACGGCATCGTGGGTGACCTGTTCAACGTGACCCCGCAGCTGACGGACGCCGTGAAGGCTCGTAAGGGCTAGTTCATTCGGTCAGAACGACCCCCGGCCACCGCGGCCGGGGGTCGTTCTGCTTTCCGCCCCACCTCTCGCCGAGCGTGCACTCATATGTATTTTGGGCAATCTGCATATGGCTGCACGCTCGGCGGAGTGTGGGGCCGGACTCGTATTCACCTGACGCTCACGAACACGTCACGTGCCGATTGCCGTGGCGCCGATTGGCTGGTCGAACCTGCAGGTCATGGGCACTGCTTCTGTACTCATAGCCGCCGAAACCACTGACCGGCCCGTTGAACGCAACGGTGCGCCCCGCTACACCCTGTTGCTCTCGAGAGATCCGGAACTGATCGACGCGGCCCAGCGGCTGCGTCACGACGTGTTCACCACCGAACCGGGATTCGTGCTGCCCGCCTCGCCGCACGGGCGCGACGTCGACCGGTTCGACGAGCACTGCGATCACCTGCTGGTCCGCGAGGACAACAGCGGAGAACTGGTCGGTTGCTACCGGATGTTGCCGCCCCCGGGTGCGATTGCCGCTGGAAGTCTCTACACCGCAACCGAATTCGAGGTCAGCGGCTGGGATTCGCTGCGGCCATCACTGGTCGAGATGGGCCGGGCGGTGGTGCGTGCCGAGCACCGCAACGGCGCGGTGGTCCTGCTGATGTGGGCCGGCATCCTGGCCTACCTCGACCACAGTGGCTACGAATACGTCACCGGCTGCGTGTCGGTACCCACCCACGATCCGTCCGGCGCCACGTCCCCGGGAACGCAGGTGCGCGGGGTGCGCGACTTCGTCGGCCGCCGGCACTGCGCGCCGCCGGAGCGCACCGTCTACCCCTACCGGCCGGTCCTGCTCGATGGCCGGAGCCTTGACGCCATCGAGCCGCCGGCACGACCCGAGGTTCCGCCGCTCATGCGCGGCTACCTGCGCCTCGGCGCCCAGGTGTGCGGCGAGCCGGCCCACGATCCGGACTTCGGCGTGGCGGATTTCCCGGCGCTACTGGACAAGCGCAACGCCGACACCCGATATCTCACCCGATTGCGGTCGGTGTCGGCCGCTTCGGCTTTGGTGGAGACGGTGTCATGACGAGCGCCAATCCCTGGCTGCCCAGCGCCTCGTGCGACGAGCACTGCATGCGTGCCGGCGCGGCGCCTTCTGGGGCGCGGGCCGCCGTCACGTTCCGGGTGGTGCTCCGGGTGCTGGGAGTGTTGCCGCTGCTGTCGGCGCTGCCCCTGCTGGTGGTGCCGTTGCCCGGGCGCTCGCACATCCAGCGGGGCTATTGCCGGCTGGTGCTGCGCTGCCTGGGTGTGCGAATCACGGTGTCGGGCGGTCCGATTCGCAACCTTCGCGGGGTGCTGGTCGTGAGCGGGCACATCTCCTGGGTGGACATCTTCGCGATCGGCGCGGTGCTGCCCGGATCCTTCGTGGCCAAGGCGGAACTGATCAGCTGGCCCGCCTTCGGCGTCCTGGCCCGGCTGATGAAGGTGATCCCGATCGACCGCGGCAGCCTGCGCCGGCTGCCGGCGGTGGTCGACGCCGTGGCGGCCCGGCTGCGTGCCGGGCACACCGTGGTGGCCTTCCCCGAGGGCACCACGTGGTGCGGACTGGGCTACGGACCCTTCCGGCCCGCGATGTTCCAGGCCGCGATCGACGCCGCCCGGCCCGTGCAGCCGCTGTCCCTGACCTACCACCACCGGGACGGCAGCGCCTCGACCGTGCCCGCCTACATCGGCGACGACACCCTGTGGTCGTCGATCTGCCGGATGGTGACCGCCCGGCGGACCGTCGTGCACGTCCACGTCGATTCGCTGCAGCTGCCCGGCACCGATCGCCGCGAACTGGCCCAGCGCTGCCAGGTCGCGGTGCGCGCCGCGCAGCACGCCGATCGCACGCCCGGGCACGCGCTGGCGGCCTGAACCGGCCGGTCCGCCGGCCCGGTTTCGGCGGGTACCCTGGACAGGCCATGAGTCCCGCCCGTCCGGTGTATCTCGACCACGCCGCCACCACCCCGATGTTGCCTGCTGCCATCGAGGCGATGACCGCTGTACTCGGCACGGTTGGCAACGCGTCGTCGCTGCACACCGCGGGCCGCACCGCGCGCCGTCGGATGGAGGAGTCGCGGGAGTCCATCGCGGCGGCCCTGGGGGCCCGGCCGTCGGAGGTGATCTTCACCGGCGGCGGGACCGAGAGCGACAACCTGGCGGTCAAGGGCATCTACTGGGCGCGCAGCGATACACTGCCGCGCCGGCGCCGCATCATCACCACCGCCGTCGAGCACCACGCCGTCCTGGACGCGATGGACTGGCTCGCCGAGCACGAGGGTGCCGTCGTCACGTTCCTGCCCACCGAGCCGGACGGTTCGGTGACGCCGGCCGCCCTGCGCGCAGCGCTCCAGGAGTACGGCGACGAGGTGGCCGTCGCATCCGTCATGTCGGCCAACAACGAGGTCGGCACGATCATGCCGATCGGCGAATTGGCCGCAGTGGCCGCCGAGTTCGACGTCCCGCTGCACACCGACGCCGTCCAGGCCGTCGGGCAGATCCCCATCGATTTCGCGGCGAGCGGGTGTGCGGCGATGAGCGTGGCCGCGCACAAGTTCGGCGGTCCAACGGGTGTGGGTGCGCTGCTGCTGCGCCGCGACGTCGCGTGTGTGCCACTCATCCACGGTGGGGGTCAGGAGCGCGACGTGCGTTCGGGCACACCGGATGTCGCCGGCGCGGTTGCGATGGCCACCGCGGCCCGGATCGCCGTCGACGGCCTGGCGGACAGTGCCGCCCGGCTGGTTGCGCTGCGCGACCGGCTCATCGACGGTGTGCTCGCCGAGATCGAGGATGTCGTCGTCAACGGCGCGCGGCAGAACCGGCTGCCGGGCAACGCCCACTTCACCTTCCGTGGCTGCGAGGGCGACTCGCTGCTGATGTTGTTGGACGCCAACGGGATCGAATGTTCCACCGGTTCGGCCTGTACGGCCGGCGTGGCGCAGCCCTCACACGTCCTGCTGGCCATGGGTGCGGATCCGGCGACCGCCCGCGGTTCGCTGCGACTGTCGTTGGGCCACAACACCGTTCAGGCCGACGTCGAGGCAGCCCTCGAGGTCCTTCCCGGCGCCGTCGCGCGGGCCCGGCAAGCGGCCCTGGCGAGCGCCGGGAGGGCCTGATGCGGGTCCTTGCCGCGATGAGCGGCGGAGTGGATTCCTCGGTGGCCGCGGCGCGCATGGTCGACGCCGGTCACGACGTCACCGGTGTGCACATGGCGTTGTCGTCGGCGCCGGGGACATTGCGCACCGGCTCGCGCGGCTGCTGTTCCAAGGAGGATGCCGGCGACGCCCGCCGGGTCGCGGATGTGCTCGGAATCCCGTTCTACGTGTGGGATTTCGCGGATCGCTTCAAGGAAGACGTGATCGACGACTTCGTCGACTCCTATGCGCGCGGCGAGACGCCCAACCCGTGCGTGCGCTGCAACGAGAAGATCAAGTTCTCAGCGCTGTCGGCCCGCGCGCTGGCCCTGGGTTTCGACGCGGTAGCCACCGGGCACTACGCCCGGCTGTCCGACGGCCGGCTGCGCCGGGCGGTGGACCGCGACAAGGACCAGTCCTATGTGCTGGCCGTGCTGACCGCAGAACAGTTGCGACACGCGGCATTCCCGATCGGGGACACTCCGAAGGCGCAGATCCGCGCCGAGGCGTCGCAGCGCGGGCTGGCCGTGGCCACCAAGCCGGACAGCCACGACATCTGCTTCATCCCCTCCGGTGACACCCAGGCCTTCCTCGGCGCGCGGATCGGTGTGCGCCGCGGTGCGGTGGTGGACGCCGGGGGAGCGGTGCTCGCCGAGCACAACGGCGTGCACGAATTCACCATCGGGCAGCGCAAGGGCCTGGGCATCGCGGGTCCGGGGCCGGACGGTCGGCCGCGCTACGTCACCGACATCGATGCCGGCACCGGCACCGTGCGGGTCGGCTCCATCGAGGATCTCGACGTCTGGGAGCTGGTTGGTCAGCGGCCCGTGTTCACCGCGGACGAGCCGTTCGCGGTGCCGGTGGAGTGCGAGGTCCAGGTGCGCGCGCACGGCGAGATCGTGCCCGCCGTCGCCGAGTACCTCGACGGTGCGCTGCAGGTGCGGCTGCGGTCGGCGCTGCGCGGGGTGGCAGCAGGACAGACGCTGGTGCTCTACCGTCGCGACCCGGATGGCGATGAGGTGTTGGCCAGCGCGACGATCGCCTGACGCGCCAAGGGGGCCGCAGTGTTCGTGAGGCTCAGGGCTCCACGGTGACCTTGATGGCCGCACCCTTCTTGACGATCTGGAAGGCGTCAAGCACGTCGCTCAGCGGAATGTGCCGGGTGATCAGATCCTTGACGGGCACCTGGCCGGTCGAGATGTATTGCAGCGCACGCTTGTTGTGTTCGGGCGCCGACCCGTTGGCGCCGTGGATGTGCAGCTGCCGGTAATGCACCAGGTTCGAGTCGCACGTGATGGTGGGGTCGGTCTTGGGCAGGCCACCGAAGAACGAGATGCGGCCGTTGCGCGCGGCCATCGAAATCGCCTGTTCCTGAGCGACGTTGGCCGCGGTTGCGGTGATCACGATGTCGGCGCCGCGGCCACCGGTGAGCTCCATGACCCGCTCGACGACGTCGACCTGGGACCCGTCGATGATCTCGTCGGGGGACACCGCGTCGGCCGACATCTGCAGCCGTTCGGCGTTGACGTCGACGAGATAGACCGGGCCGCATCTGTGCACGCCGCGCGCGATCCTGATGTGCATGCAGCCGATCGGGCCGGCCCCGAACACCACGACGGTGTCGCCCTCCTCGATGCCGAGTAGCTCCTGGGCGTTGATGGCGCACGCGAACGGTTCGGCTGCCGACGCCTCGTCGAAGCCGACATTGTCCGGAATGCGGTTCAGCCCATCGACTTTCAGAACCTGTCGGGGCACGATCATGTACTCGGCGAAGCCGCCGTCGTACTGGTAGCCCATCGAGGTCTGGTTCTGGCACACCGCCATCCAGCCCTTGCGGCACTCGTAACAGTCGCCGCAGGGAACCGCGGCGATCACCTGGACGCGGTCGCCGACCTTCCAGTTGGCCGCGTTCACAGTGTTGACGTTGGCGCCCACCTCGACGATCTCACCGGCGATCTCGTGGCCGATGGTTCGAGGGGGGCTGAGGTTCTGATGACCGTTGTAGAAGATCTTGACGTCGGTGCCACAGGTCGAGCAGTTCCGGACGCGAATCTTGACCTCGTCGGGAGCGCAGGTCGGTTCGGGAACGTCCTCGAGACGGACGTCCTCCGGTGCGTAGAAGCGCAGGGCCTTCATTGCGGATCCTCTCGTCTGTCCCGGTGTGTTGCCCAGCACTCTAACGACGAATCGGGCATAAATCCACCAAATCAACTGCCCATGTTTGCCCGAATGCTTGCATGAATGCCCGTTTATGGGTTGTACTGGTACCTATGTGACCGGCATCACCGGTCATCGCCCGGGTTCGGGATGGTCGAGTACGGAGGTTGATCGAGTTGTCCGAGGTTGCAGTTGTGCCAGAGCCCCGGGTCGGCGTCCGAGTGCGCGTCCAGAAGCTGGGCACGGCGTTGTCGAACATGGTCATGCCCAACATCGGTGCGTTCATCGCCTGGGGCCTGATCACCGCCCTGTTCATCAAGACCGGCTGGCTGCCGGGCCTGTTCCACGGACTACAGGATCCCGACGGCTGGGTCGCCAAGATCGGCGGTTGGGGCTCGTTCGAGAGCGGCGGCATCGTCGGCCCGATGATCACCTACCTGCTGCCGATCCTGATCGGTTACACCGGCGGCAAGATGGTCTACGACACCCGTGGAGCGGTCGTCGGCGCAATCGCCACCATGGGTGTCGTCGCCGGCGCCGATGTGCCGATGTTCATGGGCGCGATGATCATGGGCCCGCTCGGCGGCTGGCTGATGAAGAAACTGGATGCGGTGTGGGACGGCAAGATCCGGCCGGGCTTCGAAATGCTGGTGGACAATTTCTCGGCCGGCATCCTCGGGCTGATCCTCGCGGTGTTCGGGTTCTTCGGGATCGGGCCGATCGTGTCGGGCTTCACCCATGCCGCCGGCAACGCCGTCGACTTCCTGGTGGACCACGACCTGCTGCCGCTGACGTCGCTGTTCATCGAGCCGGCCAAGGTGCTGTTCCTCAACAACGCCATCAACCACGGCGTGCTGACGCCGCTGGGCACCACCCAGGCGCTCGAGACCGGCAAATCAATCCTGTTCCTGCTCGAGGCCAACCCGGGGCCGGGCCTCGGATTGTTGTTGGCGTACATGGTTTTCGGGAAGGGCATCGCCCGGGCCTCGGCGCCCGGCGCGGCCATCATCCAGTTCTTCGGCGGCATCCACGAGATCTACTTCCCGTACGTGCTGATGAAGCCGAAGCTGATCGCGGCCACCATCCTGGGCGGCATGACCGGCGTCTTCATCAACGTGCTGTTCGGGTCGGGATTGCGCGCGCCGGCCGCCCCGGGGTCGATCATCGCCGTCTACGCGCAGACCGCATCCGGCAGCTTCCTGGGCGTGACACTGTCGGTGCTCGGCGCCGCCGGGGTGTCGTTCCTGGTCGCCTCCCTGCTGCTCAAGACCGACCGGGCCGACGACGACGGCGACCTGCATGCGGCCACCGCCGACATGGAAGCGCTCAAGGGCAAGAAGTCCAGCGTCGCGTCGGCGCTGGTGGGTGCCAAGCACGGCCCGGTGAACAAGATCGTGTTCGCGTGTGACGCCGGGATGGGTTCCTCGGCGATGGGGGCGTCGGTACTGCGCAAGAAGGTCCAGCAGGCCGGCTTCGGCGACGTCAAGGTCACCAACCAGTCCATCGCCAACCTCACCGACACCTACGACCTGGTCGTCACGCACCGGGACCTGACCGCGCGGGCCCAGCAGCGAACCCCGTCGGCCACGCACGTGTCGGTCGACGACTTCATGAACAGCCCGCGCTACGACGAGGTCGTGGAGCTGTTGGGCCGGACCAACGCGGGTGCGGAGACACCGGCCGCGGTGCAGGACGAGGTCGCGCCGGCCAGCGACGTCCTGGCACTGGATTCGATCCGGCTGACCGGTACGGCCACCACCCGCGACGAGGCCATCGCCGAGGCCGGTGAGCTGCTGGTGGCCGCCGGTTCGGTCGACCCGCACTACATCGACGCCATGCACGACCGGGAGCGCTCGGTATCGACGTACATGGGCAACGGCCTGGCGATCCCGCACGGCACCAACGAGGCCAAGGGGTCGATCCGGCGCACCGGCATCTCGTTCCTCCGGTTCCCCGAGCCGATCGACTGGAACGGTAAGCCCGCCGAGTTCGTCGTCGGTATCGCTGGCGCCGGCAATGACCATCTGGCGCTGCTGAACCAGATCGCCCAGGTGTTCATCAAGCCCGACGAGGTGGCGCGGCTGCGGGCCGCCCGGACGCCCGAGGAGATCAAGGACATCCTGGTCATCTCCGACAAGTAGTGTGGTGCAAGTGGATTCAGATACCCGGCAGAACCGGATCGTCGAGTTCGCGCGAACCCGCGGCCGGGTGGAGGTCAACGCGCTGGCCGACGAACTCGACGTCGCCAGCGAGACCATCCGCCGCGACCTCAAGGCGCTGGCGGGCCGGCGGCTGCTCAAGCGGGTCCACGGCGGAGCGGTGCCCCTGGAGACCGCGGCCTTCGAGTCCGGTGTCGAATACCGCAGTCAGGTCGATCTGGCGCAGAAGCACCGGATCGCTTCGGCGGCAACCGATCTGCTGCACGGCGCCGAGACCGTCTACCTGGACGAGGGGTTCACACCGCGGTTGATCGCCGAGCGGATCGCCGAACGGGAGCTGACCGTGGTGACCTCCTCGCTACTGGTCGCCGAGGCGCTGGCGCACAGCACGTCGGTCACCGTGCTGCTGCTCGGCGGCCGGATGCGCGGCCGGACGCTGGCCACCGTGGACCACTGGGCGGTGGACATGCTCGCCGGCCTGGTGATCGATGTCGCTTTCGTGGGGACCAACGGGATTTCGCTCGAGCACGGGCTCACAACACCCGATCCCGCCGTCGCGGCCGTCAAGGCCACCGCGGTCCGGGTGGCGCGACGTCCCATCCTGGCGGCCGCCCACTCGAAGTTCGGGGAGGCCAGCTTCTGCCGGTTCGCGCAGGTGAGTGATTTCGAGGCGATCCTGACCGGCACCGAGCTGGGCGCCATGGAAGCGCGCCGCTACGAGGCGCTGGGCCCGACGGTGCTGCGGGTGTAGCCGTCGACTCTCGTCCATTCGGTAGTCAGAGCGAAGTTCGGGCCGGGATTTCGCTCTGACTACCCACTCGATGCGGGTCTCAGTGGCGCATCCAATACGGTTGACCGGTGAGTACATTCGCGGCCGCCACCGGCATCGGCTCGTGGCCCGGCACGTCGGCCCGCGCGGCCGCCGAGGTCATCGTCGGCGAGCTGCACCGGATGCCGCACCTGGTCGAACTGCCCGACCGTGGCGTGGGCGCGGACATGATCGGCCGGGCCGGCGCGCTACTGGTCGACATCGCCATCGACACCGTGCCGCGCGGCTACCGCATCGCCGCCCGGCCGGGCGCGGTGTCGCGACGGGCGGCCAGTCTGCTGCGCGAGGACATCGACGCGCTCGAAGAGGCCTGGGAGAACGCCGGACCCGGCTCGTCCGACAGGGTGGTCAAGGTGCAGGCGGCAGGCCCGGTGACGCTGGCCGCGCAGCTCGAGCTCGGCAACGGTCACCGGGCCATCACCGACGCCGGTGCGCTGCGAGACCTGACGGAGTCGCTGACCGAGGGGATGACGGTGCACGCCGCGGAGGTGGCCCGCCGACTCGGGGCCGCCGTCGTCGTGCAATTCGACGAACCAATGTTGCCGGCCGCGCTGGCCGGCCGACTCGCCGGCGTCACCAGCATGACCCCCGTCCACCCGGTGGACGAGAGCGTCGCGATCGAGCTGCTGGACCGCTGCGCGGTCGCCGGGCCGACCATAGTGCACTGCTGCGCTACCGATCTACCGTGGAAGGTGTTGCAGCGCAGCAGTATCCAGGCGGTGTCGGTCGACGTATCGGTGCTCGCGCCGGCCGATCTGGACGGCATCGGCGAGTTCGTGGAGTCGGGCCGTACGGTTCTGCTCGGGGTGGTGCCCACCACGGCACCGGTCAGGACGCCCGCTGTGGAGGAAGTGGCCAGAGCCGCGGCGGCGGTCACCGATCGGCTCGGCTTTGCCCGCACGGTGCTGCGCGACCGCGTCGGCATCACACCCGCCTGTGGACTGGCCGGTGCCGCCACCGACTGGGCGAAAACGGCCGTCGGGCTGTGCCAGAAAACGGCCGACGGCTTCGCGCAGGACCCGGAAGCGATCTAACGGGAGTCCAGCTCCTCGAGCAATCGCTTGGGCGCCTGCAGCCGGAACGAGGCGTCGACGAGCTCGCGCACCTCGTCCCAATCGACTTGCGCCACTTCGAGATCCAGACCGAGCCAGCCGAACGGGCCCAGATACATCGGGAAGTAGAACCGCCGATCCTGTTCCAGCGCGCGCCGTTCGGACTCGTCGATCTTGAGCAGCACCGAGTACGGATAACGCACCATCTCACCGCTTGCCTGCCCGACTTTCGACGAGCCACCGTACACGGCGAACATCTTCGGCGCGTTGAACGTCGGACGGCCGTGGGAGATCTTCTCGACGGCCTCGGGTAGCGCCAATGCGATCCGGCGCAGCTCCGCCAGGCCCATGTCGTCGTCTCCGAACATGATCGGATGCGGCATGGGTCCAGGTTAGTCGGACCGCTTCGCTAACCTGCCAGGGTGAGCTCAGAACTGGCCGCCGACTCCGCGGAATCCGACCTGCGACGGCAGTGGCAGGAACTCGCCGACGAGGTTCGCGACCACCAGTTCCGCTACTACGTGCGCGACGCCCCGACCATCACCGACGCCGACTTCGACACCATGCTGCGCCGGCTGCAGGCGCTCGAGGACGAGCATCCCGAGCTGCGCACCCCGGACTCGCCGACCCAGTTGGTGGGCGGGGCGGGGTTCGCCACCGAGTTCGCGCCGGCCGAGCATCTGGACCGGATGTTGTCCCTGGACAACGTCTTCAACGCCGACGAGCTGGCGGCCTGGACCGCCCGGGTGGCCGCGGAGATCGGTACCGACGAGCATTTCCTGTGCGAACTCAAGATCGACGGTGTCGCACTGGCACTGGTGTATCGCGACGGTCGCCTCGAGCGGGCGGCCACCCGCGGCGACGGCCGCACCGGCGAGGACGTCACGCTCCACGCCCGGACCATCACCGACATCCCGGAACGGCTCACCGGCACCGACGAGTACCCGGTGCCCGCGGTGCTCGAAGTGCGCGGTGAGGTGTTCTTCCGGCTCGCCGACTTCGAAGCGCTCAACGCCAGCCTGGTCGCCGACGGCAAGCCGCCGTTCGCCAACCCGCGCAACAGCGCCGCTGGCTCGCTGCGGCAGAAGAACCCGGCCGTCACCGCCCGGCGCAACCTGCACATGATCTGCCACGGCCTCGGCCACGCCGAGGGATTCAGCCCGGCCAGCCTGCACGACGCCTACCTGGCGCTGAAGGCGTGGGGATTGCCGGTGTCCGAACACACGGCGCGGGTGCAGGGCCTGGCTGCGGTGGAGGAGCGCATCGCCTACTGGGGGGAGCATCGGCACGACGTCGAGCACGAGATCGACGGTGTGGTGGTCAAGGTCGACGAGTTCGCGCTGCAGCGCCGCCTGGGCGCAACATCCCGCGCACCGCGCTGGGCGATCGCCTACAAGTACCCGCCGGAGGAGGCGCAGACCAGGCTGCTCGACATCCGCGTGAACGTCGGGCGCACCGGGCGCGTGACGCCGTTCGCCTACATGGAGCCGGTGAAGGTGGCCGGGTCGACGGTCGGGCTGGCGACCCTGCACAACGCCTCGGAGGTAAAACGCAAGGGCGTCCTGATCGGCGACACCGTGGTGATCCGCAAGGCCGGCGACGTCATCCCCGAGGTGCTCGGCCCCGTGGCCGATCTGCGTGACGGCACCGAGCGCGAATTCGTCATGCCCACAACATGTCCCGAGTGCGGCAGCCCGCTGGCCCCCACCAAGGAGGGTGACGCCGATATCCGCTGCCCGAACTCGCGGTCGTGTCCGGCGCAACTGCGGGAGCGGGTTTTCCACATGTCGGGCCGTGGTGCGTTCGACATCGAGGGGCTGGGCTACGAGGCCGCGGTCGCGCTGCTGCAGGCCGAGGTGATCGCCGACGAGGGCGAATTGTTCACGCTGAGCGCCGACGACCTGCTGCGCACCGAGCTGTTCACCACCAAGGCCGGCGAATTGTCGGCGAACGGAAAACGCTTGCTGGCCAACCTCGGCAAGGCCAAGGAGCAGCCGTTGTGGCGGGTGCTGGTCGCGTTGTCGATCCGCCACGTGGGGCCGACGGCCGCCCGCGCGCTGGCCAGCGAATTCGGCAGCCTCGACGCCATCGAATCCGCGTCCGAGGACCAGCTGGCGGCGGTCGAGGGTGTCGGTCCCACCATTGCGGCGGCGGTCACGGAGTGGTTCACCGTGGACTGGCATCGGGCGATCGTCGACAAGTGGCGTGCGGCCGGCGTCCGGATGGCCGACGAACGCGACGCGACCGTCGAGCGGACGCTGGAGGGGCTGACCATCGTCGTCACGGGTTCGCTGGCGGGGTTCTCTCGGGACGGGGCCAAGGAGGCGATCATCACCCGCGGCGGCAAGGCCGCCGGGTCGGTGTCGAAGAAGACCGACTACGTGGTGGCCGGTGATGCGCCGGGCTCCAAGTACGACAAGGCAATCGAGTTGGGCGTGGCGGTGCTCGACGAGGATGGTTTCGTCCGGCTGCTGCACGACGGCCCCGACACCGAGAACACCCCGTGAAGCCGAATCCGCTGGAACGGATGGTTCCGTTCCAGCGGGTGCCGGTTCACCTTCGTCGGTGGCGAGCTACTTCCTCGAGCAGTTGGGGCACTGCGAGTCGCCGCGTTCGCCGGTGAAATACGCACCGCAACCGGAACACCGCACCTGCACCTTTTCGACCATGGTTTACCTCCGTGTTCGTGGGACGTCTGGTCCCCAGAGATTACTCCGCAGTTCGCTCGATCAGCGCAGGATCGTGGCCACGATTCCCGCCAGGTAACCCAGGCGGGCCACCTCCGATGGCCGGAAATCGGGCCCGCCGGGCCGTCCGAGCACCACCGCCGTGTGCGCATCGCCCAGTGGCGCGGCGGCCAGGGTGGTGTCCATGTCTCGCCAGATTTGCGGATTCCAGTCGGCGGTGCCGTCGAGTGCCTGGGCGTGGTCGATCGGCAGCCACGGGGCCGTCTCGGCGTGGGTCTCGGGCGCACCCGAGCTGCCGGCCACGCGGCGCAGCCCGGCCTCGGTCAGCTCGACCACGGTGCACCAGCCGACCCGCAACACCCGCGGTGCCTCGTCGACCAGGACCTGTAGCCTGCCGGCGCGGCCCGCGGCGCCGGCGACGTGGTCGATGAGCTCGAGTTCGCGGTGCGCCTCGAGCAGACCGGTGTGCGGCCGGATCGAGTCGACGTAAAGGCCGGCGATGTTCTCGGCCGCGGTGATCAGCATGTCGGGCATCGCTCCCGGCGGCAGCTCGACCACCAGGTCGTCGATCGCGTAGCCGGCTGCGCGCTCGACGACGTCGAGGGACAGGATGTCGGCACCCACCGATCCGAGCGCCACGGCCAGGGAGCCGAGGCTGCCGGGCCGGTCATCCAGTCGGACACGCAGGAGATACGAGGGCACGGCCAACACTCTGGCACAGGGTCCGGCGGTCGGCATTTCCGGTAGCGGCGGCCCCCGCCGATCGCGAGCGCGCATCCAGGTACGGAATTGCGGCCGAAATGTGTACGACACTGAGCGCTCGGCGAGGGGAATCAGCGACACCACTAGGCTCCTACGCGTGTCGCAAATCTCCCGAGACGACGTGGCCCATCTGGCCCGCCTGGCGCGTCTGGCGCTGACCGATGAGGAGCTCGACAGCTTCTCCGGTCAGCTCGACGCGATCCTGGAGCACGTCAGCCGAATCCAGTCCGTCGACGTCACCGGTGTGGAGGCCACCGACAATCCGCTCGACCAGGTCAACGTGACCCGCCCCGACACCGTCGTCCCCGGCCTGACCCAGGATGCGGCGCTGGCCGAGGCGCCGCGCGCCGAGCAGGGCCGCTTCGCCGTTCCGCAGATCCTGGGGGAGAGCCAGTGAGTGACCTGATCCGACTCTCTGCCGCAGAGCTGGCGGCCAAGATCGCCGCCAAGGCGGTGTCCTCCACCGAGATCACCCAAGCCTGCCTGGACCAGATCGACCGGACCGACAGCGAGTACCACGCATTCCTGCACGTGGCCGCCGACCAGGCGCTGGCGGCCGCGGCCGACGTCGACGCCATGGTGGCCGCGGGCGACGAGCTGCCGTCGCCCCTGGCGGGGGTGCCGCTGGCGCTCAAGGACGTGTTCACCGCGACCGACATGCCCACCACGTGCGGCTCGAAGATCCTCGAGGGCTGGACCTCGCCGTACGACGCGACGGTGACCGCGCGAATCCGCCGCGCCGGCATCCCCATTCTGGGCAAGACGAACATGGACGAGTTCGCCATGGGCAGCTCGACCGAGAACTCGGCGTACGGCCCGACCCGCAATCCATGGGACACCGAGCGGGTGCCGGGCGGCTCCGGTGGCGGCAGTGCCGCCGCGCTGGCCGCGTTCCAGGCGCCGCTGGCGATCGGCTCCGACACCGGCGGCTCGATCCGCCAGCCTGCCGCCCTGACCGCCACGGTCGGCGTCAAGCCGACCTACGGAACGGTAAGCCGCTACGGGCTGGTCGCCTGCGCCTCGTCACTGGACCAGGGCGGTCCGTGCGCGCGCACCGTGCTGGACACCGCGCTGCTGCACGAGGTCATCGCCGGCCACGATCCCCGCGACGCCACCTCGATCAATGTGCCCGTCCCGGATGTCGTCGCGGCCGCGCGCGCCGGTGCCACCGGGGACCTGCGTGGCGTGAAAGTCGGTGTGGTGGCCCAGTTGCACCGCGGCGAGGGCTATCAGCCCGGCGTGCTGGAGTCGTTCCATGCCGCCGTCGAGCAGCTGCGCGCGCTCGGCGCGACGGTCACCGAGGTGGACTGCCCGCACATCGATCACTCGATGGCGGCCTACTACCTCATCCTGCCGTCGGAGGTGTCGAGCAACCTCGCGCGCTTCGACGCCATGCGATACGGACTGCGCGTCGGCGATGACGGCACCCACAGCGCCGAGGAGGTCATGGCCCTGACCCGCGCCGCCGGCTTCGGCCCAGAAGTCAAGCGGCGCATCATGATCGGCACCTACGCGCTGTCGGCCGGCTATTACGACGCGTACTACAACCAGGCCCAGAAGGTGCGCACGCTGATCGCCGACGACCTGGACAAGGCCTACGAATCGGTCGACGTGCTGGTCAGCCCTGCCACGCCCACCACCGCATTCCGGTTGGGGGAGAAGGTCGACGATCCGCTGGCGATGTACCTGTTCGACCTGTGCACCCTGCCGCTCAACCTGGCCGGGCACTGCGGCATCTCGGTGCCGTCGGGGCTCGCACCGGACGACAAGTTGCCGGTCGGTCTGCAGATCATGGCGCCGGCCCTGGCCGACGACCGCGTCTACCGCGTGGGTGCGGCCTACGAAACTGCGCGAGGACCACTCCCCACCGCGATCTGATGGGGTTGGATGACCCCATGCGGATCGGAGTTCTCACCGGTGGCGGCGATTGTCCGGGCCTCAATGCCGTCATCCGGGCCGTGGTTCGGACCTGCGAAGTGCGGTACGGCTCGACCGTGGTCGGGTTCGAGGATGGCTGGCGCGGGTTGCTGGAGAACCGCCGCGTGCAGCTGGTCAACGACGACCGCAACGACCGGTTGCTGGCCAAGGGCGGCACGATGCTGGGCACCGCGCGGGTCAACCCGGACAAGCTGCGCGCCGGGCTCGAACAGATCAAACAGAACCTGGACGACAACGGGATCGACTGCCTGATCCCGATCGGCGGGGAAGGCACGCTGACCGCGGGTAAGTGGCTCTCCGACGAGGGTGTCCCCGTGGTCGGCGTGCCCAAGACGATCGACAACGACATCGACCAGACCGACGTCACGTTCGGCCACGACACCGCGGTGATGATCGCCACCGAGGCCATCGACCGCTTGCACAGCACCGCCGAATCGCACGAACGGGTGATGCTCGTCGAAGTGATGGGCCGGCATGCGGGCTGGATCGCGCTGAACTCCGGGCTGGCCGCCGGCGCGCACATGACCCTGATCCCCGAGCAGCCCTTCGACGTCGAAGAGGTCTGCCGCCTGGTCAAAAAGCGCTTCCAGCATGGCAATTCGAGTTTCATCTGCGTCGTGGCCGAGGGTGCCAAGCCCGCCGAGGGGTCCATGCAGCTACGCCAGGGCGGCACCGACGAATTCGGTCACGAACGGTTCACCGGTGTCGCGCAGCAGCTGGCCATCGAGGTGGAGCAGCGGACCAAGAAGGACGTTCGGGTCACCGTGCTGGGGCATGTCCAGCGCGGCGGCACACCGACCGCCTATGACCGGGTGCTGGCCACCCGGTTCGGCGTCAATGCCGCCGACGCCGCGCACGCCGGTGAGTTCGGAATGATGGTCAGCCTGCGTGGCGAGGCGATCGGGCGGGTCCCGCTGGCCGATGCGGTCGCCCACCTCAAGCTGGTTCCGCAGTGGCGGTACGACGACGCCGCGGAGTTCTTCGGCTGACGAGCGCGCTCACGCAACATGGTCGACGTAGGGCGCCGCAACCAGCGGCACCGACGTGTCGCCGAGTACGACCACCGCGTCGGCGCGCTCGCCCATCCCGAGCAGCACCGAGTCGACCCCGGACTGGCTGCAACGGAAAACCGTCGGTGTGTGTGACGGTCATCGGTATCCCCGGCAGCCCGAGCCGGGACGCCGTATCGCGCCGCCAGCATCGTGCCGGCTCCCAGGAGGCCGGCCGGGCCGCCCCGCAGGAAGGTGCGCCGGTCCAGCGCCATCCGACGATTCACGCACGAATAAGATCGGTTTCATGACGATTTCGCCGGCTGGTGCCGATCTGCTCGACTACGACGACGTCATCGCCGCCTACGACCCGGTCCTGGGGCTCGAGGTGCACGTCGAGTTGTCCACCGCCACCAAGATGTTCTGCGGCTGCGCCACCACGTTCGGCGCCGAACCCAACACCCAGGTGTGCCCCGTCTGTCTCGGCATGCCGGGCGCGCTGCCGGTGGTCAACGCCGCCGCGGTGGAGTCGGCGATCCGGATCGGCCTGGCGCTGAACTGCGAGATCGTCGACTGGTGCCGGTTCGCCCGGAAGAACTACTTCTACCCGGACATGCCGAAGAACTACCAGATCAGCCAATATGACGAGCCGATCGCGATCAACGGCTACCTCGACGTCCCGCTCGAGGACGGCAGCATCTGGCGGGTGGAGATCGAACGCGCCCACATGGAGGAGGACACCGGCAAGTCGCTGCACATCGGCAGCGACACCGGCCGGATCGCCGGTGCTACCGAGTCGCTGCTGGACTACAACCGGGCCGGTGTGCCCCTGATCGAGATCGTCACCAAGCCGATCGTCGGGACCGGCGAGAATGCGCCGCAGATCGCGCGCGCGTACGTCACCGCGTTGCGGGAAGTGTTGCGCGGCCTGGATGTCTCCGATGTCCGGATGGATCAGGGCTCGATGCGCTGCGATTCCAATGTCTCCCTGATGCCTAAGGGCGCAACGGAATTCGGGACGAGGACCGAGACCAAGAACGTCAACTCGCTCAAGAGCGTCGAGGTGGCGGTGCGTTACGAGATGCGCCGCCAGGCGGCCCTACTGCAGGTCGGCGGATCCATCACCCAGGAGACCCGGCATTTCCACGAGGACGGATACACCTCGCCCGGTCGCGCCAAGGAAACGGCCGAGGACTACAGGTACTTCCCGGAGCCCGACCTCGAACCGGTGGCGCCGTCGCGCGAACTCGTCGAGCAGTTGCGCGGAACCATTCCGGAATTACCGTGGTTGGCGCGCAAGCGAATTCAGGACGACTGGGGTGTTTCCGACGAGGTGATGCGCGACCTGGTCAACGCCGGTGCGGTGGAGCTGGTGGCCGCCACCGTGGCCGAGGGTGCCTCCAGCGAGGCCGCCCGTGCGTGGTGGGGCAACTTCCTGGTGCAGAAGGCCAATGAGGCTCGGTATCCGGTGTCCGAATTGCCCATCACCCCGGCCCAGGTGGCCGCCGTGGTGAAACTCGTTGACGACGGCAAACTTTCGAACAAGCTGGCCCGTCAGGTGATCGAGGGTGTGCTGGCCGGTGAGGGCGAGCCCGAGGCCGTGATGACCGCCCGCGGGCTGGCCGTGGTGCGCGACGACTCGCTGATCCAGTCCGCGGTGGACGAGGCCCTGGCCGCCAATCCTGATGTGGCCGAGAAGATCAGGGCTGGCAAAGTACAAGCGGCAGGCGCGATCGTCGGCGCGGTGATGAAGGCCACCAAGGGTCAGGCGGACGCGGCGCGGGTGCGCGAACTGGTGTTGGCGGCCTGCGGGGTCGGCTGAACTTGCTACGCGGGCGCGACGGGTAACCGGCTCGGGCTACGCCCGAGAACCTGGCGCCAGGGGATGTCGCCCTCCGTGGTGAACATGAGCCGGCTGTACCAGGCCCGCAGTGACCCGCGGTCGATCCCCATCAGATCGAATAACGTCAGCCCGACCCCTACGACCCGTTGATCACGGGCGAGCGCTTCAACATCGTGCTGTCGCAGAACCACCGTGGCACCGCTGAGCTCATCGACGGCCAGCGGGCTGTGGCGGGCAGCTTCCGCGAGCATCGCATGCATGCCCTGGTTATAGGTTCCGGTCATGTCGACCGTCGGCAATGGCGTCATGATTCCCCCGCAATCCCGATGTGGGGAAAATGCTCCGCCTCGATCACCGGCGACGCAAGCCTCGGATTCTGGCTAGCTCAAATCGGCGTCGCTGCGCGGGAATCCGCCCTGCGGGAATAACGGGAACACGACGTCGTCGAGTTTGTCGGGATCGCCGGCGGTGCGGTTGACCGTGCCGCCCCAGACGTTGCCGTCGGGGGACACCGCCAGCGCCCACGCGTGCCCGTGCTGGTCCTGGCGGACCACCTCCGGCTCACCGGTGACCGCGCCCGTGTCGGGTGCCAGCTTCACCGCGACGGTCTGCTTGGTGTTGACCAGGTTCACCAGCACACTGCCCTCGACGGCGGCGCACCCCGCCACACCGGGCTTGTCCGGCCACGTCCACACCGTCGAGGTCTTGGAGTCCTTGGTGATCCGCTGCAGACGGTCCCCGGTGGGGCCGCGGTCGGTGACGTACAGCGATCCGTCGCCGGGATCGATGCACATCGCACCGCCCCCGCCCAGACCGGTCAGTGCGGTGGTCAGCGGCGCCTGGCCGACGGTGGTGGGCTGCTCGATCCGGAGCAGCTTGCCCGCCAGTGACGCCGGGTCGGCGGCCGCGCCCGGATTGCCGGCGTCGCCGGTCTGGACCATCAGGGTGGTCGGGCTGGTGAAGATCAGCGCGCCGGCGTTGCCCGACGCGCCCTTCGGGATGCCGGTCAGGATGTCCTTGGGCACGTCGCCGTCGGCGATGCGGACCACCCGGTTGTCGGTGGGCGTGCTGATGTAGGCGTACATCAACCGGTCCTGCTGATAGGTCGGTGACTTCACGATGTCGAGCAGCCCCCCGTCGCCCGAGCCGTCGACGGGGATGACCAGCCGGGTCTTCGGCTCGGCGTTGACCGACACCTCCTTGACGGCTCCGGTGATGCGCTCGGCGACCAGGGCGGTCTTGCCGTCCCCGCCCATGATCAGTCCGCTGGTGCTCTCCAGGCAGCCCTGCATGACGCCGGGGGCCGGGCACGCCTTGGGGAAGGGGTTCGCAGGCAACGGCGGGGGTGGGGGCGGAGTGGATGTCGGAGGGGCGCCGCGTTCCGGTTCGGTGGTGAACGGTTGGGACTGTGCGTCGTCGAACCGGGCGCAACCCGTCAGCGATCCGGACAGCGTGACAACCAGCCCGGCGGTCAGCGCGACCAGCACGCCGCGGACGGGCGGGGACATCAGCATGCAGCCAGGTTACGGATTGCGATTATTGCCCGGCAAAAGGGCCGCTCAAATCCCCGATTCCCAGGAATTTCGTCCTACCCTGGCTGTCGTGACGAGCGCTTCGAATGATCCCAGCTGGCAGCGGCCGGCCTCGGCCAGCCTGGTCGACCCGGAGGACGATCTGCCGTCGGCCACGTACGGGGGCGACTTCGAGACCACGAAGATTCCCAACTACGCCACTCCGGCGGGGGACGCGTACAGCGCGAGCACGCCGGAGCCCGTCAATTCCTATGCTGCCAACCCCTACGCTTCCGACAACGCCTCGGGCCTGGGCGTCCTGAACGACCCCGAGCCGTTGCCGTACGTGCAGCCGCAGGCCGCGCGGTCGGCGTCCGTCGGGCCGGAGGAGATCGAACCCGACGACGGCCGGTCGCCGACCACCGATCGCCGCGGCACCCAGGATCTGGGCCTGCTGGTGTTGCGGGTGGGTTTCGGCGCGCTGCTGATCGTGCACGGTCTCCAGAAGGTGTTCGGCTGGTGGGGTGGCGCCGGGATGGGTGGCTTCGGCGACGGGCTGGCCGACCTGGGCTACCAGCACGCGAACATCCTGCCGTACGTGGCAGCCGGCACGGAGATCGCCGCGGGTGTGCTGCTGGTGCTGGGACTGTTCACTCCGCTGGCGGCCGCAGCCGCGCTGGCGTACCTGATCAACGGACTGATTGCCGGGATCGCGACGCAGTCGAACCCGCGTCAGTTCGCGTTCTTCCTGCCGAATGGCCATGAGTTCGAGCTGACGCTGATCGTGGTGGCGATCACGATCATCCTGGTCGGTCCGGGCCGGTACGGGTTCGACGCCGGCCGGGGCTGGGCGCGGCGGCCGTTCATCGGCTCGTTCCTGGCGCTGCTGCTCGGCATCGGCGGCGGTATTGCGGTGTGGGTGCTGCTCAACGGCGGAAACCCGCTGGGCTGACGACGCTGCGACCGCGAGCGCTCAGCCAGGTACAGTTTCCGGCCGGCTATCTGTACCTGGGTGTGCGCTCGCGCGAGAATCAGTCGTACGGGTTGGGCACCCGCCCGCCACTGGCCTCGGTCAGCAGCGGCAGTGTCGAGAAGGTCACCGCGGGCAGCGGCACGTCGGCGCCGCTCTTCAGGTGCGCACGCGCCCAGGACGATCTCACGAACCGCAGGCCTTCGATGTCCTCCCAGCGCATCGTCGTGCTGCCCAGCAGGGTTCGGGCGGTGACGGACTCGCGGTCGGCGACGGTGCGCGTGCGAATGATGAAGACCGACATCGCCACCGGGATCAACAGCAGCAGCGCGGCCCACGGTGAGATCACCAGGAATACCAGCAGACTCAGTGCGAAGAACCCGACGGCGACGTGCGCCATCGGCGAAATGTTGATCACTACACGGTCGGTTGCGATATCGGCGGACACGCCCTGCATCATAGGAGTGGCCCGCAATTTGACCTTTGACCTGTGCGGAGACTAGCGTCGTCGGTCATGCGGACCATGCTCGTAGTACTTTGCTGGCGCGTTGGTGCGTGACCTGGCAAGCTTCCAGCTACCAGCACCCCGACGCGCAACCCTCGTGCAGCCCAAGCTGACGGGGGTTTTTTGTTGCCCACAGCGATGAATCCCAGACTCAGAACCCGAAGGAACAGACCGTGAGCGCACCGACAACGCGACCACCGGCACCGGCCACCGCACCCAAACCGACCAACGGTGTTCCCAGCCAGGCCCCCAACCGGGTGCCCCCGCAGCAGATGACCGGCGCCCAGTCGGTGGTCCGCTCCCTCGAGGAGATGGGCGTCGACACCATCTTCGGCATCCCGGGCGGCGCCGTCCTGCCCGTCTACGACCCATTGTTCGACTCGACCAAACTGCGTCACGTGCTGGTGCGCCACGAGCAGGGCGCCGGTCACGCCGCCAGCGGCTACGCGCACGCCACCGGCCGTGTCGGCGTCATGATGGCCACTTCCGGGCCGGGCGCCACCAACCTGGTGACCCCGCTGGCCGACGCGCAGATGGATTCGATCCCCGTCGTCGCCATCACCGGCCAGGTGGGCCGCAGCCTGATCGGCACGGACGCCTTCCAGGAGGCCGACATCTCGGGCATCACCATGCCGATCACCAAGCACAACTTCCTGGTTCGCAATGGCGATGAGATCCCGCAGGTGATCGCCGAGGCATTCCACATCGCCGCCTCGGGCCGGCCCGGCGCAGTGCTCGTCGACATCCCGAAGGACGTGCTGCAGGGCACGTGCACGTTCAGCTGGCCCCCGGAGATGGATCTGCCCGGCTACAAGCCGAACACCAAACCGCACAGCCGCCAGATCAAGGAGGCCGCGAAACTGATCAAGGCCGCGCGCAAACCGGTGCTCTATGTCGGCGGCGGCGTGATCCGCGGCGAGGCTACCGAGGAGCTGCTGGTTCTGGCCGAGTTGACCGGCATCCCGGTGGTGACCACGCTGATGGCGCGCGGCGCCTTCCCCGACAGCCATCCCCAGCACCTGGGCATGCCCGGGATGCACGGCACCGTCGCGGCTGTGGCCGCGCTGCAGCGCAGCGATCTGCTGATCGCGCTGGGCACCCGGTTCGACGACCGCGTCACGGGTCAGCTGTCGTCATTCGCGCCGGATGCCAAGGTGATTCACGCCGACATCGACCCCGCGGAGATCGGCAAGAACCGCAACGCGGACGTCCCGATCGTGGGTGACGTCAAGGCCGTCATCGTCGATCTGATCGCGGCGCTGCGCCGCGACGACGTGCCCGGCAACCTGAAGCTGGACAGCTGGTGGGAGTATTTATCCGCCCTGCGCTCTACGTATCCGCTGAGCTACGGCCCCCAGAGCGACGGCAGCATGTCCCCGGAACTGGTCATCGAGAAGCTGGGCGAGATGGCCGGTCCGGACGCGATCTACGTCGCGGGGGTGGGGCAGCACCAGATGTGGGCCGCGCAGTTCATCAAGTACGAGAAGCCGCGCACGTGGCTGAACTCCGGCGGGCTGGGCACCATGGGCTACGCAATCCCGGCGGCCATGGGCGCCAAGATGGCCCGCCCGGACGCCGAGGTGTGGGCCATCGACGGCGACGGCTGCTTCCAGATGACCAACCAGGAGCTGGCCACCTGCGCCATCGAGGGTGTGCCGATCAAGGTGGCATTGATCAACAACGGCAACCTCGGCATGGTTCGGCAGTGGCAGACGTTGTTCTACGAAAAGCGGTACAGCCAAACCGATCTGGCCACCCACAGCCAGCGCATCCCGGACTTCGTCATGCTGGCCGAGGCCATGGGCTGCGTCGGGCTGCGGTGCGAGCGTGAGGAGGACGTCGAGGACGTCATCCGGCGGGCGCGGGAGATCAACGACCGACCGGTGGTCATCGACTTCATCGTCGGCGCCGACGCCCAGGTGTGGCCGATGGTGGCGGCGGGCACCAGCAACGACGAGATCATGGCCGCGCGCGACATCCGCCCGCTGTTCGACAACGAAGATCAGGTCTAGAGATGACGGTCACCACACACACCCTGTCGGTTCTGGTCGAGGACAAGCCGGGTGTCCTGGCGCGCGTCGCGGCGCTGTTCTCGCGGCGCGGATTCAACATCGAGTCGCTGGCCGTCGGTGCCACCGAGGCCAAGAACATGTCGCGCATGACGATCGTCGTGTCGGTCGAGGACTTCCCGCTCGAACAGATCACCAAGCAGCTGAACAAGCTGATCAACGTGATCAAGATCGTCGAGCAGGACGACGAGAACTCGGTCTCCCGCGAGCTCGCACTGATCAAGGTGCGCGCTGATGCGGGCACCCGCAGTCAGGTGATCGAGGCGGTGAACCTGTTCCGCGCCAAGGTTGTTGACGTCTCCACCGAGTCGCTGACCATCGAGGCGACCGGAACGCAGGAGAAGATCGGGGCGCTGCTGCGCGTCCTCGAGTCCTACGGTATTCGTGAGATCGTGCAGTCGGGGGTCGTGTCGCTGGCACGCGGGCCGCGGGGCATCGGGACCACGAGGTGATCCCGATGAGCCAGCGGTCCGACATGGACCGGCGTCCGCGGGGCATCGGGACCACCAAATAACGACACCCAAGATGCTGACTGTGTGGGCTACGTACATGTGACAGCCATTTCCGTCCATGACCCCCACGGTCGGCGCCAAACGAGAGAGATAAGGAAAAGGCAAGTGGCAGTTGAGATGTTCTACGACGACGACGCAGACCTGTCGATCATCGCCGGTCGCAAGGTCGGCGTCATCGGCTACGGCAGCCAGGGGCACGCGCATGCGCTCTCGCTGCGCGACTCCGGCGTCGACGTGAAAGTCGGTCTGCGCGAAGGCTCCAAGTCCCGTGACAAGGTCGAGGAGCAGGGCCTGGCCGTCGACACCCCCGAAGAAGTTGCCAAGTGGGCCGACGTGATCATGCTGCTGGCACCGGACACCGCCCAGGCCGAGATCTTCAAGAACGACATCGAGCCGCACCTCGAGGACGGCAACGCGCTGTTCTTCGGCCACGGCCTGAACATCCACTTCGGCCTGATCAAGCCGCCGGCCAACGTCACCGTCGGCATGGTCGCCCCGAAGGGCCCCGGTCACCTGGTCCGCCGCCAGTTCGTCGACGGCAAGGGTGTGCCCTGTCTGATCGCCGTGGACCAGGACCCCAAGGGTGAGGGCCAGGCGCTGGCGCTGTCGTACGCCAAGGGCATCGGCGGCACCCGCGCGGGCGTCATCAAGACCGACTTCAAGGAAGAGACCGAGACCGACCTGTTCGGTGAGCAGGCCGTCCTCTGTGGTGGTACCGAAGAACTGGTCAAGGCCGGTTTCGAGGTCATGGTCGAAGCCGGCTATGCGCCGGAGATGGCCTACTTCGAGGTGCTGCACGAGCTCAAGCTGATCGTCGACCTGATGTACGAGGGCGGCATCGCGCGGATGAACTACTCGGTGTCCGACACCGCGGAGTTCGGTGGGTACCTCAGCGGTCCGCGCGTCATCGACGCCGACACCAAGGAGCGGATGCGCGCCATCCTCAAGGACATCCAGGATGGCACCTTCGTCAAGCGCCTGGTGGCCAACGTCGAGGGCGGCAACAAGGAACTCGAGGGGCTGCGCAAGCAGAACGCCGAGCACCCGATCGAGGTGACCGGCAAGAAGCTGCGCGACCTGATGAGCTGGGTGGACCGGCCGATCACCGAAACCGCTTAGTTTTCAACCGCTTTCGGCGCGGCTGGCCCCATTCGCGGGACCGGCCGCGCCGAAAGCGTGCTAGGGCCGGCTCGTGGCCCGGCCGGCCTACGGAGCGAGCGGGGGCAGGCCCAGGCCGAACTCACGTTTGAGGACCGTGCGCGCGGCGTAGTAGCCGGCCATGCCGTGCACGCCGCCGCCGGGTGGGGTCGCCGACGAGCACAGGTATGCGTTCGGAACCGGTGTGGTCCACGGGTTCAGCCGCAGGGTCGGCCCGGTCAGCGCGCTGAACATGTTGTTGGCGCCGACGCCGATGTCCCCGCCCACCAGGTTGGCGTTGTGGTCGGACAGGCGTACCGCCGGAATCGACCGGACGGCCAGCACTACGTCCCGGAATCCGGGTGCGAACTTCTCGAACACGCCCGTAACGGTGTCGGCCAGGTCGGCGGTGCAGCCGGACGGTACGTGCGCGTACGTCCACATCGGCCGCCGCCCGGCGCTGTCGATGCGTCCCGGATCGGCGACGTGCGGCAGCGCGGCCAGGATCATGGGCCACTCGGGGAGTCGGCCCGCCGCCGCCTCGCGTTCGGCCAATGCCATCTGGGCGCGACTTCCGCCCATGTGCAACGTAGGTACCGCCGCCAGCCGGGAATCGCGCCACGGGATCTCACCCGACAGCACGAAATCCACCTTCGCGACGCCGGGTCCGTACCGGTAGCCGCGCAACCGGTCGGCATACCGCGTCGGCAGTGACTGGCCGTAGATGTCGAGCAGCGCCGTCGGGGCGGTGTCGTACAACACGACCCCGGGCGGGGGAGTGTGGACCTGCTCGCCGAGCACCAGTTCGCCGCCGTGTGCCCGCAGGTCGGCGATCAACGCGTCCGCGATCGCCTGCGAGCCGCCGACGGGTATCGGCCAGCCGTCAGCGTGAGCCAGCGTCGCGAGCATCAGTCCCGCGCCGGAGGCCACGAAGGACGGCATTGTCGAAATCGTGTGGGCCGCAACGCCGGTGAACAATGCGCGGGCGTCCTCGCCGCGCAGCAGGTTCCACGCACGGGTGCCCTGCTGCAGCAGCCTCAGACCGGCTTGCACCGACAACACGGGGTTCGACGGTACGGACCGCTTGTCGCCGAGGAACAGATCCAGTGCGCCGTCCAGGTTGGCGACGAGCGGGCCGAGCAGGCGGCGCCAGGAGGCCCCGTCGTCCAGTTCGGCGCAGGTGCGATCCAGGCTGTGGTAGCCGATCGCGGCCGGGTGGTTCGCCAGTGGGTTGGCGTAGGAGATTTCCGGCACCGTGAGGTCAACCCCGCGGGCGCGCAGGTCGAACTCGGCGAAGAACGGCGATGCCAACGCCAGCGGATGCACCGCGGAGCAGATGTCGTGGGATACGCCGGGAAACTCCGGGTCCGCAGCGGTGCGGGCACCGCCACCGGCGGTGGATTGGGCCTCGATCACGCGCACGGACAGACCGGCCCGGGCGCAGATGACCGCGGCGCTCAGCCCGTTGGGGCCGCTTCCGACGACGGTGACGTCAACCACAGTGCTCCAGCCTATTAGTCTGTCCGGGTGAGTTTGCCTGTAGTACTGATCGCCGACAAGCTGGCCCAGTCCACTGTGGACGCCCTCGGAGACGGGGTCGAAGTCCGCTGGGTGGACGGCCCCGACCGGGAGAAGCTGCTGGCCGCGGTGCCCGACGCAGACGCGCTGCTGGTGCGTTCGGCCACCACCGTGGACGACGAAGTGCTGGCCGCCGCGCCCAAGCTGAAGATCGTGGGCCGGGCCGGGGTGGGGCTGGACAACGTCGACGTGGATGCCGCCACCAAACGTGGCGTGATGGTCGTCAACGCGCCCACCTCCAACATCCACACCGCCGCCGAGCATGCCGTCACGCTGATGCTGGCCGCCGCCCGCCAGATCCCGCAGGCCGACGCGTCGCTGCGGGAGCACGAATGGAAGCGGTCGAGCTTCAACGGCGTGGAGATCTTCGGCAAGACCGTCGGCGTGGTCGGTCTGGGCCGGATCGGTCAGCTGTTCGCGCAGCGCCTGGCGGCCTTCGAGACCAACGTCATCGCCTACGACCCGTACGTGTCGGCTGCTCGGGCCACCCAGCTGGGCATTGAGCTGTTGCCGCTGGACGAGGTCCTGTCCCGCGCCGACCTGATCTCGGTTCATCTGCCGAAAACCGCTGAGACCAAAGGCATTATTGGCAAGGAGGCGCTGGCCAGGACCAAGCCGGGCGTCATCATCGTCAACGCCGCACGCGGTGGCCTGATCGACGAACAGGCGCTGGCCGATGCGATCAACAGCGGCCACGTCCGCGCCGCCGGCCTGGACGTGTTCGACACCGAACCCTGCACCGACAGCCCGCTGTTCGACCTGCCGCAGGTGGTCGTGACCCCGCACCTGGGGGCGTCGACGTCGGAGGCGCAGGACCGGGCCGGCACCGACGTCGCGCGCTCGGTCCTCCTTGCGCTGGCCGGGGAGTTCGTGCCCGAGGCCGTCAACGTCTCCGGCGGCGCCGTCGGCGAGGAGGTGGCGCCGTGGCTGGACATTGTGCGCAAGCAGGGTGTGCTGCTCGGCGCGCTGGCCAAGACGGTGCCGTCAACGGTGTCGGTCGACGTCTACGGCGAGCTCGGCGCGGAGCACGCCCTCGACATCCTCAAGCTCTCGGCGTTACGGGGGTTGTTCTCCGCCGTCACCGACGAGCCGATCACGTTCGTCAACACCCCGGCCCGGGCCGCCGAGCGGGGCGTCACCGCCGAGCTGACCACGTCGGCGGAGAGCCCCAACCACCGCAGCCTGGTCGATGTGCGGGCGGTGTATCCCGACGGCTCCCAGCTCAACGTGTCGGGCACGCTGACCGGACCGCAACAGGTGCAGAAGATCGTCAACGTCAACGGCCGCAATCTCGAACTGCGCGCCGAGGGCCTCAATCTGATCGCCAGCTACGCCGACAAGCCCGGCTCGCTCGGCAAGGTCGGCACCATCCTGGGCAACGAGGGCATCGACATCCAGGCGGCCGCGCTCAGCCAGGACGCCGACGGCCCGGGCGCGACGCTGCTGCTGCGGGTCAATGCCGAGGTGCCCGACGCGACGCTGACGGCCATCCGTGAGGCCGTCGCCGCCACCACTCTGGAATTGGTGGATCTGTCATGACGGCCACGTTGAAGCTCGCAGTGATCGCCGGTGACGGCATCGGGCCCGAGGTGATCGCACAGGCCGGCCGCGTGCTCGACGCGGTGCTGCCCGGTGTCGAGAAGACGGACTACGACCTCGGGGCCCGGCGCTATCACGCGACCGGCGACATCCTCTCCGAGAGCACCATCGAGGAGTTGCGCGGCTACGACGCGATCCTGCTCGGGGCCATCGGTGATCCGTCGGTGCCGCCCGGGTTGCTCGAGCGGGGTCTGCTGCTCAAGTTGCGGTTTGCGCTGGACCATCACGTCAACCTGCGCCCGGGCCGGCTGTATCCCGGTGTGAGCAGCCCGATCTCGGGTGTCGGTGAGATCGACTTCGTGGTGGTGCGGGAGGGCACCGAGGGGCCGTACACCGGCAACGGCGGCGCGCTGCGCATCGGTACGCCGCACGAGGTGGCCACCGAGGTGAGCGTCAACACCGCGTTCGGCGTGCAGCGGGTGGTCCGCGATGCGTTCAGCCGGGCGCAGGCTCGGCGCAAGCACCTGACGCTGGTGCACAAGACCAATGTGCTGGCGTTCGCCGGCAGCCTGTGGTCGCGCACGGTCGACGAGGTGGCCTACGAGTTCCCCGATGTCGAGGTGGCCTACCAGCACATCGACGCCGCGACCATTCACATGGTGACCGATCCGGGCCGGTTCGATGTGATCGTGACCGACAACCTGTTCGGCGACATCATCACCGACCTGGCCGCCGCGGTGTGCGGTGGCATCGGGTTGGCGGCCAGCGGCAACATCGACGCCACCCGGACCAACCCGTCGATGTTCGAGCCGGTCCACGGCAGTGCGCCGGACATCGCCGGGCAGGGGCTGGCCGATCCCACCGCCGCCGTCATGAGCGTGGCGCTGCTGCTGGCGCACGTCGGCGAGAACGAGGCCGCCGCCCGCGTCGACAACGCGGTTTCGGATCACCTGGCGACCCGCGGTGCCGACAAGCTGCCCACCACCCAAGTTGGGGATCGGATTCTCGAGCGCCTGTAGACACGCATCCAATAGTGTCCATTGATGGGGTTTCTCAGTCCTGATCTGCCCGTGGTCGACGTCGCGGAGTGGCGCAAGGGCGACCGAGCGGAACGTCTGCGGCCGATGGCCCGGCACATCGCCGAGCGCGGTATGGGCTACCCGGAGGTCTTCTATGTCCTCTACGCCATCAAGATCGGGCTGTATATCCTGGCGGGCCTCGGTTTCGCGTTGGCCACCAAGGGAATCGACGGCTGGGGCAACATCGGGGCCTGGTGGAACGAGCCGATCGTCTTCCAGAAGGTGGTGCTGTGGTCGCTGTTGTTCGAGGTTCTCGGCCTCGGCTGCGGTTTCGGCCCGCTGACCGGAAAAGTGATGCCGCCGTTGGGTTCACCGCTCTACTGGCTGCGCACCGGCACGGTCCGGCTGCCGCCATGGCCGCGGCGCGTCCCGCTGACCGGAGGTGACCGGCGCACCCTTTTCGAGGTGCTGCTCTACGCCGCGCTGATCGTCGCGACGCTGTATGCGCTGTGCTCCGACGGCACGGGTGCGGTTCCCGCCCTGGACACCACCGTCGGGGTGCTGCCGGCGTGGAAGGTCGGCGTGGTGCTCGCGATCCTGGCGGTGATCGGCCTGCGTGACAAGCTGATCTTCCTGGCCGCCCGCGGCGAGGTCTACGGCACTCTGGCGTTGACCTTCCTGCTGACGCCGGTGAACATGATCGTCGCGGCCAAGTGCGTCATGCTGTGCATCTGGTTCGGTGCCGCGGTGTCCAAGCTGAACCGGCACTTCCCGTACGTCGTGGCCACCATGATGGCCAACAATCCGCTCATCCGCCTGAAGGCGCTGCGGCGCATGATGTTCCGGAAGTTCCCCGATGATCTGCAACCCAGCTGGGCACCCCGGCTGCTTGCCCACATCGGTACCGCCATCGAACTGCTGGCGCCGCCGGTGTTGTTCTTCTCGCACGGCGGGCCGCTCACCTACATCGCCGCGGCGCTGCTGATCGCGCTGCACCTGATCATCCTGACGTCGATCCCGCTGGGTGTGCCGCTGGAGTGGAACGTCTACATGCTGTTCGCGATCGTGACGCTGTTCATCGACAAGGCGACCTTCGGGCTGGCCGATCTGCAGTTCCCGCAGGCGTGGGCGGTGGTGGCGCTGCTCGCGGTGGTGCTGACCACCATCGTGATCGGCAATCTGTATCCGCGCCGGGTGTCGTTCCTGCCCGGCATGCGCTACTACGCCGGCAACTGGGACCTGTCCGTATGGTGCCTGACGGATTCGGCCTGCGAGAAGATCGCCGCGAACCGGATCGGCCTGGGTCTGTTGCCGCACAAGCAGATCGAGAAGTTCTACGCTTCTCACAACGGCGAGGCGGACGCGGACGCCGCCGCCATCCCCAAAGAGCTGGCGCTCGCATTCCGGGTGATGTTCGCCAACGGGCGCGGACTGCTGACACTGCTGAATCGGGCGATTCCCGTTGGCCGGGAAGACGATTACGCAATCATCGAGGGGGAGCAGTTCTGCGCGTACGCGATCGGCTGGAACTTCGGTGACGGGCATCTGCACAACGAACAGTTGATCGAGGCGCTGCAGAGCCGGTGTCATTTCGAACCCGGCGAGGTCCGGGTGATCCTGCTCGACGGTCAGCCGATCCAGACCCCGACGCACGAGTATCGGTTGGTCGACGCGGCCACCGGAGAATTCGAGCGCGGGACGTTCCAGGTCGCCGACACGTGTGCGCGCCAACCATGGCAGGACGACGTACCGGTGCAGGTGTCCGCGGCGCACGGTCGCTCGTGAGTCTTCCCGGCGCGTCGTGACCATACCGGCGGCGGACCCCGAAAAGGCCACCGACTCCGTGCGTTCCGTGCATGTCTGCATCACGGCGACGGTCGCGGGTGTGCTCATCGGCGTCGTCGGCGGTGCCTTCCGCTGGTGTCTGGAGAAAGCCGATCTCCTGCGCGTCGATGTCGTCTCCTGGGCACACGGGTTACCGGGTCCCGGCTGGCTGATCCCGATGGCCGCGGCCGCCGTCGGCGCGACCCTTGCCGCGCTGATCGCCCGGTGGGAGCCACTGGCCGCCGGGAGCGGCATCCAGCATGTCGAGGCTGTCTTTCTGGGCACGGCCCGGGCGCCGCTCCTTCGACTGTTGCCGGCGAAGTTCGTCGGCGGTCTGTTGAGCATCGGATCCGGGCTGGTGCTGGGCCGAGAGGGCCCGACGGTTCACATGGGTGCTGCCATCGGAGCCGAGGCCGCCCGTCGCGCCCGACTGCCCGATCCGGAGGTCCGGATGATGCAGACGGCACTCGGCGGGGCGGGGCTCGCGGTGGCGTTCAACGCGCCCATCGGCGGCACCCTGTTCACCCTCGAAGAGGTCACGAAGTCGTTCCGGATGAACACGGTGCTGGCGACGCTGTTCGCCGCGACCGCAGCGGTGTCCTGCTCCCGGTTGGTGCTCGGAAATCATCCCGACTTCCGGGTCGATCCCATCGGAGCGCCGGCCCTGGCGTGGCTTCCGATCTTCGTCGTCTTCGGGTTGCTCACCGGCGCTCTGGGCGCGGCCTACAACGGGCTGGTGTTGTGGTTCCTCGATCACGTCGGCGGCTTCCACCGGATCCCGACGCTCGCCAAGGCTGCCGTGATCGGTGCCGTCGTCGGACTGGTGATGTTCCTCTCCCCGCTCGCGGTGGGCGGCGGCGACGTACTGACGCAACGGATCCTCGCCGGAAACCACATCGTCGTGACGGCGGTGGTCGGCTATCTCGTGGTGCGGTTGATAGCCGGCCCCTTGTCGTATTCGGCCGCGGTGCCCGGCGGCCTGTTCGCGCCGATGCTGGCCGTGGGTTCGCTGTGGGGACTGCTGTTCACCGCGGGAGTGAACGTCGTATGGTCTGGGGCCGCAATATCTTTGGCGGTTCCGATGGCGTTGGTCGGCATGGCGGCGTTCTTCGGGGCCACCGTGCGGGCACCCGTGACCGCGATGGTGCTGGTGACGGAGATGACGGCGACGACCGAGGTGATCGTGCCGATGATGGCGGCGACGGCCGCGGCGGTGCTGGTCGCGTACCTCGTCGGATCTCCGCCGATCTACGACAGCCTTCGTGAGCGGATGCCCGATGAGGAGTCGATCGAACGACGCGACCACTGACCGCACCGCGGCGCCGCCCGGTGCCGTCATCGAGTCAGCGTGGGCTGCGGCGATTCCCGACTGGGGGCCGCAGGGGGCGCTGAGTCGATGGCGGGGGCCGCTAACTGTCAGCGGCCCGTAGCGGGTCGGCATGCACCGGCACCAACGGCAGCGCCATCAACGGGAACAGCGCGCACACCGCGAAGGCGACGGGGAAGCCGGCCGCGGTGATCAGGGCGCCGAACACCGGTGGCACGACACCGGTGGTGAACAGCTGGGCGGTGTTCTGCATACCGAGTGCCCGGCCGCTCCAGAACGGTCCGGCGAGCTCGGCGATGGCGGTGAACGCCAGGCTGTTGTCGGACACCGTGACCACCGAGGCCACCACCATGACGGCTACGGCCAGTGGCGAATCCAGCTGGTCCAGCAGCGCCAGCAGACCCATCGACACGGCCGCGACGGCGGCGATCCAGCGCACCGGATGCAATCGCGAGCCGACCAGATCGGACCACCGGCCCGCCGCGATTCGCCCTGCAGCACCGAACAATTGGGCCATCGTGACCATCAGCCCGGCGGAGCCGGCCGACCAGCCGTGGCCGCTCATCAACCAGACCAGGGTGAACGTCCAGACCAGCGACTGCGGCACCACCAACAGCACCGACACCGCGTGGATGCGCCACAGCGTCGACGCGCCGCGGTACGGGTTGGCCAACTCGTCGGGGTGGGCCTGCTCGCGTGGCGGACGTGGGGGATCGAGTAAACCGACTACGACGACGACGGCGGCCACCGCGCAGACGACGGCCGGGAACAGCAGTGCCGTAGACACCCCGTGCGACTGCGCCAGCCGCGGAATCACCAAGGCGCCCAAACCGACTCCGAGCGGCTGGGCGGTCTGGCGGATACCCATCACCAGCCCGCGCCGCTCCGGCGGGAACCAGCCGACCACCACCCGCGCGCTCGCCGAATTGCTGGACGCGGCGGCCATCCCGCCCAGGAAGAGGCACGCCGCGACGGCCACCAGCGAGTGCGCCCACGCCGCCGCGAAGGCCGCCGCGGCCGTCAGCGCCGAGCCGAGCGCCAGCACCAGTCGCTCGCCGACCCGGTCCACGACGTACCCCCACGCGATCAGCGTGACCACCATGCCGAAACTGGGCATCGCCGAGATCAGGCCGGCGCGGGACAGGTCCAGGCCCCGCTCGCTGTGCAGCGTCGGGATCAGGAAGGCAACACCGTTGATGAACACGTTGGCGCACAACGTCGCACCGAGGGCGATCGCCAGAATCGACCAGCGGCGAACGGTACCGATCTCCGTGGCGGGCATGACGCCATCGTGTCACAGCATCCCAGAATGCTGAATGCTATGTCCATATAGTGAGACGCTAGCCGGTGGAGGCCAGCCCGTCGTGCCGGCGGTACGAGCGGTCGCCGCCGGTGTCGGCCATCCCGCGCCTGATGAATCCGACGCGCGCCCGTTGGCCCAATTCCTCACTGAGCCAGGTCATTCCGGGCAGTATGCGGCGGTACTCGAACACCCGATTGGCCGCCGCCGACGCCAGCACGGCGGCCTGCAGCGCCTTGTTGTCCGGCAGCCCAAGGCGATCGGCGTTCGACCTGCCCAACACCAGGCGGCTGTAGGAGGACAGATACCCGCGGGCCAGCGCCAGCACCCGCGGCTCGTTGCGGCCGCCGTGCAGCGCGTCGGCGAGCCGCATGGAATCGTCGTCGGGCAGGAACTCGGTGTCGGCCTCGAGCCAGAACAACCGCCAGGTGTCCGCCTCGCAGGTCGGTGCCAGCTCGGGATGAACGCCCATCAGCCCGCCCACGTAGCGCCAGAAGTGGAACACCGCATCACGCTCACGGTCGGTGAAGCGCATGCCCATCGCCTGACAGCCCGCCAGGTTGGCCAGCGAGAACAGCATCAGCGTCCCGGCCAGCTGGACCTGGTTGACCGGCGCGTCCCATTGTTCGAAGTCCCAGTCCTCGCGCCGGGCCATCGCGGCCCGCACCATCGCGTGCATCACCCGCACCCGCAGGGTCCCGGTGTATCCCCGGGCGAACCGGTCCAGTCCGCCCGGCGAGGTGACGTCGATGTACCACTGCGCGGTCTCGTTGAGCCGGCGCGGTGCCATTTCGCGCAGATCCCCGGTGCCCACCAACGGTTTGTCGGCCTTGGAGGCCAGATAGCCCCCGGTCAGCGCCAGCCCGGGCAGTGCCAGCCCGATGCCGACGATGCCCGTGCGCATGCTGACCCGGGCGGCCAGTGCCAGCTTGTCGTGGTCCAGCCAGTACGGCTCGTCCTCCACGGCGGCGAAGAACGCCACCAGCTCGGGCGGCGGGTCGGCGACCGCGCCCAGACCGCCGTCCACCGCCGCCTCGAACATCGCCCGGCCCTCACCGGTGGGAAGGCGCTGCATCATCGCCACCAGGTCGTCGGCCAGCGGATCCCCCAGGTCGGCGAACCGCCGGAACGACGCGTGCTGGGCGGCGGTGGCGCGGACGTCGCCGGTGGCCAGCAGCCGGACGAACATGTTGAACGGGAACTCGGTCAGGGATGCCGGATTCGGCAGCTTCTCTGGTGCCATAGCACACGGTAGCACCCGGTGGTACTGTGTGGTGATGGGCCGGCCCGCCGAAATCAGCCAACGCGATTTGCGCATGCGGTCCCGCGAGATCATGGATGCGGTCGAGCGGGGGGACACGTTCGTCGTGACGCGTGATGGACGGGGAATCGGACAACTGGTTCCACTGCGGCCCCGTCGGACGTTCGTTCCTCGGGAGGAGGTTCTGGCGCTGGGCAAGAATCTTCCGGTCATCGATGCCGATCGGTTCCGTGCTGATATCGACGCGATGGCCGATCCCTACGCCGACGATCCGTATGCCCGATGACGGGGCGCCGGGTGATGCCGGTCTTGTCGATACCAACATTCTGATCCATTGGAATCGGCTGGATCCGGAGCTGCTTCCGCGGAAGATTGCCGTCAGCGCGATCACCATCGCCGAACTTGCGGCCGGCGTGCACGCGACCGATGACGGCATCGAACGGGCCAGGCGGATGGAATTGCTCCAGCGTGTCGAGAGTGCCTTCGAGCCGATCCCCTTCGGGGTGGAGGCGGCACGGGCATTTGGCGCCATCACCGCCGCCGTTCGCGAATCTGGCCGATCCCCGCGATCGCGGGTAGCCGACCAGATGATCGCAGCGATCGCCCTGGCGATGCAGTTGCCGCTGTTCACCACGAATTCCGCTGATTTCGAGGGGATTTCGAAGGTTGTCGAGGTTATTGCGGTGCCGCGTCCGTGACGCTTCGGCTGGTTCGAGCCGAGCCAAAGGCTGTAACGGATGGGCGACGCGCTGCAGCCTTGTCGCGCACAGCCGTGTTCTGGGGCTTCGGTGACCGAGTCGGTCTGGTCGATCTTCCAGGACTGAGTGCGGCCGAAACCACACGCCTCACTACCCTGAACCAATGCGCCTAGGTCGAATCGCCAGCCCCGACGGCGTCGCCTTCGTTTCGGTCGAGGGTGACGTCGAGGGCGAAACAACCACGGCCGTGTGCCGTGAGATCGCCGAGCACCCGTTCGGATCACCGACGTTCACCGGCCGGTCCTGGCCGCTGGCCGACGTGCGGCTACTGGCTCCCATCCTGGCCAGCAAGGTGATCTGCATGGGCAAGAACTACGCCGCCCATGCCGCCGAGATGGGCGGCGTCGCCCCCGAGGATCCGGTGATCTTCCTCAAGCCGAACACCGCGATCATCGGGCCCAACGTGGCGATCCAGCTGCCGCCAGACGCCAGCCCCGTCCATCACGAAGGTGAGCTCGCTGTCGTGATCGGCCGGCCCTGCAAGGACGTGCCGGCGGCCCGCGCCGCCGAGAACATCCTGGGCTACACGATCGCCAACGACGTCTCGGCGCGCGATCAGCAGAAGCAGGACGGCCAGTGGATGCGGGCCAAGGGGCATGACACGTTCTGCCCGGTGGGCCCGTGGATCGTCACCGATCTGGATCCCGCCGATCTCGAGTTGACCACCAAGGTCAACGGGGAGGTGCGTCAGCACTCGAACACCGCGCTGATGCTGCACGACGTCGGCGCGATCGTCGAATGGGTGTCGGCGGTCATGACGCTGCTGCCGGGCGACCTGATCCTGACCGGAACCCCCGAGGGTGTGGGCCCGATCGAGGACAGCGACATCGTCAGCATCACCATCTCCGGGATCGGCACGCTGTCGAATCCCGTTGTGCGCAAGCAGAAGTAGAGGCAAGAGATGACCACCCCAGTTCGCGTCCGTTTCTGCCCCTCGCCGACGGGCACCCCGCACGTCGGCCTGATCCGTACCGCTCTGTTCAACTGGGCGTATGCGCGGCACACCGGCGGCGACTTCGTGTTCCGCATCGAGGACACCGACGCGGCCCGCGACAGCGAAGACAGCTACAACGCGCTGCTCGATGCACTGCGCTGGCTCGGCCTGAACTGGGACGAGGGCCCCGAGGTCGGCGGACCGTACGGTCCGTACCGGCAGTCGCAGCGCAGCGAGATCTACCGCGACGTCATCGACAAGCTCTTGGCGGCCGGTGAGGCCTACGAGGCGTTTTCGACGGCGGAGGAGGTCGAGGCCAGACATGTGGCGGCCGGTCGCAACCCCAAGCTGGGCTACGACAACTTCGATCGGGAGTTGACCGACGAGCAGCGCGCCGACTACCGGGCCGAGGGCCGAAATCCGGTGCTGCGCCTGCGGATGCCCGACACCGATCTCACCTGGCACGACCTGGTGCGCGGGGAGACGACGTTCCCGGCCGGGTCGGTGCCGGACTTCGCGATCACCCGGGGCAACGGAGATCCGTTGTACACCTTGGTCAATCCGGTCGACGACGCGTGCATGAAGATCACCCACGTGCTGCGCGGCGAGGATCTGCTGCCGTCGACCCCGCGCCAACTCGCGCTCTACGCGGCGCTCATCCGGATCGGGGTGGCCGAGGCCACCCCGCAGTTCGCGCATCTGCCACCGGTTCTGGGTGACGGCAACAAGAAGCTGTCCAAACGTGACCCGCAGTCCGATCTGTTCCTGCATCGCGACCGCGGGTTCATCCCCGAGGGTCTGCTGAATTACCTTGCGCTGCTGGGCTGGGGGATCGCCGACGACAACGACATCTTCAGTCTGGAGGAGATGGTCGCGGCCTTCGACGTCGCCGACGTCAACTCCAACCCCGCGCGTTTCGACCAGAAGAAGGCCGACGCGCTCAACGCCGAGCACATCCGGCTGTTGTCCCCAACGGATTTCACCGCCCGACTGCGCGACTACTTCGCCACCCACGGCCACGACACCGGTCTGGACGACGCCGGATTCGCCGAGGCCGCCGGGCTGGTGCAGACCCGGATCGTGGTGCTCAGCGATGCGTGGGGACTGTTGAAGTTCCTCGACGACGGCTCCTACGAGATCGACCCGAGGGCCGCCGCCAAGGAACTGGGGCCCGATTCGACGCCGGTACTCGAGGCGTCCTTGACCGCGCTGGCCGCGCTGGATGCGGTGGGGGACTGGACGACACCGAACATCGAGGCCGCGTTGAAGGCGAGCCTGATCGACGGCCTGGAACTCAAGCCCCGTAAGGCCTTCGGCCCGATCCGGGTGGCCGTCACCGGTTCGTCGGTCAGTCCGCCGCTGTTCGAGTCGATGGAGTTGCTGGGCCGGGAGCGCAGTCTGGCCCGGCTGCGGGCGGCGCAGGGCTGACCGTGATTAAGGGCTGCCCGAAATCTTTGGTAGTCTTGCCGACGGCCCTGACGGGCTGGACCGGTCACCGGAAACCCTGCATATGTGTGGGCCATGGTGTCTGACCAGCAAAGATGGGTAGTCAATGGGGTATGGTGTAATTGGCAACACTAGGGATTCTGATTCCCTCATTCTAGGTTCGAGTCCTGGTACCCCAGCAATTCGGCGGGTTCGGCGAGCGGTGTAGTTCCGCGAGCACGAGGCCCGCCGAAGGCAGTCTGGTGAATTAGGTCGGGCGGTTTCGCCTGAGCTATGCTTTCCAACCGTAAGTTCTAGCCCCCGTCGTCTAGCGGCCTAGGACGCCGCCCTCTCACGGCGGTAGCGTGGGTTCGAATCCCATCGGGGGTACCAGCAGAAAAGGCTCTCGGGAATCCGAGAGCCTTTCTCCATTCGGGCCGCTATTGCTGGGGCGCGGTGGATCCCGACATCGGCATCGGCGGCATCCCGAGCTTGCGGTGATCCCACGATCGGGTCCGGCTCGAGTTCAGCCGCACGGCTACCCGCTTGTTCATCATCATGTCGACCCCGGGGCGCATCTCCTCGGTGTAGGGGCCGGTGTAGCGCTCCCACACACTGATTCCCACCGCGAGGATGGTGTCCGGGTCATCGACGATCTCGACGGTGCCCTCGAACGACACACCCCGCAAGGTGTCATAGGTGTCGCCGTCCTCGATCATGAACGTGAACCGCGGGTCGCGGAGCAGGTTCACGGCCTTCTGCGACTTGATCTTCGTCTCGAGCCAGACGACCCCGTCGACGATGCCGTACCACATGGCCACCAGGTGCGGCAGACCGTCGGCCCCAATGGTGGCAAGGGTTCCAGTGCGGCTGTTGGTGACGAAGTCGGTGATCTCGTCCTCGGACATCACGATCTGCGAGCGTTGTTTGGTTCCCATGCAGTGGAGTGTGTCAGTAGCCTCGGCCGGGTGACTCCGTCGGGGCCGTCGAGCGAGTTGCCACGCAGCCTCGGGGTGTTCGACGCGGTGCTGGTCGGGTTGGGCGCGATGCTGGGGGCCGGGATCTTCGCCGCCCTCGGGCCGGCGGCCGCGGCCGGTGGGTCCGGATTGCTCGCAGGGCTGGCGGTCGCGGGGCTGATCGCGTACTGCAACGCCGTCTCGTCGGCGCGGCTCGCGGTGCGCTACCCGGTCTCCGGCGGCGCGTATGTCTATGGGCGAGAACGGCTGGGGCCGTTCTGGGGATACCTGGCCGGCTGGGCTTTCATTGTCGGAAAGACGGCGTCCTGTGCGGCCATGGCGTTGACGGTCGGATTCTACCTGTGGCCCGCACACGCACATCTGGTGGCGCTGTCGGTGGTCGTCGTGGCCACCGTCATCAACTGTGCCGGCGTGCAGAAGTCGGCCCGGGTGACCCGCCTGATCGTGCTGCTGGTGCTCGCCGTGCTGGCCGGCGTCGTCGCTGCGACCGTGCACTCGGGCCGCTGGGAAGCGGATCGGTTGAGCCACGGCGCTCCCGGGTCGATCGCGGGCATCCTGCAGGCGGCCGGGCTGCTGTTCTTCGCGTTCGCCGGGTATGCGCGGATCGCCACCCTGGCCGAGGAGGTGCGCGACCCGGCCCGCGTCATCCCGCGGGCGATCCGGCTGGCGCTGGCCATCGCACTAGGCGTGTATCTCGCGGTGGCGGTTGCCGTGCTCGGCGTTCTGGGGCCGGGGCGGCTGGCCGCCGCCAGCGCTCCGCTGCTCGACGCGGTGCGCGCGGTCGGTGCCGACCGGCTGGCTCCCGTGGTGGCCGGCGGTGCGGCCCTGGCCGCGACGGGTGCGCTGCTGGCGCTGCTGCTGGGGGTGTCCCGGACCGTGCTGGCAATGGCCCGCGACGGTCACCTGCCGCGCATCCTGGCGGTCGTGCACCCCAGGTTCGCGGTGCCGCAGTGCGCCGAGATCGCGATCGGCGCGGTGGTCGCGGTCCTGGCAGTGAGCGCCGATCTGCGTGGGGTGATCGGCTTCTCGTCGTTCGCCGTACTGGCCTACTACGCGATCGCCAATGCTTCCGCCCTCACCCTGGGGCGGGCTCGGCTGGTTCCGGCGGTCGGCGGCATCGGTTGTGTCACAGTCGCTTTCACGTTGCCGACCGCCTCGGTGCTGGCCGGGTCGGGGCTGCTGGCCGTGGGGGCCGTGCTCTATCTGTTGCGGGTCAGAGGCGGCGGGTCAGCGCCTCGGCCGCGGCCAGCAGGTCGGTAGCCCAGCGTTCGCCGGGCCGGCGACCCATCCGGTCGATCGGGCCGGACACCGAGATCGCCGCGATCACCGCACCGGTGGAATCACGCACCGGCGCCGACACACTGGCGACGCCGGGTTCGCGCTCGGCGGCGCTCTGCGCCCAGCCGCGGCGGCGGACCTCCGCGAGCGCGCGGTCGGTGAACATCGCCGCGGGCAACACCGCATCCCGCGTGGCCGCATCGCCGAAGGCCAGCAACACTTTGGCGCCCGAACCCGCCGTCATCGGCAGCCGGGTTCCGACGGGCACGGTATCGCGCAGTCCCGCAGGGGGTTCCAGGGCAGCCACGCAGACCCGGGAGGTGCCGTCCCGGCGATACAACTGCACGCTCTCTCCGGTGATCTCGCGAAGGCGCGGCAGGACGGCCGCCCCGGCGGCCAGCAGCGGGTCGTCGACGTGGGCGGCCAGCTCGGTCAGGGCGGGCCCGAGCTGCCAGCGGCCGTCCCCGCTGCGGGCCAGCAGCCGGTGCACCTCCAGGCCGGCGGCCAGCCGGTGCGCGGTGGCGCGCGGAAGTCCGGTGCGGTCGCAGAGTTCGGCCAGTCCACACGGGGAGTCGGCAATCGCGTGCAACACCCCCACGGCTTTGTCGAGAACGCCGATGCCGCTATCCTGTCTCACAGAGAGATATTAGCTTCCCGCATGTTGAGATAGCCAGCCCGTGTGAATTCCGGCTGCGGGGGAATCGAGATGTGATGTCCAATAACGCAAGGGCGGCCGAAAGACCACGGACCATGGCCGAAAAGGTCTGGGCCGACCATGTTGTGGCGGCCGGCGACGGCGAACCCGATCTCATCTACATCGATCTGCACCTGGTGCACGAGGTCACCAGCCCGCAGGCGTTCGACGGACTGCGGCTGGCCGGCCGTCCGGTGCACCGCCCCGACCTGACGATCGCCACCGAGGACCACAACGTCCCGACGGTCGACATCGACCAGCCGATCGCGGACCCGGTGTCCCGCACCCAGGTCGAGACGCTGCGGCGCAACTGTGAGGAGTTCGGTATCCGGTTGCACCCCATGGGCGATGCCGAGCAGGGGATCGTGCACATCATCGGACCGCAGCTGGGCCTGACCCAGCCGGGAATGACGGTGGTGTGCGGCGACAGCCACACCTCGACCCACGGCGCGTTCGGGGCCATCGCGATGGGCATCGGCACGTCCGAGGTGGAACACGTGCTGGCCACCCAGACCCTGCCGCTCAAACCGTTCAGGACCATGGCGGTCAACGTCGACGGTGTGCTGCCGCCCGGCGTCACCGCCAAGGACATCATCCTGGCCGTGATCGCCAAGATCGGGACCGGCGGTGGCCAGGGCCATGTGATCGAATACCGCGGCAGCGCCATCGAGTCGCTGTCGATGGAAGGCCGGATGACGGTCTGCAACATGAGCATCGAGGCCGGGGCGCGGGCCGGCATGGTGGCCCCCGATGAAACCACCTACGAGTATCTGAAGGGCCGCGCGCATGCGCCCACCGGCGCGGACTGGGACCACGCGGTGGCCGCCTGGGACACGTTACGCACCGACCCGGGAGCGGAATTCGACACCGAGGTCTACATCGACGCGGCCAGCCTGAGCCCGTTCGTCACCTGGGGCACCAACCCCGGACAGGGCGTTCCGCTGTCGGGCAACGTCCCCGATCCCGAGCTGATGACCGACGACGACAGCAAGCAGGCCGCCGAGAAGGCCTTGGCATACATGGACCTTCGGGCCGGCACTCCGATGCGGGAGATCCCCGTTGATGCAGTGTTCGTCGGCTCGTGCACCAACGGGCGGATCGAGGACCTGCGGGCGGTGGCCGACGTGCTGCGTGGGCGCAAGGTCGCCGACAGCGTGCGGATGCTGATCGTGCCCGGCTCGATGAAAGTGCGTGCCCAGGCCGAATCCGAAGGTCTGGCCGACATATTCACCGCCGCCGGTGCCGACTGGCGCCAGGCGGGCTGCTCGATGTGCTTGGGGATGAACCCGGATCAGCTGTCGCCCGGCGAGCGCTGCGCATCGACGTCGAACCGCAATTTCGAAGGCCGGCAGGGCAAGGGCGGGCGCACCCACCTGGTTTCGCCGGTGGTGGCCGCCGCGACGGCGGTGCGCGGAACGCTGTCGTCACCGGCGGATCTGAACTGAAGGACCTGGAGGAGCTCTGATGGAGGCATTTCACACCCATACCGGAATCGGTGTCCCGCTGCGGCGTTCCAACGTCGACACCGACCAGATCATCCCCGCGGTCTACCTGAAGCGGGTGACCCGAACGGGTTTCGAGGACGGGCTTTTCGCCGCTTGGCGCGCCGATCCGAGCTTCATCCTGAATCTCAGCCCGTTCGACAAGGGCTCGGTTCTGGTGGCCGGGCCGGATTTCGGCACCGGATCATCGCGTGAACACGCCGTGTGGGCGCTGATGGATTATGGATTCCGGGTGGTGATCTCGCCGCGATTTGCCGATATTTTCCGCGGGAATGCGGGTAAGGCCGGATTGGTGGCAGCACAGGTGAGCCACGACGATGTCGAACTCCTGTGGAAGTTGATCGAACAAAGTCCAGGACTGGAAATTACTGTCAATCTTCAAGATCGGACTATCACCGCCGGAACGGCGGTGGTGCCGTTCACGATTGACGATTACACCGCGTGGCGATTGCTCGAAGGTCTCGACGATATAGGCCTTACGCTGCGGAAACTCGATCAGATCGAGGCTTTCGAATCGGCCCGCCCGGAATGGAAACCGAGAACTCTGCCGGCTACCTGATACCTCCGGAACCCCTTTCCGAGCCCTATTCGAGGGGTCAAGCGGCCCAACCGGATTGCCGACCGGTTCGGCAGGAAGTTCGCCAGAATCGGTGAAACTGCGCGTGGCACTTGGAAATCAGCCTTGCCAAGGTTTACCGTGTCCTCTAGTCGGCTCAAGGAGGGCCGCTCAATCTCGGAGGGTTTGCATGAACAAAGCGGAGCTCATCGACGTACTCACGGAGAAGCTCGGCTCGGACCGCCGGCAGGCGACCGCCGCCGTCGAGCACATCGTCGACACGATCGTGCGTGCCGTGCACAAGGGCGAGAGCGTGACCATCACCGGCTTCGGCGTTTTCGAGCAGCGCAAGCGCGCCGCCCGTGTTGCGCGTAATCCGCGCACCGGAGAGACGGTGAAGGTGAAGCCGACGTCCGTGCCCGCGTTCCGTCCCGGTGCTCAGTTCAAAGCCGTTGTGGCCGGGGCCCAGAAGCTTCCTTCGGATGGTCCCGCGGTGAAGCGCGGCTCGGTCGGTGGCGGCGCTGTCCGCAAGACCGCCGCCAAGCGTGCCGTCAAGAAGGCCGCGGTGAAGAAGGCCGTCAAGAAGGCCGTCGTGAAGCAGGCCGTCAAGAAGGCCGTCGTGAAGAAGGCCGTCGTGAAGAAGGCCGCGCCGGCGAAGAAGGCACCGGTGAAGAAGGCCGCCGTGAAGAAGGCCGTCGTGAAGAAGGCCGCGCCGGCGAAGAAGGCTCCGGTGAAGAAGGCCGTCGTGAAGAAGGCCGTCGTGAAGAAGGCCGCGCCGGCGAAG
>RRZU012295688.1_pt1 | contig 65647 bp, 51 predicted proteins | sample 2165561 | NCBI WGS metagenome assembly RRZU01 (sample SAMN10456909, study PRJNA506462) | wastewater metagenome | isolation source: wastewater sludge | place: USA: Moscow, Idaho
CGGCGACGATGCGGACCTCGCGCAGGTCGATGCCGATGCTGCCCAGAACCTGCGACAGGTGATGGGCGTTGCCTTCGCGCGTGCGGCCCGAAAGGATCTCGTCCCCGATGACAAGGATGGCGGCGGTGGGATTGTCGGATTGCATCTGTGGCTCCTGTCGCGTCTTTTCCGCTGGGGAATGTATAGGTCCGCCCGCGGGGCTGGAACAAGTGGCGGCTTAGGACTATCTGTGTTCAGGACAAGATGAGGACGCCATGAACGACGCACGCCAGACCCGCGAGGGGATCCGCATCCATGAGCCCGCAGATTTCGCCGGCATGCACGCGGCCGGCCGGATCGCGGCGCAGATACTCGATGAGGTCGGGGTACTGGTGCAGCCGGGCACGACCACCGGCGCCATCGACGATTTCATCCGCAACCGCGTCACCGAACTGGGCACGGTCAGCGCCACCATCGGCTATCGCGGCTATCAGCATGCCAGTTGCATCAGCGTGAACCATGTCGTCTGCCACGGCATCCCCGGCGACAAGCTCCTGGCCGATGGCGACATCCTGAACATCGACGTGACGGTGATCCTTGACGGCTGGTATGGCGACAGCTCGCGCATGTATGTGGCCGGCAAGCCCAGCGTGAAGGCAAAGCGCCTGATCCAGGTTACCCATGACAGCCTGATGAAGGGGATCGAGGCCGTCCGCCCCGGCGCCACCTTCGGCGATATCGGCTACGCCATCCAGTCCTATGTCGAGGCCAACCGCATGTCGGTGGTGCGCGACTTCTGCGGCCACGGCCTTGGCCAGGTCTTCCACGCGCCGCCGAACGTCCTGCATTTCGGCCGCCCCGGCAAGGGCCCGGTGCTGGAAGAGGGCATGTTCTTTACCATCGAACCGATGGTCAATCTCGGCCGCCCCGAAACCAAGGTGCTGGCCGACGACTGGACCGCCGTGACCCGCGACAAGTCGCTTTCCGCCCAGTTCGAACATTCGATCGGCGTCACCGCCACCGGCTTTGAAATCTTCACCCTGTCGCCGCAGGGCAGGTTCTTCCCCGAACTGGACTGAGGCCGGCTTCTTCTTCACTCAAATATCCATGCGGCGGTGCCCCCGGGGGCCCGCCGCTGCCGGTTTTGGGCCCGCCCTCAGCAGGCGCGGATCGTATCCCCCGGCAGGAAGGTCGGCGCCAGCGCGATGACGCCATCGGCGGGCTTCGGCTCCTTGCCGGCGACGATGCGTGCCGCGCGCCGCCCGATATCGATGCGCCGCGCGTCGGTGGTGGTCAGCCGCAAGGGCAGCCCGTCCAGCAATTCGACGCCGTTGAAGCCCGCCAGCCCCAGCTTGCCGGGAATGTCATAGCCGCGCTCCATGCACCACATCAGCCCGCCCGCGCCGATCATGTCATTGGAATAATACAGGAAATCCAGATCCGGCTCGCGCGCCAGAATGCGCTCGGTCAGTTCGCGCCCCTTCAGCAGCGACGAGCCGCCCTGATAGAATTCGCGCGCCGACAGCGCGATGCCGGCCTCGCCCAGCCGCGCCTCGAAGCCCGCCAGACGCTTGCGGGCGCGGTGGTCCTCGGGCATGTGGGTGCCGATGAAGCCGATGCGGCGATAGCCCGCCTTCAGGATCTCGTCGGCCATCTCGGCCCCGGCCCGCTTGTGCGAGATGCCGACCGCGCAATCGATGGGCGTGCCGTCGATATCCATGATCTCGACCACCGGCAGCCCGGCGTTTTCCAGCATGGCGCGGGCGGATTTGTTATGCTCCAGCCCCGCCAGAATGACGCCCGAGGGCCGCCAGGACAGCATGTCGTAAAGCACCGCATCCTCGCGCGGGGGGGAATAGTTGGTGACGCCCACGACCGGTTGCAGCCCGGTATCGTCCAGTTCCGCCGAGATCCCGCCCAGCACATCGGGAAAGACCATGTTCGACAGCGACGGGATGACGACGGCGACCAGATTGACGCGCTGGCTGGCAAGACCGCCGGCGATCTTGTTGGGGACATAGCCCAGCGTGCGCGCGGCGGTCAGCACCTTCTCGCGCGTGGCGGCCGAGACATCGCCCCGATTGCGCAGGACACGGCTGACGGTCATCTCCGAGACTCCCGACGCCTCCGAGACATCACGCAGGGTCAGGGGGCGACGAGGTCTTTTCATATTCATATGCAAATGCTGCTCCGCAATCATGTTACCGTTATCGCGTCCGGCGCGGCGCGGCAAGCTTGCCATTTCCGCGGACAGCAGGCAAAAGCGTGCTCAGCGGCCCCGTGGCTCAACTGGATAGAGCAGCCCCCTCCTAAGGGGCAGGTTACAGGTTCAAGTCCTGTCGGGGTCACCAGCCTCCTGCCAATACCGGTCGGCGGATCCGGTTCCCGCGCCGCCGGTGCTGCGGTCGCGATGTCAGCGCTTGATACCACCCGGTCCGACGACCCCCGCATCCCCCGCCAGGTCCCGCAGCACGCCGCGCAGCCACTCGACCGAGGGGTGCTTGCCATAGCGGTTATGCGACAGCATCTCGATCAGCGTCGGCGCCAGCGGGAAGGGGCCGGGCGCCGAAACGATGCCCAGATCGCGCCCCGCCGATTGCGCCAGCGCCGCCGGGACCAGCGCGATCATGTCGGTCGCCGCGATGATCGGTGGCACCGCCGTGATCAGGGGCACCGTCGCGCCGATGCGGCGCGAAAGGCCCGCCTCGCGCAGCAGGCGGTCCAGTTCGGCGGGGTTGCTGGTGACGAAGGTGCGCTCAAGCCCCTCCTGATCCTGCATGATGCCGGCCTCAAGCGTTGCCTGCCCTGACAGGATGATATCGACATGGGCATGGCGCGCCAGTGCCTCGGGCGTCAGCGGGCGGCCGGCGGCGGGGTGACCGGCGCGCATGATCCAGACCATCTGCACCGACTCGACCGTCTCGCGGCGAAAGCGCGAGGGCACGCGGCCAAAGCGGCCGATGGCAAGGTGCAGCGTGCCGCGGTCCAGCTCATCCACAAGGTTCAGGTCGTTGAACTGGCGCAGCCACAGCCGCACATGCGGCGCGATATGCTGGATGCGGGCGACCAGCCGCGCCAGCAAGCCGCTGATATAGAAGTCGGAACTGGCGATGACAAAGGTCGCATCGCTGGTCGCGGGATCGAAGCGCGGGGCCGACAGCGCGGTATCGATCTGGTTCAGGGCGGCGCGCAGCGGCTCGGCCAGTTCCATCGCGCGGGGCGTCGGATGCATTCCCTGCGGGCCGCGGATGAACAGCTCATCCCCCAGCACCCGGCGCAGCCTGGTCAGCGCGTGGCTGACCGCCGACTGGCTGAGGCCCAGCCGCTCGCCGGCGCGGGTGGTGTTCTGCTCGTCCAGAAGCGCGTCGAAGACCCGGATCAGGTTCAGGTCCATGCCATGAATGTTGTTCATTTTTCAAATGATACCAATTCATTTCAATCATGCAATGGCCCGGCCTATATCGGTCCGGTCGCAGGCGGCAGGGCCGCGACCGTCCGAAGGGGGAAGCGTGCCATGACCAAGCCAGTCGTCCAGTTCAAACCGAAAGCCAGCGAACCCGCGCCGACGGTCCCGGCGAAGAAGCCGCGCCGGCGGGCATGGGCAAGCCTTGCCCGCGCCTCGGTCATCGTGGCCGGGATCGGGCTGGCGGTGGTGATCCCGCTGGGCTGGGGCGGCTGGGTGGCCGGCATGACCGATCAACGCACCGACAACGCCTATCTTCACGCCGACATGACCCCGGTCAGCGCCGAGGTCGAGGGACGCGTTACCCGGTTGCTGGTCAGCGATTACCAACAGGTGAAAAAGGGCGATCTGCTGATGCAGATCGACCCTTCGAGCTATCGCGCGCAGGTCCGGCAGGCCGAGGCGGGCGTGCTGGCGGCGCGTGCGCAGATCGAAAACATCCGCAGCCAGATCAATCTGCAACGGCGCGTCATCGACCGCGCCGAGGCGGGGCTGGCGGCGCTAGAGGCCGACCGCGAACGTCTTGCGGCCGAGAACCGGCGGCAGGTCACGCTTAAGGAAAACGGCTGGGCCTCGAACCAGAAGCTTGAGGCGGCGGTTGCCGACACAAAGCGTGTCGCGGCGCAGATCGTGGAAAAACAGGCCGAGATCGCGACCGAACGCGAGCGCGTGAACGTCTTCGATACGCAGGCGCGGCAGGCCGAGGCCGAACTGGACAGCAGTCTTGCCCGGCTTGATCTGGCGAAGATCCAGCTTGGCCATACCAGCGTGCTGGCCCCGGCCGATGGCATCGTCGGCGTCAGCGGCGTGCGCGAAGGGCAGCTTGTCCGGGCCGGCGCGCAGGTGCTGTCGGTGGTGCAGGCGGCGCAGGTCCATGTCACCGCGAATTTCAAGGAAACGCAGCTTGCGCGTTTCCAGCCGGGGCAGGCGGTCAGCATCCGTGTCGACGCCTTTCCCGGCAAGGTCCTGACCGGCCATGTCGAGCGGCTGTCGCCCGCGACCGGCGCCGTCTTCAGCCTGCTGCCCGCCGACAATGCGACCGGCAACTTTACCAAGGTCGCGCAGCGTGTCGCGGTGCGGATCGCGCTGGACACCGATGCCGGGCTGGGCGGCGCGCTGCGCCCCGGCATGTCGGTCGAGGCGACCGTGCATACCGACCGGCAGGCGGATGCCACGACAAGGCTGGCCGCCCAACGCTGACCCGATCCCCGAACCTCGCTTCACCGCCCTTGCACGCGTCGGCCGCGCCGACTGCCGGAGACATGCCATGTCAGCCTTGATCCCCATGCCCGCCACCGCTGCCGTCCCTGTGACCACGCCCCGGCCCATGCCCAACCTGCGCGCGATGATCGGGGTCGGGGCGGTGCTTCTGGGCACGCTGACCTCGCTTCTGAATGCGCGGCTGCTGGATATCGGGCTGGCCGATATCCGCGGCGCGCTTGGCGTCGGCGTGGACGAGGCAAGCTGGCTGACCACCGCCTATGTCGTGGCCGAGGTGGCGGCGATCCCCTCGGCGGTGTGGCTGCGCTCGATCCTGTCGCCGGCGCGCGGCGTGCTGATCGGGGCGATGATCTTTACCGTCGCCTCGTTCCTGGCGCCCTTCAGCCCGGACCTGCCGACGCTGATCAGCCTGCAGGCCGTGCGCGGGCTCAGCGCGGGGGTGCTGATGCCGATGGCCTATGCGGTCGTCATGCGCCACATGCCCCAGCACCTGCGGCTTTATGCGCTGTCCTTCTATGCGCTGGTCTCGTCGCTGACGCCCAGCATCTCGGCCAGTGTCGAGGGCTGGATCATGACCCATCTGAGCTGGGAATACCTGTTCTGGATCAATGTCATCCCCGGCAGCCTGACGCTGCTGGCGGGTGCATACGGGCTGGCCAGCGACCCCATCCGCTTTCTGCGCTTTCGCCGCCATGACGGCTTTGGCCTGCTGGCGCTGTCGCTGGGACTGGCGGCGCTGGTCACGGCGCTGGATCAGGGCAACCGGCTGGATTGGCTGGGTTCGGGGCTGATCGTGGGGCTGCTGGCCTCGGCCGGGTTCCTGCTGGGGGTCTATCTGGTCCATGCGCTCTGCCACCGCGATCCGGTGGTCAGCCCGCGCTTGCTGGCGCGCGACAATATCGGGCTTAGCCTGCTGGTATTGTTTGCCATGCGCATCGGGCTGATGACCTCGGCCTTCCTGATCCCGCAATATCTGATCCGGGTGCAGGGCTATCGCGCGCTGGAAAGCGGCGACGTGTTTCTGGTCTCGGCGCTGCCGCAGGTGGTGCTGACGCCCTTGGTCGCGTGGCTGGTCTATCGCGTCGATCCGCGCAATCTGCTGGCATTCGGGCTGATCCTGTTCGGGGCGGGCGTCCTGATGCTGACCGGGCTGACCAGCCTGTGGATCGGCGAGCAGCTTTTGCCCGCGCTGCTGGTCCAGTCGGTCGCGGCGCCCTTTGCCGCCGTGCCGCTGATGGTGCTGATGACCGAGGAGATCACCCTTCGCGAAATCCCCTGGATCGCCTCGCTGGTCCATATCACCCGCACCACCGGCACGGCGGTGGGCGTGGCGCTGGTCGGCACCTTTACCCGCAAGCAGGAACAGATTCATTCGGCGCTGATCGGGCTGAATGTCGAACGCGGCGCGGCCCCGGTGCAGGCGCGGCTGGATGCGGTGGCGGCCAGCCTGCGGGCGCAGGGCGTCGACCCCGCGACGGCCGGCGCCAAGGCCACCGCGACCCTTGCCGGCACCATCCAGCGCGAGGCCTTTGTCATGGCCTATGCCGACATGTTCCTGCTGATCGGCCTGATGATCGCGGCAATGGCGCTGGTGACGCTGTTCATGTACCGTCCGAAGCTGCCGGGCAAATTCCTGTGAACGCGGCGGCGCGCGGCCTTGCCCGCACCCGCCGCCCCGTGGCAGATTGCCGGCAGAGGTTGATGACATGCGGCGGCTGGCCCTTTCCCTGATGGTGCTGACGGCATTCCTGATGCTGGTCCTTGCGGCGCAGACGCATGGCACGGGCATGGCCTTTGCCGATGCCGCGCCGGCCCGGATGCATGTCCATGACGGCGCCGCCATGCCCATGACCATGCCCATGGCCGCGCCTGCGCAATGCGCCGGGCATGACGGCTGCACGGGCGGCCACCTGCTTTGCGATGTCGTCTGTTCGGGGCTGACCAGCTTCACCCTGACCGGGAACGCGGCCATCGCCACGCGCCATTTCGTGGCGCGGCCGGCGCCGGTCCCGGTCGCCGATGTGCCACAAGGTATCAGCCCGGCGCTGAACGACCGCCCTCCGATCCTGCCGTTCGTCTGAATTCACCCGGCCTTGGGGCCGTTTCAGATCGAACATCGGGGCCGTGCAGATGCCCCGCAGGAGACGAACATGACAGAATTTTCCCGTCGCGGCTTTCTGGCCGCAGGAGCCGCGCTGCTGACGGTCGCGGCGATGCCGCGCAGGGGCGCGGCGAACGCACCCGCCGGGCTGCGCGCCGCCACCCGCGTGATCGAGGTCGATGGCAAGGCCGCGACCGTCTTCGGCATCGAGGGGCCTGCGGGGCAGGGGCTGGTCCTTGCCCCCGGCCAGCGCTTTCAGGCGCAGGTGACGAACGCGCTGGATGTGCCGACGCTGATCCACTGGCATGGCCAGACCCCGCCCTATGAACAGGACGGCGTGCCCGACCTGCCGCTGCCGCCGCTGGCGCCGGGGCAGGCGCGCGGCTACGACTTCGCAGCCCAGCCCGGCAGCTACTGGATGCACGCGCATATCCCGCTGCAAGAGATGCGCCACCTTGCCGCGCCGCTGATCGTGCACAGCGCCGCCGACCTGACCGCCGACCGGCAGGAGGTGGTGATGTTCGTGCAGGACTTCTCGTTCCGCGACCCGGCCGAGATCATGGCCGGACTGACCGGCGGACAGGGCGGCGGCCACGGCATGTCCCCGCACGGGATGCCGGCAGCGGCGACCGCGCAGGGCGGCACGGCAATGGATCATTCCGGCATGGACATGAAGATGGACATGGGTGGGATGAACATGGGCGGCATGGACATGTCGGGCATGCCCGGCGGCATGGCGATGGACCTGAACGATATCGAATGGGACGCCTATCTGGTGAACGACCGCACGCTGGCCGACCCGCAGGTGGTGCGCGTCGACAAGGGCGGGCGCGTGCTGCTGCGCATCATCAACGCCGCCTCGGCCACGACCTTCTGGATCGATACCGGCGGGATCGCGGCGCGGCTTGTCGCCGTCGACGGCCACGCCATCCTGCCGGTTCAGGGCAGCCGCTTCGGCCTTGCCATGGCGCAGCGCCTTGACCTTGAGCTTGATCTGCCCGGCGATGGCGCATGGCCGATCCTTGCCCTGCGCGAGGGGGCGCGCGAACGCTCGGGCCTGATCCTTGCCAGCGCGGATGCCCGCGTCGAAAAGCAGGAACTGCTGGGCGCCGAGGCCGCCCCGGCCTTTGATCCCGACATGGCGCAGGAAATGCGGCTTACCGCGGCGGAAAGCCTGCCCGCGCGGCAGGCCGACCGGACGCATATGGTGATGCTGGGCGGCGCGATGCAGCCCTATCGCTGGACCATCGACGGGCGGACATGGGGCGATCATCGCGCCTTGGCCGCGAAATCGGGCGAGCGGGTCGAGATCACCTTCCACAACATGTCGATGATGGCCCATCCGATGCACCTGCATGGCCATGTCTTTCAGGTGGTCGGCATCAACGGCCAGCGCGTGCAGGGCGCGCGGCGCGACACGGTTCATGTACCTCCGAATGCGATGGTGACGATTGCGCTGGATGCGGGCACTCCGGGCCGCTGGATGCTGCACTGCCACCACATGCCGCATCTGGAAACCGGTATGATGACGGAATTCGCCGTCACCGCCTGAGACGCGGCCGGATGCCCGGCGGGGCGGAAAGGGAAAAAGGGCGGCGGATCGCTCCGCCGCCCCAATACGTCACTTGCGCTGCGAATCGAGGATTTCGCCGTTCTTCTGGACCTCTTGCGCCTTCACATAGCTTTCGATCAGAAGCTGGTAGTTCGGGAAGATCTGCGTATAGACCTGCGCCCATTCCCGCGCATCGTCACGGTTCCAGGTCTTTTGCAGCTCGGACGCGACGGCGGCCATGTCCATCGGCACGGCTCCGGCCTGCACCACGCGGGCCAGGGTGATTTCCTCGGCCATCTTGGAATAGGTCCCCGAGGCATCGATCACGACAAACACCTTGTAGCCGTCGGCTATCGCCGAAATTGCCGGGAAGGCCATGCAGACGCTGGTGATGGTGCCGGCGATGATCAGGGTCTTGCGGCCCGTGGCCTTCACCGCGGCGACGAAGTCGGGGTTGTCCCAGGCGTTGATCTCGCCCTTGCGGCCGACATATTGCGCATGGGGCGCATTGGCGTGGATTTCCGGGATCAGGGGCCCGTTCGGCCCCTGCGGAACCGAGGCTGTGGTGATGACCGGCAGCTTGGCCAGCGTCGCCATCCTTGCCAGCGCGGCGGCGTGGCGGCGCAGGACCGGCATCGGCATGTCGCCCACGGTCTGGAACAGGCCGCTTTGATGGTCGATCAGCAGCATGACCGCGTCATCGGCGTCGATCACCGGGCGCTTGCCGTCAAAGTTTGCGGGTGCAGACATCTGATATCTCCTTCTTTTTGCGTGGCAGGGCCTTTGCCCCTGTCGCGAATGGATTTAGAATTGATGCCAGTCAGGCTGTAGCCTGCGTTTTCATGACTGATCGTCCTGCCAGTGGAACGATGAATGCGCGATCTGAACGACCTTTATTACTTCGTCGAGGCGGTCGAGCATGGCGGCTTCGCCCCGGCCGGACGGGCGCTGAACCTGCCGAAATCGCTGCTCAGCCGCCGCATCGCGCAGCTTGAGGCGCGGCTGGGCGTGCGGCTGATCCAGCGCAGCACCCGCCATTTCGCCCTGACCGAGATCGGCGAGGTCTATTTCGACCATTGCAAGGCCATGCTGGTCGAGGCCGACGCCGCGCAAGAGGCCATCGACCGCCTGCAAGCCGAGCCGCGCGGCACCGTCCGCCTGTCCTGCCCGGTGGCGCTGTTGCAAGTCCATGTCAGCCGGATGCTGGACCGGTTCATGGCGCAGCACCCGCAGGTCACCATCGTGGTGGATGCCACCAACCGCCGCGTCGATGTGCTTGGCGAGCGTATCGACATCGCCATCCGCGTGCGCCCGCCGCCCATCGAGGACAGCGAGGCGGTGATGCGCGTGCTGGCCGATCGCGGGCAATGCCTTGTCGCCAGCCCGGCGTTGCTGGCGGACCGCCCGGCGCCGGTGCAGCCCGCCGACCTTGCCGGCTGGCCCAGCCTTGGCCTTGGCAACAATGCGCAGGTCCAGCATTGGCAGCTTTTCGGGCCGGGCGGCCAGCAGGCCGACATCGACCACCGCCCGCGGCTGGTCACCACCGACATGATCGCGCTGCGCGATGCGGCGCTGGCGGGGCTTGGTGTGCTGCAATTGCCGATCCTGATGGTGCGGGATGAGCTGGCCTGGGGGCGGCTGGTGCGGCTGTTGCCCGACTGGCAACCGCAGCGCGAGATCATCCATGTCGTCTTTCCCTCGCGCCGGGGGCTGCTGCCGGCGGTGCGGCTGCTGATCGATCACCTTGCAGCGTCCTTTCAGGCGCTGGACGAGGATTAGCCGTTCTGCCGGGTCGAACGCCGCGTTGCCCTGTCCCTGACTTTCATCCTGCGCTGACGAACGCCACATGTTGCGCAACCGTTATTCAAGTCCGCTTCCAGCGGCAGGAGACATGTGATGAGAGCTTTTGGCTTCCTGAGCTTTGGCCATTATATGAACGCGCAGGGCTCGCAGACCCGCAATTCGGCCGAGATGATCCGGCAGGCGGTCGAAATCGGCGTCGGCGCCGATGAGATCGGCGTCAACGGCGCCTATTTCCGCGTCCACCATTTTGCGCGGCAGCAGGCCTCGCCCATGCCGCTGCTGGCGACGATTGCGGCAAAGACGAAGCATATCGAGGTCGGCACCGGCGTCATCGACATGCGCTATGAAAACCCGCTGTATCTGGCCGAAGAGGCCGCCGCGCTGGACATCCTTGCCGATGGCCGCATCGCGCTGGGGATCAGCCGCGGCTCGCCCGAAACGGTGGTGCGGGGCTATGAGGCCTTTGGCTATACCGGCTCGACCGATCCGCGCGGCGCCGATATCGCGCGCGCCAAGTTCGACCTGTTCATGCGCGCCGTCGATGGCGAGCGGCTGGCGCAAGGCGACCGGCAGATGAGCGGCGGCCAGATGATGCCGATCGAGCCGCGCTCGGCCAGCCTGCGCGACCATATCTGGTGGGGCTCGGCCACGCGCGAGACGGCGGAATGGACGGGGCGGCAGGGGCTGAACATGATGTCCTCGACCCTGCTGACCGAGGATGCCGGGATGCCCTTTGACGAGCTTCAGGCCGAACAGATCCTGCGCTTTCGCGACGCCTATCGCGAGGCCGGGCACAAGGGCGCGCCGCGCGTTTCGGTCAGCCGCAGCGTCTTTCCGATCATGAACGCGCAGGACGCGGCCTATTTCGGCGGCGCGGCGGATCGGCATGACGGCGTGGGCATGATCGACGGCTTCCGCTCGACCTTCGGGCGCACCTATGCGGCCGAGCCCGACAAGCTGATCGAGGAGCTGAAGAAGGACAAGGCCATCGCATTGGCCGATACGCTGATGCTGACGATCCCGAACCAGTTGGGGCCGGATTACAACCTGCATATCCTTGAATCCTTTGCCAAGCACGTCGCCCCTGCGCTTGGCTGGAAGCCGAACCACGAAGGGCCGGTGACGGGCGACCCGATCAACTGAACCGCTAGACCCTGAACCGCAAGACCCCCGGGCCGCACAGGCCCGGGGGTTTTCGTTTCAGGCCGGATCGTCCTGCCGGCGCGGCGGATTGCCGCCCCGCTCGATCCTGTCGATCGCCCGCGCAAAGCAGGCGGCCAGATGCTCGATCAGCGCCCGGACCGAGGGGATCAGCCCGCGCCGGGTCGGAAAGACCGCGTGGATGATGCCGGACCGCGGATGCCAGCCGGGCAGGACATCGACGACATCGCCGCTGAGCAGGCGGTCCTGCGCCACGACGGCGGGCAGGCGGCAGATGCCCGCACCGGCCGCCGCGGCATCCAGCAGCGCCGACATGTCCTGCGTGATCAGGCGCGGCTTGTGCGGCACCACGACGGCATTGCCATCGGGGTCGATCAGGTCCCATTCATGGCGCAGGCGATACTGGTCCCACGCAAGGCTGGGCAGGCCCGGCAGGTCGGCGGCGGTGATCTCGCGTCCCAGATCGCGGCGCGCGCGCGCCAGCAGGGCGGGGGCGGCGACAAGATGCTGGTGGTCGGCGCCAAGGCGGCGCACGACCAGATCGCTGTCCTCCAGCGGCGGAAAGCGCACGCGGATGGCAAGATCGAACCCCTCGCGCAGGATATCGACGCGGCGGTTGGTGCTTTCCAGTTGCAGCTCGATCCGGGGATATTGCGCCATGAAGCGCGAGATCATCGGCCCGACCTGGAACTGGATCATCGAGGGCGGGCAGGCGACGCGGACCAGCCCCTGCGGCTCATGATGTTCGCGGGCGATGATGGCGCTGGCGGCGCGCGCCTCGATCAGCATGGCGGCGGCGTGGCGGTGGAACTCGCGCCCCAGATCGGTGACCGAGAATGCGCGGGTCGAGCGCTGGATCAGCCGCACGCCAAGCTGGTCCTCAAGCGCGGCGATGCGGCGGCTGACGCGGGATCGCGGCAGGCCCAGTTCGCGCGCGGCGGCGGAAAAGCCACCGGCATTAACCACATGCACGAACAGGCGAAAATCGTTCAGGTCGGGTTCGGTCATTTGTGACAGTTTCAGGACAGTGATGTTCAATAACGATAGCTACCGAAATTTTGTCCCATGCTCAAATTCAATCGCAGGCAGGCCGGGCCGATACGGACCGCGATTGCCATCGACGCAACCCGGCCCTGACCGGGCCGTGAAAGGATGAAGCCATGACGAAACCCTATGTAAAGCTGGACAAGGACAACGCCGCCGTTCTGCTGGTGGACCACCAGGCGGGCCTGCTGTCGCTGGTGCGCGACATCGACCCCGACAAGTTCAGAAACAACGTGCTGGCGCTGGCCGATCTGGCCAAATACTTCAAGCTGCCCACCATTCTGACCACCAGCTTCGAGGACGGCCCCAACGGCCCGATCATGCCGGAACTGAAGGAACTGTTCCCGGACGCGCCCTTCATCGCGCGCCCCGGCCAGATCAACGCCTGGGACAACGCCGATTTCGTCAAGGCGATCAAGGCGACCGGCAAGAAGCAACTGATCGTCGCCGGCGTGGTGACCGAGGTCTGCGTGGCCTTCCCGGTCCTCTCGGCGCTGGAAGAGGGCTTTGAGGTGTTTGTCATCACCGACGCCTCGGGCACGTTCAACCAGATCACCCGCGACGCGGCATGGGACCGCATGTCGCAGGCCGGCGCGCAGCTTCTCAGCTGGTTCGGCGCGGCGTGTGAGTTGCACCGCGACTGGCGCAACGATGTCGAAGGGCTGGGGGCGCTGTTTGCAAGCCACATCCCCGATTATCACAACCTCATCACCAGCTACACGGCGAACACCGCCGCCCGCAAAGCCGCCTGAGGCCTTGCGCGACAAAGGAAAAGGGGCCGGCATGGCCCCTTTTTTCATGTTTCAGGCTGGCTCAGGCGCGCGGTCAGGCCCATTCCCACGGTCGGGTAAAGCGGCCAAGGCAGGCGGCGACGGCGGCCTCGTCCACCGGCCCCTTGCGCACCAGCCGCGCGACAAGGCCGCGTTTCTTGTCGTCCACGACCTCGCCGACCTCGGCCGCCAGCCCGGCGCCGGCCAGCGCCTCGTCATAGACCCGCCTGATCGCCATCTTGCGCAGGTCCGGCTTGAAGATCTTGCCGACCGCGGTCTTGGGCAGTTCGGACAGGATCTCGATATGCTTGGGAACCGCGGCGCGTTCGTGGATGTTTGCGCGCGCGTGCTCGGCCAGTTCCTCGACCGTGACCGAGGCGCCCGCCACCAGTTCGACATAGGCACAGGGCAGTTCGCCCGCATGGGCGTCGGGCTGGCCGATGGCGCCGACAAAGGCCACGGCGGGATGCGACAGCAGCGCGTCCTCGATCTCGGCGGGGTCGATATTGTGGCCGCCGCGGATGATCAGATCCTTGGCGCGGCCGGTGATCCACAGATAGCCGTCGGCATCGATCCGGCCCAGATCGCCGGTGCGCAGAAAGCGCCCCTCGGCGAACAGGTCGCGGTTCTTGTCCAGCTCGGTATAGGTCGAACCCTCGAAGACGCCGGGGTTGGCCACGCAGATTTCTCCGATCTCGTCGGTGCCGCATTCGTGGAAACCCTCGGGCGTGCGGCGCAGGATGCGCACATGCGTATAGGGCAAGGGCACGCCGACCGAGCCGACTTTCTTCAGCCCGTCCACGGGGTTGCAGGACACAAGGCAGGTCGCCTCGGTCAGGCCGTAGCCCTCGGCGATCTCGACCCCGGCGGCGGCCTTGAAGCGGTTGTAAAGCTCGACCGGCAGCGGGGCCGAGCCGGAGATCGCCGTCTTCAGCGAACTGACATCGGCATTGACCGGGCGCTGCATCAGCGCGGCAATGGCGGTCGGCACGGTAATCAGGAACGTCGCTTGCCAGCGTTCGATCAGCTTCCAGAAATTGTCGAAGACGCCCTCGCCGCGATAGCCGGCGGGGGTGGGCATGACCAGATGTGCCCCCGACATCACGCAGGACATCAGGATCGGATAGACGGCGAAGACGTGAAACATCGGCAGGGGGCACATCATCACGTCTTTTTCGGTGAACAGCAGCATACCCCCCAGCCAGCCGTTATAGATCATCCCCGAGACCTTGTGCTGTGCCACCTTGGGCGTGCCGGTGGTGCCGCCGGTGTGGAAATAGGCGGCAACGCGGTCGTCAGTGGGCAGCTCGAAGATCAGGCGGTTGTGGCGCTGGCCGCTGGCGGCGGCCTCGAAGTCGATCACCTTCGCCTGATGGCGGGTCGGAACCTTCGGGCGCATCAGCGGCACCAGCAGCCGCTTGAGGCCGGTCAGGTAGCTGCGCAGGTCGATCTCCAGCACGGTGTGGACGTTCGGGGCCATGGCGACGGCCTGCGCGGCCTTTTGCGCGATATCGGTCTTGGGGAAACTTTTCAGCGTCACCAGCACCTTGGCGCCGGTTTCGCGAAGGATGCCGGCGATCTGCTCGGCATCCAGCAGCGGGTTGATCGGGTTCACGATGCCGACGCTGGCCCCGGCCAGCATGACGACCGGCGTCGCCAGCGTATTGGGCAGCATATAGGCGACCACGTCCTGCGGCCCGATGCCGAGGCTATGGAAAAGATTGGCGGTTTCGGTGACGCGTTCGTGCAGTTCGGTCCAGTTCAGCGTCTGCGCCGGCGCACCGGGGGCCGAGAAAAGCTGAAAGCTGATCGCCGGGCGCTGCGGATGGGCGTCGCGGATGCGGGTCAGCGCCTCATAGACGCTGCGGGGCAGGTCGCGTTCGCCGTAAGGCATCTCGTTCTCGACCGCGTTGCGGTCTGCGACAGTCGCGAACCTGACCATTGATATTCCTCCCCCCGATCGCCCCCGGGCTCTCCTTGCCCCTGCGCGACAATGGTCTGAAACCGCGCCCCGGGGCAAGTTCCGCGCTGGCGTCAGGTTGCGAAAACGCGGCGTCAAACCGCTGAAACGCGGCCGGCATATGCGCGGGGACTAGCCGCAAAGGGCGATTCGGTGGTATTTTAGGCAATCAACGGTTGAATACGTGAACTGTGCCTTCTAGCGTCCCCACGGATTGAAGGAGGGATGGATGCTGCGCAAGGTTTTCAAGTCGTTGATCGGGATGTGTTTTGTCGGCATGCTTGCCCTGCCGGCCGCTGCGGGGGAAAAGGCGCCGGTCAAGGCCGGTTTTGCCGCCGCGGGCACCGTCACCTGCTACGACACCTCGCGGCAGGAGAATGAGGCGGCGGTCAAGGCGACCAATCTGACGCGCAGGCAGCACGGTCTGCAACCCCTGCGTGCCAATGACGAACTGGCGCTGGCTGCCGCGCGCCACGCCTGCGACATGGCGCGGCGGGGGGTGATGTCGCATCAGGGCAGCACCACGCGCGGGCCGATGCAGCGGGTGAAGAAGGTCGGCTACAAGCCGGTGATGACCGCCGAAAACATCGCCTTCGGCCCCTGGGGGCAGGACCGGGTGCTGATGGAATGGGCGCGCTCGCAGGGGCATCTTAAAAACATCCTGATCCCGAAGATGCGCCATTATGGTATCGGCAAGGCCGTCAGCGCCGATGGCAGGATGGTCTATTGGGCCGCTGTCTATGGCGCGCCGAAGGGCCGCTGACAGATCGGGGCGCCGCGAACCGGCGGCGCCGGCCGCGACCCCGGACCCGCAGGGGCGGCTACTCGGCCGCCTCGGTTTCGGGGGGCAGGCCTTCGGTGAACTGCAAGCGGGCAAGGCGCGCATAAAGGCCGCCCTGCGCCACCAGTTCGTCATGGCGGCCTTGCGCGACGATGCGGCCATGGTCGAAGACCACGATGCGGTCGGCCTTTTTCACCGTTGCCAGCCGGTGCGCCACGATGATCGTGGTGCGGCTGCGGGCAAGCTCGTCCACGGCCTCTTGCACCAGCCGTTCGGATTCGGCGTCCAGCGCGCTGGTCGCCTCGTCCAGAAGCAGGATCGGCGCGTCGCGCAGGATGGCGCGGGCGATGGCGATGCGCTGCTTCTGGCCGCCCGACAGCATCACGCCGCGTTCGCCCACATAGCTGTCATAGCCTTCGGGCAGCAGGCGCAGGAATTCGTCGGCATGGGCGGCGCGGGCGGCGGCCTCGACCTCGGCATCCGAGGCGTCGGGGCGGCCAAAGCGGATATTCTCGCGCGCGGTGGTGGCAAAGATCACCGGGTCCTGCGGCACCAGCGCGATATAGCGGCGGAAATCGCTGCGGGCGAGGTCGCGCAGGTTGATCCCGTCCAGCCGCACCACGCCCTTGTCCGGGTCCCAGAAGCGCAGGATAAGCTGGATTACCGTGGTCTTGCCGGCGCCCGAAGGGCCGACCAGCGCCACGGTTTCGCCTGGGTTGATGTGCAGCGTGACGTTTTCCAGCGCCGAGCGGTCGGGCCGGCTGGGGTAATGGAAGGTGACGTCCTCGAAATCGATGCGGCCCTGAACGGGGCGGGGCAGGGGGCGCGGATGGGCGCGGTCGCGCAGGCTGTCCTGCGCGCTCAGCAATTCGGTCAGCCGCTCGGTCGCGCCGGCGGCGCGCTGCAATTCGCCCCAGATTTCCGACAGCGCGCCCACGGCGCCGGCGACCAGCACGGCATAGATGACGAACTGCACCAGCTCGCCCACCGTCATCAGATCAAGCCGCACGTCGCGTGCGCCGATCCACAGCACCCCCAGCACGCCCGAGAAGATCAGGAAGATCACGATCACCGTCATCACCGTGCGCGTGCCGACCCGGCGCAGCGCCGCGTCGAACGAGCGTTCGGTCACGTCGTTGAAGCGGTCGCGGGTCGGGCCTTCATGGGTAAAGGCCTGCACCGTCTGCGCCGAAAGCAGGCTTTCCGAGGCCGCCCCCGAGGATTGCGCGATCCAGTCCTGGTTTTCGCGCGAGAGGCCGCGCAGGCGGCGCCCTAGGACGATGATCGGCACCACCACCACCGGCACCAGCACCAGCAGCATCAGCGACAGCTTGGGCGAGGTCCAGATCAGCATCGCCATGCCGCCGATCAGGATCAGGAAGTTGCGCAGCGCCACCGACACGGATGAGCCGATGACCGACTGGATCAGCGTGGTGTCGGTGGTGATGCGGCTGATGATCTCGCCGGTCAGGACGCGTTCGTAGAAGGCGGGGCTCATGGTGATGACGCGGTCGAACACCGCCTTGCGGATATCGGCCACCACCCGCTCGCCCAGACGGGTGACAAGGTAGTAGCGCAGGCCCGTGCCCACCGCGAGCAACGCCACGATCGCCAGCGCCGCGCCGAAATACTGGTCCAGAAGCTGCGCGCCGGCGTCAAAGCCGTCGACGACCCGCCGCACCGCCAAAGGCAGCACAAGGCTGATCCCGGCGGTCACCCCCAGTGCCACCAGCGCCGCGACCAGCAGCGCCCGATAGGGCCGGACAAAGGGCCACAGCGCACGCAGCGCGCCGATGCGTTTCGTCGTCGGACGATCCGCCGTGATGGTGGGATTGCGTGCCATGTCTTTCCTTTCGGTGCCGCCCCTGGGCCGCTGCCTGCTTCTAAAGCGCCGTGGTGCCGCCGGCGAGTTCAAGGATCACCTGCCATTCGGCGTCCGAGACCGGCTGCACCGACAGGCGCGAATTGTTGACCAGAACCATGTCGCCAAGGCGCGGCTCGGCCTTGGCCTCGTCCAGCGATACGGGGCGGACGACCCGCGCCACGGCGCGGATATCGACACATTCCCATTTCGGATCGGCGGCTTTCGAATCCGGGTGCGCCAGCGCCACGACCTCGCAGATGCCGACGACCTCCTTGCCGATGTTCGAGTGGTAGAAGAAGCCGCGCTCGCCCACCTTCATCGCCCGCATATTGTTGCGGGCCTGATAGTTGCGCACGCCGTCCCATTCCTCTCCGGTCTCGCCCCGGGCGATCAGGTCGTCGAAGCTGAAGACGTCCGGCTCGGATTTGAAAAGCCAATGCGCCATCAGCCGATCACCTTTTTCCACTCGATCACCTCGACCGAGGCGAAAAGACCCGCCGCCTTGTAGGGGTCCTGCGCGGCCCAGTCCTTGACGCGGGTCAAGTCCTCGGCCTCGACGATCAGAAGCGATCCGCGCATCTCGCCGTCTTCGATCAGCGGGCCGGCCATTTGCAGGCCGGGCTGGTCCTTGAGAAAGGCGAGGTGCTTTTCGCGGGTGTCCAGACGGGTTTGCAGCTTGCCGGCATGGTCGCGGCAGATCACGGCGAAAAGGGGCATCATTCCTCCTTCAGGGGACGGTTCAGCAAAAGGTTCAGGGCATGTTCCATGGCGATGCGGCCCTCGGCAAGGCCGGCCACCAGATCCGAGATCGGCATCTCGATCCCGCGCTGGCGGGCAAGCGAGCTGACGGCGCGGGCGGTGGCCGCGCCCTCGACCGTGGTGCCCTGCGCAAAGGGGCGGCGCGCGCCAAGCGCAAGGCCATAGCGGAAGTTGCGCGACTGTTCCGATGTGCAGGTCAGCACCAGATCGCCAAGCCCGGACAGTCCGTTCAGCGTTTCCGGCCGTGCGCCAAGCGCGCCGGCAAGGCGGCCCATCTCGGCAAAGCCGCGGGTGACGATGCTGGCGCGCGCGCTGTCGCCATAACCCGCGCCGATGGCGGCGCCGGCGGCAATGGCGATGATGTTCTTCAAGGCGCCGCCCAGTTCGGCGCCGATGACGTCGGTGGTGCGGTAAAGCCGCAGGGTCGAGGTGGTCAGTACGCGCTGCATTTCCTCGGCCGCGCCGGCATCCGCGCAGGCCAGCGTCAGCGCCGTCGGCAGCCCGCGCGCGATATCGGCGGCAAAGCTGGGGCCGGTCAGCACCGCGACCGTCGCCCGGGGGCAGGCCCGCGCGATCAGCGCCGAGGGGCCGGCCAGCGTCGCAAGGTCGATGCCCTTGGCGCAGTTGACCAGCCGCCGCCCGTCAAGGCGCAGGGCGTGTTCTGTCAGAAAGCCGCCCAGCACCTGCGCGGGCAGCGCCAGCAGCAGGGTTTCGGCCTCGATCTTCTCAAGCTGGCTGGTGACTTGCAGCCCGGCGGGCAGGCGCACGCCCGGCAGGCGCGGGTTCTCGCGCGAGCGCGCCCAGCCGATATCGCGCCCCCACAGCGCCACCTTGCCCTTGCTGGCAAGGCTGACCGCCAATGCGGTGCCGAATGCGCCCGCGCCGATGACTGCCACGCTCATGCCTTGGCCCCCTTCTTGCCTGCGCCCAGCATCGGGGCGGCGTTCTGGTCCAGCGGCCAGCGCGGCCTTGCCGCAAGGTCCATGCCGTCACGCTGGCCGGCATTATAGGCCTCGATCCCGGCCCAGGCGATCATCGCCGCGTTGTCGGTGCAAAGCCGCAGGGGCGGGGCGACAAAGGCGGCATCCGCCCCGGCCGCGACCGCTTGCAGGGCGGCGCGCAGGGTCTGGTTGGCGGCGACGCCGCCCGCGACCGCCAGCAGCGGCGCGCGGGTCAGGGCCAGCGCGCGGCGGGTCTTTTCGGCCAGCACATCGGCGACGGCGGCCTGAAACCCGGCGCAAAGATCGGCGCGGTCCTGTTCGTAAAGCCCGCCCTGCGCGGCAACCAGATCGTCGCGCTGGCGCAGGACCGCCGTTTTCAGCCCCGAGAAGCTGAGATCGCAGCCCGGCCGGTCCAGCAGCGGCCGTGGCAGGGCAAAGCGCCGGGGATTGCCGGCGCGGGCCGCGGCCTCGACCGGGGGGCCGCCGGGCTGGGGCAGGCCCAGAAGCTTGGCGACCTTGTCGAAAGCCTCGCCCGGGGCGTCGTCGATGGTGCCGCCCAGCCGGGTGAAGGTCTCGGGGCCGTCGACCTGCAGGAACTGGCAATGCCCGCCCGAGACCAGCAGCATCAGATAGGGATAGGCCACGCCGTCGGTCAGGCGCGGGGTCAGCGCGTGGCCGGCAAGGTGGTTCACGCCGACCAGCGGCAAGCCGCTGCCCGCCGCCAGCCCCTTGGCCAGCATCACGCCCGACAGCACGCCGCCGATCAGCCCCGGCCCCGCCGTCACCGCAATGCCGTCAACGTCCAAGAGGCGCAGCCCGGCCAGCGCCAGCGCCTCTTCGACGCAGGCATCCAGCTTTTCGGCATGGGCGCGGGCGGCGATCTCGGGGACGACGCCGCCGAAATCGGCATGCAGCATCGCCTGCCCGGCCACGACCGAGGCCAGGATCTCGCCATCCTCGCGCACCACGGCGGCGGCCGTGTCGTCGCAACTGCTTTCGATGCCAAGAAAGGTCAGTGCCATGCTTGTCCTTGTTCCCGCGCGGCCAAGGGCCTAGGCAATGGGACGTAACACCTTGCCCGACAGATTTCCATGCCGCCCGTTTCCATGCCGCCCGACACCTTGCCCCTGCTGCTTCTGACCCGGCCCGAGCCCGCCTCGCGGCGTTTTGCCGCGCAGGCCGCGCATCTGGGTCTGCCGGTGATCGTCGCGCCGGTCCTGCGCATCGTGGCGGTCGCGCATGACGTCGGCCGGTTGCAGGCGGCGCGGGGGCTGGTCTTCACCTCGGCCCATGCGGTGCCGGCGGCGGGTCCGGGGCGGGGGCGCCCGGCGATCTGCGTCGGCCCCGCCACCGCCGAGGCCGCCCGCGCCGCGGGCTATGACGTGACCGAGGGGCCGGGCGATGCGCTGCGCATGATGCCCCTGCTGGACGGGCTGGACGAGGGCTGGCTGCACCCCCACGGCGCGCATGTCGCCAAGCGCCTGCCGGTGCCGGGCATGGTCGTCTATGACCAGCTTCCGCAGCCCTTGGGCGCGGCCGCGCATGACGCGCTGGCGGGGGCGGGGCCGGTGATCCTGCCGCTGTTTTCGCCGCGCTCGGCCCGGCTTCTGTCGGACCGGCTGGACGGGGCGCGGGCGGCGCTGTGGCTGGTGCCGATCAGCCCGGCGGCGGCGGATCAGTGGCAGCGCCCCTACGCGCGCATGATCGTGGCCGACCAGCCGGACGCGACCGGCATCCTGCGCGGCATCGAGGCGCTGCTGGGCCGCCGGGAATCGCCGGAACAATCGGTGTGAACCGCGGGTTGAGACGTCGCGCCGTGCCGTCTAGACTGACCGGCAGAGCCAGAGGGATGATCGCTCGCAGCCAGCGCGGAACAGGTGCGGACAGGCTGCGGCGCGATCCATAAGGGAACGGGGAAAGACAGTGAAAAAGCCAGAGTCCGACGCCAGCGAAAACAAGGCAACCCCCGGGAATGATGCCAAAAAAAAGCCCGTTTCGGGCGCGGTGATCGACAGCCACCCCATCAGCGCCGGCGACGCGGCGGGCGCGGCCAAAGCCGAACCGAAGCCGATGGTCGAGTCGAAGCTGGTCGGCACGGGCAAAGGGCCCGACGCCGCCGCCCCCAAGCCCGCGACGGCGCCGGGCGCAGGGTCCGAATCGAACGGCAGCGCGAAACCGGTTGGCAGCAGCGTGCCTTCGGTCGCGAAATCCGAGCCTGCGAAACCTGAACCCGCAAAGCCCGAACCGGCAAAACCTGAGCCGGCGAAAGCCGCCGCCATCCCCGAGGCCAGCCCCGCCCCGGCGTCCATTCCGACGCCCGCGCAGGCCTCTGCGCAGGCCGCGGCCGCCAAGGTCGAAACCCGCGTGGTCGAGGTGCGCAAGGCCGGGTTCATGCCGACCTTCCTTGGCGGCGTGGTCGCTGCCGCACTGGGGGCCGGCGCCGCCTATTGGGCGATCCCCTATCTGCCCGAGGCCTGGCGCCCCGTCGCGCCCGGGACTGTCGCATCCGGGGCCGCCCCGACCGAAGCCCTGATCGAGGCTGCCCGCGCCGCCGGGGCCGATGCCGCCACCGCCGCCGCCCAGACCCAGATCGACGCGCTGGCCAAGCGCGCCGCCGAGGCCGGCGCCGACGCCGCCCGGCAGGCGCTGGCCAATATCGAGCCGCCGCCCAGCGACGCCGCCGCCTTGCAGGCGCAGGGCGACCGGCTGGCCGCGGTCGAAAAGTCGCTGGCCGACCTGGCGGCGCGGCCCGTGGTCGCGCCGGTCATCTCGGGCGATGCCAGCCCCGAGATGCAAAGCCTGCTGACCGACCTGACCGCCCAGATCGCCGCGCAAAAACAGCGCCTTGACGAACTGGCTGCGCGCCCCGCCGCCGACCCCGGCGCGAATGAGCAGATGCAAAGCTTCGTCGCGCGCGCCGAGGCGCTGCAAAGCCAGATCGCGGCCTCGGCCGCCGAGGCCCAGCAGCGCATCACCGCCGCCGAGACCCAGGCCGCCGCACTTGAGGAAAGCGCCGCTGCGGCCAACCGCCGCGCGCAGGCCGCGACCGCCGCCGCCGCGCTGCGCGCCGCCATCGAGACGGGCGGCAACCGCGATCAGGCGCTGTCGGACCTGAAGGCCGCCGGGGTCGAGCCGCCCGCCGTGCTGACGGCCGAGGTGCCGACGCTGGAACAGCTTCGCGCCGAATTCCCCGCCGCCGCCCGCTCCGGGCTGGCCGCTGCGGTGAATGCGATGCCGAATGACGGCGGCGCGCTTGGCGTGATCGGCGATTTCCTGCGGGTGCAGACCGGCGCCCGCTCGGTCGAGCCGCGCGAGGGGAACGACCCCGACGCCGTCCTGTCGCGTGTCGATGCGGCGGTGAAGGCGGGCGATATCCGCGGTGCGCTGGCCGGCATCGCCACGCTGCCGCAGCCGGGGCAGGCGGCCATGGCCGACTGGACCGCCCGCGCCCAGACCTGGGTCGATGCCGATACCACGCTGGCGGGCCTTGCCGCCGGCAGCCTGTAAGGGGGATCAGATGCTGCTTTCGGCTTTGAAAATCCTGATCTTCTTTGCGATCGTGCTGGCGGTGACGCTGGGCGTGTTGCAGCTTTCGGAAACCGGGGACGGGCTGACGCTTGTCTATGGCGGCACCGAATACACGCTGGGCCCGGTGCAGACCCTGATCGCGGTCACCGTGACCGTGCTTCTGGGCTGGCTGGCGGTGCGGCTTCTGGGCCTGCTTCTGGCCTTCGTGCGCTTCCTTCTGGGCGATGAGACCGCCGTCAGCCGCTATTTCGCCCGCTCGCGCGAGCGCAAGGGCTATGAGGCACTGTCCGAAGGGATGCTGGCCGTCGCCTCGGGCGAGGGGCGGCTGGCGCAGGACAAGGCCGCCCGCGCGGCCAAGCTTCTGGACAATGCGCAGGCGACCTCGCTTCTGGCGGCGCAGGCCGCCGAGATCGCCGGCGACAATGCCCGCGCCGCCGAGATCTATCGCGGGCTGCTGTCGGACGCGCGCACCCGCTTTGTCGGGGTGCGCGGCCTGCTGCGCCAGAAACTGGCCGAGGGCGACACCGCCACCGCGCTGAAACTGGCGGAAAAAGCCTATGCGCTGAAGCCCCGCCACGCCGAGGTACAGGACACGCTGCTGGAATTGCAGACCAAACAGGGCGACTGGAAAGGCGCGCGCGCCGTTCTCAAGGACAAGCGCAAGCAGGGTCAGTTGCCGCAGGACGTGCATATTCGCCGCGATGCCGTGCTGGCGCTGAAAGAGGCCTCCGAGGTTCTGGCCGAGGGCAACTCGATCAGCGCGCGCGAGGCCGCGATCTCGGCCAGCCGTGCCAGCCCGGACCTGATCCCGGCGGCGGTGCTGGCGGCGCGCAGCTATATCGCCCAGAACGACGGCCGCAATGCCGCCCGCGTCCTGCAAAAGACCTGGAGCGTGCGGCCCCATCCCTCGATCGCCGCCACCTATGCCGAGATCGTGCCGGACGAAAAGCCGGCCGCGCGGCTGCGCCGCTTCGAGGACCTGATGCGGCAGAACCCCGATCACGAGGAAACCCGCCTGCTGCGCGCCGAGCTGCTGCTGACCGCCGAGGATTTCCCCGGCGCCCGCCGCGCGCTTGGCGATCTGGCGACCAAGCACCCGACCGTGCGTTCGCTGTCGATCCTGGCCGCCATCGAGCGTGGCGAGGGTGCCGATGACGCGGTCGTGCGCGGCATCCTGGCGCGGGCGCTGGTCGCCAGCCGCGGCCCGCAATGGGTCTGCGACAAGTGCCACAACGTCATGGCGGACTGGTCCCCGGTCTGCGACAGTTGCGGCGGCTTTGACACGCTGACCTGGCGCGAACCGCAGACGCCCGTCTGGGGTGCCATGGCCGGCAATGGCGTCGAAATGCTGCCGCTGCTGGTCGGTGCGCCCGCCGAAGCCGTCCCCGCCCCGCGCGAGGCCGCGGCCCCCGCCGCGCCACCCCCCGTTTCGCGCCCCGGCATGATCGATCCCGAACCCGCGCCCGCACCGGTTGCGGCGAAGCCCGCGCCGAAACCGCCCGAGCCCGACCTGCCGCATGTCGCCCCCGGCATGGTCCCGCGCGAGGCGGATTACGGCGACACCGACGAGGCCGAGCCCGCTATGACCGTCACCGACCCGGAACCGGCGCCTGAACCCGCCCCGGCCCGGTCGGACGCGGCGCATAAGCCGCAGATGGCGCTTCAGGGCGACGTCCTGCCGGTCCGCCCCGATGTCGAGCCGCTGGACGATGCGCCGGCGATGGGCAGAAAGCGCTGATCCCCTCTTTCGCGCGGCGCCGGAACCTGCTATCCGGCGCCGCGCAGGACATGCCGGCAACGGCAAGGCTTGCAGGCCGGGCACCCGCCGGGCCAAAACCAGAGGTTCCGGCGACGCAAAGACGTCTTGCGAGGACCGCCCTGCGCTGATACATCGGCGCAGATGCCGCAGTAGCTCAGCTGGTAGAGCACGACATTCGTAATGTTGGGGTCGGGGGTTCGAGTCCCTTCTGCGGCACCATTTGCCCATGGATGCATATGCAGGAATATCTGTAATTCGCGCCGGGCTTCCCGATCAGCTATCCGAACGCAGCGCCAGATCGCCGGACTTTTCTGCGGCGCGTCGTTAAAGCCGGCCGGCGATTCCGTCACTCGAACTGGTCGATATGATTCATCATGTGATTCCAGTGCGATAGCTGAGCATTGTTCCAGTGTGATGAGATGTTGCCGTTATCGGTTCAGTTTGGCTTGCTGGCATGAGGGCGTCATGGCGGACCCCGATCCGGCCAATGCGGACCACAACCGTCATCTGAAATCCCGTCAGCCATTGGACCACGGTCGGGGTCGGGCCGCGGATCTGGAATTTTGGGCTGATGAACTTGCCCCGCGGCTTTTATGAAAACGATTGAATGGCCATCCGGCCGTTTTGGATCGCCCGGCACCCGATGCCATGTCGCGCGGCGTGCCGGCGGTTCCGTGCGTGCGGCGTTGCGCTTGATTTCCGATCTTGCGGGCGTCATCTTCGCCGCGAGGGTGAGCCAGCATCACTGGGCATGTTCCTATGACGGGATTGCGTCCGTCCGCCCTCGACTCATCCTCAGCTTCAGCCAACGCGCGCAAAGCAGGATATTCGGCTGCGCGCGGTGAAATGACTTCAGGACGGCGAACGTGGTGCCAAGCGACTTCCGAAGCGCGCCGGCCACAGCATACCCGGCGAGCCGATGTCGGACTTCGTTCAGGCGCGCGAATACGGCGCCCATCGGTTCGTGGCAGTGCCTGATCCTGCCGCCCCCGACCGCCTAGGACGCGAACCTTGGCCGGTCGCCGCGTTCGGCAGAGACGTCGATCCGGTGCAGCCGGGCGTAGCGGCCGACCAGCGCCGACAGCTCTTCTGCGCGGCGGGCGGGGGGCCAGGCGTTCTGCTCGCCCATGACCTCGACCAGTTCCTGCAAGGCGGCGTGGCCAAGCGGGCGCTCCAGAAAGACCGAGGTGCGGCCGAACAGAAAGTCCTCGGCGGTTTCCACCAGTTCGGTGTCGCAGACATGCGCGATTTCCTCGCGCGAGAATTCGGGCAGCGCGGTCAGCTTTTGCTCGTCCGGGCCCAGCGAGGCGGCGACCAGCGCCGCGCGCGAGCCGTAGCGGCGCAAAAGCTGATGCGCGCGGTCGCGGGACAGGCCGTGGTCGCGGCAGATCGCCGTCGCCAGCGCTTCGGCGGGGGCGGCAGCCTGCGACAGGCCCGCGCCGCCGCCGATGGCCAGCGCCTCGGTCGAGACGCGGCGCGTGCGGCCCAGACGCTTGAGCACATCGTCGGTCGCCTCGGCGGAAAAGGCGCGGAAGGTCGTCCACTTGCCGCCGACCAGCGACAGGATCGGAAAGCGGCGCGCGCCCGCGGGGGCGATCTCGGGCATGGAGTGGTCGCGGCTGATCGCGCCGGGGTCGGTCGCATCGCTGGCGGGCAGGGGGCGGATGCCGGCATAGCTGAAGAAGATGTCGTCGCGCGACACCTCGACCTGCGGGAAAAGCTGGCGGAAGGCGGCCAGCAGATAGTCGATTTCGGCATCGTCGCAGATGACCGCCTCGGGGTCGTCCACCGGCACGTCGGTCGATCCCAGAAGCACATGGCCCATGAAGTTCGACAGGATGCAGATGCGCCCGCCCTCGGCCTCGAAATAGATCATGCGGCCGTGCAAGGTCTCGGCCAGCGCGGGCAGGTCCAGCATCAGGTGGCTGCCGCGCGTGCCGCCGATCATGCGCCGCGCGCCGGTCGCGGCCGCCCGGTTCACGCCGTCGATCCACGCGCCCGAGGCGTTGATCAGGACGTCGCAGCCGATGCGGAACGTCTCGCCGCTGAGGGTGTCGCGCAGCTCGACCTCATTGCCCGAGACGCCGGTAAAGGCGATATGGTTCAGCGCCATGCTGGCGGGCTGGGCCGCCATGCCGTCCAGCGCCAGTTCCACCACCAGCCGCTCGGGCGAGACGATCCAGGCGTCGTAATAGGATGCCGCCAGCCGCACCGAGGGGTCCATGTCGGGGATTTCGCGCAGCACGTCCTGCCGCGCGATCATCCGGTGGCGCGGGGTCGCGCGATTGGCGGCGCCATAGACGTCGTAAAGCCAGAGGCCGAACTTGATGACCAGCGCGCCGCGCTCGGTCATCTTGGCGGGCAGGCGGAAGAACTTGCGCATCGCGGCCCAGGTGCCACCGAACCAGGAATGGATCGGGATGATCATTTCCAGCGGCGCGACGTAATGGGCGGCGTTGGTCAGCAGGCGGTTCCGTTCGGACGCCGATTCGCGGACCAGCCGGAATTCGCCGGTCTCAAGGTATTTCAGGCCGCCATGGATCATGCGCGAAGGCGCGCGGCTGGCGCCGCCGCAGAAATCCGCGCGCTCGACCAGCAGACATTCGACGCCTTGCAGGCTGAGGTCGCGGAAGGTGCCCATGCCGTTGATGCCGCCGCCGACGATCAGCACGGGGACATGGCGCGTGTCGCGCAGGCGCGCGATCAGCGTGGCGCGGTCGGTCGGGGAAGCGGTGGTGGCGGTCACGGACGGGCCTCGTCTTTCGTCAGCATGGAGCTTACGGCGGCGCGGTAGCGGTCATAGGCCGCGCCAAGCCGGGCGGCGCGCGGCCCCGGATCGTAGGTGGCCGCATCGGGCGAGACGCGGCGCGCCGCATCGTCCCAGTCGGTAAAGATGCCGGCGGCGATGCCCGCGGCCATGGCCGCGCCAAGGGCGCCTGCCTCTTGCGTGGCGGGGACCTCGATCCGGCGGTTCAGCGCATCGGCGAAAAGCTGGCAGAAATGCGGGTTGCGGCTGCTGCCGCCGGTCAGGCGCACGCGGTCGATCCCGGCACCGGGGTCGATCAGGTCGATATGGTGGCGGTGGTTGAAGACGATGCCCTCGGCCACGGCGCGCAGCATGTGGCCGCGATGGTGCCAGCCGCGCAGGCCAAGGAAGGCGGCGGGCACGTCCTCGCGGTTGGGCGAGCCGTAAAGATAGGGCAGGTAGATCACGTCCGAGGGATCGTCGGCCACCGCGTCCAGTTCCGCCTGAAGCACGGCGAAGGGGTCGCCCGTCGCCAGCGCGTCGCGCGCCGCCTGTTGCACGAACCAGTCCAGATTGGCGCTGGAGGCGGGCGAGATCGACATGTTCATCCACATGCCCGGCGCCAGCCCGTTGCGGGCGTTCCAGCCGGGCGAGACGGTCGGATGATCGGTCAGCATCTCGTTGATGGAATAGGTGCCGGCGATGACGGCGATGGTGCCGGGGCCGACGACGCCGGACCCCGCGGCGCAGGCGGTCACGTCATGCAGGCCTGCCGCGACGGGCGTGCCCTCGGCCAGCCCGGTTTCGGCGGCGGCGCGCGCGGTGACATGGCCGGCGATGGCGCCCGGCAACAGCACCGGCGGCAGGGCATGGGCGATTTCGGCAAGGCCGAAAAGATCGGTCGCAGCCGGGCTGTAGGTCTGGGTCCGCACGTCGGTAAAGGCGACGCTGGCCTCGGTGAAGTCGGTGGCGATGCGGCCGGTCAGGCCATAGCGCAGCCAGTCCTTGCAGGACAGGATGGCGCCGATGCGGGCATAGCGCGCCGGCTCGGCCCGTTTCATCTGCGCAAGGATGGCGGCGGGCGAGGCTGGAAACGGTCGCTGGCCGGTGATGTCCAGCGCCCGGTCCGACACGCCCGAGGCATCCCATTCCGCGACCACCGCCTGCGCGCGGCTGTCAAGCGAGGTCGCGGCCAACCCCAGGGGCGCACCCTTGTCGTCGACCAGATAGACCCCGTCGCCATGGCCCGCGACCGCCACGGCGCAGGGCTGCACCGGCCGCCCCTCGGCGGCGCTGGCGGCGGCAAGGGCGGCGCGGATCGCCTCGGCCGAGATGCGCCAGTGGTCGGCCATGTCGCGTTCGACCTGCCGCGGCACCGCCTTGATCTGGCGGATTTCCTGCCGCGCGGTCGCCACGACGCTGCCATCCGTGCGGAAGACGACGGCCTTGGTAACCGTCAGTCCGCTGTCGAGACCAAGAAGATACTGCGCCAATTCATGCCTCCAACCGGCTGTGGCGCAGGCGTTCCTGCAAGCTGGCAAGGTAGATCGCCAGCAGCATGACCGCGCCGAAGACCACCTGCCGGATCGAGGGCGGCACGCCGAACAGGTTCATCAGGTTCTCGATTATAGAGATCACCAGCACGGCGGCAAAGATCCCGCCCACATTGCCCTTGCCCCCGGTCAGGGCGGTGCCGCCAAGGATGGTGCCGGCGAAGACCATCAGGATGTCGCCTTGTCCCATGTCGGCCACCACCGATTGCAGGCGCCCGACCTCAAGCAGGCCGCCAAGCGCCGCCAGCGTGCCGGCGATGACAAAGCACAGGATCTTGGTGCGGTCGATGCTGACCCCGGCGATGAAGGCCGCCTTTTCGTTGTTGCCAAGCGCCAGGATATCCTTGCCCAGCCGGTGATAGTCGATCAGCAGCCAGCCCATGACAAAGACCGCGATCCAGACCAGCACCGCCACCGGCAGGATGCCGAAAAGCTTGGCCGAGCCCAGATAGACATAGGCATCGGGCAGGTAATAGACGCCCTCGGGGATCAGATAGACCACGATCCCGCGCATCAGCAAAAGCGAGCCCAGCGTCACAAGGAAGGCGTTCACCCTGAGCTTGACCGAGAAAAGCCCGTTCAGCAGCCCGATACCCGCCCCGGCCAGCAGCGTGACGATCACCGCGATCACCGGCCAGTCGGTCAGCGGCAGCCATTGGAAGCACAGCACCACCGCCAGCGTCGGCGCCAGCGCAAAGGTCGATTCCAGCGACAGGTCCACATTCGCGGTCAGCACCACGAAGAACAGCCCCAGCACCATGCAGCCAAGGGGGGCGGCGGCCCACATCACGTTCAGGATGTTGCGCACCGACAGAAAGCCCGGGACCGCGATCCCGGCCAGAAACAGAACCGCAAGAATGGCCCAGATCAGGTGCCGTTCAAGAATGATGAACAGGATATTCTTTGCCGTGCTCATGCTGGCTGCTCCACGCCCTGAATTGCCTTGTAGACCGTTTCCACATCGAAGCCCGGTCCCCCGCGGACGAGTTCCCGCACCACGCGCCCCCGATAAAAGATCAGGATGCGGTCGCAGATCTCGACCTGTTCTTCTTCGCTTTCCGAAATCATGATGACGCCCGCCTCGCGCGCCAGATCCTCGCGGATCATCTTGAGAATGTCGGGCTTGGCCGAGATATCGACCCCGCGCGTCGGCTCGTTCAGCAGAACGAGGCGCGGCGCGGTCAGGGACAGCCGGCCCAGCATCACCTTTTGTTTGTTGCCGCCCGACAGCCCGTCGATGGCGACGTTCAGCCCCGGCGTCTTGACGCGCAGCCGGGTCACGATGGCCTGCGCGGCCTCTTCGCATTCGCGCTGTTTCACGAAGCCCAGCCGCGTCGTCAGCACCGGCAGGCCGGCGATGACGGCGTTGTCCAGGACCGAGCGGCTTTGAATGACCGCCTCGGCCTCGCGGTGCTTGGGCAGGAAGGCGATGCCGGCGCGCTGCGCGGCCTTGGGACTGTCCAGCCGCACCGGCTGGCCGTCCATGCTGATCGTGCCGGCATGGTCGGGGGCAAGGCCGTAAAGCGCCTCGATGGCGGCATCCTTGCCCGAGCCCTCAAGCCCGGCAAAGCCCAGCACCTCGCCCCGGCGCAGGTCGAGGTCCAGCCGTTCAAGGCTGCGTCCCACGCCAAGACCGCGCACGGCAAGGACCGGGCGGGCCTGCTGGTCGGGCGTCGTGGTGTAATTGATCTGGGTCCGCTCGACATCGCCGACGATCCAGTCGGCAAGCGCGGGCCCGGTGGTTTTCGCGGTCTCAAGCGTCGCCACGCGCACCCCGTCGCGCATGACCGAGACGCGGTCGGTGAAGCCCATCACCTCGCTGACATGGTGCGAGATCAGGGTAAAGGACAGCTCCGGGTTGGCGGCGATCAGCGTGCGCAGCAGCGCAAGCAGGCTTTCCTTGCGCTCGCTGGTCAGCGAAGCGGTGATTTCATCCAGCAGGATCGTCGTCGCCTGATCGACAAAGACCGCGCGGCCAAAGGCCAGCAATTGCTGGGTTTCCAGCGGCAAATCGCCCATGCGGCCGTCGGGGCGCGCGCGCAGGCCAAGCTGCGCGATCAGGTCCGCGGTGCGCCGCCGCGTTTCCGCAGGCGACAGGAAATTCAGCGCCCGCGTCGGGTGACAGCCCATGAACAGGTTGTCGGCGACCGAAAGATCGGTGGCGAAAGCCGGTTCCTGCGTTACCAGCGCGATGCCAAGGCTGCGGGCGCGCGCCGGGCTGGAGGCCGCGGCGGTCAGCGCGCCGCGGGCGGTGACGATCTCGCCGTCGCTGGGCGGCAGCAGGCCCGCCACCATCGACACCAGAACCGATTTCCCCGCGCCGTTCTTGCCGATCAGCCCGTGGATCTCGCCCTTGCGGACGTCAAGATCGACCGAGTTCACCGCAAGAACGCCCGGGAAACGGCGCGATACCGTGCGCGCTGCGAAACTCAGCGAGGGGTCGAGAGACATGGCTCCTCCTGCCCGGACCGGGCCTTCGCGACATGATGAAAACGGCGCGGCCGGGGCCGCGCCATATCCCGTTCCTGTCGGATCACTTGCCGAAATCGGGCATCTTGCCGGTGGTTTCCACGGCCATTTCGTTCGCCCAGTTCTGCGGATCGTCATAGTTCGCGGTGCCCGGCACGCTATAGGCCTGGGTCTGGTACCAGGGGCCCTTGATGGCCTCGGGCTTGACGATCTTGACCGGCGCCCACAGCGGCTTTTCATCCGCCGTCAGGACGTTCGCCTCGTCCGGCAGCGGTTTGCCCGACATCAGGTTGTAAAGCAGCCGCATGGTGACGGTGCCTTCGCCGGTCGCCGGCTGGACCGAGATATGGTCGATCTCGCCGCGCGCCATGGACTGGAACTCGGGCACGGTGCCGTCGATGGTGGCGACGGGGATGTGCTTGGGATCGTCCAGCGGGAACAGCATGTCCTGACCCTTGAAGGCCGGAACCGCGCCGCCGACGCCCATCGTGCCGTCGATCGAGGCGACGCCCAGAATGTTCTCGGCCCCCTCGCGCGAGATGATGTCGTTCACGGCCTTGCTGGCCTTGCCGCCGTCGCAGCCGGCCTCTTGCTCGACCACTTTCACGTTCGGGTATTTCGCGCTGATCGGATCAAGGACCGAGCGATAGCCGGTGTGGCGCGCAATGTCGAACGAGGCGGTGATGATGCAGCGCAGTTCGATGAAGACGCCGCCCTTTTCGCGCCAGCCCTCGCCGCGCAGCTTGTCAAGGCGCGCGACCAGCGCCTCGCCGCCAAGGCGGCCGGCGGTTTCGTTGTCGAAGGCGACGAAGGTCTGCGGCACGCCGGGCACCCAGGCGTTGCTGGTGACGACCGGGGTGCCGGCGTCGTTCAGTTGCTGGACGATGGCGCGCATCGCCTCGCCGCGCCAGGGGGTCAGCAGGACGCCGTCAACGCCGCGGTCCACCTGCGCCTGCAGCGCGTTCAGCTGCTCGCCCGCGTCGTTGGCGCCGAAGACGTTGAAGGTGATGGTGTCGCCGGTGGCGGTGGCGATGCGCTTTGCCTCTTGCTGCTGGCCAAGCGCCACGCCGTTGAAATAGATGTCGTTCGGATCCCAGCGGATCACCGCGACGGTGTAATCCTTGGCGTCGGCCGCGCCGGTCGCCGCACAAAGCGCGATTGCGGCCGCGCATCCCTTCAGAACGTTACGCATGATCTCCTCCGTTTTTTGCGTTCGTTGTTTCTTGTCGTTTCTTGTTGTCGGTCCGGGTCTCAGATCACCCGGTCATTGCCGCCATCGACCGGGATCTGCGCCCCGGTCGTGCGGGCAAAGGTGCCATCGACAAGCGCCACCACCGCGCGGGCCACATCGGCCGAGGTGACGGGCTGCCGCATCAGGTTGCGGGACTTGTATTCCTCGACCGTCAGGCCATAGCGGCGGGCCGAGGATTCAAGCGCCTCTTGCGTCCAAAGCGCGGTGTCGAAGACTGCGTCGGGATGGACCGCGTTGACGGTGATCCCCTCGGGCGCCAGTTCCAGCGCGGCGACGCGCATCAACTGGGTCAGCCCGGCTTTCGACACCGAATAGGCGGCGGCACCAGCGCCCGGCGCCATCACGTTGCGCGAGCCGATGAACACCACCGAGGGCGCCACGCCATGCCGCAGGAAGGGCACCGCCCGCGCCAGAAGCTGCCGGTGCGAGGTCAGGTTGACGGCCAGCGACAGGTCCCAGACGTCGTCCTTGAGCGCCTCGATCCGGGCATTGGCGCGGAAGACGCCGACATTCGACACAAGGATGTCGATGCCGCCGAAATCGCGGACCACCTCGGCCAGCGCGTGGTCGACGGCCTCGGGTTCGGTCAGTTCGACCACCATGCCGCGATAGCCGGGCCGGTCCATGTGGCGGGCGACCTCGGGGTTGATGTCCAGCCCGATGACCACCGCGCCCTTGTCGCGCAGCGCCTCGGCGGTGGCACGCCCGATGCCGGTCGCAGCACCCGAAACCAGCGCCACCCGGCCGGCCAGCACCGGCAGCGGTCCGGCGGCGCGCAGCTTGGCCTGCTCAAGTTCCCAATATTCAAGGTCGCGAAGCTGCGCCTCGTCCAGCCCCTGCCAGCCGCCAAGCCGCTCGGCCAGTCGCAGCGCCTGCAGGTTCGCGGCGGCGACATCGGCCGAGACGCGCGCCCGCGCCAGCGTCGGGCCAAAGCTGCGCACCGCGCCATTGGCCAGGATCGCCCAATGCGGATGCGGCGGCAGCGGTGTCAGGCCGGCATCGCCCCGTGCGACATAGGCGCCGTATTCGGCGGCGAAATCCGCCAGCGCCGGGGCCGGGTCTTCGCCAAGGATGGCGGGAAAGGGCTTGTTGTGGATGACATGTTCGGGCGTCAGCGTGCCATGCCGCGACAGCGCCGCGACCGGGGCGATCTCATCGGCCGGCAGCGCGCCCGCGGGCAACGAGATCATCGCCCGCCCGGCCAGGCGGCTGACCGCGCCGCGCAGTGCGGCGATGGCGACCGGGTCGGTGGCGGGGGCGGCGACCTCGGGCAGGGCCGGGACATTGGCGGCCAGCCAGGCCTCGGCCCGGCCGCAGATCTCGATCATGCGGTCATAGCTTTCGCGCGCCGTCTGCCCCCAGGTAAAGACGCCGTGATGTTCAAGAACGATCGCCTCGGCCCCGGCAAAGGCGGGCGAGCGGACGACATCGCGCATCTGCCGCGCCAGATCGAAGCCGGGCTTCACATAGGGCAGCACCATCACGCGCGGGCCAAAGACCTCGCGCAGCCGGTCGGTGCCGCCGGCGCTGTTCGACAGCGTCAGCACGGCATCGGCATGGGAATGATCGACGAAGGCAAAGGGCACCAGCGCGTGCACGATCGCCTCGATCGAGGCCGCCGCCGCCTGCGGGTCCAGCCTTGCGCGCTTGACCTCGGTGACCATGTCGGCATCCGAAAGGCTTTCCAGTTCCGCCAGCGCCAGCAGCGCGGGCAGCGACAGCGCGGTAAAGCCCTCGGCCCCCATGGTGCCCAGGTCAAAGCCGCTGGCCTTGACCCAGATCACCGGCTGCGCCACGCCGAAGCGGTCGGTGACGCTGCCCTTCCACGAGGTATTGCCCCCCCCATGCAGCACCAGCCGCGGATCGCTGCCGATCAGACGCGAGGAATAGGCGCGCAGGCCAAGGCCAGTGCCCGCCTCGTCAGCCCGGGTATCGTCCCAAAGGTTTCGCATCGCTTTTGCCGCTTTCTGCTTGGGGAGGGAGGTGGGGCGTTCAGGCCGAGGCCTTGCCTTCCAGATCGCGGAACATCTCATAGCCCTGCGCGCCGGTGCGGCCTTCGTGGACGACCGCCGCCAGCGCCTTGAGCATCGCCACCGGATCGCTGGACTGGAAGACGTTGCGGCCCATGTCGACGCCCGCCGCGCCCTGATCGATGGCGCGGTAGGCCATCTCAAGCGCCTCGGCCTCGGGCAGCTTCTTGCCGCCGGCGATGACGATGGGAACCGGGCAGCCCAGGGTGATGCGCTCGAACCCTTCGTCGACGTAATAGGACTTGACGAACTGCGCCCCGATTTCCGCCGCGATGCGCGTCGCCAGCCCGAAATAGCGCGCATCGCGCACCATGTCCTTGCCGACGCCGGTGACGGCCATCGTCGGGATGCCATAGCGGGTGCCGGTGTCGATCAGCTTCACCACGTTGGCGATGGATTTGTGTTCGTATTCCGCGCCGATATAGACCTGCGCCGCCATGGCCGCGGCGCCCAGCCGGATCGCGTCCTCGATATCGACGGCGACCAGTTCGTTCGAGAGTTCGGTCAGGATCGAGTTCCCGGCCGAGCAGCGCAGCACCACCGGCTTGCCCGATTCCGGCGGGATCGAGGTGCGCAGGCCGCCGCGCGTGCCCATCAGCACGTCGGTGTGCGGAACCAGCGGCGCGATGGTCAGGTCCAGCCGCTCAAGCCCCGTGGTCGGCCCCTGGAAATAGCCGTGGTCAAAGGCCAGCATGACCGTGCGCCCGGTATCGGGCCGGAAGATCCGCGCCATCCGCGCCTTCATGCCCCAATCGTGGTGCGCCGCACCCTTCAGGAAGAATTGCGAAGTATCCGCCGGCCGGTCGCGGCCCCAGTCCTTGCCATCCTTGATATCGTCGAGATCAGCCATCTTGCCCTCATTGCTGCTGGACGACACCGGCCCGCCATGCCCCCTTTCGGGGCTTTCGCCCGGCATGAAGCCCCGCGCTGTCTGCGTAAGGCTTCGTGCGGATCGGCGCTGCGACCTGATCGTCCTTCCAGCAAGGAAGTTAACAATGTGATGGGATTGTTACCAATAATTTTGTTATCGATATCAGAAATTTTGTTGCGGCAGCGCGGCGAAAATTTCTGCATCTGCGCGATAAGTGATAGAGATTTTGAAATATATCAATTCATTACAATGATATGGGTCTAGCCGGGACAGTGCATCGTCATTGTTGCGACATGTGAAATGGACCGCTCGACATCGCGAGGCGAATGTTGCATAGCTTTGAAAATGATAAATTGCGGGGGTGCTAAGGTGACAGATCTTAACATTTCGGAATCCGACCCCAGCCCCTCGAAGGCCGAGCGGCGACGCCAGCGAATCATCCAGACGCTGATGGGCGGCAACTCTGCCGCGATTCGCGATCTGGCCGATGCGCTGGGGGTCAGCCTGATGACCGTCCACCGCGATCTGGCCGCGCTGGAGAAAGAGGGGCTGGTTCGCCGCCTGCGCGGCTCGGTCTCGGCCGAGAAGTCGCTGCTGTTCGAAAGCAGCTACAATTACCGCAGCCGCAAAAGCACCGATGAAAAGCGCCGTCTAGCCGAGGCCGCCGCCAGCCGGCTTGAGCCCGGCAACGCCGTCATCATCGATGACAGCACGACATCCTATCACCTGTGCGAATTTCTGCCCGCCATCGCGCCCCTGACCGTCATCACCAACGCCGCCCCCATTCTTGAGCGGCTGCGCCATGAACCCGAGATCGACCTGATCTCGACCGGCGGCCGCTATCATCCCGGCTATAACGGCTATTTCGGTGCGAATTGCGAAAAGGCGATCCGGTCCTATCACGTCGATGTGGCGATCCTCTCGACGACGACGATCCGGGGCCTGTCGTTATACACCCCCGACGAAATCGTGGTCCGCGCCAAGCAGGCGATGATGCAGGTCGCGCGCCGCCGCTTTCTGCTGGCCGACGCCAGCAAGTTCCGCTTCAGCGCGCTGAACTATGTGGCCGAGATCACCGATTTCGACCTTGTCCTGCTGACCGGCGATGCCCCCCCCGAGGCGCTGGAGCAGATCGCCGCCGCCGGTGTGAAGGTCGAGATCGTGTGACGGGGGCGCTGCGTTACGGATGGTGCGCCAGCACCTCTGTCACCCCACCGCTTACTGCGGTCCCAGCCCGCCGCACATGCCAGCCCTCGGCGCCGGGACGCCCAGGGCGGTCTCGACCCCGCGCCAGTTGGCGCCGTTCTTCCAGTCCGTGTCGTCGGCGGCCATGATCGCCAGCGCGGCGGCGGTCTTGTCGGCGTTCATGCCGGGAATGTCGGCAATGTCGCGGCTGTAAAGGCATTCGACCAGCGCCGCGATCTCTTGCCCGCGAAGCGCCACGCTGGTGGCGGGGCCGTCCTTGCGTGACCGGATGGCGCGGAAGATGGCGCCGACGATGCCCTGGCCATATTGTTCGGGGTCGCCGATCACGATCTGGCCCGGTAGCCGCCAATGCGTGCCGATGACCGAGACCAGCGCGGGCGGCATCGCCAGTTCGTCGTACCGAAGCTTTTCGCCCAAGGACGCCAGCCGCTGCTCAAGCGTATCGCGCAGCTGAGCCTCCATGGCAGAGGCCAGCCGCGTCCCCGCGCCCGTGACCGCGCGGAAGCCCCAGCTTTGGCTGTAGTTCCGATCCAACGCCGAGGCATCGGCCACGATGACATGCAGCGGCCCTGACAGCGTGACCTTCGGCGCCGCCAGCGCGTCGTTCAGCGCCAGCAGCAGCGTGACGGCGCCGCGGTTCTCGATGGTGCCGCCATCGCTGACCCAATATCTTTGGCCGTTGCGGCCGTCGGCGGTGACATCGATCGGGCTGTCGGGAAAGACCGGCGGGAAATTCGCCGAAAGCGCGGCGGCGCGGGCCAGCGAAATTCCCGGCTGGTTCAGCGTCACCAGCCAGCTTGCCTCGTGCTCCTTGCCCCTTGCATTGCGCCCGCCCAGCAACGGCAGGTTGGTCAGCACCAGCCGGTCGCCGGTTCTGGACCCGTCAAGCTGGCCTGCGCAGCTTTGCGCTCGGCCGGCCAGCGTGTCGGCGGGCGTGCCGCATCGCGCCTCGGCGGTGTCGAAATAGCCCGCAAGCCCGGTGTTGAAGATCGCGGCAAAGGGCAGGTTGTCGATGGCGCCGGTGCCGAAGGTGCAGACGAAATCCTCGGCCAGGATATTGCCGCTGCGGGTGCGGGCGGTCGGATACCAGCCCATGACGCGGGCATAGGGGCGGCCCGGCTCGGCGCAGGCATCGCGGCGCCAGCTATAGCGCCCATATGCGACACGCAGGCTGCTGGCCTCGGCCAGCACGTCGTCGATGAAGGGTTCGGACATGGCGCGGCCGAACGCGGCCCAGGCGCGGGTGTCCAGCACCGGCGTGCGCAATTCGCCTTGATGGGCGGCGAAATAGCCAAGCGCCGCCGCCCCGCCCGAGACGCCGCTGATCGCGACGACGTTGCAGATCTGCCCGTCCACTGCCAGGCCGCGCAGCACCGCATAGCCATGCATCGCCGCGCGCGTGCCGCCCCCCGACAGCGCCAGCGCGATGCGGGGCGCGTTCGGCTGCGGCGCCTCGCAGGCCGAGGCGGGATGCTCGCGCCCCTCAAGTGCTGCGGTCAGGTTGAAGCTGCCATCGGCCGGCGCGGGCCGGATTTCAAGCGCGGCGGGCTGGATGGCGACGACAGTGCCGAGATAGCCGGGCACGCCAAGGATGACGAAGGCCAGAATGGCCATCAGCGGCGGATAGATCATGGCCGCGCGCTGCACCTCGCGCACCAGCATCAGCGACGAGGCGCTGTCGCGTTCCTCGGCCAGCGTGCGCAGCCGTGTCGTCAGCTCTTGCGCGGTCAGGAAGGCCAGCGCGCGGGTGTCGATGCGCTGGGCGTCGGCATAGTCCTGACGGTGCAGCCCCTCGATCTTGAAACGCCCCGCGCCATGGAGCGCAATCGAGCGCCCATGCGCCAGCACCGAGGAAATGGCGCTGTCCGGCCCCGCCAGCGCCGCCTCCATGTCGGCGCCGGTGCCGCGCGTCTCAAGCCGGGTACAGACCTGATACCGATAGGGGCCGTCCGCGCCCTGCTTGCCCCCCAGCAGGTGCAGCAATTGCCGCGCCAGCAGCAGGTCGCACCAGAAGCCGTAAAAGCAGGCGACGACATAGGCCAGCAGGACATAAAGGATGATGATGTTGTTGTCGCCGTCGAACAGGTAGTTGACGTAATGCACCTGCATCAGCCGCAGGATGGCCATGGCGATGACCAGCCATGTCACCAGCCGCTGCGGCCCGGTGAAAAAGACCCGCCCCAGCGTATCGAGGATCTCCAGCAGCCGCTCATAGATCAGCGCCAGCGTCATCAGCAGCCAGGTCAGGGCGGTCAGCCCGAAAAACAGCCACAGCTCGCCCTGCCAGCCGCGGCCCAGCACGTCGCGCGTGGCCTCGGACACGAACAGCATCGCCAGCGAGGCGGGCAGCAGGATGCGGTCGGGATAGCGCATCAGGGCGACCAGCGCCGCGACGGGAAAGACGATGCCGTTCGCGTCGGTATAGCGTTCGCGGGGCGAGAACAGGTCGACCTCGGCCAGCGTCGCCGCCAGCGCCCCCGCAGGTGCGATGCGCAGCAGGCGCGATGAAAACCACGCCGCCAGCGCCAGCCCCAGCGTCACCGCGACCACCATGGCGGCGCCGACATGCAGTCGCAGGCCGGGTTCGTCACAGGTGTCGGCCCCGGCCAGCGCGCCCAGCAGGATGGCCAGCGCCAGAAGCACCAGCAGATAGCCAAGGCAAAGCCGCCCCAGAAAGCGGCCCTGCCGGGGGCGGTCGATGCCGCGCATCGCGTCCAGATGCACCAGCAGGATGCCCGCCAGCCCCAGCACCAGCAGCAGCACCTGCGGTGTGCCCATGCGCGGCACCGGGCCAAGCGCCATCCCCGCGACCGCCAGCAGCGTCAGCAGCGGCATATACCAGACCACCCCCGCCGGCAGCAGCAGCGTCGAGAGCCGTGCCCGCCCCTCGGGCGCGGGGCGGTTGAAGCGCGCGTCAAGGCGCCGCCAGCCGCGCACCAGCCATTTGACAAGGCGGGTGGCGCGCGAATCCGGGTCGCGGTCGCGGTCGCTGTCATCAGGCATGGTGAACCTCCTTTCCCGGCCCGGCTGCGGATCAGGTCCGGGTGACGGCGTTCGCAAGGGGGGCGTCCTCAAGGATCATGTCGGCGGCGCGCTCGGCCAGCATGAAGACCCCGACGACAAGGAAATATCCCGGGATGCGCGGAAAGGCCGAGGCATCGACCACGCGAAGCCCCTTGAACCCGTGGACGCGCAGCCGGGAATCAAGGACGCCGCCGGCGGTTTCCGGGCCCATGGCGGCGGTGCCGCAGGCGTGATGCCCCCAGGCGTTGGTACGGACATAGTCGCGCAGGGCCTCGTCCGAACTGCGGTGGCGGCCCGGCTCTTCCTCTTCGGCGACAAGGTCCTCGACGGAATCGGCCACGCGGCGGACGGTGCGGATTGCCTGCACGATGGCGGCAAGGTCGGCCTCGGCGCCCTCGCCCTGAAACGAGCGGGTGCGGATATCGAGGGGCAGGTCGGGGTCGGCGCCGCGCAGGCGCACGGTGCCGGCGCGATTGGCGGCATAGGCCTTCAGGATCACCCAGCTCAGGTAATCGGTGCGGCGCAGCCGTTCGGCGTAACCGCGATAATAGCCGCGGAAATCCGCTAGCAGCGCAAAGCAGTGCAGGTCGGTTTCCGCCAGCCGTGGGTCCGAACGCATGGCCAGCGAAAACAGCACCCCGTTGGCGGCGTAATTGCCGCGCCGGAACCATTTCCAGATGCGATAATGGCGGTCCTGCGTCGAATAGCGCACGCCGCGCATGGCGGCCCACGGCTTCTTCATCCGGCTGACGACGCTGACCTCATAGCGGTCCTGAAGATTGCCGCCGACGCCGGGCAGATCGCAGAGCGGCGCGATGCCGTGTTCGCGCAGATGCGCGGCATCGCCGATGCCCGACAGCATCAGCAGCTTCGGCGTGCCGAAGGCGCCGCCGGCCAGGATCACCTCGCGCCCGGCGCGGATCAGCATGGGGCCGTCGGGCGTCGCGACCACGACGCCGATGGCACGCCGGTTCTGAAACTCGATGCGCAGGACGCGGGCATGCAGGCGCAGTTCCAGCCGGTCGGGATGGCGGGCGCGGACATCCAGCAGCCGTTCGCGCGCGCCGTGGCGGGCATGGTGGCGGGTGCCCAGCGGCGCCACGCGGACGCCGGCAATGCCGCGATTCCACCAGCGCCGGTCGTTGGGGTCGATCGAGGTGGTTTCCCAGCGCGCGCCGGCGCCAGTCTCGACATCCGAGGCCGCCCCGACCGAGCGCAGCAGCATCAGCCGCAGCGGAAAATCCAGCACCGCGCGCATGGGGATGGCGCGCTCGGTCGTCTGCCAGCCGGTCCAGCCATGGCCGGTCGGGTTCAGCCCGGTCAGCCGCCACAGCCAGCGCCACAGGAAAAAGCGATAGCGGCAGCGCTCGATCCGCTGGAAATGGCGCTGCATCTGCGAGGCGCGCCAGCCCGGGTCGCCGGTGATCGCGGCGATCTGGTTCCAGTCGGAATCGTTGGGGCGCACGGCGATCATCGCATGATGGGCGGTGCAGCCGCCAAGGCCCTGTGCGCGCGGGTAAAGGACGCCGTCCTGATCCGCGTCATAGCGCCAGTCGCGGCGGCGCATCGCGGGGTCGTCCGAATGTTTGACCCAGCAATCGTCGCGCATGCCTTCGTGTTCGGACGCAAAGGCGTGGAAGGCCGGCACCCGCACCGCATCGGCCAGGGGCATGTCGCCGCCTGCTGCGGCATCGGCCAGCGGGTCGCCTCCGGCCTCCAGCACCAGGACGCGCGCGCCGTTTTCGGCCAGCCGTGCCGCCACCACCGCCCCGCCGGCCCCCGCACCGACGACGATATAGTCGTAGGCTGCGGGTGCCATCTCAGATCTCCTTCAGGAAGGAGATCAGCGCCTCTTTGTCGGGATCGCTGAGATCGGCGCCGAATTCATGCCCCTTGTTCACCACATAGTCGGGGCATTTCGACAGGCCCACCAGCGTATCGACAAGCCCGGTCTCGCGCACGATCCGTTCGGCATCGGCCTGAATGGCGGGGTCGGCCAGCTCGGCCGCCGAGCAGCGCCCGCCCAGTTGCCGGATCGCGCCAAGAAGCGTGGGCGAGGATCTGGCCATCCTGAGCAGGTGCCCCAGCATGTCGGGTTCGTCATTGTCGGGCAAAAGCTGGGTGTTCAGCAATGCGTTGATGGGAAAGTCGCGCGGAAAGGGGCCGATGCGCACGGCGCCGTCCGGCGTCACCAGCCATGGCGCCAGCCGCGACAGCAGCCGCGCATTGTCGCGGATCAGCGGCGGCGCGAAGCCCTTGGGCACCATCACGCAGGTCGGCGCCGACAGGCGATAGATATAGCCCGGCACCGGCTCGGTCGTCAGGTTGTCCTTGCGGCGGGTCTGGGGCCAGAGCATCTGGCGGATCGATGTCTCGAACAGGTTCAGCCGGTTCGCGACGCAGGGCAGGTCGGGGTCGTCGTCATCGGCCGCCGGGCAACTGGCCGCGCCGCCGCCATAGCCTGCGGCATAGGGTTTGTCATAGCTGTCATGGCCGACCGAGTTGTTCAGCAGATAAGGCGCCGTCGACCACAGGCTGACCAGCGAGGCCGGCCGCAGATAGCCGCGCCCGTTCCCCAGCGGCTGGAAGGTCGAGGCCGCGCCCGACACCGGATGATGGACCGTCACCGGCTTTGGCGGCGGCAGCGCCTTGTAGCTTGATGAGGTGAAATTGTCCCAGATGTCGCCCGCCAGCCCGTTCGTCGCGATGGCCGAGCAGGTATTGGTGCCGACCACGTCGATGGGCACCCGCCTTTCGGTCGAGAAGTAGTTGCCCTCGACGAAGCCGGGCGCGGTGGCGATGGCGCGCATCCGCGCCTTGTAATCGTCGCCGAGCGTCCAGGCGCGATAGCGGTCCCAGCATTCGCGGTAACGCGGCCCCGCGCCGCCGCCCGCGCAGATCCCCTGATCGACGCCCGATTGCGGCGGCGGATCGGGCTGGCGCGAGGAATGGCAGGCGGCGCAGGTCTCGGCAAAGACCTCCTTGCCGCGCAGCACCTGCGCGGGGTCGCGCGCGTCCAGCAGCGCCTTGCCGCCGGGCGCGTCGGCAAGGTGGTCGGCGCGCGCCGTCACCAGGAAAAAGATCGCCATGTCCGGCGTCATCTTCTCGGTCGCCTGCCAATAGGCCGAGTTCTTCCGCGCATCGGCGATCCTGATCGCCGAGATCTTCTGCCCGCCAAGGAAGGGGCGGAAATGCAGCAGCCATTCTTCGGAAAACAGGCCGATATTCAGATAGACCCGGTTCAGCGCCCCCAGCGCGCCCACCGAATCCGCCCCGTCCTTCAGCACCCGCATCGAGGCGACGGTGCCCTTGGCCGCGTCGTAAAGTCCGGCAAAGGCGGCGGTCTGCGGATAATCTTGGAACTGGGCGTTGTCCTTTTCCCCGCCTTCCAGCTTTTCGATCCCCAGTTGGCGGGCAAGGGCCAGCCGGGCGCCGACCTCATAGACGGCGTTCATGGTCCGGGGGTTGTTCATGTAATCCGACGACACCAGCGATGTATCCAGCGACCCCGGCGGGTTGGTGTGGAAAAGCTGGAACAGGAAGTTCGCCTCGTTCGGGGCGGGGACGCCCGGCTCGCTGCGGGGGCGGGTGTTCCAGAAGAAGATGCGCTCGACCCAGTAATATTGCGCGCCGGGGTTCGAGGTCAGCTCCTCCCAGCGCGGCGCCTCGGGGTTCTGGGGCGGATTGATCGGGTTCGGGCCGACATGGCAAAAGGCACAGGACATGCCGACGCGATAGGGCCGCACAAGGTCGTGGTCGTTATAGTAATCGGGGTCGGTGTAATAGCGCACCGGGTCCCAGCGTTTGGCTGCCGCCGCGTCGAAATCGGGGTTCGGAAAGAGGCGCAGCCCGATGATGCCGGTCGGCTCTCCGTAATAGGACCCGGTGGCTTGGGTCTTGCCGCGCGCGCCGATGGCGACACCGGGATAGGCTTTCGCATCCGCAAAGGGATCGGCGGGGCAGGCCGGGTCGCGGCGGTCCAGCCACAGGCCGAAACGCGCAGGGTCGGGGCCGGTGGGCTTGGTAAAGCAGGGCTCGTTGATCAGCCCCAGCCAGCGAAAGCGGTTGTCGCGCCCGTAATATTGCGAAGGATGCGAGGATACCGTCTTCAGCAGGTCGAACGAGCCGATGGTGTTCTTTGCCGCGAAATCCCAGAAGCGGTCATTGCCGCCGGTCCAGACGATCCAGGCGTCCTGACCGCGGATGGCCGCCTGCCGCACCTCCTCGGGGGGCAGCTTTGCCAGTGCGGCGATCTCATTGATCTGGTCGGGATAGGGTGCGCCGGGCGCGGGTTTCAGCAGCAGGCCCTTGTCCATGCGGGCGAAATAATCCTCGGCTGCGGGTTTGAAGTGCGCGCCGGTCAGGCCGGCGGTGGCGGCCTCATCCTTGACATTGCCAAAGGCGGCCTCGTCGGGTTCGACAAGGGTGCGCAGCAGGAAGAAGCCGCCGATGGCCACCGCCAGCACCAGCACGATGGCAAGGCCCGCCAGCCAAAGAAGGACGCGTTTCAGCAGGCGCATGTGAACCTCATAACGTCTTCAGATAGGACAACAGGGATTCGCGGTCGGCGGGGGAAAGCCCGGTCCCCCAAAGATGGCCGCCATTGCCGTTCCCGGGCCGGGTGGTGTCGTATTCCCAGCCGTGCCCGTTCGGATCGTCGCCAAAGCCACCGTTCCGGGGGTCGATCAGGTCGCTGCCGCGCATGAAGCGCTGCGGGCGCTGGTCGGGCGGCAGCAGCAGCGCCCGCAGGCTGGGGACCGAGCCGTTATGCAGGTAAGGCCCGCGCAGCCACAGCCCGGTCAGGTTCACCGCCGTATAGCCGTCGGTCTTGCGAAACGAGCGGAAGCCCCAGGAATAATCCTTCTGGTAGTCGGTATAGCTGTCGCGGGCGGCGGGCGTCCACATGTCCAGCCGCTGCCGGTCGGTGCCCAGCTCGACCATCGGGATCGGCTGGCGGAAGCGGTGGCCGCCGGGCTCGTGGCAGTCGGCGCAAAGCTGGCGATAAAGCGCCTTGCCCGTCCGCACCTGCGTGACGTCGACGCGGTAGGGATCGCCCGCCGGCAGGTCGCTGCGAAAGGGCGAGGGCGGCGGCGCCGCAACGCGGATGAAATCCTCCATCCGGTCAAGGTTCTGGCGGGTGCGCGGGAAGCTGAGTTCCGTCATCCCGTCGCCGATGGCGCCGGCGACGACGGTTTCATGCAGGTCGGTCATCAGCCCGTCCCAATGCATCGAACGGATGGCAGATTTATCCGACTGCACCGCGCCAAGACCCCAAAGCGGCATCATGTCGGAATTGCCGATGGTGCCGTCGTCGGGCAGGCCGAGGTTGGCGAACTTTACCGGGTTGAAGGGATCGATCCGGCCCGGCCCCCAATCCGGGCGGCTGTCGGTCCAGGCAAAGCGCTGGGCCTGCGCCTGCAACGCCTGCCGCGTCGCGGGGATCAGCAGATAGCGGTAAAGCGCGCGTTCCCACAGGGGCAGGGCGACGATGCCGTTGATTTCCTGCATCAGCCGGTCCGAGGTGAAGCGCGGATCCTGGCCCGCATCGACAAGAAAGCGCAGATAGGCCTGCACCTCGACCCGCGTGCCGGCGCCGGCGCTGACCAGCCGCGCGGGCATGTCGGGCGACAGGCGATAGCTGCCCTGATGGCAAAAGGCGCAGTTCGGCGCCACGCGCGGCACCACGCCAAGCGTCATCTTTGAAAATCCGACCGGCAGTTCCTCGCCCCGCTGCCAGAAGACGCCAAAGGCCGCATAGCCGTCGCCGCCATTCGGCACGAGGTCGGGAAAGACCTGCGGCAGCACGCGCCAGATCCAATAGGGGATGCCCTGCGTTTCCTCGTTCCCGATCGAGCCGTGGTTGAAAACTGCGGCGGGGTCATTGCTGTGGGGCTGGCCCACGGGGCGGAACAGCAACAGCCAGCCGCCAAGGCCGCCGACGATGACCAGCACCAGAAGCGTTTGCAGGATCCGCGCCCAACGCATCAGCCATTCCCCTCTGCGATCTCTTGCTCAAGCGAGACGATGCGGATCAGGCACCACAGCGAGGCGATGCCGATGCCGCCATCCAATGCCACCCCCAGAAGGAACGGGGCGGGCTGATGGGCCAGAAAAACCATGGCCGAGAAGAACAGCGCGCCGCATGTCCGCGACGGAATGACCGAAAGCCAGGCGAATATCCGGTAGCGGTCGATATCCAGCGTCGCGGGAATATAGAATATGGATAATATGCCCAGCAAAAGCCCGGCGAAGCGCGGCCATATCAGCGGCTCGGCCCGCAGCCCGAAAAGCGACAGGAACCATTCCGGCCAGAACAGCAACGGAATGATGAAACCCAGGTTCAGGAAAATGCCCAGCCAGACAATGGCGGCATGGCGTATTTTCCACCGGCTGAGGGGGTCGATCCTTTTCATAGCTTTTTCATGTATTCGACGATGGCATCTTTTTGCGCGTCGCTGAGGAAGGTGCCATATTCATGGCCGGAATTGGAATTTCCGAGGCGCCGCGTGTCGAACCGGAAAAGCCGCCCCGGCGCCGCGGAATCCGAGCGGTAGCCGACATTCTGCAGGTCCAGCTCGTCCGAGCCGCGATACCACTGGGCCGGGCGCGCGGCGGGCGCGTCCAGCAGCGCGCGCAGGTTCGGGACCGAGCCGTTATGCAGATAGGGCGAACGCGCCCAGATGCCGTCCAGCGGCTGGCTGGCATAGCCGCCGGTCTTGCGAAAGCGGTGAAAGCGCCACGGATATCCGGCATAAAGCAGGTTCTGCGCCGCCGCGAATTCGCGCGTATAGGACAGCCAGCGCCCCGGATCGGTGCCGATCCGGTCCAGCGGCTCGACCTGGCCCAGGCAGGGATAGCGGCCGCGGTCATAGTCATAGGGCATTGCCGCGGCATAGGCGAAGGCGCCCTCGCCATATGCGGCGGCCTTCTCGTCCTCATTGGACCGGATCGCGGGCGCTGGCGCCGCGCGATAGGGCATGACCTGCGGCGCGGTACAGTCCTGCGACGGTGGCGGGACATAGGCCGCGACCGCGGATGCGCGTTCCGGCTGCAAGGGCGCGGGTGTTGCCAGCCGGCCATGGCAGGCGGCGCAATAGCGGGTGAACAGCGCCTCGCCCTTGCGGGCCACGGCCTCGTCCACGGCGCCGGGATAGCGCGGCGCGGGCAGGCGGCGCATCCATGCCTCGATCCGCTGGATGGCGGGGCGGTCCACCGTCACCGGCGTCACCCCGGCGCCAAGCGCTGCGGAAAGGTTCCGCTCGGCCACCGAATCGTTGTTGCCGTCCCAGTGCAGGTTCATCCCCTCGCGCGGGGATTGCTGCCAGATCGCCGGATAATCGGACGAGCCGTTCAGCGCTGCCGCGCTGATATGCGCCTCGTCCATGGGGAAGTTGAACTGGATGGTCTTGTAGGGGTTGAAGGTGTCGACGCGGCCGGGCCCCCATGCCTCTTGCCGGGCGATAAAGGTCAGCCGGTCGCCGACCCATTGCAATCTTGTCTTGACCGCCGGAAAGACAAGATGGCGATAGATCAGCCGCTTGGGCCACGAAAGGTTCCCGCCCGCCTTCTCGATCCCGGCCATCAGGCTGTCGGCGGTAAAGCCCGGGTCGCGGCCGGCATCGGTCAGGAAGGTGATCAGTTCCTGCAAGCGCAGGTTGTTCGAGGGCGCGCCGGGGATCAGGTGCTGTTCCTCGTCATCCGGCATGCGGTAGCTGCCGACATGACACAGCGAGCAGTTGAACCAGACCCGTTCCACCCCGGTGACGACGCGGCGCGAAAAGCCCAGCGGCAGGTCGTCGCCCGCAGGCGTGATCAGGCCGAAATGGCCCCAGCCCTCATCCCCCAGCTTGTCGCGATAGATCTCGGGCAGCGCCTTGAAGACCCAGTAGGGCAGGCCGTTCGCCGTCTCGGCCCCGATCGAGCCATGCAGGAAATGGTCCTGTTCGGATTTCTGCGCCACGACATACTGGTTCACCGCCACCAGCCAATAGATCAGCCAGCCCAGAAGTATCAGCGCGATCAGCCGGATCAGCCGGCGCCGGCTGCGGACCGCCCTTTCGACCGGCGTCAGCGGTTCGTCGTCACGGCTCATGGCGTTCCTCCTTTCCGGGTGGCGCCCTGCGGGAAGGCGGGGGGATCAAAGACCGACATGACCTCGGCGATCATGGCGTCATAGCGTTCCTCGAAGCTGTCGCCGGGGAAGCGGCTGACCTCATAGCAGCCCAGGGGGTTTTCCAGATCGTTGATCAGGCACTTGTTGCAATAGGTGCATTCGCGGCCCGGCTCTGGGCCGTTGGCGGTTTGCAGGATGCGCGGCAGGTCGTTGTTGGCGATCAGCGCCCGCGCGATCGAGACCGCGTCGCAATCGCCGTCGCGGATCGCGCCCGCGATGGTGTCGGCGTGCTGGAAGCCGCCGGTGCAGATGACCGGCACGCCCGGATCGATGGCGCGGACTGCCGCCCGGATCGCCCGGGCATAGGGCAGGTTGATGCCCTCGATCACCTTGCCGCGCCGCCAGCGCCAATAGGCCTGAAACAGACGCGCCGTCAGCCGGTTCGAGAAGATGGCGTGATTGAACCCCGCCCGCGTGCCCTGGCTGATCAGCCCGTCATACCAGCGCGCAAGGTCGCGCATCGGCAGGTCGCCCGGCGGGTTGCGCGGATGCGGAAAGGTCGACCCGGACGAGACGTGGAACGCATCCACCCCCTTGCCGTCATCCATCAGCAGCCGGCAGATGTTCAGCGTCTCGTCCAGCGAATTGCCGCGCTTTTGCCAGGGGTAAAGCCAGTCGTTGTGATCTTCGCCGTTGATCTTCATCTGCAGGTGAAAATCCTGCCCGACCTCGGCGCGGATGGCGCGGACGATCTCCAGCACGAAGCGGGCGCGCGCCTCCCAGTTGCCGCCATATTCGTCCCGGCGGTCGTTGATCCCCGAGGACAGGAATTGCGTGATCAGGTAGCCGTTCGCGCCATGCAGCTCGACCCCGTCAAGGCCGGCCTCGCGCGCGCGGCGGGCGCCCTGCGCGAACATCTGCACGATTTCGGCGATTTCGGGCTTGCTCATCGCGCGGCAGAGGATGCCGTGGAAATAGTCCTTTTTGTCGGTCGAGCTGAGCGCCTTGAGGTAAAGGTTCTCGACCCCGCCCAGATCCTGCTGCCGCCCCGAATGCGACAGTTGCAGGATCAGCTTGCAATCATGGCCATGGACGCGCTGCCCGACCGCGCGCCAGAAGGGGATCTTGTCGTCATTGTCGATCATCGCATAGCGGGTGAGGATGCGCCCGCGCACCGAGACCGGCGTGAACGAGGTCAGGATCGCCCCCGCGCCGCCGCGGGCGAATTTCTCTTCCCAGTTCAGGCGCGCATGGCCGCCATGGCCGTTGTAATCATCGAAAGTCCCGGAAATGTTTGACCGGACAATCCGGTTCTTTATTTCCAGGTTCCTGAATTTCAGCGGCCTGAAGATGATTTCGGAATTTTCTTGATGTTGAAAGGCTTTGTCAGGATTCATTTAGGTAACCTCGTTCATGATCGGTCTTTGACCGATTCGACCCGAGTCTGGGCTACCGAAATAAATGCATGATAGCGCGATTTGGTGTTAAATCAACTGATAGCGAAATATGGCCGGATGGTATTTCTTTGAATTTGTTTCCGGAGATCCGCAGAAATGCGGCATAACTTTTGATAAGCGGGGCAGAGTGGAAATGATTTATGCGGCGTTCGTGGTATTCCGTTTCCCGCGCCCGGCGCGATACTTGTCTTTTCAGGCAGGTTTATCGCGGTGCTTCCTGCCAGGATGCAGATCCTTGCTCTGCTGCATATCGCTGCATCCCAACACTTGCCAACGCCCTGGCCGCGGTCTTGCTCAGCGCGCCACGCTGCGCTCGGGCATGTTGCGCCATGAAAGCCCGATCAACCCCGAGATCAGCACAAGGCTGACGATCGAGGCGTTCAGCGTCCCAAGGTCCAGCCCGCCCTTGGCGATGGGCTTGGTCAGAAGATCGCCGAAGGTCGCGCCGAACGGGCGGGTAAAGATGAAGGCGATCCAGAACAGCGCGATCTCGTTCATCGCGCGGGTATAGTGCAGGACCAGCACCAGTGCGATGACTGCCGTGCAGACCAGCGCCGCACCGCCATAGCCAAGGCCCGCGACATCGACCAGAAAATCGCCGAAGGCCGTTCCCAGCGCGTTGGAAAACACCACCGCGACCCAGAACAAGGTCTCGGCACGGCCCTGGGTGATCGGGTCGACCTCAAGGCTGCCCTCGCGCCGGTACCAGACGATCAGCGTCAGGGCGAGACCCGCCGCCAGGATCAGCGACCCGCCGATATAGCCGACATGCAGCGTGCGGTCCAAGAGGTCCGAAATCTCGGTCCCGAAGGTGGTGGTGCCGGCGATGGCCGCCCAGAACAGCGCCGGGTGGTAGCGGGTCGAACGGATCTGGAAGAACAGCGCCGTCAGAAGCAGCGCGCCGGTGATGCCAAGGCCGATGACATAGCCAAGGTCCAGCGTCTGCGAGAAGAAGTCCCCGAAGGTTTCTCCCAGCGTGGTGGCGACGATCTTGATCATCCAGAACAGCGCCGTCACCTCGGCGATCTTGTTCACGGTCGGAATGGAGGATTGCATGATGCCCTCGTTCATGTTCGCTGGCCGGATCAGGACCGGCCCGTATCAAGGGCTATAGGGGCGAATTCACAGGGCACTGCGGTCAGAGTTACTTTTCGGTAACCTTTGGTGGCCCGGTCAGCATCCGCCGATCTGATGAATTATCAGGCAGTTGCTGCAAATGGCCGGATGGCGCTGGCCCCGGGCGCAGCGGGGTGCGGGGCGGCGCCTTGGCAGGCGGCCCCGCGGGGCCGCCCGGCCGTTCGCTCAGATCACGCCAAAGGCCAGCATCGGCTCGGCCACGCGGATGAAGCCGGCGATATTGGCGCCGGTCACATAGTCGCCGGGGACGCCGTATTCCTCGGCCGTCTCGAAGCAGCTGTCGTGGATGTCGCGCATGATCTCGGACAGCTTGGCCTCGGTCTTCTCAAACGTCCAGCGATCGCGCGAGGCGTTCTGCTGCATCTCCAAGGCCGAGGTGGCGACACCGCCGGCATTCGCGGCCTTGCCGGGGCCGAAGCGGACGCCGGCCTCGCGGAACATGCGGATCGCCTCGGGGGTGCAGGGCATGTTGGCGCCTTCGCCGACCGCGATCACGCCATTGCGGATCAGCGATTTCGCATCCGCGCCGCTAAGTTCGTTCTGCGTGGCCGAGGGCATGGCGATCTGGCAGGGCACGTCCCAGATCGAGCCGTCGGCGGTCGAGACGAAATAGGCGCCCTTGCCCTCGCCCTTCAGGCGGACATAGTCGCCGATGCGGGCACGGCGGACCTCCTTGATATCCTTCAGAAGCGCCAGATCGATGCCGTTCTCGTCCACGATATAGCCCGAGCTGTCCGAACAGGCGATGACCTTGCCGCCGAATTCCTGCACCTTCTCAATGGTGTAGATGGCGACGTTGCCGGAACCGGACACGACGACGGTCTTGCCCGCGAATTCCTGCCCGATGGCTTCCAGCATGGCGCGGGTGAAATAGGTATTGCCGTAGCCGGTCGCCTCTTTCCGGGCCAGCGAGCCGCCATAGAACAGGCCCTTGCCGGTCAGAACGCCCGCCTCATAGCGGTTGGTCAGCCGCTTGTACTGGCCGAACATATAGCCGATCTCGCGGGCGCCGACGCCGATATCGCCCGCCGGCACGTCGGTATATTCGCCCAGATGGCGGTGCAGTTCGGTCATGAAGCTTTGGCAGAAACGCATGATTTCGCCGTCCGAGCGCCCCTTGGGGTCGAAGTCCGATCCGCCCTTGCCGCCGCCGATGGGCAGGCCGGTCAGCGCGTTCTTGAAGGTCTGCTCGAAGCCCAGGAACTTGATGATCCCGACATTGACCGAAGGATGGAACCGCAACCCGCCCTTGTAGGGCCCCATGGCCGAGTTGAACTGCACCCGGAAACCGCGGTTGATCTGGACGCTGTTTTCGTCATCGACCCACGGCACGCGGAAGATGATCTGCCGTTCCGGTTCGCAGATGCGCTCGATCAGGGCATATTCAAGGTATTCGGGGCGTTTGGCGACGACGCGGCCAAGGCTTTCCAGCACTTCGCGCACGGCCTGATGAAACTCGGCCTCGCCGGCATTGCGGCGGATCACTTCGTCGTAAATTCGGATGAGCTTGTCGTCGATTTGCACTGAAACGCCCCTTATATGCACACATTTTGCGCACCATTAGGGCAATTCTGACGTAGTTCAACCCATGTATTGCCCCGAACCGACCCCGGGGGGCGGTTTCGGGGCCGGGCTTGCGGCGCAGGGTCGCGCGGATGCGGCCGCCGCGCGCGGGGGCGGGCGGGCGCGGGGCGCGCGTCAGGACATGATCAGCCCGCCATCGACGTTGATGGTCTGGCCGGTGATATAGGCCGCGTCGTCCGAGGCAAGAAAGGCGACTAGCGCGCCCACCTCGGCCGGGGTGCCGGCGCGGCGCATGGGGATGCCTTCGACCCATTCCTGCATCAGCTCGCCCGGGCCGTAATCGCCCAGCATCTGGCCCCAGACGCGGTCGTTATAGTCCCACATCTCGGTATGGATGATGCCGGGGCAGATGGCGTTGGCGGTGATGCCCTCGGGCGCCAGTTCCTTGGCAAGGCTTTGCGTCAGCCCCACCACCCCGAATTTCGAGGCGGCGTAATGCGGCGTATAGATGAAGCCCTGCCGTGCCTGACCCGAGGCGGTGTTGATCAGCCGCCCGCGCGTGCCGCTGGCGCGGAAGCGGCGGATCGCCTCCTGACAGCACAGGAAGACGCCCTTGGTGTTCACGTCAAGGTTCAGGTCCCATTCGCGTTCGGTCAGGTCCTCGACCTTGGCGATGGTGATGACGCCCGCATTCTGGACCGAGACCGACAGCGCGCCCAGGGTCGCCTCGATCGCGGCATAGGCCTCGCGGATGGCGGCGGGGTCGGTCACGTCCAGTTGCAGGCCCAGCACCTTCGCGCCGGTTTCGGCGGCGATGGCGGTGGCGGCCTCGGGCGTGTCCTTTTCGATGGCGGCAATGGCGACATTCGCGCCCTCTTGCGCAAAACGGGTGGCGATGCCGCGCCCGATGCCCTTGTTGCCCCCGGTGACGAATACCGTCTGGCCTGCGAAACGATTCATGGTCTGTCCTCCAGAATGCGCGGCAGGCCGGGCGGTCGATCCCTGCGGATCAGGCCGTCAGCCGTGCCGCCGTGAATTTGTCTGTCACCAGCACATCGATGACGCCCAGCCGCAGGGCGCCGGCGATGGCCTCGGTCTTGGATGCGCCGCCTGCCAGCGCCATGACGCGGTCGGCCTTGCGCAGGTCGTCCAGCGAGATGCCGATGACCCGGTCGTTCAGCGGCGTTTCGACCTGCTGGCCGTTCCTGTCGAAAAAGCGGTACGAGATCTCGCCCACGGCGCCCGCCTCGTGCAGCATCGCCATTTCCTGCCGTGAAAAGACGTTGCCCGACCGCGCCAGCAGTTCCGAGGGTTCGACCGCGCCGATGCCGACGATGGCCAGCGTCAGGCGGCCGAACAGGTCCATGGTGCCGCGCACCACCGGGTCGGACAGCAGGACCAGCTTGGCCTCGCGCGATGAGGTGATGCCCTGCACCAGAAGCAGGCGCGGCTCGCCCCCGGTCAGCTTGGCCAGCCGCCCGATCAGTTCCGTCGCATGGGTCTGGACCGAGGCATCGCCCATGCCGCCCAGGATCTGCACGACATATTTCGCCTTGGCGCCGCGCAGCGGGTGGATGTTGTCGACCATGCGCAGGATGGTCTGGCTCCAGCTTGAGACGCCGATGATCTCGTCCTGTTGCAGCGTCACTTCCAGGAAATGCGCCGCCGCCTCGCCGATGCGGGCCATGATGGCGCCGTCGCGATCCTCGGAGCAGTCGATGACGATGGCCTCGGTCAGGCCATAGCGGTTGCGCAGCGCCGTCTCCAGCTCATCGAAGGTGCCGGCGGGCGGGATGATCGTGGTGCGCACGATGGCCTCTTGCCCGGCGCGCTTGAGCATACGCGAGACGGTCGCCTGCGACATGCGCAGCGTGTCGGCGATTTCGGCCTGCCGCTTGCCCTCGACGTGATACATCTGGGCCACGCGGGCAATCAGCCGCAATTCGTTGATCCGTCCCATCAGCGCCTCCCGCAGGTGAATGATTATTCACCCTTAAATGGCGCGTCCGGCAGCGTCGAGCGGTTGATGGCGTCCTGCCAGACCGCCAGCCGCCGGGCGCGGTCACCGTCGCGCGGCGGCAACAGGTTGCCGGGGCGGGGTAGGGCCGCGATGGCGGCAAGGTCGGGCCAGACCCCCAGCGTCAGCCCGGCCAGATAGGCCGCGCCAAGGGCCGAGGCCTCGGGCGCGTCGCACTGGATCAGCGGATGGTCCAGCATGTCGGCCACGCATTGCATCAGGAAGGTGTTCCGGCTGGGACCGCCATCGGCATAAAGCCGGCCAAGGGGCGCGGGCGACTGCGCCGACATGGCCGCAAAGACGTCATGAACCTGAAACGCCATGCTGTCGGTGACGGCGCGTGCCATCTGCGCACGGCTGGTGGTGAAGGTGATGCCGGAAAACAGCGCCCGCGCATCGGCGGCCCAATAGGGCGCACCAAGGCCGACGAAGGCGGGGACAAAGCCCGGGCCCCCGGGTTCGGCGCTGGCGGCCAGATCGGTCAGCGCCTGCACATCGGGCAGGCCCAGCAGGTCGGCCATCCACGGCAATGCCGCGGCCGAGACAAGGATATTGCCCTCGAACGCATAGGTGGGCTGGCCATTGATCGACCATGCGACGGTGGTGGTAATGCCGCGTTCCGGCGCGATGAAGCCGGGCAGCGTGGTCATGATCGACGAGCCGGTGCCGAATGTCACCTTGCCGTCGCCGGGGTTGAAGGCGCCGTGACCGAACAGCGCCGCGTGGCTGTCGCCGATGGCGGCGCAGATCGGCAGGCCGTCGGGCAGGCAGGCGACGTTGCGCGTCACCCCAAAGCGCGCGGCGCTGTCGCGAACCTCGGGCAGCGCCGTTCTCGGCACGCCGAAAAGGGCGCAAAGCTCGTCGCTCCATTCCATGCGGTTCAGATCCAGAAGCTGGCTGCGCGCGGCGTTGGCGGCATCGCAGGCATGGACCTGGCCATCGGTCAGGCAGTGGATCAGCCATGCGTCGATGGTGCCCAGCCGGACCTTGCGGCCGGCGGGCACGCGGTCCATCAGCCAGCGCATCTTCGGGCCGGGGAACATCGGGTCGATGGGCAGGCCGGTCAGCGCCTGCACGCGCGGCGCATGGCCTTGCGCGATCAGTTCCGCGCAGGCGGGTGCGCTGCGGCGGCATTGCCAGCTGACGACCGGACCCAGCGGCGCGCCGGTTTCCGCGTCCCAGACCGTCACCGATTCGCGCTGGTTAGAAATAGCGATGCCCAGAATCTCGACCTGCGGGCCGGCTTGCAGGCAGGCGGTGATCGCCTCTTGCACCGAGGCCCAGATGCGCAGCGGGTCCTGTTCGACCCAGCCGGGCTGGGGATGCTCGATCCCCACCGGGGACGAGCCGCGCGACAGGATCGCGCCTTCGGTCGAGACCAGAACGGCCTTGGAATTGGTGGTGCCCTGATCGACGGCAAGAATGGCGGTGGTCATGGGTCCGGCTTTCGGCTGTGGGGTCATAACGGGCGCGGCGGGGGGAGGACCGCCGCGCCCTTCACGGGGTTCAGCACCGCGCGTTCAGGCGCGCGCGGGCTTCCGCGCGATCAGCGCCTTGGCGGCCTCGGCCACGGCGGCGGGGGACATGCCGAATTCGTCCAGCAGGAATTCGGCCGATCCGGTGGGGGCGAAGATGCCGGGCACGCCCAGGATCTTCATGGGGACGGGGGCTTCGGCCACGACGACCTCGGCCACGGCCGAACCCAGACCGCCATAGACGGAATGTTCCTCGGCGGTCAGGATGGCGCCGGTGTCGCGGGCGGCGGCGACGATGGCCTCGGCATCGATGGGACGGACGGTGGCCATGTTCAGGACGCGCGCCTGAATGCCCTCGGCGGCCAGCAATTCGGCGGCCTTGACCATGCGATGCGTCAGCGTGCCATTGGCGATCAGCGTCACCGCATCGCCGTCGCGCAGGACATTGGCCTTGCCCAGCACGAACTTGTGGCCGGCAGGCAGCAGGTCGGGCACGCCGACGCGCGACAGCCGCAGGAATGCCGGGCCGTCATGGCTGGCCGCCCATTCCACCGCCGCGGCGGTCTCGATCGAATCGCAGGGGGCGATCACCGGCAGGTTCGGCAGCACGCGGGTCCAGGCGAAGTCCTCGATGGAATGGTGGGTCGGCCCCAGCTCGCCATAGGCCATGCCCGAGGAAATGCCGATCAGCTTCACGTTGGCGTTGGAATAGGCGATATCGGCCTTGATCTGTTCCAGCGAACGCCCGGTCAGGAAGCAGGCCGCGCCGCAGACAAAGGGCAAAAGCCCGCCATTGGCCAGACCGGCGCCGACGCCGACCATGTTCTGTTCGGCGATGCCGACATTCACCAGCCGCTCGGGCCATTTCGCCTTGAAGCCGCCCAGCTTGGACGACCCGACCGAATCGTTGCAGACGGCGACGATCTTCGGGTTTTCGGCGCCAAGGCGTTCCAGAACGGCAACGAAGGCGTCGCGGCAGTCATGCAGCTTGGGGGGATTGGTCACGGCGTTCATCACAGGGTCTCCGACAGTTCGGCCACGGCGATCTTGTATTGTTCGGCATTGGGCACCTTGTGGTGCCAGTCGACGGTGTCCTGCATGAAGGAAATGCCCTGCCCCTTGTTGGTATGGGCGACGATGCAATGCGGACGCGCGCCGCGCTTTTCCAGCGCCGGGACGATTTCGGTCATGTCGTTGCCGTTGATCTCGGTGACGTCCCAGCCGAAGGCCTCAAGCTTGGCGCGGAAGGGCGCCAGATTGTTGGTGTCCTTCAGCGAGGCGCCCTGCTGGAAGCGGTTGTGGTCGATGATCAGCGTCAGGTTGTCCAGCCCGAATTGCGCGGCCGAGGCGATGGCCTCCCAGTTCGAGCCCTCCTGCATCTCGCCGTCGCCGGTCATCACATAGGTGTGGTAATCGGCGCCGGTCAGCTTGGCGGCCTTGGCCATGCCGACCGCGACCGGCAGCCCGTGGCCCAGCGGCCCGGTATTGGTTTCGACGCCCGGCACCTTGTTGCAGTTCGGGTGTCCGTTCAGCCGCGAATGGGGCTTCAGGAAGGTCGCGATCTCGGCCTCGGGGATGAAGCCGCGCTTGGCAAGCGTGACGTAAAGCGCCAGCGCGACATGGCCCTTGGACAGCACGAATCGGTCGCGGGCCGGGTTTTTCGGGTCATCCGGCCAGATGCGCAGCACGCGGAAATACAGCGCGGTCAGGATGTCGGTCGCCGACATTTCGCCGCCGATATGGCCTGCGCCGGCTTCATAGACGGCCTGCAGATCGCGCAGGCGGATCTGGCGGGCGATGCGGTCGAGATCGTTCGGCTGCATGGATTCCTCATGATGCATAAATATACATTGCTAGATATATTTGCGCGCAGCCTCGGCAAGTCAAGAAAAAATTCGGTGGAGCACGGGAATTTGCCGCGGCGACTTTCATGTTGACACAAAGCTTGACGGCAGAATATGAATGTCCAACCCTATGTGAATAATTATGCTTGTGCCGTATCCGACCCGGCCGGGCTGCGAAAGGGAGGAGCTGATGCTTGCATCGACTAAGACTGAGGGTGGCGCCGGCAGGTTTTCGGCCCTTGCGGGGCTGAAGGGCGCGACGGGGCCGCTGATCGGGCTGATCCTGCTATGCGTTTTCCTGACATTCGCAACCGACAAGTTCATGTCGGTACGCAATATCCTGAACGTCATGGATCAGATCAGCGTGCTGGGCATCATGGCCGTCGGCATGACGCTGGTGATCCTGATCGGCGGCATCGATCTGGCCGTCGGCTCGGTCCTGGCGCTGGCGATGATGGTCATGGGCTATCTGTTCAAGACCGCCGGGATGCCGATGGGGGTGGCGATCGTGTTGGCGCTGGCGGTTTCGGCCCTTAGCGGCGCGGTGTCGGGGCTGCTGATCACGCTGTTCCGGGTGCCCGCCTTCATCGCCACGCTGGCGATGATGTCGGTGGCGCGCGGTCTGGCCAACATGATCACCGATGGCCAGCAGATCGTCGGCTTTCCGTCATGGTTCAGCATGCTGGCCTATTCCCGTCTTGGCGGCTTTCTGACGCTGACGGTGGCGATCATGCTGGTCGTCTTCGTGCTGGGCTGGGCCTATCTGCGCTATAGCGCCGGCGGCCGCTCGCTTTACGCCATCGGCGGCAACCCCGAGGTCGCGCGTCTGGCCGGCATCAATGTCAACGCCTTCACGGTCGGCGTCTATGTCGTTTCGGGCTTTCTGGCCGGTCTTGCGGGCGTCGTGCTGGCGATGCGGCTTGACTCGGTGCAGCCCACGGCGGGCGTCTCGTATGAGCTGGACACCATCGCGGCGGTGGTGATCGGCGGCACCAGCCTGACCGGCGGCCGTGGCGGCATCGTCGGCACCATCATCGGCGTGCTGATCATCGGCGTGCTGCGCAACGGGCTGAACCTGCTCAGCGTCTCGCCCTTCCTGCAGGCGGTCGTCATCGGCATCGTCATCGCTCTGGCCGTTGCGGCCGAGTCCTTCAAGAAAGCTTCGTGAATTTGGCCAAGCGCCAAAGACCGGCGGCGCGGCCGCCGGGTGACCACCGGCCGAAAGCCGGGCCAGTATCGGACCCACAGCAAACGGGCCCATCCAACGGAGGAGACTGACATGAACTTCAAGATCGCGCTTCTGGCCGCTGCCGCAGTGGCGACCACCGCGCTGAGCCCGCTTGGCGCCTCGGCCAAAGAGGTGAAGAAGATCGGCCTGGCGGTGTCGAACCTGCAGGCGGACTACTTCAACCAGATCAAGCTGGGCGTCGAAGGTTATGCCAAGGAAAAGGGCATCGAGGTCATCACCGTTGATGCCAAGAACGACAGCGCCACCCAGGTCAGCCAGGTGCAGGATCTGCTGACGCAGGATATCGACGCCTTCATCTATATCCCCGCCGGTGCCGCTGCTGCCGCCGTCCCGACCCGTCTGGCGAAAGAAGCCGGCATCCCGGTCGTGAACGTCGACCGCAACGCCGACGACGCGCCGGGCGACACCTTCATCGCCACCGACAACGCCACCTCGGCCTATGAAGTCTGCAAATACATCATCGGCAAGGCCGGCAACAAAGGCCAGATGATCATGGTCCACGGCCAGAAGGGCACCACGCCCGAGGTCGAGCGCACCAAGGGCTGCATGAAAGCCATCGGCGAAAACCCGGAAGTGAAGCTGGTCGCCGAACAGTGGAGCGAGCAGTGGTCGCAGGCCGAGGGCCTGAACATCACCCAGAACCTGCTGCAGGCCAATCCTGACGTCAGCATCGTCTTTGCGCAGGCCGACGGTCTGGCGCTGGGCGCGGCGCAGGCGGTCAAGGTCTCGGGCGCGCAGGGCGTGATCGTGGGCGGCTTCGACGGCGACACCACCGCGCTGCCGATCCTGGCCGAGGGCGGTTTCGCCGCCACCGCGACCCAACAGGTGCGCGGCATCGGCCGTCTGGCCGTGGACAGCGCCATCAAGCTGGCCGCCGGCGAGACGCTGCCGGCCGAGCAACTGCTGCCCGGCTTCCTGACCACCCCGGAAAACGCCCCGGAATTCGTCGCCAACCACCCCTGATCGCCCAAGAAAGGCCGCGCCATGACTGCGAAGGATAGTTCTCCCATCCTGTCCCTGCGCCAGATCCGGAAATCCTACGGAAATCTGGAGGTGCTGCACGGTGTCGATCTGGACGTCCGTGCCGGCGAGGTCGTGGCGCTGCTTGGGGAAAACGGGGCCGGGAAATCGACGCTGTCGAACATCATCTCGGGCACCGTTCCGCCCTCATCGGGTGAAATGACATGGCAGGGGGCGGCCTACGCCCCGGCCAATCCGCGCGCCGCCATGGATGCGGGCGTCGGCATGATCCATCAGGAACTGAAGCTGCTGCCGCAACTTTCGGTCGCCGAAAACATCTTTGTCGGGCGCTACCTGACCAAGGGCGGCCGCATCGACCGCCCCGCGATGGAGGAACGCGCCCATGCCGGCCTGCGCCGCCTTGGGCTGGACATCTCGCCCCGGCGGCTGGTCGAGGGGCTTTCGACCGCGAACCAGCAATTGATCGAGATCGCCAAGGCGCTGACGCTGAACGCGAAACTGCTGATCCTTGACGAGCCCACAGCCGCGCTTGGCGGCGAGGAAACCCAGCTTCTGTTCCGCCAGATCGAGCGGCTGAAGGCCGAGGGCGTGGGCATCATCTATATCTCGCACCGGCTGGAGGAGATCCGCCAGATCGCCGACCGCATCGTGGTCATGCGCGACGGCGCCAAGGTGCAGGAATTCGACCGCGGCGATGTGCCGGTCCGCACCATCGTCGAGGCCATGGTCGGCCGCTCGCTCGAACGCATGTTCCCGGCCATCCCGACCCCGCAGGATCAGGTCACGCTTGAGGTGCGCGGGCTTTGCGCGCCGGGCGGCACCTTCCGGGACGTCAATTTCGCCGTGAAAAGGGGCGAGGTCTTCGGCATTGCCGGGCTGGTCGGCGCGGGCCGCACGGAACTGGTGCGCGCCATCACCGGCGCCGACCCCATCGCCTCGGGCGAGGTGATGCTGCACGGCAAGCCGGTCACGCCCCGCTCGCCCCGCGACGCGATCCGCAACGGCATCGTGCTGGTGCCCGAGGACCGCAAGTTGCAGGGCGTGGTGCTGGACCACTCGATCGCCGAAAACATCTGCTACGCCAATCTCGACAAGGTGGCGCAGCGCGGCGTGATCACGCGCACGCGGCTGGCGCAGTTCGCCGACGACTATATCCGCAAGTTCGGCGTCAAGGGCCGCGGCCAGCAGAACGCGGGCGAGCTGTCGGGCGGCAACCAGCAAAAGGTCGTGCTGGCCAAGTGGCTGGCGCGCAATCCGCAGGTCGTCGTGCTGGACGAGCCGACGCGCGGCATCGATGTGGGCGCGCGTTCCTCGATCTATGAGCTGATCATGGATCTGGCGCGCGAAGGCGTTGCCGTGATCGTCGTGTCCTCGGACCTGGAAGAGGTGCTGGGGGTATCGAACCGCATCCTGGTCATGGCACAGGGCAAACAGGCCGGTATTCTGGACCGCAAGGACGCCAATGACGTCTCGGTCATGGAACTGGCCACCATCTGAGCAAGGAAAGAACTGTCATGTCTATCACGCTGAACGCGCCGAAACTGTTCGATCTGTCGGGGAATGTGGCGCTGGTGACCGGGGCGGGCAGCGGCATCGGCCAGCGCATCGCCATGGGGCTGGCGCAATGCGGCGCCGATGTGGCGCTGCTGGACCGGCGCACCGATGACGGGCTGGCGCAGACCGCCGATTTCATCGCCCGGGCGGGCCGCCGCAGCATCCAGATTGCCGCCGATGTCACCCAGTCGGCCGCGCTGAACGACGCCGTCGCCCGGACCGAGGCCGAGCTGGGCGCGCTGTCGCTGGCCGTGAACGCCGCCGGCATCGCCAACGCCAACCCCGCCGAGGAGATGGAGGAAAGCCAGTTCCAGACCATGATGGACATCAACCTGAAGGGCGTCTTCCTGTCCTGTCAGGCTGAATCGCGGGCCATGCTGAAACATGGGCGCGGGTCGATCGTGAACATCGCCTCGATGTCGGGGGTGATCGTGAACCGCGGCCTGATGCAGTGCCATTACAACGCCTCGAAGGCGGGCGTGATCCACATGTCGAAATCGATGGCGATGGAATGGGTCGGTCGCGGCATCCGCGTGAACACCATCAGCCCCGGCTATACCGCGACGCCGATGAACACGCGCCCGGAAATGGTCCACCAGACGAAGCTCTTCGAGGAACAGACGCCGATGCAGCGCATGGCCTCGGTCGATGAGATGGTCGGCCCGGCGGTGTTCCTGCTGTCGGACGCGGCAAGCTTTGTCACCGGCGTCGATCTGCTGGTCGATGGCGGTTTCTGCTGCTGGTAATCGCGCCGCCTGCCCGATGCCGCGCCGCCGGCATCGGGTATTTCCGCACCTGCGACATCCTTTCGGTGTTAGTGCGCTGATCGGGCGGAACAATCGCGCCGGGGCCCTTGTCATTGCCGGGCGGGGCTGCGATACAGCCCGCGTTCTCGGGGCGGGGTGAAATTCCCCACCGGCGGTGACAGCCCGCGAGCGCCTGCCGATGGCAGGGTCAGCAGATCCGGTGGAACTCCGGGGCCGACGGTATAGTCCGGATGAAAGAGAATGGACGGGGTCGCGCGCGTTGCGGGCCGCGGCCGCTATCGCCTTGGGACCGTTCTGGACACAGGAGGTTCCACATGACCAAGACTCTGAAAATCGCCTTCATCAAGGCCCGCTGGCATGCCGATATCGTCGATCAGGCGCTGGTCGGCTTCAACGCCGACATGGCCGCATCGGGCGTCGCCGCCGAGGTCACGGCCTATGACGTTCCCGGCGCGTTCGAGATGCCGCTGCTGGCCAAGAAGCTGGGCGCAAGCGGTCAGTTCGACGCCATCGTGGCCGCCGCGCTGGTGGTGGATGGCGGCATCTATCGCCATGACTTCGTGGCGCAAGCGGTGGTCTCCGGCCTGATGGAGGCGCAGTTGCAGACCGGCGTTCCGACCTTTTCGGTCAGCCTGACGCCGCACAACTTCCAGCCCAGTGCCGAACATCACGACTTTTTCCACGCGCATTTCGTGAAGAAAGGCGCCGAGGCCGCGCAGGCCGTCCGCCAGATCGCCGCGTTGGCGGTCTGAGGGGGTGAAAGGGGCGGGGCCGTGCGGCCCTTGCCCCTATTGCGCCGCCGCAAGCAGCCGCCGTTCCTCGCGCCGGGTGGCCTGCACCTCGGGGTCGGGGTCAAGGCCCGCGGCCAGCAGCGCCTGCGTATAGGGCTGGCGCGGGGTCTCGAACACCTGGCGCACGGGGCCAAATTCGACTACCTTGCCGCGCTGCATAACCATGACGTGATCGGCGAAATCGCGCACCACCGGCAGGTCATGGGCGATGAAGATGAAGGCGATGCCCATGTCGCGCCGCAGCCCGTCCAGAAGCGCGATCACCTGCGCCTGAACGGACACGTCCAGCGCCGACACCGCCTCGTCGCAGATGATCAGCTTCGGCTCAAGCGCCAGGGCGCGGGCAATGGCAATGCGCTGGCGTTGACCGCCGGAAAACTGGTGCGGATAGCGGCCAGCCATTTCAGGCGTCAGGCCGACCTGGCGCAGCAGCTCGGCGACGCGCGCCCTCCATTGCGGTTTTGGCAGGATTTCGGGATGGATGACCCAGGCCTCGGAGATGAGCTGGAATACCGTCATGCGCGGGTTCAGCGATTGCGTCGGGTCCTGAAACACCATCTGCAAATCGCGGCGCAGCTTGTAAAGCTCGGCCGGTGACATGGTGAACAGGTCGCGCCCCTGCCACAGGGCCGAGCCGCCATCGGGTTCGTCCAGCCGCAACAGGATCCGCGCCAGCGTGGACTTGCCCGAGCCGGATTCGCCCACGACCGCCATGCATTCACCCGCCATCAGGTCGAAACCGACCCCGTCCAGCGCCCGGAAGCCGCTGTAATTCTTGACGACGTCGCGCACCGACAGCACCGGCTGCGCCTTGGGCAGCGGGTCGTGAAAGACGCCCTTGCCCGGCGCGGCGGCAATCAGCTTGCGGGTATAGGGGTGCTTGGCGTTGCGATAGACCTCGGCGGTTTCGCCCGATTCCACGATCTCGCCGGCGTTCATCACCACCACGCGGTCGGCGATTTCGGCCACCACGCCAAGGTCATGGGTGATGATCAGGATGCCCATGCCGGTTTCCTGCTGCAATTCGTCAAGCAGGGACAGCACCTCGGCCTGTACGGTCACGTCCAGCGCTGTGGTCGGCTCATCGGCGATCAGCACGTCGGGCTTCATCGCCAGCGCCATGGCGATCATCAGGCGCTGGCGCTGGCCGCCGGAAAACTCGTGCGGGTATTTCTTAAGCGATTCCGCCGGGTTGGGGATGCCGACGCGGGTGACAAGACGCAGGGCCTCGGCGCGGGCGGTCCCGGCGCTGGCACCGTGCGTGGTCAGCGCCTCGGCGATCTGCCAGCCGACGGTATAGACCGGGTTAAGATGGCTCAGCGGGTCCTGAAAGATCATGGCGATGCGGCGGCCGTTGATCTCGCGCCGCGCCTCGTCGGACAGCGCCAGCAGATCCTGCCCGTCGAACAGGATCTGCCCCGAGGTGATCCTGCCCGGCGGCATGTCGATCAGGTTCATGATCGCCGACGAGGACACCGACTTGCCCGAGCCGCTTTCGCCCAGAATGGCCAGCGTCTCGCCCCGGTCCAGATGAAAGCTGACATCGCGGACGGCGTGGACGGTGCCAAGGGCGGTGTGGAAGTCGACCGAAAGGTTTCTCACCTCCAGCAGGTGCTCAGCCATTCTTGTGCCCCCTCATTTCCAGACGCCAGCGCTGCACCGGGTCCAGCGCAATGCGCATCCAGTTCGACAAAAGGTTCAGCGACAGCGTGGTCAGGATGATCGCCAGTCCCGGCCAGAACGACAGCCACCACGCCGTCGTCAGGTATTGCTTGCCCTGCGAGATCATCAGCCCCCAGGTGATTTCCGGCGGCTGGATGCCGATGCCCAGAAAGGACAGCGCGCTTTCGGCCAGCATGACGAAGGCGAAATCCAGCGTGGCAATGGTCATCAGCGTCGGCAGCACCACCGGCAGGATGTGGCGAAAGACGATCCGGCCGGGCGAGGCGCCCATGACGCGGGCGGCGGATACGAACATGCGCTCCTTGATCTCCAGCACCTCGGCGCGGGTGGTGCGCAGATAGACGGGGATGCGGGTGATCGCCAGGACGATGATCAGGTTCAGGACCGAGGGGCCAAGGATGTAAAGCACGATCACCGCAATCAGCAGCGACGGAAAGGACATGATGACATCGGCCAGCCGCATGATGATCTGGCTGACGCGCGGTCCGGCATAGCCCGCGACCAGCCCCAGCGCCGAGCCGACCGTGGCCGAGATCAGCACCGCGCCCGCGGCGACCAGCATGGTGTTCTGCGTGGCGACGATGATGCGCGCCAGCAGCGGCCGGCCAAGCGCATCGGCGCCCATGATCCACAGCCAGCCGCGGCTGAACTCGAACGGTGGCGCGTTGCGGCCGCGCAGGTTCTGCTTTTGCGCCGCCGCATCCAGCCATGCCGGCCCGATGATTGCCAGCACCACGATCAGCAGCAGAAACAGCGCCGCCGCCAGCGCGAACTTGTCGGCCCACAGCATCCGCGCCATGCGGCGGGCAAAGCCGGGTTCGTCGGGAAAGGTGTCGGTCTGGGTCATGGCGGCCCCCTAGTGGCGGATGCGCGGATCGAGGGCCGAATAGGCCAGGTCGATCAGCAGGTTCATGACAAAGATCGCCAGCGCCGTGACCATGATCGCCGCCAGCACCACGTTGAAATCGCGTTGCAGGATGGCGTCGATCATCAGCTTGCCGACGCCGGGAAAGCCGAAGATGGTCTCGACCACCACGGCGCCGTTCAACAGTGCCGCCGCCTGATCGCCGAGGACGGTGATGACCGGCAGCATGGCATTGCGCAGCGCGTGGACAAAGATGATCGGACGCGAGCGCACGCCCTTGGCCCGCGCCGTCTTGACATAGGCCGAGGACAGCGCCGTGATCATCGAGCCGCGCACCACCTGCACGATCAGGC
>RRZU011823127.1_pt1 | contig 65496 bp, 55 predicted proteins | sample 2165561 | NCBI WGS metagenome assembly RRZU01 (sample SAMN10456909, study PRJNA506462) | wastewater metagenome | isolation source: wastewater sludge | place: USA: Moscow, Idaho
TCCGTTGCGGAAGTTACTAAACCTGATATTTACTTGAAAAGACTGGCAACCGAAAGCGACGGAGCGTTCAATATTACTCTGAATAAAACCGGTGATTATTTTCTGACATTTGAATCGACTGGTCTAGAAAAAAAACAAATTAAAATTACAATCATTGCCGGTCAAAAAAAGCTGGATCTTGGCAAAATTCTTTTATCTCCATCACAATTATCCGAAGTAACAGTGATGGCAATCAAACCTTTGGTGAAAGTGGATATGGATAAGATTAGTTACGACATGAAATCGGATCCGGAAGCACAATCATCCAATACGTTGGATATGTTACGAAAAGTCCCCATGGTTACCGTTGACGGAGAAGATAAAATACAACTCAAAGGTTCATCCAATTTTAAAATTTACGTGAATGGCAAGCCATCGGGCATGATGACAAACAATCCATCGCAGGTATTAAAAAGCATTCCCGCATCAAGCATAAAAAAAATTGAAGTAATTACCGATCCGGGAGCTAAATATGATGCTGAAGGAGTGGGCGGAATCATCAACATTGTGATGGAGCACGCATTGAACGGCTTTACAGGAACAATTCGCGGTTCGGTCAATTCAAAAGGTGGCTATAATGGAGGAGCATATTTATCCACGAAAAAAGGAAAATTTGGCTTAACGACAAACCTAAATTACAATTATCAACGCCAAACAGACCAAACGTATAAAAGAGAGGTTGAAAATTTTAACGCGGAGTCTGTCAAGTATATTTCACAATATTCATATTCCGATACAAAATATCGTTTTTATTACGGTAATATTGAAGCAAGTTACGAATTTGATTCCCTTAATTTGGTAAGTTTGACAGTGGGCGGATACATCGGTGGAGGTTCCCCTATTGATAATGCCGGCACTTGTTCGATGAACGCATTGAAAGACACCCTTTCGGCATTCAAACAATCAACCAAGAGTCAAAACGATTGGGGAGGAATTGATTTGTCTCTTGATTATCAACATACATTCAAAAAACCGCAACAGTTGCTTACCCTATCATACAAACTAAATTGGACACCGAACAAAACGGATAATACTTCGGAAGTGACGGAAATACTCAATTATACAGGCTACAAGCAGCACATTTTATATGATGCCAACGGTAATGAACATACATTTCAGGTGGATTATACAGAACCATTTGGTAAAATTCATACCATTGATGTTGGTGTGAAGTATATTTTACGGCTAAACAACAGCACCAATAACTATTATCTGCAAAACGATTTAACACAAGAATGGGAACCTATGCCCAATCAACCTAAAAACAACCTGAATCAGACCCAGAATATTTTGGGAACTTATGCAAGTTACACGCTAAAACTAAATAAACTTAGTCTTAGAAGTGGAGTTCGTTTCGAAGGAACATTTTCGGATATTGAATTGGCAGATACGAGTTTTCATGTAAATTTTCAGAATTTGGTGCCTTCCGTAACTCTCGGTTATAAGCTGAATGATGCCAACAGTATCAAATTAAGCTATAACCAACGCATCAGTCGCCCGGGAATTTGGTACTTGAATCCTTTTCTCGACAATTCCAATCCATACGCTCTTTCTCAAGGAAATCCCGATTTAAACCCTGAGGTAGATAATTCTTTTTCGTTTAATTATAGCTATATCAATTCCAAATTAACATTAAACAGCAGTATTTCCACTTCTTTTACTGATAATGCATTTGAAAGTGTGAGCAAAGCATTAAACGACACGGTTACTTACAGCACGTATAAAAACATCGGAATAACCAGAAATACAGGGTTATCGTTGTATGCCAACTGGCAAGCCAACAAGGCAATAAAGGTGGGTGTAAATGGAAATCTGAACTACGTATATATGGACACAAACGATGGAAGCGATTTAAATAACGAGGGTTTCAATTATAGTGTTTCAATCAATGGCGGATTTACACTGCCGGCTGAAATCAAGTTAACTACTTATGGTGGTTATTATTCCCCCGGAATTGCCTTACAAGGTCAAAACTCCAAATACTATTATTATGGAATGTCTTTGGGTCGCGACTTTTTAAAGAAAAGATTAAATGTTTCGCTCTACGCCAGAAATCCATTCTTGGAAAAAAACTACTATTCCGACTACACAGAAACTACCGATTACAGAGCTAACAGTAAATATTCATATAAACCACAATCTTTCGGAATCTCCGTTTCTTACCGCTTTGGAGAATTAAAAGATGAAATTAAAAAAGTGCAAAAAACCATCGAAAATGATGATGTAAAAGGCGGTGGAAACAGAGGTGGTGGAGGAAATTAATTGAGAGTAATTAGTTTGTATAAATTGAAGTTGTAATCTACATTACCGTAAATACTTTATTTATCACAGAAAATAATAACTTCAATATTGACTGTTAGGGGACGAGAATACCCTATAAGCAGCATTACTCAGACAAAACAATAAAATGGCAGTTATAAATCCTGCAAAAACATCTACCACATAATGAGCTTGTATGTAAACCGTCGAACACACAAGTACAAAATAAACCGGCAGAACTAAAAACAAAAACAAACGACGGCGATAACGCATTATCAAAAGAACTATCAAGGTCGAAATACCAACATGGGAACTCGGGAATGCAGCAGTAGGTCTTTCGCCGATTCGTTGTGTTCTTTCAACCAATCCGTGAAAAAAACCTCCCACATTTGTCTGAGCAGGCGTAAGAACAGGATGTTGATCAAAATAGGTTCCTACAGCGGGAAAAATTCCCGATCTTACATTTTCAAGACCAATAGCGGAGTAATAGTATTGCGGACCGGCAGTGGGGAAAAATATATACATCAAATAATAAATAAAAAAGGACATTAAAACAGTAAAATAAAAATATTTAAAATACTTAATATCCAAAAGATAAAAATACAAACCGGTACAAATAATAAGAGGATAATAGGCAAAATAGCCCATATTCATCAATTCGCAAAACCATGTTTGAGTAACCTTGTGTGAAAACAAAAGAGCAGGCTGGCAACTAAAAATAAATTGCTCCCAATAGGCAAGCAAATGATCATAATTGATTAGTGACCTGTTAATATCAAACGTTTCGGGATACCATAGAATTAATAACAACCCAACGAAAACGTTTCTTAAAAAACGAATAATTTTCAAATCATTCTTACTACTGATAAATGCCAACAAAGCCATAAAAACGACAATCAACAACCTAGTTGTCAGCAATTTAATAGCTGATTGAAACTCCACTCCGATTAAAAGAATAATGATAGTCGTAATCAGAATATAAAGCAACGTCAGCTTTTCTATGGCAAAAAAATGTAAAGTTCTTTTATTGGACATTAATTCAATTATGTGTCAGTGTTGAAAGTTTTTTACAAAAATATCAAAAAAAATTAACTACTAATTCACATGACATTTGTTTATGTGATGCAAAAGTATTCTTTTTATTTAATATGCAATTTTTTATGAATAAAGAATTACATATTGTAACCATGAATAAGTAATTGTCTCAAAGCAAGTAAAAAATATCTAATTTTGCAATGTTATTGTTAAGATTTCTTGTATGTCAATAGAAAAAACAAACGCTGCCCGACTACTTGATAAGGCGAAAATACATTATGAATTAATTTCATACGAAGTAGATGAATCGGATTTGAGTGCCATTCACGTCGCTGCACAACTGAACGAACCGATAGAACTGGTTTTCAAGACACTTGTGCTGAAAGGCGATAAAACAGGCCATTTTGTGTGTGTTATTCCGGGAGCAGAAGAACTGGATTTGAAAAAAGCCTCTAAAATTTCAGGCAACAAAAGTTGTGATTTGATTCCTATGAAAGAATTATTGTCCATTACAGGCTACATTCGAGGAGCATGTTCCCCTATAGGCATGAAAAAACATTTTCCGACCTATATTCACGAAAGTTGCCTCACCCTGGCAAAAATCTACATCAGTGCAGGCAAAAGAGGATTACAACTTCTTGTCGCTCCTCAAGACCTCATTACAGAAGTAAAAGGCACGGTCGGTTTTCTTATCTTAACAGCATAAAAAAGGGTTGCCAAGTTCTTAGCAACCCATCCTACATTTTTTGTTGTACTGACCTATAATGCTACTTGTAAATTTAAAAATGCAGACATTTTTGCTTCTCCTCCCTCGGCTGATTGCCAAGCCCTAAAATTAGGCGATAATTTAACATATTTGCAAGGAGAATATTGCAATCCGACAACACCTAATTGCCCATCTTTGGCAATATTCCAATCATTTTGAGAATACAAATAGTCCCATCTTCCAAACACTTCCAAATCCTTTGGCAATTTAACCGTAGCATAGGCAGAAACGCCTCTCAAAGTACTATTTTCAGTGAATTTTGAGTTAAACAAATTGTTGCATTCAGCACCGAAAGAAAATTCTTTTTGTTTGTATCCTAAAAATAAAGCAAGATTTTCTCGAGATTTGGCAACTGACGTATCAGCGGGTTTTTTATCGTATCGATCATAATAAACTCTGACTGTTAACGGCTTAATAGGCTGCAAGGTTACGCCTCCTCCATAACAAAATTTATCGTCTTTGTTTAGTTCTTTATACCCTTCTCCATTTCTAAAAATACCATCAACATATAACCAATCCGTAAAATTATACTGGGCAGAAATACCCATATCGGCACTGGAACCAAAAATATATTCATCTTGGAAAGATTTTAGAATATAGCGATATCCCCACTGTTTTTCCTGAACATCAGACTGGATGGTGTTGATTAACCCTCCATTTAGAGTAAAGTTTCCTGTTTTCCAATTCAATTCCGCATTTTTCACATACGCCACACGTTCCAATTTGGAACCTGAAACTTCAGGATTACCAATATCCAAACGAACACGACCCGATAAACTTTCGGTCAAATTAAAACTTGCCCCTAAATAAACACGGTCAAGGTTAAAACCCGAGTTATTGTCAGCTCCTTGTCCTATTCCAGTACCAAAATTGGAAAAAATAGTAACAATAGGCTTAACAGTCATTTTAAAATCTTCCGTTTTTGGCTCTATGGTTTGAGCAAAAGTTGTCGTGCTAAAAACGGCAAATAAAATTACACATAAATTTTTTTTCATCCTTTTCTTTTTTTGCCCGCAAAATTACATTTTAGTTTCATTCAAATCGAATTTCATTAAGAAATAAAAACATTTGATATTTACAATATTTCTTACAGCATTTTACAAAAAGTCCTTTTCAAAAGGTTTTTCCGGTAGTTAATAATCTTATGTTACCTATTGCAATTCCTGATTTCTATAAATTGCCATAAATAAAAAACACGTTCCAATCTACGACAAACGAAATAGCTTAACATTTTTGTAACAATTGCTCAATGAAAATGCAACAACATTAGTGTTTTTTTGTAGGGAGAAATAGAAGTTAAACAAAAAACAAAAAAGATGAAAAAGCTATTATTTTTTACAGGAATCGGTCTTTTGTTATTGGCTACAGGATGTAACAAAAAAGGCACCGAGCAATTAGCAGGAGCAGGAGCAACATTTCCTCTTCCTTATTACAATTTAGCATTCGAGAACTTTCAAACAACAACAGGAAACGCTGTTTCTTACGGTGGCGTCGGTAGTGGTGGCGGTATACGTAGTTTAAAAGAGGGAGTTGTAGACTTTGCAGGAAGTGACGCTTTTCTTTCTGACAAGGAAGCAAGTGAAATGAAAGAAGTAATACATATTCCTACTTGTTTGGGAGCTGTGGTTTTATCCTATAATCTTCCCAACGTAAAAAATTTAAACCTTACAGGAGACATTGTCGCTGATATTTATTTGGGAACAATTACCAAATGGAACGACCCTCGTATTCAAGCAATAAATAAAGAGATTGCTTTACCAAATAAAAACATTACCCCCGTTTACCGTTCTGACGGTAGCGGAACTACCTTTGTATTCAGTGATTATTTAACAAAAGTCAGTCCCGTTTGGAGCGAAAAACTAGGAACCGGAAAATCATTAAACTTTGCTACCGGAATCGCAGCCAAAGGAAACCCAGGAGTAGCCGGAACGGTTAGCCAAACAGAAGGAGCTATCGGCTATATTGGTTCAGAGTATGCTTTTGCTCAAGGAATTGCTATCGCTGCTTTGCAAAATTCCAATAATGAATTTATTCTTCCTTCAGGCAAATCAATTTCTACCGCTGCGGCAGGAGAACTCCCTGCTGATACACGTGCTATGATAACTAATTCTCCAGCAAAAGGAGCTTACCCTATCAGTTGCTTTACTTGGATACTTGTATACAAAGAACAAGCGTATTCAAAACGAACTATAGGACAAGCAAAGGTTACCATAGATTTACTAAACTATATGTTGAGCGACGCAGCCCAAAATATGACAGAAAAAGTGCATTATGCTCCTCTTCCTAAAAATTTAATAGAAATGTCAAAGAAAAATATAGGTAAAATTACCTATGAAGGAAAGAAACTATAAAAAATAAACCATGTCCGACAAAGCTTTTAAAATAATTCTTTGGTTTTCGGCAATAGTAATTTTGGTGATTTCCGGCGGAATACTCTACTCGTTAGCGAGTGGGGCTATTCCTGCTTTTAAGGAATTCGGTTTTTGGAATTTTATTAGTTCTGCAAAATGGGACCCGACAATGGACAAAGAACAATATGGAGCCCTTTCATTTATCATCGGCACAATATTGACTTCTTTTTTGGCAATTATATTTTGTTTGCCTTTTGCTTTGCCGGTAGCTATTTTTATCGGCGAATATTTTAGAGGCAAGAAATTGGCTTCAGGACTTGGAACGGTCATTGATTTACTGGCAGGAATTCCTTCTATTGTTTACGGGTTATGGGGATTTTATGTGCTAAGACCGATTATCATTTCTTTGGGATTATCAGAACAAGGGTTCGGCATATTGACCTCTTCATTAGTACTGGCAATTATGATTATTCCATATGCCTCGTCGCTAAGTTCGGAATTTATACGCATGGTTCCGAAAGAATTAAAAGAAGGGGCTTACAGTTTGGGAGCTACTCGTTTGGAAGTAATCAGATACGTTATTCTACCCATTTCAGGTTCAGGTATTTTTTCAGCTTTTGTTTTGGCTTTGGGAAGAGCATTGGGAGAAACAATGGCAGTAACTATGCTAATAGGAAATTCCAACGGAATTCCAACCTCTATTTTCGACACAGGAAACACCATGGCAAGTATCATTGCCAACCAATTTGGTGAAGCAGACGGGATAAAACTTTCTTCACTTATCGCAGTAGGCTTGCTATTGTTTATGATAACAGCAATAATAAACCTCATCGGAAAACTGATGATAAAACAAAATAGTAAATGAATACACTAAAATACCGTACACTAAAAAACAAGGTATTTTTTGCCATTGTTTGTTTTTTTGCTGCACTAACAGCGGTGCCTTTATTCGCCATTTTAGGTGAAGTTTTACTAAAAGGATGGAGACAAATTAACTTTGCTTTCTTCACAGAAAAAACGCCTACCACCTTAGATGCTTTATTGGCCATAAAATCAGATAACATTATTCCGGGAGGTATTGCCAATGGTATTATCGGCACTTTGCTGATGGTATTGATGGCATCGGCAGTTGCTATTCCGATTGGTGTATTGGCAGGCATTTATTTATCAGAAAAAAGGACAACAAAATTTTCTGCCGTAGTGCGTTTCGTTACAGATTTACTACAAGGTATTCCTTCCATTGTGGTAGGTATTGTGGCATTTGCATGGATTGTTTCTCCATTAAAAAGTTATTCAGCTGTTGCCGGCAGTGCCGCCTTAGCCATTATGATGCTCCCTTTAATTGTCCGATCAACAGAAGAAACATTAAATATGCTCCCCAATAGCCTGAAAGAAGCCGGATTAGCTTTAGGTACATCTTATTCGTCCGTAGTACTGAAAGTTCTTGTACCTTCTGCTTTTGGAGGTATTTTTACGGGAATTTTATTGGCAATTTCGCGTGTGATAGGCGAAACGGCACCACTTATGCTAACCGCTTTGGGCAGTTCTATTATACAATGGGACGTAACAAGACCAAGCTCGGCAGTATCGCTATTGATTTGGGAATTTTACAACGACCCCAACTTGCAAAACATGATTTGGAGTGCATCTCTTTTTCTGTTACTTTTGGTGTTAACCCTTAATATTATTGCAAAACAAATAACGAAAAAATGGAGAATTCAATAAGAGAAAACATTTTAACTCTAAAAGATGTTTGCGTTTCATACTCTCCGGGGAAAAATGCAGTAAACAACGTAACCGCAGATATCCAAAAAGGTCTCATCACATCTATTATGGGTCCGTCGGGTTGCGGTAAAAGCACACTGTTAAGGGCTATTAACCGAATGCACGAATTATATCCGGGCATCACCGTTACAGGAGAAATAAAGCTAAACGAAAAAGACATTCTCAAAATGGATGCTATTGAAGTTCGTCGTATGGCAGGAATGGTTTTTCAACGCCCTAATCCCTTTCCTACGCTAAGTATTTACGATAATGTCATTGCTGGATATAAATTAAACGGAATCAAAGCTTCAAAAATAGAAAGAGACGAAATGGTAGAAAAATGCCTCAAAAACGTCGGACTTTGGGAAGAAGTAAAAGATTCTTTGCAAAAAAAGGGAGCTTTCCTTTCCGGAGGGCAACAACAAAGACTTTGCATTGCCCGTGCATTAGCACTCAAACCGGATATTTTGCTAATGGATGAGCCAACGTCTGCTCTCGACCCCATTGCCACAAACCGCATTGAGGAATTGTTGGTGGAACTGAAAAAAGAAGTTACTATCGTGATTGTAACACACAATATGTCTCAAGCTGCCCGAATTTCAGATTATTCGATGTTTATGTATTTGGGCGATTTAGTGGAATTCGACAGGACAGAAAAAATGTTTACCACCCCTGAAGACAAACGTACAGAGGAATATTTAACAGGAAGATTTGGATAATTTAAAACGATAATAACATGAAAACGATAAGAGAAGAATATTTGAATAGATTAACCGACGAATTTAAAACCATGTCCGATGCTGTTATTGAACAGTTAGAAATTATTCACAAACAAATAAAAGGAGAATCTTCCGAAGAGTTATTTGTAAAAATAAAAGCCAACGAACAACTAATCAACCAATGTGAAGTAAAAATTCGCGAAGAAATTGTAAACAGTATCGTCCTTCAAAGTCCTAGAGCGAGCGACTTAAGAAGGCTTATTGCATATTTCGATATGATTGGTAACCTAGAACGTACAGGCGATTTGCTCTATGGCATTAGTAAAAGAATGTCCGATTTGCTGAAAAAAGACTCCATATATGAGCTTTTCAAAGAGGATGCCCTGAAATTATTTGAAATGTCAAACAAAATGATACAAAATGCTATCTTTGCTTTCATACAAGAAGATAACGACATTGCAAACAATGTGATTCGGTCGGACGATTTCGTGGATGATTTGGACATTAAGATTCACAAAAAATTATTGTCTATAACCGATAAAGAGAAATATCCCGACTTTTTTGCCGATTCATTGAATATTGAACGTATTTCGTATAAATTGGAACGTATTGGCGACAGTGCAACCAACATTGCTGAAGCCGTTATTTTTCTGACAGAAGGAAGAGATATCAAACATATTCACAAAATATAAGCAATATGAAAAAAATATTGGTCGTCGATGATGAAATGGACTTATGCGAGATTCTTCGTTTTAATTTGGAAAATGAAGGATACGAAGTAGATACTGCCAATTCCGCTGAACAAGCCCTAAAAATATTGACGAATGACCACGACTTAATTTTGTTGGACGTGATGCTAGAAGGTATGTCCGGATATCAATTGGCAAACAAATTGAGAACGGAATTAAAAAACAATATTCCTATCATTTTCCTTACGGCAAAGAATACTGAAAACGATATGATAACAGGATTCAGCATTGGAGGAGATGACTATATCACCAAACCCTTTTCGCTGAAAGAAGTGCTGGTTCGCATCAAGGCTATTTCCCGAAGAACTGCCAAGCCAAAAAATGACACAGTAGAAAATCATCTTATCAATGTAGGAGAATTAACGATTAACGATATTGCCAAAACAGTTAAAATAAACGATGAAACAATATTGCTCACAAAAAAAGAATTTCTAATCTTAAAAATGTTATGCGAATCGATTGGTCGCTTTTACTCAAGAGAAGAAATTCTCAACCATGTATGGAACGACGAGTCATACGTTTTGATACGCACAGTTGATGTTCATATTGCTCGTTTACGAAAAAAATTAGGAGATTTTGGAAATCATATTATTAACAGACCCGGATTCGGCTATTGTTTTGAATAACAAAAAAATAATCTTATGACATACAAAAGAAAGCTTTTTCTGTATTTTCTCATTGCTTTTATGGGTTACCTTTTTATTGATATCGCAATCCAACTGAACAGAGAAAAAAGGTACAAAACGGAGAATCTTGTGTCCGATTTAAAAGTCTACTCCGAAGTAGTTCAAAATTATTTGCTTACCTCCAAAGATACAACTTCCGTTATCAAATTATTACCGGAAAACGTCCGTTTATCTATCATTAATAATCAGGGTGTTTTGCAATACGACAATATTTTTAATATCCGAAAATCAGACAATCACTTCAATCGTCCGGAGATTTTAGGAGCACAATTAAATGGTAATGGCTATTCCATTCGGGAATCTAACTCCACAGGAAAAGATTACCTCTACTTTGCCGAAAAAACACCCGAAGGAAATTATATCCGAACAGCGTTACCTTATTCATTAACTTTTAACGATTTTTTTCATAAAGACAGTTTGTTCCTTTATTCCATCATGTTATTGTTCATTATAACGTTATTTATTTTGCTCTATTTTTCAGACAAATTCGGGAAAGTAATGACTTCCCTGAAAAAATTCGTCACCTCTGTAGAAGCGGGTAAAATAGACTATGATGCCATCGAATTTCCCGACACGGACTCAGGTGAAATTGGAGCTAAAATCATTTCTATTTACAAACAATTGGAAGAAAGTAAACGTGAAATAGACATTGAAAAAGATCGTAATAGACAAATAAAACAAGAAATGACGAATAATATTGCTCATGAGCTGAAGACGCCGGTAAGCAGTATTCGGGGGTATTTGGAAATTTTGTTGGGAGACAAACCAATAACTCCCGAAAAGAAACGTTATTTTTTGGAACGTTCCTACTCACAAACATTACGTCTTTCCGATTTAATTAATGATGTCGCGTTACTGACAAAAATGGAGGAAGCTGCCTCTATTTTTGAGAAAGAAAAAATCAATGTCAGAGAAGTCGCCGAAGAAGCCATAGAAGAGCTGAGTTTTCGTCTCAACCCAACACAATTTTTTATTGAAAACAAACTCAGTTCTCACATTGAGATTGTTGGAAATAAAACCCTCGTGTATTCCATTTTCAGAAATCTAATTGAAAATGCCATCAATTATGCTGGAGAAAATATTTTAATCTCTATCCAATGTTGTGAAGAAGATGATGAATATTACCACTTCTTATTTTATGACACAGGTTGCGGCGTAAAACCGGAATTTTTAGAAAGAATATTCGACCGTTTTTTGCGTACAGATGAAGGAAGAAGTCGCCGAAACGGTGGTTCAGGATTGGGCTTGGCCATTGTTAAACATGCAGTATTGTTTCATCATGGAGAAATCGTTGCCAAAAATAGAAAAACAGGAGGCTTGGAATTCTATTTTTCATTGAAAAAACGGAAATAATAAACCGGTCTTAACTTATATACAAAAAATGGGGAGTGTTTTTACATACTCCCCATTTCCTTTTACAACAGTTTATTTATTGTCTGTTATTCTACAATTATCTTTTGTTTGTCGATAATGTAAACTCCTTTCGCCAAATCGGAAACCGTATTATAACCTTCATTTAGATTAAGACTACGAACAATAGTTCCATCTATTCCATAAACTAAATAGGAACCTGCTTCAGGAGTATTAATATAAAGAATTCCTTCGTTACTGTATATACTTAATCCATCGGAAGTTGTTTCTTTGATGCCACTGGAAGTAGCTACCGTATGGTCATATCCTTTAACGGTATAATATCCGCCATTAACAACTACAAAACCAACACTGCTCGGAGCTTGATTGCTTCCATCACTGAATAAAACATACCAATTGCTAATTTCTCCATCAAAATTATATTTATATACACCATTACCAAGATTTGTCATCGCTGCCCCGGGCCAATCTCCGGAAACCTTAACAACATTAGAACCTGTAGCTTTATAATAAATATATGCTTTTATATTATTTCCCCAAGTACTTGGTTTTTCAAAGAAAATAGCTTTTTCGTTGGGACCAATAGTTGGATCAACAACGGGAACAACCGGATCAGGATTATTAGGCTCAACGGGCAATAGAGTTTCAGGATCGGTGGGATAAGTTCCCTGATCTTCATTGACAGATGTTGTTGCATAAAGATATTTACCATCTTCTCCAACTTTCCCGGGAGCAGGGGTTAATGTTGTGTTAAGCACATAAACTTTCATATTTCCCTTACCAGAAACCGTTGCCGTAAGCGTATTATTCGTTACAACTTTTGTGTCTCCGGTAATAGCATCTACATAAGTTCCATTTAAAATATTACTAAATGTAGCGTTACCGGAAATTGCAACTAATACATAACTATCTGTTGTAGCATCAGTATAACGACGTTTAAAGGCTAAAGTGCCTGAAACTCCATCTGTTGAATATTGTCCCTTACGAAGAGCAGGAACCGCCATCCTAATTTTATTTAAACGTTGAATGTGTTTGGAAAGCGGATGTTTCAGTGTTACCGCCATATTTCCGGTTGCATTTGCATATTCACCAAAATTTGTCACGTTAATATCCCCCGTGATATAATTGCCATAATATGCCCTTCCCGACTGTGCTAAAGGAATAGTTGGACCTTTGTCAATTGGCAACCCTTTCTTAAATTCAATTTCGCTACCGTAATAAAGACAAGGGATTCCGCGGAAAGTAAACATCAAACATAAATTTTCAGCCCAAACATCTTGACCTTTGGCAAAACGCTCATGTTCAGGAGCTCCATCGGGGGCATAGTCATGTGAATCTACATATACTACATTCCACGTTGGATCATTATAAGCATGATCACCACTTTTTGCCACACTGAAGGCACTACCTGCGTTTTCAAAATTCCAATGCATTGGAAAATCAATCACACTTAAACCTGAGTTCATTGAATAATCAGGAGAATGATAATTATTACCATTTAAAAAGGCGTTGGTTGAGGAGGGTTGAGCATTTTCAAAAGAATTACCTTGTGCATTATCATTATCCATTTGGATGCAAGACAACTGATTGGTTGTTGAAAAAGCTGTACTTTCAAATACAGCTTTTCCTGTATATTCGGATGGATCCTCACTCCAATTATAAGATTTGGAATCTTTCCATGTGTAAAAAGGAGTCGACATTGCCGGAGTATTACGATACCAATAATTTCTATCACGAGTACAAATTTCAGCAAACATGAAAAACTTATTATTTCCGGCATTTACTGCTGCATTGTGAAAAGCATTATTAAATACTTTGTTAAATACCAAACGAGAAATATGTCGACCTGTATCGACCCGGAAACCATCCACTCCCATACGAATAAATTGGGAATACGAATTAACAATGTAGTTATAAACAGCCGGATTTTCGGTATTTAAATCAACGCAATCTCCTGCTATTTGAGCCCATTGACAAGTAATATCATCCCAGTTAAAATTAGCAAAATGATGCCAATAATTATTGGTATCATGGTTTACGCCATCCGTATTTTTCATCAAAGCCAAACGAGCTTGATATTGTGCAGAGGGAGTCAAATCATCGTAATTTGCAGGCAATTTACTGTCAACATGTCTTGTTAGGCAATTAATAGAAGAAAGATCTCCTTTTTTGGTAAACATAGGACATAAATTCTCTTCACCAAAATTGCCTGTATGGTTGAATACAACATCCAATATAATCTTCATGCCTTTTGCATGAACAGCATCAATTAAATCTTGAAAATCAACATCCGTCGATTCATAACGCGAATCTACCTTACTCATATTAATAGCATGATATCCATGATAATCATATCCGCTACAATTTTCTACCACAGGAGTAATCCAAATAGCAGTAAAACCAAGTGACTTTATATAGTCAAGTTTTTCTATTAACCCTTTAAAATCACCACGCCAGGCAGGATCTCCCTGATTAAGACTCTGTGCGTCCCAACATTGTAGATTGTTAGACGCATCTCCATCATAAAAACGAGTCGTCATTACAAAATAGATTGTTTCATCTCGAAAGTCCGTTCGAGTGGAAGAGTAAATAGCACTAATGTCACTGGCAAACAAATCGCAAGTGAAAAGAGAAATGATAAAGAAAGTAAAAAGTAGTACACGCCACCTTTTACCACTCAGAAGAGCAAAAAATTTTTTCATCGGTACAAAATTTAAGGTTTTAATTTGCAAAAGTAGCTATAGTGCAAAAAAGTTATTACAAAAAATCTGTTAAACTTTACTAAAAAAATAAAGAGGTAACTATTTCTAACTACCTCTTTATCAAATAAAAAAACGCTATTCTTCTTTGTGAGTCTGTTCGTATTCTTTCAACAGTGCATTTTGTACATCTGCTGGAAGTATCTCGTATCCCGAAAATTTCATGCTGAAAGAAGCTCTTCCTCCTGTATTCGAACTCAAAGAAATAGAAAAATTACCCATTTCTTTCAAAGGAACTTTTGCAAAAATCTTTTCTAATCCTTTATCCGTTTCCATTCCCATAATAATGGCTCTTCGACCTTGCAAATCACTCATAACGTCGCCCATCCTACTTCCCGGAACCAACACTTCTACATCATAAATAGGTTCCAATACTTTTGGTCCTGCTTCCTTGAATGCCTGACTAAAGGCATATTTCCCTGCCAGTCGGAAAGAAATTTCGTTAGAATCCACAGGGTGCATTTTTCCGTCATATACAATAACCCGAATATCCCGGGCATACGAACCCGTTAACGGACCTTGTTCCATACAATCCATTATTCCTTTTTGTATGGCGGGCAAGAATCTGGTATCAATAACACCTCCAACAATACTGTTGATAAACACGAGTTTACCGCCCCATTCAAGGGCTGTTTCCTGTCTATCACGAACGGATATTTTATATTCCTGACCGTTTATTTTATATAATTCTTTTTCTGGAGCACCCTCTAAATAAGGTTCAATAATTAAATGAACTTCGCCAAACTGTCCGGCTCCTCCCGATTGTTTCTTATGACGGTAATCGGCACGAGCAATCTTAGTAATTGTTTCACGGTAAGGTATGCGAGGATTCAAATATTCTATCATTACTTTTTCATTGTTTTCAATTCTCCATTTAAGCGTTTTTAAATGGAATTCTCCTTGACCATGAACAATCGTTTGTTTCAATTCTTTCGAATATTCTACTACCCAAGTTGGATCTTCTTCTCGCATACGAGTAAGAATTTCACTCAGTTTTTCTTCTTCTCCTTGATTAACGGCTTTAATAGCTCTTCTGTATTTCCAAGCAGGGTATTTGATAAATGTAAATTTAGTTTCTGCATTTTTCCCGTTAAGGGTGTTGCCCGTACGGGTATTTTTCAATTTCACAGTTGCTCCAATATCTCCGGCAACCAATTCGTCTACTTTTTCCCTTATTGATCCGGCAACAACATATATTTGCGTTAATCGCTCTTTCGTTCCTCTTATTGGATTGTATAAATCATCTCCCTCTTTTACACTACCGGACATTACTTTAAAGAATGAGACTTCTCCAATGTGTGGCTCAATAGATGTTTTAAAAATAAATATGCTGGTGTTATTTTCTTTTTTCGGGGCAATTTCTTCTCCGGTTGTACTAACAGGATTTGGCATATCGCTTACATAAGGTACTACATTACCCAAAAATTCCATCAAACGACGAACTCCCATATCTTTGGCGGCACAAACACAAAAAACAGGAAAAATATCACGATGTACAAGACCTTTTCTAATACCCAAACGCATTTCATCCTCAGTCAAACTTCCGTCAGCAAAATATTTTTCCATTAAATTTTCATCGTGTTCTGCTGCTCCTTCTACTAGAATATTATGTAATTCTGCTGCCTTTTCGTGGTGCTCGGAGGGAATGGGAAGTATTTCAGGAATACCACCTTCCGGCTTCCATCTGTACATTTTCATTAATAAAACATCAATAACAGCATTGAAAAAAGGACCTGTTTGAATCGGATACTGAATTTGAATAACTTTTTTTCCAAAACTTTCTTTCAAATCAGAAAGGCATTTTTCAAAATCGGCCTTTTCATGGTCAAGCTGATTAATTACAAAAATACAAGGCTTTTGTAATTGTTCAATTTGTCTATACTGATTTTGAGTACCGGCATCTACCCCATTTTGAGCATTTATAAGCATCAATGCCGTGTCTGTGACACTCAAAGAAGTTATTAAACCTCCCACAAAATCGTCCGCTCCCGGACAATCAATTATGTTCAATTTTTTCTCCAACCACTCAACGTGGAATACTGCGGGAAAAACCGAATATCCATACTCATGTTCAACAGGAAAATAATCGGAAACCGTATTTTTTGCTTCCACGGTTCCTCTACGTTTTATAACTCCACTCTCAAAAAGCATAGCTTCTGTAAGAGTGGTTTTCCCTGAGCCAGAAGATCCCACCAAAGAGATATTCTTGATTTCATTTGTTTGATAGATTTTCATAACTTCTATGTATTTAAAATTACTAAAAGGTAAGTAAAAACAGAATGTTAGACTTCCACATTTGCCCTTAACGCTAAAGGAAAAACGCAAAAAATAAATCTGGAGAAATAAAATTTTTAGAAAAAATGCATGGCAATTTAACCATAAGAGAAGTAAAAAACAATCTTTTCTATAAGTTAAAAAACATTGTTTAAAAACATACTTAAAAAGATTTTTGCCAAAAAATATGTTGTTGAGCAGTATTTTTGTAATATTCTTGTAATATTCCGATGAAAATGTGTTAAAATATGCGGCGTTCTGACCCTAACATTTTTCTCGAACCCATCAAAGGGGTATTTTTGTGATATGATTTTTTCATAGTATTTGATTTTAAGGTTAGCAAATAGGTAGTCAGGCGAGACTACCTTTTGTTTTTTATAGCCCATCCGCGGTTTTACCTCATCAGATAAAAATCCCTTATACACCAAACAATTCCTATTTAGCGTTGAAAATATGTTATACAACATCATTTTTTGTAATATTCTTGTAATATTCCGATGAAAATGTGTTAAAATATGGGTCTTTTTAATCCCAATATTTTTTTCGAACCCATCAAAGGGGTATTTTTGTGATATGATTTTTTCATAGTATTTGATTTTAAGGTTAGCAAATAGGTAGTCAGGCGAGACTGCCTTTTGTTTTTTATATCCATCCGCTTTTTGACGTTTCAAGAAACAATAAACCCTCTTTATAATTACATTAAAGAGGGTTTATTGTTTCAAAAGAATATTTTTACACATTTACACATTAAAACGGAAATGCATAATATCGCCATCTTGCACCATATATTCTTTTCCTTCCACATTCATTTTTCCGGCTTCTTTACAAGCAGATTCAGACCCCAAAGTGATAAAATCATTGTACTTGATAACTTCTGCACGAATAAATCCTTTTTCAAAATCGGTATGAATAACGCCCGCACACTGAGGAGCTTTCCATCCTTTTCCGTATGTCCACGCACGAACTTCTTGTACACCGGCAGTAAAATATGTTTCCAAATTTAATAATTTGTATGCTGATTTTATCAAACGGGCAACTCCCGATTCGGTTAGTCCTATTTCTTCCAAAAACATTTGACGTTCTTCATAGGTTTCCAATTCAGCAATATCTGCTTCCGTAGCAGCAGCGACGACCAAGATTTCGGCATTTTCTCCTTTTACGGCTTCTCTTACAGCATCCACATAGGCATTTCCTTTTAACGCCGAAGCCTCATCTACATTGCATACATACATGACAGGTTTGTTGGTAAGCAAAAAAAGATCTTTTACCAATTTCGCATCCTCTTTTTCTAGTTGTACCGTACGAGCTGATTTTCCTTGCAACAAAGCATCTCTGTATTGTACCAATATTTCATACACAGCCTTTGCCGTTTTATCTCCACCTGTTTGTGCTTGTTTTTGAACCTTTGTGATACGACTTTCAACTGTTTCCAAATCTTTCAATTGCAATTCCATATCAATAATTTCCTTATCACGCACCGGATTGATTGAACCATCGACATGGGTAATATTTTCATTTTCAAAACAACGCAACACGTGTAAAATGGCATCCGTCTCTCTAATATTGGCCAAAAATTTGTTTCCCAAACCTTCTCCTTTGCTTGCTCCTTTTACCAAACCGGCAATATCTACAATTTCTACCGTTGTAGGTACAATTCGTTGAGGATTAACCAATTCAGCCAATTTATTTAGTCTTTCATCGGGTACGGTAATTACGCCGACATTGGGTTCTATCGTACAAAAAGGAAAATTAGCAGCTTGTGCTTTAGCATTTGAGAGACAATTAAACAAAGTTGATTTTCCAACATTCGGCAAACCAACTATTCCACATTGTAACGCCATTTTTTTAATTTTTATATTTCTGACAGCAAAGGTAATAAAAAGTTGCATGTTTTTGTTTTGACCCTCTGGCATTTATTGCATTTTTTCACCATCATTCTATTTGTTGATGATATCAATTTTTGTTACTTTTGCCAAGATTGTTTTTTAACCAAATGAAAAAAAGTTACGCGATAGGACTTGCTATTATTTTTGCTGTCATTCTTTGTGGAGTAACGGTTTTATTAATCTCCGAAAAGAAAAAATCAAAGGAACAAGAAAAAGAGCTAAACCAAATGACTGCTGAAATGGAATTCAACAAACAGCAATCTTTGGAAGAGTTTGAGGATCTTGCTGTTGAGTATGAATCTTTTCACGTAAAGCCGGGTAACGATTCTTTGTTGGTAATGATTGAAAACCAAAAGGAAAAAATCAAAAAGTTAATAGAAGAATTACGTACCGTAAAAGCAACCAATGCCCACCGCATAAGGCAACTGAAAGGTGAATTAGTAAGTATTCGTGCGGTACTAAAAGTCTATATAACTAAAGTTGACTCGCTGAATAACATCAATCATTCACTGAAAAGAGAAAACAAGAGTGTTCAAAAAAAATATGAGGAAGTATTACAAACGGCCAAACAACTGGAAGAACGTGCCACTGAATTGGATAAAAAAATTACCCTAGCTTCTATTCTCGAAGCTACCAATATTCGAGTTGGTTACCTAAATGATAAGGGTAAAAAAACAAAATCACTAAAAAGAATTTCGCTGTTTGAAATTTGTTTTCAGATATCAAAAAATCAAACAGCTACCACAGGCATGAAAACAGCATTTGTGCGAATATCTGATCCGGAAGGAAACTTATTGAAAAGTCCCAACAATAACCTTTTCCCTTTTGAAGACAAAGAGATAGAATTTTCTTGTAAAAAAGAAATAGAATATGCAGGAGCCAATTTACCAGTTTGTGTGTATTATGACGTAAAGGAAAAACTGGAGAAAGGAACTTACACTATTAACATCTTTGTCGACGGAAACCTTATTGGTTCAGACACTTTCTATCTGAATTAAAAGATTGTGGCAGGCATATACATTCATATTCCTTTTTGTCAAAAACGCTGTTCTTATTGCGACTTTTATTCGCAGACAAACCTCTCTTTGAAAAAAGAATACGTCAGTGCCCTTTGCAAAGAAATAAAGTTACGCAAAAATTATTTGGAGCAAGCAACTATTTCCACCCTTTATTTTGGAGGTGGAACTCCTAGTTTGCTCGATAAAGACGATTTTTGCGAAATTTTTGCTTGCTTGAATTCCCATTTCGATCTCAGCTATTTGCATGAAGTAACTTTAGAAGCCAATCCTGACGACCTGAATCAAAGTTTTTTCGATACCCTAAACCAATTTCCTTTTAATAGACTAAGTATTGGCATACAGTCGTTTGACAATGGCGATTTAAAATTGATGAACAGACGACATTCTGCCGAAAAAGCAATGGAAGCCATTTATTTGGCAAAAGAAAACGGTTTTCATAATATTAGCATTGACCTGATATATGGACTACCAAACCAAACATTGGAAAAATGGCAAAAGAATTTGGAACAAGCTCTTTCACTTGATATTCAACACATTTCTGCCTACCACCTAACCTACGAAGAAGGGACGATTTTGGACAGCCTTTTGCGACAGAAAAAAATTCAGGAAGTGAAAGAAGAAGACAGCTTAGCAATGTTTGAAATGTTGATGGCCTTATTAACAAAATCAGGATTTGAACACTATGAAATTTCCAACTTTGCAAAAAAGAATTTTTATTCGCAACATAATTCATCCTATTGGTCTGGCGAAAAATACCTTGGACTGGGAGCTTCTGCACACTCGTTTGATGAAAAAACTCGTCAATGGAACATCTCCTCTATAGAAAAATATAACCAAGCTGTTAGCCACTCGTTACCCTTCTATGAAATGGAAACACTTTCAGAGAAAGAAAAATATAACGAATTCATAATTACTTCGTTACGTACAAAAAAAGGTATAGATTTGACCTTGTTGGAAAAAAAATTCGGCAAAGAGATGCTTAATTATTGTATACAAAATTGTCAAACTCATATCAATAACAACCGACTTTGTTTAAAACATAATTTTGTAACTCTAACTCAAACGGGTATTTTTGTGTCCGATAAATTAATAGAAGATTTAATTTGTATATAAAGTTATATGAAAACGCTGTCTGTAATAAAATATTATTGGAAAACAACTCTTGTTTTGTTTGTTATTACATACCTGTCTCTAATGAAACCTATTGGTGGATTGCCTGTTTCTAATATTCCTTTCTTTGACAAATGGGTACATCTATTTATGTATTTTGGACTAAGCATTATAATGTTAATTGATTGGTTTGCCAGCAAAAAAAATAAAAACCTAAAAGTTTTTATTTTTGTATTTCTTTTTTGTGCCTTTTATGGGGGCTTATTAGAACTACTACAACAATATTTTCCACCTCGTACAACTAGCTTTGCTGATTTTATTACAAATGTAATAGGTTGTTCCATTGGCGTTTGCATTGGCTATTTTGCTAAAAAAGAAAAAAAATGAACAATCCGAATTTAGTATATCAAATAGCCCTTACGCTAATAAAAGGGATTGGTTGCCAAACTGCTAAAAACTTATTGGCGTATGTTGGAGATGTAGAAGAAATTTTCAAACGAAACAAACAAACTTTTCTAAAAATACCCAACATAGGAAATATTCTGAGCAATAATATTATAGAACAACGACATGTTGCTTTGCAACGTGCTGAAAAAGAAATAGCTTTCATCGAAAAACATAAAATAATACCACTATTTTTTACGGACAAAAATTTTCCACAACGATTAAAGGAATATGATGATTCCCCTGTTCTTCTTTACTACAAAGGAAATGCCGAACTGAATCAACGTCGATTTCTATCTATTGTGGGCACACGCAATGCTACCGAATATGGCAAATCCTTATGTTCTAAAATAATAGAAGATCTTGCTATCAATCAACCTGACTTGACTATAATAAGCGGTTTGGCGTATGGAATTGATGTGGCTGCTCACAAAGCTTCCTTGCAATATAATGTGCCCAATATCGGTGTTTTAGGTCATGGATTAGACAAAATTTATCCTGCAGGTCATGCTTCTATAGCAAAAAAAATGATAGAAAATGGTGGACTGCTCACAGAATTTATTAGTGAAACAAATCCGGATAGGCAAAATTTTGTGATGAGAAATAGAATCATTGCAGGAATGGCAGATGCAGTATTGGTTGTAGAAAGTGCATCAAAAGGAGGAGCATTAATAACTGCTGAAATAGCTAATTCCTACAATAAAGATGTATTTGCTTTTCCAGGACGTACAAACGATGAATGGTCTGCCGGTTGCAATAAACTTATCAAACAGCACAAAGCAGCTTTAATCGAAAATGCAAATGACTTGGAATACATGATGGGTTGGAAACAAGAAACTAAAAAAATTTCCATACAAAAAGAATTATTTATAGAACTAACTGAAGAAGAGCAAATTATATATGATATATTACAAAAAGAAAAAAATATTCATATCGATTTGTTGGCAATGAAAGCAAATAAAAATATTAATAAAATATCACCATTACTACTTTCTATGGAATTTAAAGGTATCATTAAATGTATACCTGGAAATATATACGGATTGCTATAAAAAAACAAAAGGTAGTCTCGCCTGACTACCTATTTGCTAACCTTAAAATTCAAATACTATGAAAAATCTGATGCAAAGATATGGAGGTAAATTACCTTTGCTTCATAAACATTTGAAAAACAACTGTTTTTTCTCCGCAAACGTCATCGCAAACGCTTGCATTAGCATATTATCAGATATTGTTTATAAATTGTTTATAAACGCTGAACAAAAAATTATAAATAAATTTGAATTTTTGAAAGATACATTTTTATATATTTTAAATTTAAATGACAATAAAAAGATATCTATTTTTTTGACTTATTTAATGAACAATACAATGAGTAATTTTTACTCTTTTCCTAAAAAAAGTTTCTTACATTTGCAATTATAAACAAGTTGTTAATAACTATCTTAATTTGCAATAAATAAGAATATTAACTTATTCATAACCTGTTATTAAATTTGTTTAATTTACTGTTTTTAATAAAAACAATCGTTTTATTTAAAATTTTTCAACATAACTAACATCCTATATATTATCATCATTTTATTTAAAACTTACTTAATATATAAAGATAAAAGAATAAGAAGTGTTGAAAACCTAAAAATACAAAAATGAATTTAGTAGAAGAAATACAAAAATTAAAAAAGGAAAAGAATGCAGTGATAATGGCTCACTTCTATCAAAGAAGTGAAATACAGGATATAGCTGACTATGTAGGTGATAGTTTGGCTTTGGCTCAGTGGGCTGCTTCAACCAATGCAAATATTATAGTGTTATGTGGTGTAAATTTTATGGGAGAAACGGCTAAAATTCTTTCTCCTGATAAAAAAGTACTTATACCTGATATGGAAGCAGGGTGTTCTTTAGCAGATAGTTGTAAGGCTGTTGATTTTGCCGATTTTATCAAAAAACATCCAAATCATACAGTTATTTCTTATGTTAATACAACAGCAGAAGTAAAAGCACTTTCTGATATAGTAGTTACTTCTACTAATGCAAAAAAAATAGTAGATAGTTTTGATAAAGATGCAAAAATTATTTTTGGTCCTGATAAAAATTTAGGGAATTACATAAATAGTGTTACAGGTAGAAATATGGTTTTATGGGATGGAGCTTGTCATATACATGAACAGTTTTCTTTAGAAAAAATATTGGATTTGAAGAAAAAGCATCCTGATGCCCTAATTTTAGCTCATCCCGAGTGTAAGAAGGTAATCCTCACAATTGCAGATTTCGTTGGCTCTACGGCAGCTATTTTGGCTTTTACTGGCAAATCTCATTGTAAGCAGTTCATTGTTGCTACAGAAAGTGGTATATTACATAAAATGAAACAACAAAATCCTGAAAAACTGTTTATTCCCGCTCCGCCAAATGATAGTACATGTGCCTGTAACGAGTGCAATTTTATGAGGTTAAATACGCTGGAAAAATTATATAATTGCTTAAAAAATGAAATGCCTGAAATTATTATAGATGAAGAATTGCAAAAAAAAGCAGTAAAACCTATTTTGAAAATGCTTGAAATGAGTAAATAAAATGAGTAATAATAGTATTACTCATTTTTATATTAATGTTACTTTAATTTCTCAAAAATACTTGACTTCTTTTTTATAAATATCAGTAAGTAAATTGTTTGCAAGTCTACTAGCTCCTAAACGAAATAAAGAACTATTTAACCATTCTTCTCCCAATATTTCTTTTACGATGCAATAATATTTTACAGCATCTTCTGTAGTTGAAATTCCTCCGGCCGCTTTAAAACCCACTTTTTTCCCTGTATTTTTATAATATTCCCTGATTGCTTCGCACATCACATATGCTGCTTCGGGTGTTGCGGCTGGATTTGTTTTTCCTGTAGAAGTTTTAATAAAATCAGCACCTGCTTCCATACACAAAAGGGAAGCTTTTTTGATGTTCTTTGCTGTTGCAAGAGCTCCTGTTTCCAAAATAACTTTCAAGTGGGAATTTCTGCATGATGATTTTATTTCTTCTATTTCTTCAAAAGTTTCATCATAATTTTCTGATAAAAATTTGCCGACTGATAACACAATATCAATTTCGGAAGCTCCTTGCGATACAGCTAACGCTGTTTCAGCAATTTTGATTTCTATAAATGTTTGAGAGGATGGAAAACCTGCCGCAACTGCTGCTATTTCGATGTCTTCAATGAGTGTATTTTTTACTGTTTCCACAAAACAAGGGTAAACACAAATAGCGGCTACGTTTTCCATTTCCGGAAAATTTTCACTTAATTGATTTACTTTTTCTGTAAAAGTAATGATTTGTTTTTCATTGTCAGTAGTACCTAAAGAAGTAAGATCAATCAATGAAAAAAGCTTTTTATAGACATTAATATTGTTATTTACTTTATAATTATCAGCAATAATTTTAGAAACATTTTCCGTTACTTTTTCATCAGAAAGATTGCAATTATAGGCAGAAAAAAGAGCGTCAAAATTTTTCATAATAAGTTTGTAGTATAGTTGTTTATTCTTTGTTATTCGTGTCAATCCAAACAGTCACAGGTCCATCGTTGAGAAGAGAAACTTGCATATCAGCTCCAAATTTACCGGTTTTTACCTCTTTGTTCATCAGAATGCCAAGTTTTTGACAAAATTTTTCATACATAGGAACAGCAAAATCGTGTTTGGATGCCTTTATAAATGACGGACGATTTCCTTTTTTTGTTTGGGCAAAAAGGGTAAACTGGCTCACTACCAAAATATTACCATTGTTATCCATCAATGATTTGTTCATGAGTCCGTTTTCGTCATTGAAAATACGCATATTAATTATTTTGTGACATAACCAATCTATATCTTCTTCTGTATCTGAATCTTCAATTCCCAGTAAAACCAATAATCCTTTTTCTATTTCTGAAAAAAGTTTATTGTCAATACTGACGGAACAATGTCTGACTCTTTGTATGACAACCCTCATTGTATTCGTTTTTTGCTAAAAACAAAATTAGCTTTTTTATTTTCTTTTCTCAAAATAAAATGATGGAAATGATACTTTTTTCCTTTTTTGTAAAAAGACAGTTTATTTTTTATAAATTTGCTCATCACAGTTTTGCTCATTTATGAAAGAATAAATTTTATAAAGCATGATAAAAAAACATTTACTCTTATATTTTTTCCTGTTACCTTTTTTTGTTTTTGCCGAAATTCCTTCCGGTTATTATGATAGTGCTTATGGCAAAACAACCGGTACTTTAAGAACAGCTTTATATAACATTATAAAAGATCATACGGTGGTTTCTTATGATTATTTGTACACCGTATATGAAACAAGTGATGTAACTTCCTCCGGTTACGTTTGGGATATGTACTCTAACTGTGTGTGGATACCTGGTGAAAAGCAGTGTGGAAATTATTCAAAAGTTTGTGATTGTTACAACAGAGAACACAGCGTTCCGCAAAGTTGGTTTGATAAAGCTTCTCCTATGAAAAGTGATGCTTTTCATATTTATCCTACAGATGGAAAAGTAAATGGTCAGCGGAGTAATTATCCTTTTGGAGAATGTACGGGAATTACGCTTACAAAGGGTAAGGGTGAATTAGGTACTTCTACTTTTTCGGGATATACCGGTACTGTTTTTGAACCGGCAGATGAATATAAGGGCGATTTTGCTCGTTCTTATTTTTACATGACGACCCGTTATGCTGATGTTTGTACAACTTGGAGTAACGGTGCAGCAGTTGTATTTAGTTCTAAAAATTTAGGCTTTACCGATTATGCAGTTTCTCTGTTTTTAAAATGGCATCGTCAAGACCCTGTTTCTGCCAAAGAAATAACAAGAAACGATGCTGTCTATGCTTACCAAAAAAATAGAAATCCATTTATTGATTATCCGGAATTGGCAGAATATATTTGGGGAAATAAAGCCGGTCAAAGTTGGAGCACCTCTGCTATTGATGAAGAAAACGCTTTTGTTTTTTCTATTTATCCTAACCCTTGTTCGGAAAAGGTATTTGTTCATTGTTCAGAAACAGAAAATGTTCAGTTTTTATTGTATAATTTAGAACAAAGACTTGTAAAATATGGCATGGTTGAAGACGATTATTCTATTGATGTAAAAGGTCTTTTTCCGGGAATTTATGTTTTGGATTTATTTGTAGATGGTAGTTCTTACAAAACAAAACTTGTTGTTAAGTGATTCTTGGCATTTGCTAGACCATTGATATACAAAGATCAATTAGTTTTAATGGAACCAAATACTAACAAAAATGAATAAAGTTAAACTTTTTTTTGTGTTTTTTCTTTTGGTATCCACCGAATGTATAGCCCAATTAAATCCGTCGTATTATCTTTCGGTAGAAGGTTTGAAACAAGCAAATCTTAAAACGGCATTAAGCAGAAGGATTGTGAAGCACACTGTTCTTTCTTATGATAGCTTGTGGGTTTATTTTCGTTCCACAGATTCTCTTCCCGAAAATCGGATTTGGGATATGTACTCTGATAACGAATATTATTTTTCCGATTATTCTTCTCTCGAAAAGGAACATAGTTTTCCTAAAAGCTGGTGGGGAGGTTCTTCTTACTATGCTTCTTACTCCGATTTACACCATTTGAATCCCAGTGATAAGGATGCTAATCGAGCTAAAAGTAATTATCCTTTGGGTGTGGTTGATGCAAGTCCTACATTTGATAATGGGGTCAGCAAGGTGGGGAATTCCGTAACGACAGGTTATACCGGTATTGTTTTTGAACCGGCTGATGAATACAAAGGTGATTTTGCTCGTGCATATTTTTACGTTGTTACTTGTTACCAAGACCTCGCCTCAAATTGGGTTTCTCCTATGTTGGAGAATAATACTTATCCCGTTTTTACGAATTGGGCTATTAATATGTTGTTAAATTGGAGCACCAATGACCCGGTTTCAGAAAGAGAAATCAACAGAAATAACGCTGTGGCTAAGTTGCAAAATTGTCGAAATCCATTTATTGATTATCCCGATTTGGCAAATTACATTTGGGGAGATAAACAAGATATTGCATTTTATACCGAATCAGAAATAACAGATCCTATTATCTTTTCTCCTTGGGCAAGCGACACTGTTTTTTTTGATAATGTTTTTGAAAGTGATTCTTGCTCACAAACGCTTTACGTTCGGGGTGGAAATTTAACGGGGGACCTTACTGTGACCATTAGCAATGATGAAAATGGTTATTTTTCTACTGCCGGACAGACGGTTATTACACAGGCTAATGGACAGTTAGATGGGGCTTTTCCCTTTATCATTAAATATAAACCGACAGCTGTAGGAGAAGACCAGGCGACACTTACTATTTCGGGTGGGGGGGCAACTTCTGTTGTGGTTATTTTAAAAGGAAATAGTTTGAGTAAAGCAGTGGAAAAACCGGTTTTAGCCAATGCTACTAATGTGGGAACAAATTCGGCAACCCTTTCATGGGCACCGATTTACAAGGCTGATAATTATTACTTAGATGTTTATAAAAAAGGCGAAATGACTAATGCAGTTGTGCTAAGTGAAGACTTTTCAGGTTTTACTGCTACTAGTTATACTTCCAGTGCACAAGGAGCACATTCCTCCGATATTTCGGACAGTTTGGATTATTTTATGCAGTCCAAAGAGTGGTCGGGCGAAAAAATTTATCAAGCCAATCAAATAGCCAAATTAGGTACAAGTTCTGCAAAAGGCTATTTACAAACACCGGCCTTAGATTTATCCTTCAATAATGGCAATTACGTTGTTTCGTTTGATGCCAAGATTTGGACATATACAACTGAGGCAACCTCTATTTTGTTACTCTGCAATGATGTTCAACAAAAAGAGATAACGCTTACTACTGAAATGCTAAATTATTCTTACGATATAGCAAATGGTTTAGATTCCGCCGTAATCAAGTTTAGTGCCAAAAACGCAACTAAGAATCGTTACTTTTTGGACAACATTAGTATTCAACAGCAACAGCCTAAGAAAATATATTTTTACGAAAATTACAATGTAGGTAACGCTATTGTTTTTGACTTGGAGAATTTGGAATCGGGTGTTGAATATTTTTGTGTAGTTAGAGGAAACAAAGGAGGCGATATTTCTGCCAATTCAAATATTATTTCATTTATGACTTCGCCAAATTCCATAAATGAGTATACTGAAGATTCCTTTTTAGTTTCTGTTTCAAAATTCGGAATTGAAATTCAAAATAAAACAGAAAAAAATGTTCCGGTTAAAATTTTCAATACGTTGGGACAAGAAATAAAAAGCACCATTCTTGATTCAGGGAAAAATTTCATTTCCTTACCACAAGGTTTTTATTTCATAAAAATAGGTGAGTATAGAATTGAAAAAATTTCGTTGTAGTTTTTTAAGCCTTTTAGAACCAAAAATTTCCGTAAAGAAGTCCGAAAACCAAAAAATATTCAATTCTCGTGTGCCTAAAATCATGGTAAAATATTGATAAACAATTAGATGCGGCAATTTTTGAGGGATTAAATTTTTACTGAAATAATTTAAAATAGCTCTTTTTACTGAGTTCCTAGAAAATAGGAGCTTATTTTTTGTGCTTTCGATTTTCCAATTTCTTTTTCGAGTTCGTCCGGTGAAATTTCCTTAATTCGTTTCACGCTTTTATATTTTTGCAACAAAAGGTGTTTTGTTTTTTCTCCGATGCCGTTAATTTTATCGAATTCGGATTCGATTTGTTGTTTGCTTCTTTTTTTTCTATGGAAAGTAATTCCAAAACGGTGGGCTTCGTCTCGGAGTTGTTGGATAATTTTTAGGCTTTCCGATTTTTTATCCAAATACAGAGGAATAGGGTCGTTGGGGAAAAATATTTCCTCCAAACGTTTGGCAATACCTATAATGGCAATTTCGTTTTCCAAATGTAGTTCTTGCAAAACCTTATAAGCAACCCCTAATTGGCCTTTCCCGCCATCAACTACTATAAGCTGCGGCAATGGTTGTTTTTCCTCTAAAAGACGTTTATAGCGTCTGTAAATAACCTCTTGCATTGACTTAAAATCATCAGGTCCAACGACTGTTTTAATATCAAAGTGTCTATAGTCTCTTTTGGCTGGTTTTGCTTTTTTAAAAACCACACAAGCAGCAACAGGATTTGTTCCTTGTATATTTGAGTTATCAAAACATTCAATCTGTATAGGCAATTTTTCTAAATGCAAATCTTGTTGTATTTGTTTCATAATGCGGAAGCTGCGTTGTTCCGGATTCAATTTTTCAGTTTGTTTTAACCGATCGAATTTGTATTGTAGTACATTTTTTTGTGATAATTCCAGTAATTTCTTTTTATCTCCCCGTTGCGGAATACTAAATAGAGCATCTTTTATTTTTCCTTCGGGAATAAACGGTACTAAAATTTCTTTTGCAGTGCTTTCAAAACGTTCGCGTATTTCTAAAATAGCTAAACCCAAAATTTCTTCTTTGGTTTCTTCTATCCGTTTTTTATATTCTATGGTATCTGCCTGAACAATGCATCCGTTGCTTATTTTCATGAAATTAATGAATACTTCTTGTTCATTTTCTTCCATGCTAAAAACATCCAAATCCGTTATTTTCGGGTTTACCACTGTCCATTTAGCTTGGTAACTTTCCAATGCATCCAATTTTTTCTTTAATGCATGAGCTTCTTCAAATTGGAGATTTTCGGCTAAAAGGTGTATTTCTTTCAGCAAATCGGCAGAAACCTGTTTAATGTTTCCTCGTATAATTTCCTTTATTTGGGCAACATTGTGTAGATAATCTTCTTCCGCTTGCTTTCTTTCACAAGGTCCTTTGCAATTTTTGAGGTGATATTCCAGACAAACTTTATACTTTTTATCGGATAAATTTTCTTCCGATAGATTTAAAGAGCAGGTTCTTATTTGGTACTCGTATTTGCAAAGTTCCAAAAGTGTTTTTAAGGTTGCCAGATGGGTAAAAGGTCCAAAATATTCCGAACCGTCTTTAATTAGTTTTCGTGTTTTAAATATTCTTGGGAAAGGCTCTTTTTTTACACAGATGTAAGGATATGTTTTATCATCTTTGAGTAAAATATTGTATCGTGGTTGATATTGTTTTATTAAGTTATTTTCCAAGAGAAGAGCCTCTTCTTCGCTATCGACAACGGTATATTTTATGTTAGCAATGTTTTTGACAAGGGTACTTGTCTTTATTGAAATTTGATTTTTATTGAAATAGGAAGAAACTCTTTTTTTTAGGTTCTTTGCCTTTCCTATGTAGATAATTTCTTGTGCTGAATTGAAATATTGATACACTCCCGGATCGGAAGGCAGTGCATCAATTATATTTTTCAAATAGGGAGACATTAGTAGAATTAAAAGTGCAATAAAGAATGAATTTCAATGTCACTATCAAAAGCTTTTCTTCCTTCAAGGTCGTCAAGTTCTATTAAGAAGTTTACATAGATTTTTTTTACATTAAATTTCTTAACTAATTTGCAGGCTGCAGCCATTGTTCCACCTGTTGCCAAAAGATCGTCGTGCAAAAGGACAACGTCATCTTTTGTCAAAGCATCCTTGTGAAGTTCTATGGTGTCAATGCCATATTCTTTCGAATAACTTTCTTCAATGGTATCAGCGGGTAGTTTTCCTTTTTTTCTGATAGGGACAAATCCAACTTTTAATCTGTTTCCCAAAATAGGAGCCATAATAAATCCGCGAGATTCAATGCCCAATACTTTTGTTATTCCTTTGCCTTTGTACATTTCGTACATTTCGTCTTCGAAATATTTCATGCAATCAGGGTCTTTGAAAGCAGTAGTTAGGTCTTTAAAAAGGATGCCTTTTCTAGGAAAATCAGGCACATCACGAATCATTTTTTTTACATCTTCTTCTCTCATTTGTGTGTTTAATAGAGGTTTATGTTTGTTTTGTTCCACGTGGAACAGTTTTAATTATCTTCCCAAAAGTACCAGTAAAATATTTATATCGCTAGGCGAAACCCCGGAAATTCTTCCTGCTTGTGCAATGGTTTCAGGGTCAATCCTTGTAAGTTTTTGGCGTGCTTCTGTTGATAGGGATGCTATATTTTTGTAGTCAAATTTACCTTTTATTTTGATATTTTCCAAGCGTTGCAGTTTTTCGGCGATGAGCCGTTCTCGCGTAATGTAGCCTTCATATTTTACCGAAATTTCAACTTCTTCTTTTATTTCTTCTTTTCGAGTTGGAATTTTATCCGTTTCTTCTTTTAAAGCAGGAAGCACATCTTCCAATGATGCAAGAGTAATTTCCGGACGAAGAAGAAGATCTATTAACTTCGTTGTTTGTTTCAGCGGAGAACTATTTAAATGTTCCAATAGGGGATTTATCTCCAACGCTTTTACTGAGAAATTTTTAATGAAGTTTGTTATCTGGGCACAATATGCTTGCTTTTCTTTGAGTAGGGCATAGCGATTTTCCTTTGCCAATCCTAAATGATAGGATTTTTCGGTCAATCGATTATCTGCATCATCTTGACGAAGTAAAATACGATATTCTGCACGAGAGGTAAACATTCGGTAAGGCTCATCGACACCTTTAGTTATTAAATCGTCTATCAATACACCAATATACGCTTCGTCTCTTTGTAACGTGAAGGGTTCTCCTCCTACACAATTAATATGAGCATTCATACCAGCAATTAAACCTTGACCTGCGGCTTCTTCATAGCCTGTTGTTCCATTTATTTGTCCTGCAAAAAATAGATTTCTTATTAATTTTGTTTCCAGTGTTGCCAATAACTGCGTTGGGTCAAAATAATCATACTCAATGGCATAGCCGGGTCTGAAAATATGAATATTTTTGAACGCCGGAATTTGTTGCAATGCGTTTATTTGAATTTCCAATGGAAGAGAAGATGAAAATCCGTTTAAATAGTATTCGTTCGTTGTTTCTCCTTCGGGTTCCAAAAATAGTTGATGTTCTGTTTTATCGGCAAAAGTTACAATTTTTGTTTCTATACTTGGGCAATATCGTGGGCCGACACTTTTAATTTGTCCATTGTAAAGAGGGGAGTCTTTTAATCCGTTTCGCAGCACTTCGTGGACTTTTTCATTGGTGTAAAGCGTGTAGCAGGGGAGTTGTTTCAAGCTATGAGCAGGGGTATCGAGGTATGAAAATTTGTGAAAATCGTGTTCGCCATTTTGTACGGATGTTTCACTAAAATCAACGCTTCTTGCGTCAATTCTTACGGGAGTTCCCGTTTTCATTCTTCCTTTCACAAAACCTAAACCGGCTAATTGTTCTGTCAAACCAAAACTTGCAGGTTCAGATATTCGTCCTCCTTGAAGTTGAGTTTTTCCGATATGCAATAATCCATTTAAAAAAGTCCCGTTTGTCAGTACAACTGCTTTACAGAAAAATTCAACGTTCATGGTAGTTTTTACACCAACAACGGCACCATCTTTTACAATTAATTGGTTGACAGTATCTTGCCAAATGTTCAAGTTAGTTGTTTTTTCAATAATTTCTCTCCATGTTCCGATAAATTTTACTCTGTCAGCCTGAGACCGAGGGCTCCACATAGCAGGACCTTTGGAACGGTTCAGCATGCGGAATTGGATAGATGTTCTATCCGTCACAATACCGGTAAATCCGCCCAATGCATCAATTTCTCTAACTATTTGTCCTTTTGCAACTCCTCCAATTGCAGGATTACAACTCATTTGGGCAATCTTGTTCATATCCATGGTTATGAGCAAAGTGTTAGAACCCAAATTGGCTGAAGCACAAGCGGCTTCACATCCGGCATGTCCTGCTCCTACAACGATTACATCGTAATTAAATTTCATCTTTTATTTTTCTTCTTGGCTATTGGCGAATACCAATAAAGCTTTGTTTTCCGCTTCTCGCATTTGTTTTTCTTCTTTCGGTTCTTTGTCTTTCAGACCGCAGAGATGTAGTATGCCGTGAATGATAATTCGTGCCATTTCATCCTCATATTTAGTCTTATATTCTTCCGAATTGCTTTTAACGGTATCTACGCTAATAAAAATATCTCCTGCTATTATATTGTCTTCCGAATAATCAAAAGTAATAATGTCTGTGTAATAATCGTGATGTAAATATTCGTTGTTTACTTCTAATATTTTCTTGTCAGAACAAAAAATATAGCCGATTTCACCAATATTTTTACCATATTCTTTGGCAATAGCTTTTATCCAATTGGTAATTTTTCTTTTAGGTATTTTTGGACTTTTTACGTCTTCAGCAAAAAAATGAATAGGCATTGTTTTTGTATTTAGATTAAGAATAAATTTTTAAGTAAAAAATAGATAAGCTACAGTAATAGCAGCGATGATACCACCTAAATCTGCGATTAAACCGGCAGCTATTGCATAACGTGTTTTCTTAATTCCTACAGATCCAAAATAAAGTGCAATGATATAAAATGTTGTATCGGCAGCTCCTTGGAACAAACAAGAAAGTTTTCCGACAAATGAATCCGGTCCATACGTTTTCATTGCTTCTACCATCATGGCTTTTGCTCCACTTCCACTTAACGGTTTCATGAATGCAGTCGGCAAAGCTCCGATGAATTCGGTTTTATCTGTAAATAGTAAAACAAATTTTTCGATACCCAATATCAACAGGTCCATCGCTCCGGATGCTCTAAAAACAGATATACCGACCAACATTCCGACCATGTAAGGCATAACTTTTATGGATGTTTCAAACCCTGATTTAGCTCCTTCGATAAAAGCTTCAAAGACATTGACTTTTTTATAGACAGCTCCTGCCATAAAGGAAATGATAATTATTAACAGTAACGAATTGCTGAAAACATTAGAAAAGGTTATCATTTCATCCTTTGGAAGGGTTGACATATATCCGATTAATAGTGCAATAGCCAATGTAATTCCTCCCAGCCAAAGAAGAACAGTTTTGTTAAACAAGTTTAGTTTTTGTTTTATTCCTACAAACAAAATAGCAGTGAGTGTGGAGACATAGGTTGATATAAGCAATGGAACGAAAACATCGGTAGGGTTGGCGGCTCCCAAAATCGAGCGTTGTGCTAAAATAGCAATCGGAATTAATGTCAATCCGGAAGTATTAAGTGCCAAAAACATAATTTGAGCATTCGAAGCAACTTCTTTTTTAGGGTTTAAGTCTTGCAAACTTTGCATAGCTTTTAGGCCCAAAGGTGTTGCGGCATTATCTAATCCCAACATATTGGCAGAAAAATTCATTAAAAGTTGTCCGTTAGCGGGATGGTTTTTGGGAATTTCGGGGAAAAGCTTTGAAAAAAATGGTCCGACAATACGAGAAAGAAAGTTGATTGCTCCGGCTTTTTCTCCTATGCTCATAAATCCAAGCCAAAGAGTCATTACGCCGGCAAGAGGCAACGCTATATCCATCACGGCAAACTTGGACATATCAAACGTACTTGTTATAATACGCTGAAAAACGTCAATGTCTTGAAAAACAACAGCTTGTATAATGGCTACAACAAAACCGACCAAAAAAAAGCCTACCCAAATGTAGTTTAAAACCATAATATTCCAGTATTTAACCGACAAAGGTAAAAAATAAAGGTCTGTTTATAATTATTTTTTCTAAAATTTTATTTTTCAGACAGGTAAGTGGTTTTCCTGTCGATTAAAGTTGCAAGTTTTTCATTTTTTTTAATGTAGTAGTTTATAAAAAATAAATACCTTTGTTTGACAGTAAAATAAATATCTTATGGGATTTCTTGGTGGGTTTTTAGGGGGAGCTTTGGGTTGGTCTATTGGTGGGCCGATTGGCGGCATTATAGGTTTTTTATTAGGTTCTGCATTTACCGCGAAATCAATATCAGGATCTACTGCTACTACACAAGGAGATTTTAAAGTAAGTCTTTTGATACTTATTGCCACTGTCATGAAAGCTGATGGGACACCCACAAAAAGAGAATTGCAGGAAGTGAAAAACTTTTTGGTTGCGAATTTTGGTGAGGAAGGTGCTTTAGAGGCGTTACAGATGCTCAAAAAGATTTTGGATCAGAATTACGACTATAAGAGCGTTTGTTTGCAGATAAACGCAAGCCTTAATTATTCTTCCAAGTTGGAATTGCTGCATTTGCTTTTCAAGATTTCTTGCTCTGATGAATTGACTACGAACGAATTAGTACTGCTGCGACAAATGTCTTCATTGATGGGTATTTCTTCCGTCGATTTTGATTCCCTAAGGGCTGTTTACGACCAAGCTACCGGAAGAAATGGCTATAGAACTCGCACTATAAGTTCAAAAGAAGAATTGGAATTGGCTTTTCAAATACTTGAAATAAAACCCGATGCCCCTGAAGCTGAAATCAAAAAGGCGTATCGTCGTATGGCTATGAAATATCACCCGGATAAAGTCAATAACTTGGGAGAGGACATAAAGAAAACGGCCACAGAAAAGTTCCGAGCGGTTAACAATGCCTATGAAACGATAAAGAAGGCACAAGGATTTGCTTAATCTCATTTTCCCAAAAACAGGTTATTTTTCTGTAACATCTTTTCAATGCAAACAAAAAGATGAGTTAGAAGAAAAATTTTATAAATCAGTACCGGAGCAACAAATAATAGCTTACAATCTTTGTATTTAGTTGCATAAATCGTTTTTTCTAAAATCCTCCATTTTAAACCAAACAAATTCCAAGAAAAATAAATACCTTTGTCTCACTACGCGTCGAAAAATACGTCGGTGCCAACGAATCAAAAAGCGACGGCTTTAATCTCATAAAAAGCTCAATATGAAAAAGAACGAAGTATTTTCTGCAATAACCGCTGTTTTTAAACAATCTCCCAATAAGTTGTTTAATTACAAGCAGATGGCTGCTGCCATAGGTGCAAAATCTCAGTCCGAAAAGGCACTTGTAATGCAACGTCTGAAAGAAATGGCAGAACAGGGTTTACTTGATGAAAGTGAAAAAGGAAAGTTTAGGTTTACCTCGCGAAGCAAATTCGTTGTCGGAATTATCGACAAGAATAATAATGCAAAAATGCAGCTTATTCCCGAAGACGGTGGTGAAAAAATATTTATTGCCGATCGGAATGCTAATCGTGCGATGAAAAATGATACGGTCAAAGTGCTTTTGTATGCCCACCGTAAAAATCGCCAACCCGAAGGAGAAGTTGTTGAAATTTTGAAAAGAGCTCGCGAAACTTTTGTCGGAGTTTTATCCTTGCGAAATAATTTGGGCTTTGTTATCGTCGATAACAGAATATTGAGCAATGATATTTTTATTCCGTTGGACAAATTGAACGGAGCAAAAGATGGTCAAAAAGTACTCGTAAAAATGACGGATTGGCCTTCTAATGCAAAAAATCCGTTTGGCGAAATAGTGGATGTTTTTGGTGATGTAGGAAATAATACGGCTGAGATGCATGCTATTTTGGCTGAATTCGGATTGCCATATTCCTATCCACCGGAATTGGAAAAACTTGCCGATGAAATCGACCCGAATATCACCAACGAAGAAGTTGGCAAGCGTCTTGATATGCGGTCAATTACAACGTTTACAATAGACCCGCGGGATGCTAAGGATTTTGATGATGCCCTGTCGTATCGGAAACTCGAAAATGGTAATTACGAAGTTGGTGTACACATTGCCGATGTGACTCACTATGTGATGCCCAGAACAGATATTGACAAGGAAGGCTACAATAGAGCGACCTCTGTTTATTTGGTAGACAGAACCGTACCCATGTTGCCCGAAAAAATATCCAATCAAATTTGCTCTCTTCGTCCTGATGAAGATAAATTGACTTATTCCGTTATTTTTGAGTTGAATGAAGAAGCTGAAATCGTTCATTTTAAAATTAAAAGAACGGTTATTCGTTCTAATCGTCGTTTTACCTACGAAGAAGCTCAAAATATCATTGAAACAAAACAAGGCGATTTGGCTGAGGAAATATTACAACTTGATAAGCTTGCCAAAATATTACGCAAAAAACGTTTTGAAAAAGGAGCTATTTCTTTCGATCGTTTTGAAGTTCGTTTCGAAATAGATGAACAGGGAAAACCCTTGAGTGTTTATTTTAAAGAGGCAAAAGACTCCAATAAATTGATAGAAGAATTTATGCTTCTTGCCAACAGAACGGTTGCAGAACATATCGGAATGGTACCTAAAGGAAAAAATCCGAAAACATTTGTGTATCGTATTCACGATGAACCTGACCAACAGAAATTGGCAACTTTTTCCCAATTCATCAAAAGATTTGGTTATAAGTTAAAACTTTCCGGAAAGAAAAAAGAAATGGCCGGAGAAATCAACCACTTGCTGGATGAGGTAGTTGGCAAAAAGGAACAAAATCTCATCGAAACGCTTGCTGTTCGTTCTATGGCAAAAGCCATTTATTCTACCGAAAACATTGGGCATTATGGGTTGTCTTTCGATTATTATACGCATTTCACATCGCCTATTCGTCGTTATCCGGATATGATGGTACATCGTTTGCTTACCCAGTACGATGAAGGTGGAGCCGGTGTAAATAAAGAACAATACGAAGAATTTTGTGAACACTGTTCTTCTCGTGAGCAATTGGCTGCGTCTGCCGAACGTGCTTCTATCAAGTACAAGCAAGTAGAGTTTATGAGTGACAAGGTTGGTCAAGTGTTTGATGGCGTTATTTCCGGTGTTACCGAATGGGGTATTTACGTGGAAATAGTTTCGAATAAATGTGAAGGAATGATTCCTATTCGCGATTTGGAAGATGATTATTATACCTACGACGATAAAAATTATTGCCTAATCGGATCTCGTCACCATAAAAAGTACCAATTGGGGGATGAAATTTCGGTGTTGGCGGCTCGTGCCAATTTAGAGAAAAAACAACTTGATTTTGTCATAGCCTGAAAAAGCATATTTTAAAGTTTTTTAAACGCCATAAAAGCTCGAAAAGTCAATTTGTTGCATTTAATTTTTTACTTTTGCACCACTCTTTTTTTACATAAAAAATATGAAAGTCAAAATTGTCAACAAGTCGAAACATCCATTGCCCGAGTATGCTACTCCCATGTCTGCCGGCATGGATTTACGTGCGAATTTATCAGAACCAATTGAATTAAAACCCTTGGAAAGGAAAATAATTCCTACAGGTTTGTTTATTGAGTTGCCCAAAGGTTACGAGGCTCAAATTAGACCGCGTAGCGGATTGGCTATCAAAAAAGGCATTACGGTACTCAATACGCCGGGGACAATAGATGCGGATTATCGCGGTGAAATCGGCGTAATTCTCATCAATCTTTCTAATGAGTCGTTTGTGGTAAATGATGGCGAAAGAATTTGTCAAATGGTTATAGCAGAACATGCCACAATAGATTGGAAGGCTGTTGAAGTGCTCGAAGAAACTCTTCGTGGAGCAGGAGGATTTGGTCATACCGGCAAAAAATAATGGCACAATTAAGAAACGAAATAGACGGATGAATAATAAATGCACTAAAATCGGTGTCCTTTTTCTGCTTTTTCTTTTGTTTTCTCCGACAATATGGGCGAAAAAAGAGAAGAAGAGCGAATCTGTTACACCCTCATTCGTTTTTTCAAAAGATGAGTTTAATTACTTCTTTGTTGAAGCTATTCGACAAAAAAATGCAGGAAATATCCCCCAAAGCATAGATCTCTTCATAAAGGCTTATGATATTAATCCGCGGAGTGCTATTGTCTCTTTTGAGTTAGGCAAATTGTTTTTGTTGCAAAACAACCCCGATATGGGCTTTTCGTACATCAAAAATGCAGCCGAACTGGATAGCACTAATTTCTTTTATCAAGAGTCTCTGGGTCAACTTTACATAGCAAAAAATAAGACGGCTGAAGCTATCGCTGTTTATCAAAATATCGCTCGATTATTTCCTGATAAAGACGAAATTTTATATGATTTAGGTCGGTTGTATGCTCAGCAAAAAGAGTATAAAAAAGCCATTGCCGCTTATGATAAATTTGAAAAGCGAATTGGCGTTAATAAGTCTCTATCTTACGAAAAAGTACAGCTTTATGTACAAATGAAAAATTACAAACAAGCTCATCGTGAGGTTGATAATTTAATCGAACGATTTCCTTCCGATCATACCCTGTGGATTATGAAAGGCGATTTGGAAATGGAAACGTCTGATTTGGATGACGCTTTTGAAGATTATCAAAAAGCTCTGGCTTTAGCTCCGGAAAGTGGTTACGTTTTTATCTCCCTTACCGGATATTACGAAAAGACCAACCAAATGGATGAAGCGGAAAAATGTTTGTTTAAAATTTTTGAAGCAAAAGACATTACTTTTTCCGATAAGTCTCGATTTCTCGAAAATATTCTTCACTATTATGAAAATAAACCCGATGGTACGGACAAAATAAATAAGGTTTATCTTTCCATTGTTGATTCGGAACCTACAGAATATCAGGCACATTTGAATTATGCAACATTTTTGATTTCTCAGAAAAAGGGGCAGGAAGCAAAAGAACATTTACGCACGGCTGTTTATCTTAAACCTGAGTGTGTTGATTGTTGGTTAACGTTATTCGATTTGGAATATAAAAAAGATAGTTTGGATGCAGCATATTCTATATTGGAAGAGGCTATAAAAGCTATGCCTGATGAACCTTTGTTCTACTATTACTCGGGTTTGATAGCTTCTACGAAAGAAAAAAGCGAACAAGCAATATCGTTTTTAGAACAAACCCTTCAGAAAACGAATTTCCAAGATAAACGATATTCGGAAATGAACAAAGTGACATGCGTTTTGCTGAGTGATTTATACTACAAAAAAAATGAGAAAGACAAAGCAATTGAGATGTGTAAAAAGGCTTTAACAATCACTCCTGACGATGTATATCTTCTAAATAATTGTGCCTATTACATGGCTATAACCGGTGGCGATTTGGCTTTGGCGGAACAGATGAGTGCCAAGACAATAGAAAAGGAACCGTTAAACACTTCTTTTTTAGATACGTACGCTTACATTTTATTTAAGCAAAAAAAATATAGTTTGGCTCTTTTTTATGTAGAACGTGCTGTCGAATATGTCGCTGAAGATGAAAGTCGAAGTGAGGTATATGAACATTACGGTGATATTTTATTTTTCTCCAACCAAAAAGAGAAAGCTCTAGAAATGTGGAAAAAGTCCGTTGAATTCGGTCAAAAATCCGAAACCATAAATCGTAAAATACAGGAACAACAATATGTGGAATAAAAAGCTTTTCATTTTTTTTTGCGGAATGTTACTCTTAGCCTTTTCGGGATGTAAGGTGACGAAGCCTGCAATTGTTGCTGTGCCTTTGTCTGAATCCGAAACGCTTGCTCAAAAAATGCAAGTTAAAAATGCTGCGATAAAGACTATTGATGCTTCTCGTGTAATCTTTACCATTCCGAACAATGATGTAACTATAAAAACGAATGGTTCTATGAAAGTGGTGGTTGACAGCTGTATGGTTTTGTCTTTTCAGGCTTTGTTCGGAATAGAGGTCGTCAGAGTAAAACTGACCAAAGACAGTGTGTTGATAATAGATAGGCTGAATCAACGATATTTTTCCGATTCTTTTGCGGTGATATCTTCGTTAGCGAATATTCCCATTGATTATTTTTCGCTTCAGGGATTGATGCTTAACAGAGTTTTTGATCCGGCAAAAGAAAATAATTTCAAAAACTTTGTTTCTTCCGAAAGTGACCAGATGCACTCGCTTCAATTGGCTTCGAGTAGTTTTCACACACAATTTTTGATTGACCAAAATTATGCTTTGAAAAGAACTTTTGTTTCTTCCAATGATAATTCCGTATCTTTGATGGCTGAATATAGCAATTTCAATGGGGTAAACGGAATCGATTTTCCTTTTGCGACAAATTTATTTTTAAGTACAGCATCACGTCAACTGAGTGCTGATTATGCCGTAGAAAAGGTAGATTTCAATACGCAGGTAGAGGTTAAAACTATTATTCCTTCGAAATATAAAAGAATTTATTTATCAGATATAAAAGGTATTTTCAAATGAAAAGATTTCTAAACATAGTCGTTATTGTCTTTTTTGCAACTTTTTTGTTAAATGCAGAGTCGATTAGTGAATTGCAACAACGTAAAAACAAGGCAATGAAAGACCTTGAAGTAACGAGTTCGCTTATTTCAAAAACAAAAAAAACCAAAGAAAATACACTAGGGAGATTGCATGTGTTGAATGCAGAAATCTCTGTACGTCAGAATCTTATTGGGATAATTAGCACGGAAGTTACCGGCATCGAAAAACAAATAGTTCAATTAAGAGGAGAAGCTAAACAAAAACAAGCAGATTTAGACAATCTAAAAACAGAGTACGCAAATCTCATGTACCATTCGTATTTCAAAAAAAACAAATACGAAAAATTGATGTTCGTTTTATCCGGAAAGGATTTTGGTGAGTCCTATCGCCGCTATCGTTATGTTTTGCAATATTCCGAATATTGTAAGAAAAAAGGAAAAGAAATAGAACAAGTGAAAATTGACTTGGAAACGAAATTAGAACAAATAGAAGATGCTCGTTTGCAAAAAATATCCGTTTTGAACGAAAGGAAAAAGGAAAGTACTAAGTTACAAACGGAAAAACAGAAACAAGCAGATTTAGTTGTCAAGCTCAAAAAAACAGAAGTACAACTTAAAAAAGATCTTAAAAAACATCAACAGAGAGCGAATGCTTTGAATCATAAAATTGAGCAAATGATTGCAGACGAAGCTCGTAAAGAAGAGGAGGCAAAAAAGGTCGAAGCTCGAGAAGCAAAAAAAGTTCCATCCAAAAATACGACTAATAAAAATTCTAAAACATATACTCCCACCATGAACAAAGAAGAGAACCTTCTTTCCGGAGGGTTTGAGAAGAATCAGGGTCGTTTGCCTTGGCCCACTGCCAAAGGAGTTGTTATAGGACATTTTGGCGTACAACCTCATGCGGTGTTAAAGTTTGTGACAACTGATAATAAGGGGATATATATACAAACTACTCCGGGAGCAGATGCCCGTGCTGTGTTTGAAGGAGAGGTAACGCAACGTTTCGCCATTCCCGGCAGTAATAACACCGTAATTGTAAGACATGGGATTTATCGTACTGTTTATTCTAATTTAACAAGTATTTATGTGAAGGTGGGAGATAAGGTCTCTGCTAAGCAGCCTATTGGTAAAATTTTCGTGGATAATGAAGATGAAGATAAAACAATCCTTTATTTTCAAGTTTGGAAAGAAAGAAATACTCAAAATCCTGAAAACTGGTTGACTAGATAGAGGCTTAAAAGACAATTATAAAGCTAAAAAAAGGGGTAGCCAATTGCTACCCCTTTTTTTAGCTTTATTGCGAATTAAAATTCAGCATTATTTGGCGTCCTTGGAAATGGAATTACGTCGCGGATATTTGCCATACCGGTAACGAAAAGAAGCAGTCTTTCAAAGCCCAATCCGAAGCCTGAATGGGGAGCAGTTCCAAATCGGCGGGTATCCAAATACCACCAAATATCCTTTTCGGGAACATTCATTTCTTTGGCACGATTGCGTAATTTATCGTAATCTTCCTCACGCTGAGAACCTCCAATGATTTCGCCTATTTTTGGAAAAAGAACATCCATTGCACGTACCGTTTTGCCGTCTTCGTTCTGTTTCATGTAGAACGATTTTATTTCTTTTGGATAATCAGTAAGAATAACTGGTTTTTTGAAATGTTTTTCTACTAAATAACGTTCGTGTTCGGATTGTAAATCCGTTCCCCAATCAATAGGAAATTCGAATTTTTGTCCGTTGCGGATAGCTTCTTCCAAAATTTTAATTCCTTCGGTATATGTCAGGCGTATAAAATCATTGTTGACAACAAAATTAAGCCGTTCCACCAATTCTTTATCGTACATTTCGCAAAGAAAATCAATGTCGTCTTTGCAATTTTTCAAAGCCCAACGTATGCAATATTTTACAAAATCTTCTGCCAATTCCATGTTGTCTTCGATTTCGTAAAAAGCCATTTCCGGTTCAATCATCCAAAATTCGGATAAGTGGCGTGGCGTATTGGAATTTTCTGCACGAAAAGTAGGACCAAAAGTGTAAATTTCACCCAACGACAAAGCTGCTAATTCGCCTTCTAATTGTCCCGAAACAGTAAGGCTCGCCTGCTTGCCAAAAAAGTCTTGTGAATAATCAATAGAACCTTTTTCGTCTTTTTTCAGGTTGTACAAGTTTAACGTTGTTACCTGGAACATTTGCCCAGCACCTTCACAGTCTGAGCCCGTAATAATTGGTGTATTGACATAAACAAAGCCACGTTCGTGGAAAAAACTGTGGATAGCCATGGCCATATTGTGACGGATACGGAAAACGGCTCCAAAAGTATTTGTTCTTGGACGAAGATGTGCAATTTCGCGTAAAAACTCAAGGGAGTGTCCTTTTTTCTGCAAAGGATACGTTTCAGGGTCTGCAGTGCCGTAAATTTCGATTTCTGAGGCCTGTATTTCGACGTTTTGTCCTTTTCCCAAGGATTCTGTCAGGGTTCCGATTATACTCACGCACGCACCCGTTGTGATAGGTTTTAGAAACTCTTCTCCAAATAGTTCAACATTGACTACTACTTGAATGTTATTAATTGTAGATCCATCATTAATGGCAACGAAATTTACATTTTTATTGCCTCTACGGGTACGAACCCATCCTTTAATGTTAATCTTTTCTCCGAAAGATGTCTGTTTTAAAGCATCTACAATTTTTGTTCTTTTACCTGTTTCCATTTTTCTGTTATAATAAATGTAATTGAGTTACAAAGGTAATTATTTTTTTGCTTATAGAATAGATGAAATCTATGGAATTTCTGTAACGATAAGGTAAAGAGGAAAGTAAATAAATAAGGGCTATTTTTGAATAGCCCTTAGAAAAAATTATTGTTGATGTTCTTTTCGAAGTAGATCGGTTACCGTTTTTACCGGATTAAACGTTTCAATAGGTACTTCAATGAAAATACTTATCCAATTTGCCATTGCACCGTTCCACAGTCCGGGTAATTCTTGTGCCTTTACGATTTTGTCTTCTGTTGGTTTGAAACAAATAAAACCTGTACTTTTATCAATGAAAAAGCGTAAATCAAATTTGTTTCCCCTGTAATCTTTTATGCCACAAACTAGATCGACAGGGTTGAAATGCGATGCCCTTGCGGCAATTTCTTTTTGATAGTTATTGGTAAAATCTATTTGTGAAGATTCTACTATTTGTAAACTTATTTCTCCTTTTTCATTTTTGACCCAAAAAGGTCCTCCCCCCGTTTCCCCTTGATTTTTCACCATTCCGCAAACGCGTATCGGACGGTTAAGCCATTTTTGCCAAAAAGCTATTTTTTCGCGAAAAGAAAAGACGTAGTAAGAATCTTCGGGAATAATGGAAAGAGAATGTCTTCCAAAGGCTTCAATATTGCTTAATTCTGATTCAGATATTTCTAAATTATCAAGCATTGTCAAGTGTTGAAAAATCTTCTTTTGAAAATCCAGCAAATACCCGGCAAGAGCCTTTTTGTATTTGCAAGTAATTTCTTTAAGGCTATCAACAACTACGTTATCAATATTTTTGATGAAAATAATGTCGGCATTACATTCATTTAAATTTTCAATGAGAGCTCCGTGTCCACCTGGTCTAAACATCATTGACCCGTCTCTGTTTCGTACAACTCTATTTTCATCGTCTACGGCAACAATATCGGTTGATGATTTTTGTTCTGACAATTGTATATGAAGTTTGACATCAAATTCTGTTTCATATGCTTTTTTTATTTCCCGTATTTTTTTCGTGAATGCCTTTTTGTGTTCCGGAGAAATTGTAAAATGAACGAAAACGTTTTTGCTGTCGTTTTTAGCATACTCAATGCCTTCTATAAGTTGCTCTTCCAAGGCTGTTCGCACAAACCCCTTGTAAGAATGGAAACTTAATAGGGCTTTGGGCAAATTTCCGTAATTCAACCCATATTTTGTGAGCAAATAGATGATAATTGTTCTATAATCCTTATTCTCTATAAGCTCTTCAATTGTTGTTCCTTTCTCTTTTATTGTTGATTTCAATGCTTCATAAAAGGCAAATTTTTGAATTTTTTCGATGAAAATTTTTACTTCAGAAAATTGGTCTTTGTTATTAACATTGCTTTTCTCGTTATTATTTACAAAGTCGGCCAAATTCTTAAACATCCGTGAAGCAACGCCAGAGGCAGGTACAAATTTTAAGATATTTTTATTGCCTTTTTCTACCTCGTACAGATGTATAAAATGATCAATCTCAGCCTTTTTTAATCTGAGAATGCCTTTTTGTGTAGTAGCAGGTTCCTGCAAGTTTGAAAAAGGGAATCCATTTTCGAAATTTCGAATCTGTGTCTCGAATAAATCTTTGCTAATGCCTTTCTGTTCGAGTTGTAGAAAGTCTTGTTCTTTTAGCATAATTCCCTGATATATAAGTTAGGAAAAAAAGTATGTTATCCTCAAGGTTCTATATGTTTGCAAACATACATCTTTTCAGTCAAAAACAAAAATTGTGAGTTTTTCTTATTTCTTATTTTCTCAAATATAGTTGGTTTAGTCCCAAATACGAGAACATACACCATTAAAAAGACATAATTACACCAATCATTCCGTTTATGCCAAAAGATCTGTACCCGTAAAAAGTTTCATATTTTCCGTTGGCAATATTGTTGATATTAGCAAAGAAGCCCATCCAATTGCAAAATTGATAATTAGCGAAAGCATTGATATCATGGACATCCTTCATGGCGACTTCCGAATTATTAATTAGAGCATAGCGTTCGCCCATAAAATTGTACGATAGCCCCACTTTCCAATCGGAATTGATTTTATAGCTTCCTTTTAGCCCAATTTCATAGGTGGGTTGTTGCCAAGCTTTTGCGTTGTCAGATAAGCCCCACTTGTTAAGTTTCCCGGTTAAAGCAATATCTATTGCATCTATTTTGTCAAAAGTGAGACTCATATCAAGATTCAACAAATTAGCCGTTTTTTCTGTAACAACGTCAAACGTATTTAAATAAGCTACACTTAACGGTGAAGAAACGTATTCCACGGAACGATTAACGAAGAAATATTGGTCTTTTATTACTTTGAAACCAACACATCCGTCGAAAAGTAATCCGTCCATAACTTTTATTTTGAGCCCTCCGGAAATGTCGAATGGCGTATAAGAGCTTTTTACTTTTACATCGGGTGAAATGTATTTATTCTCTTTCATAATGCTTGAATAGCTGTTGTAATCGAGATCTCCGGTAATTCCGCCATACAGGTAAAATACTTCGGGAACTAAAGCCATTTTTCCGAGAATGTTTGCGGAGGCACTAAATGGGCGATTTGTCGATCCAAAAATGGCGAAAATATTGGCTCCAATAGATAAATCCCAATTGGATTCTGTCATTTTATAGTATGGACTGATTTTTACCACTCCGCTTGGATTAAAGTCTTTTTCATTAAAACGATATCCTCGTAAAGTGCTGTCGGGCAATGCGTAAAAATAATTGTCAATATTAATAGCAGCACCCAGGCGTCCTGTTTCCAATTCTCCATTCATGTCGATATTAAACAAGAAATTATGTTCGTTTGCTGTAAATTGACCTCCAAAATAATTGTAAGCCAACGTGCTATTGTATTGAAACGATTCACGAGAATTTGTCGAGAATAAATTGAATTTTGTTTCAACAGTACTGAAACTTCCCGGTTTTTTTCGCAATATACTATCGGCTAAAACGTTTATTAAACCTCTTGCCGTATCTGAAACAAATCGCGTTTTATCAATGTTCGATTGTCCGTAATAATCAAATCCATTGTATGAATAGTTGACTTCCGAGACTAATCTTGAGTTTTGAAATTGATTTTCAAAAACAAATCCTACCCCTGTTGTGTTGAACATGGCTCTCTTTTTTTCATCGTTGTCGAGAGTCACTTTCCCCCATGCAGATTGGTGTCGTAAATTAAAATCAAGCAAGTAATTATCCCCTTTTAATAGCGGATAGTAAAATTCTCCCAGTAATTGCCAATAATTGCCAATTCCGCCTCTAAAAATGCCATTTTTTGAATCTGCTGATCTGTTTTCGTTGTATTCATCTGCTGTTAAAAAATCTATGGAACTTTTTACCTCTTGGGGATTTGACCATATCGAATAATTGATTTTTGGCTTTTCTATGGTGTACGTTGCGGCTTTTGGTACTGTATTTATTTTATCAGCATCCATAATCGTAGGATTGTACTCTTTTTCCACGGTTATATCTCGAGAAATGCCGTCTTTATCTGCAAATAATACAGCCACATTGCAAATTACCAGCATGGTTGTAAAAAATATATATTTCTGTGCTTTCATAGCATTTAATTATTCTACAGGGTTAGTCTTTTCCACTACAGTTTCACTTTCTATCTTGCGTAGTTTTTCTAAACGGGTATTTATAGCTTCGTTTATTTCCTTATCGTTGGAAGTATAATTATCTTTTAGACTAAGCAAATACTGTTTTGCCTCAAAGTAATTTTCCTTTTGCATATATACGTCGGAAAGTAGAATAAATGACTTTGCCAACCATTGTTGATGAGGGGTGCCTTTTTCAATAAAATCAAAAATTTCTTTTTCCGCAGCATCGTACTGTTGATGCGTGAAATAATAATTCGCCAATAAATATTTTGCTTCTGCACCATAATTGCTTCGAGTATCTTGAGCTAAACTTTGCATATCGGAAACCGCTGCTTCTGAATTATTCATGGCAATATAAGATTCCATTTTTTTGTAACGAGCCTCTTCTACCAAATTTAGGTTGTTCGGGTAAAATTCGATTAAATTTTTCGCTGAATTGATGGCTTCATCGTAATTTTTTAATGTATATGAACAACGCATCAGTCCGATTTTGGCAGCCATTTTATTGTCTTGATCGCCGATTTGTTCGAGTTGCCTGAAATAATCAATTGCTTCAGCATATTGTCCTAAATCGTAGCTAATTTCGGCTGCTCTGGCAAGAGATTCTTCTTGGTTTGGATTTTGCTTGTCTGAAATAAGCGTTTTATATAAATCAAGAGCTTTTGATTTATCTTTTTGTGTGTAATAGCAGTTTGCCAAATAATATCTAGCTGTTGTACTGTATTTCCCTTGAGGAAAGGTTTGCAAATATTTCTCAAAACTTTTTGTTGCTTGAGAAATATCTTCTCTGGCATATACTTTCTGTGCAGCCTTGTACATCAAAGAATCTTCTCTTGAAGGAGCAATTTTGAGGGAAGATGTTCCTAGCGAATTGACGAATTGACTATATTCATCGACTTTGTTATTGTCCACCAAAATTGTTTCTATTGCGTCAAGAGAAGTTTTTGCTTCCTCACTTGCCGGATATTCCGATACAATGCTTTTGTATGTCACAAGTGCTTGATTTGTATTGCCACCGTTGTATTGAAGCATGGCTATCTGAAGTTTTGCTTTACGTGACATCGGATTGTTTTTCTCGAATTTTTTTTCTATCTCAGCGAAAGTTTCAATGGCCTTGTCGTTTTCCTTAAGCAGGATGTAGGTGTTCCCTATTTCAAAAAGTGCATCATCTTGCCATTCCGAATTAGGATATGAAGAAATCAAACCTCGCAGTATCGCTATTTTTTCTGTATATTCCCTTTGCAATCCTGTAACAAATGCCTTTTGGAAGGTTGCATAGTCTGCCCCGGGTAACGTCTTTCCGGTTGTTATGGCTTGGGAATAATATCTCTTAGCTTCAAGGAACTGTCTGTTTTGGAAATAGCAGTCTCCTATGCGATTATTTGCGTCTAAAAGCATCGTCGGACTTCCATCGTTAAAGGTTATGTATTTGCGAAACCAATTAATGGCAGAATTATAATCTTTTAGCATAAAGTAGGTATATCCTAAATTGTAATGAGCCAATTCATACTCATCAGTGCTTCTTGCTTTCGACGAATTAATATAATTTTGGAAGTTTTTTTCTGCCTCATTATATTTTTTCATTCTAAATAAACATTCTCCATACCAGAAATAGGAACGTGTGCTAATGTCCTGATTATAAGCTTTTCCGTTAATTACCTTTTGAAAGTTTTGAGAAGCTTTTTCGATGTTATTATTTGCGACAGCAGTTGTTCCCATATTAAACAATATGCGTTGTTCTGCTTCTAGTATTTTTGTATTTTTTGTGTTAAGTTTTTGAATAGATTTATATGCTTCTGCATAATTTTTTGTAGTTAAATAGCTGTTTGCCAAGTACTCATAAACTTTGTCGTTGTGTTTCGAATTTGGAAATTCTTTTAAGAATCGTTCGAAAGCCCCTACAGATTCATTAAAAGGAGAAAAGGACAATTCGTATGTAACCAATGCATAATTAAACAAGGCTTCTTCTTGTAATGATTTGTCAAATGCGTAACGAGAAGCAGCTTCAAAAGCCATTCTAGCATTTTTCTTGTCGTTAAGTTTGATATAGCTCATTGCTATATGCGTATAACTGTTTTGGGTTAAAGAATCTTCTTGGTTGGTCGTTTTTGATAGATTTGTAATGGCGTTTGGATAGTCTTCGGTCATATAGTACCCCATTCCAAGTAGGTAATAATCTTCTCTTGAAATCTTTTTTGTATTTTTTTGATAGGTATTTAAAAGGTTAATAGAGGTTTTATAGTCTTTCAGAGAAAAGCTACATTCACCCATCATACGGATTATCTCGTTGTTTTTTGTATTTTTAGGATATTGAGAAAGAACATTTTTTCCATAAGACAATAATTTTTCACATTCCCCTTTTTGGTAATATATTTGGGCAATAAAATAGGGAGCAGTCATCTTAAAATCTGGATTATCTTCAACTTTCAAGAAATTTTTAAGAGCCGTGTCCACATTTCCTAAGCGATATTCTGCATAAGCATAATAATACGTTGCCGGCTCAATATAAGGAGAGTTTGAACGGCGTAATACTTGTTGAAATTCGTAACTGGATTTTTCGTAATCTTCTTGTTCGTGATAGGCATACCCTTTGTAAAAAAAGAGTTGAACCATTTCCGTTTCGTTTAATTTGTCTGTGTCCATTTTTTCGAAACGTTTAATGGCTTGCTTATATTTTCCTGATTCATATTCTAAAATTCCTATGTAAAGGTCAATGAGCTCTATATTAGTTGCATACGCATATTTTTTTTGGTATTCTTCCAATTTGAATTTGGCATCTTTTTTTCGTAATTCGAAGGCTGATTTCGCGATATAATATTCAGCTTGACGTACGGACTCTTCATTGTCTCTGTGTTGATAAGTTAAATATTTCTCAAAATAGCGTGATGCTGCGGCATAATTTTTCTTGGCAAAATAGGTTTCTCCATCGTTGAAAAGGGCTTTTTCGGTCGTGCTAAAAGGAGATTTTTGGGCTGTGATGTTTTGTAAAGAAAGGCTCAAAAAAAAGATTATACAAAAAATCTTGATGTTTTTCATAAAATATGGGGTTACTGAAACAGATGATTCAATAAATTAAAAACGCTTTTATTATCAAAAAATTATATGCACAAAGGTATTAATTTAATTGGAATCTTAAAACAGCCTAAAGGGCAAACGTTATTGTTTTTTTCTTTAACTTTGTCAGGTTTAATAACGTTGTAAAAAGAATAGAAAAATGAAAACGTATACAAACGTAAAAGATTTAGGTGATCTAAATATTGCCCTAAAAGAGGCTTTTGAAGTAAAAAATAATCCATATAAATGGGATACTTTAGGCAAAAACAAAACCTTACTAATGGTGTTTTTTAATTCAAGTCTCCGTACACGATTAAGTACTCAAAAAGCCGGCATGAATTTAGGCATGAATACCATTGTTCTTGATATTAATCAGGGAGCTTGGAAACTTGAAACCGAAAGGGGAGTGGTGATGGATGGTGATAAATCTGAGCATTTGTTGGAAGCTATCCCTGTCATGGGTTGCTATTGCGATATCATAGGAGTTCGTTCTTTTGCTCGTTTTGAAAGCAAACGATTTGATTATGAAGACACAATCTTGAATCAATTTATCAAATATTCAGGGAAACCTGTTTTTAGTATGGAAGCAGCTACCGGTCACCCATTGCAAGCTTTTGCCGATTTGATTACCATTGAACAATATAAAAAAACCGACAGACCAAAGGTCGTTCTTACTTGGGCTCCTCACCCCAAAGCATTGCCTCAAGCAGTTCCAAATTCATTTGCGGATTTTATGAATGAGGCTAATGTTGATTTTGTAATTACACATCCAAAGGGTTATGAATTAGCTCCTCAGTTCGTAAGGGAAGCTAAAGTGGAATATGATCAACGCAAAGCCTTCCTCGGAGCAGATTTTATTTATGCGAAAAACTGGTCTGCTTATGAAGACCCTAACTATGGCAAAATTATTAGTTCAGATCCCTCTTGGACTGTTGATACTGAAAAAATGGCATTAACCAACAACGCTTATTTTATGCATTGCTTGCCCGTTCGTCGTAATATGATTGTTACAGATGATGTGATTGAAAGTCCTCAATCCATTGTTATTCCTGAGGCTGCCAATCGTGAAGTTTCGGCTCAAACTGTTTTGAAAAGGATGTTGGAAAGTTTGTAGGAATATGTTTTACATAAAAAACGGCAAAATATTCTATTTATTTTGCCGTTTTTGTCTCTCTCAAAAAAAAACTACAACCCCCACTCAAAGCCATCTTTGGTGTCTTTTATCGTAAAACCCAATGCTGTGAGCTCATTACGAATTTTATCAGAAGTAGTCCAGTCTTTGTTTTTTTTTGCGTCGAGTCTAATATTTAATAATAGATCAATAGCTTGTTTGTAAGCATCCTTATTTGTGGTTTCTTGATTTTCTATTTGCAACCCTAGAAGGTCTTCTAAGAACAACTTAAATACGTTTTTTAATTCTTCCAAATCTTCCCTAGAAATTGTTCCATTGCCGTCAGCTACCGTATTGATGGCTTTAGAAGCGTCAAATAGGTGTGAAATTACAATTGGACTATTTAAGTCGTCACACATGGCTTCTTCACATTTCTCTCTCAGGTCTTTCACCTCAACCGTTGAGGTTGGAGAAGCAACCAGTTTTTGTAAACGTGTGTATGACTCCAATAACCTTGTTAGCCCTTTTTCTGATGCTTGCAATGCTTCGTTGCTAAAGTCTACTGTGCTTCTGTAGTGTGCTTGCAAAATGAAAAAACGAATTGTCATTGGAGAATACGCCTGTGTTAGAATTTTATGACTTCCCGTAAAAAATTCGTCAAGTGTAATGAAATTTCCCAACGATTTTCCCATTTTTTGTCCGTTGATGGTAATCATATTGTTGTGCATCCAATAATGTACGGTCTCTTTTCCTAAGGCTGCTGTGGATTGAGCAATTTCACATTCGTGATGGGGAAATATAAGATCCATTCCACCTCCGTGAATATCAAATTCCTCGCCCAAATATTTTGTTCCCATAGCTGAACATTCCATGTGCCAACCCGGAAATCCTTCACTCCATGGAGATTTCCAATGCATTATATGTTCTGGAGCGGCTTTTTTCCAAAGAGCAAAATCCATACTTTTATGCTTTTCACTTTGTCCGTCAAGTTCACGTGTCGTTTCTAATAATTCTTCGATATTACGACCTGATAGTTTTCCGTAATGAAACTTTTTGCTATATTTTTCTACGTCAAAATACACAGAGCCTTGGCTGATATAAGCATATCCCGCATCTAATATTTTTTGAACAAATTCTATTTGTTCCATGATGTGTCCTGATGCGTGAGGTTCAATGCTTGGAGGTAACACGTTTAACGCTTCCATTGCCTTGTGGTAACGATTTAAGTAATATTGAACTACTTCCATTGGTTCCTTTTGCTCAAGGCGAGCCTTTTTTGCAATTTTATCTTCTCCTTCATCGGCATCGTGTTCCAAATGCCCAACATCTGTAATGTTACGTACATAACGAACTTTATAGCCAAGATGTGTCAGATAACGGAAAAGCAAATCGAAAGTAATAGCAGGACGTGCATGTCCCAAATGCCCATCTCCATAAACAGTTGGACCACAAACATAAAGACCTACAAGAGGAGAATGGAGAGGCTCGAAAATTTCTTTTTTACGAGAGAGTGTATTGTAAATAGAAAGTTGATGTCCCATATTGTTTCGTGTGTTTAGACAGCAAAGGTAAATATTTTCCTTAAAAAGAGCTATTCATCATATAGACAATTTTACTTTGCCCTTTTGAAGGTACTTCCTCTAAAAATGGCAATTAATTCATCCGTTTCTTCCAAACGAATTTCGACATCATAATTAGAGATAGTTTTTCCGCTGGAAATTTTTTTGGCAATTCCAATAAGAGTTCCTTCTCCTTTGCCTTTTATGAAGTTTATTTGGGCAGACATTGTTACGTATTCTCCTCCAACAGAGTGTACTGCTGCCCCGAGGGTAAGATCAGCAAGTGTAAAAAGAGCTCCTCCTTGTACTATTCCCAGTCCGTTGAGGTGCTTTTTCTCTATTTTCATTTGAGCTTTAGCTGTTCCATCGTGTGCTTCTAACAGTTTAATTCCTGCTAGTTTCGCAAATGCATCTCTGTGTATGTGTTCTTGTATCATAGATGTTTTTTAGTTAAAAGAGCCCTGAGTAATTTACTCAGGGCTCTTTTAAATTTTTAATTATTCTGTGGTTAATTATTTGCTGAATACAAAATCCGTTCTTCTGTTCTTTTGTGTAGCATTAGGTGGATTAGACATTCTTCCTTGTGGATTTAAGGTTATTCTATTAGGATTAATGCCATGTTTGTTAACTAATTCTTGTTTTACAACAATTCCTCTGTCCGTACCAAGTTTTAAGTTATACGAATTACTTCCCGGATAATCGCAATAGCCTCTCAACTCAACCTTAAGATTAGGATTTGCTTTCAACTTTTCAGCAGCTACCGCAATATTTTGAATTGATTTTTTTGTCAAGTTCTTTTTGTCAAATGCAAAATATACTGACATATCATAATTTATCGCTTCTTCTTTCGGGTTAGCCAATTCTTCATAATATTCTGCAGCCTTCATTAGTTCCTTAGGAAGACTAACACCCCAATAGTTTACGTACGCATCTTTAGGCGTATTAGGCTCTTTGTCTCTCCAATCTGGAACTCCATCTCCATCGGCATCTGGCTCCGTAGACAACTTCCGTTCAACTTCGCCAAGACGAGGTAAAATGTTATTAGCAATGGTATCTTCCACCTTTTTAACTCTTTTTTCCAAAGAATCAAGTTTATCTGCAACTCCCTTATCTGAAGAGTGGATCAAACGATACCTATCAGGGGCAACATTTCTAATATGTCCTTCTTTTTTGTCTGATTGAAATTTATAACGCAAATTTAATGTTCCAAGTGCTTCATTGTCATTTTGAATACCTCTTACGTAAGCTTCACCTTCGAAGTTATCTTTCGTGTGCATCCTATATTGCAAGTTCAATCCTAATGCCAACGGTTTTGAAATGTTATATTCAAACAACAAGGAAACAGGCATTACCAATGAACGTCCGTCTTTAACATCTTCCGGTGTCATCGAAATAGTTACTGCAGTATTATCTTTTACCCAATTTGAAACGGTTGTATTGTAGAAAGCAACGCCTAATCCTGCATTCGCATAAACATTAAACCTCCAATATTTCCTGTACACATTAAACAAATTGGTCAAATTAATGGAGGCAAACAACGATACTTCATTGGAAGTCCCTTTAAAATCAAAATTGCCATAATTTAGATGTTGCTGAGTAGAACACGAGTGCCCTTTATAAGGCAGGTACTGATACTCCAATCCTAATCCCCAAAAAGGAGTAAAGGTGTATTCTACATTGGCTCCTCCTGTGAACAAAACGTCCGTACCGGGGTTCAATTGATTGTATTTTTGATTTGTATCTCCGTCAAATTGAGAAGCACCCCCTTCGACAACAGCCGACCAGTGCGTAAATTCGTCAGCGAACAACGACGTGCAAGTGGCCAACGAGATAACTAAAATTGTGAATAACTTTCTCATATAACAATATTTTAAGTGGAAATTCGCAGCAAATGTAAAACAATATTTCTAAAAAGGCTTTATTTTTACAAAAAAATGCAAATTTTCGTCATTTTTTTACTCTTTTACCCTATAATCTCCCCCAAAAGAGTTGCGGCAGATGCATCTTTTATTATCAATGATGCGTATTCGCCTATGTTTTTACCCTTTTTATCAAAAACGACAACCTTGTTCTGTGATGTTTTCCCGAATAATTGATCTTTTGATCTTTTCGAATATCCCTCAATAAGAACTTCAAAGGTTTTTCCAATATCTTTTTTGTTGCTTTCTTCCGATAATTTATTCTGCAAATCAATTATTTCTTGTAATCTGTGAATTTTCACTTCCTCTGAAATATTATCAGGCAAATTTTTGGCAGCATATGTACCTTCTCTTTCCGAATACTTGAACATAAAGGCATTGTCAAACTTTACTTCTCTCATTAGAGAAACGGTTGCCTGATGGTCTTCTTCTGTTTCCGAGTGAAAACCTGTAAAAATGTCTGTCGAAATGCCACAATCAGGAATAATACTTCTTATTAGGGAAATTCTATCTAAATACCATTCCCTAGTGTATTTACGGTTCATTAATTCCAAAATACGGCTACTGCCTGATTGTACGGGCAAATGAATGTTTTTACATAAGTTATGATGTTGAGCAATAGCCCTTATTGTTTCTTCACTCATATCCTTGGGATGGGAAGTGGTAAATCGAATTCTAATATTTGGAACGGCTTCTGCTGTTAAATGAAGTAAATCGGCAAAAGAATAACATGTCTCTCCTTCTTTGTACAGATAAGAATTTACATTTTGACCCAATAAGGTTATTTCTTTATAACCTTTCGTTTCCAAATCTTTTATTTCATTCAAAATACTTTGATATGGACGACTCCTTTCTCTACCTCGGGTATAAGGGACAATGCAATAGGAGCAAAAATTGTTGCAACCTCTCATTATAGATACGAATCCACTAATATGATTGTGCCCAATACGTTGCGGTATAATTTGTTGGTATGTTTCTGTTTTAGAAAGATCTATATTAATGGCTTTTTGCCCATTTTCTACGGCACCAATAAGATTGGGTAAATCAAGGTAAGAATCAGGTCCAACAACAAGATCGACCACTTTTCGTGATAATAAATCCTCTTTGATTCTTTCAGCCATACAGCCTAAGATTCCGACAATTAATTTTTTCTTTTTTCTTTTCAAGGATTGGAAATAGTCTAGACGAGAAAAAGCCTTCTGCTCCGCGTGTTCACGAATAGAACATGTATTGATAAAGATGGCATCGGCATTTTGTATGTTTTCCGTAAGAACGTATCCACTCATTTCCATGATAGAGGCAACAACTTCGCTGTCTGCAAAATTCATCTGACAACCATAGGTCTCAATGAATAATTTTTTTTCAGAATCAAATAATGTCGGTTGTACATTATGAAGTTGGTCGGCCACCGTCTTGTTTTCCATGGATATAAAATTATTTTTGTAAAGGTATGATTTAATTTTTTCAGATGCAAAAAAACGACTGGTTTCAGTTAAAATAAGTTAATTCCGCAAACGATTGCGAAAATAATTTTGCAATCGTTTGCGGCAAATAAAAAAAGATATTACATTTGCAGTGAAAACAAAACCGAGAGGTTTTTTTTATAGTTAAGGTTAAGGTTAAGTTAAAAGGAGGGCAACGGCTTTCCTTTTAACTTTTCTGTTTTAAAAAAGGAGTATCTTTGTCTACACAATGTATGTATAGAGCAAATTAAGAAAGTATATATAATCAATTGATGCAACAATTTAACCTAGTTAGAGATGAATTTTTATAAGAAAATAATTAGAATACCCGGTAAACTCAAAGGCTTGTTTTTTGTTTGCAGGGTGGATAGACTTGTGCCAATACAACTTTTTGACTTTATGGCACACATAGCTCGTTTATCAAGATGGATATCAGAACACAAAAATAGCTGTAAGAATGATTTTTACACACAAACATTTAATTACAAAAAGCGAGAATCGTTGTATGAACAAGTGATAAATGCCTGTAATTTAGATACAAATATTGATTACCTTGAGTTTGGTGTTTCAAAAGGGGTTTCTTTCAAATGGTGGGTTAATAGGATAAAAAACTCAGATGCTCGGTTTTATGGGTTTGATACTTTTACCGGACTTCCTGAAGCTTGGGGACCATTCAAAAAAGGAGACATGGAAAATGGCAATAATCCCCCCGTCATAGAGGATAATAGGCATGAATTTTATCAAGGGCTCTTTCAGCAAACCTTACTTCCGTTTTTAAGTACGTACAATCCTTCTAAAAGAAAGGTAATACATATGGATGCTGATATATATTCGGCAACTCTTTACGTCTTGACACTGATTACTCCATTTCTCAAATCGGGAGACATAATATTTTTTGATGAATTTAGTGTTCCTCTTCATGAGTTCAAAGCCTTTAAAGAATGGAGTAGTTCTTTTTACATAAATTACAAGGTATTGGGTGCTGTTAATAATTTTTACCAAATTGCTGTAATAATACGATAATTTGCTTTAGCAAATTATATAGTAGAAGTCAAAAATGAATGTTATAAACATTGGAATTGAAAACTTTTTTACAAGAAATTTGTTTTAAAAGGCAAATTGTCATACATTCACACAACTATGTCTATTACCACGTATATTGTACTTTTTATACTTTTCATTACGATTTTTTTCAAAAAAAGAAAAAAACCGAATGAGAATCATGTGCCGGAACATCCTCCCATTGTTTTTAATCCCCGTGGAAGTTCAGAAAAAACGGATCCTCCAAAAGAAAAAAAACAAGGAGCGGATTTGATTTCAATGGATTATCAACCTATGGAAAATAATATGGTAAAAATGCAGACAGAAGAAAGAATCCCTTTAAAATCTGTTTTTGCTCAAGATAAAAAAGAGGATGAAAATAAGGAAGCTCTCGCTTCCTTAGATGATCCGGAAGAGGTTAGAAAAGCGATTATCTATACTGAAATTATTAATAGAAAATATTGATTTTTAATATTTTATGACCAAAATGGAAGTTTTAGACCTTTTTATTTTCTTTACAAGGAAATAGTTATTACCTTTGCCTATAACAAAAAACGAAAAGGGAGTCTCGATTTATTTCGAGATTCTTTTTGTTTTTAAAAAAGGATGAATTAATTATTAATAACCACTAAAAATTAAATTTTATGGCTATCATTTATATGACCGAAGAGGGGTATAAGAAGTTGATGGATGATTTAAATTATCTTGAATCTGTAGAGCGACCATCTATTTCCAGACAAATAGCAGAAGCTAGGGATAAGGGAGATCTGTCTGAAAATGCGGAATATGATGCAGCCAAAGAGGCTCAAGGTATGTTGGAAATGAAAATCTCCCAACTAAAAGATAATCTTCAAAATGTTAGAATTATCAACGAAAAGCAACTAAATACAGATTTTGTTCAGATTTTGAACAAAGTAAGAATTCGTAATACTAAAACGAAACAGGAATTGGTATATATGCTTGTCTCTGAGGCAGAAGCAAATCTTAGAGAAGGTAAAATATCAATAAACACTCCTGTTGCAAAGGGTTTGCTCGGCAAGAAAATTGGCGACAAAACACAAATTTCGATTCCTTCAGGAGTTGTAGAATTTGAAATTGTAGATATTACATTTTAAAATAAACATATATATGGCAACAATATTTAGTAAAATAGTAGCGGGAGAAATTCCTTGTTACAAGATCGCAGAAACAGAAAAATATTTTGCATTCCTAGATGTAAATCCTCTTGTTAGGGGTCACGTTTTGGTGATACCTAAACAGGAAGAAAGTTATATTTTCAACTTGGATGATGACACTTTAGCCGGGTTGCATGTTTTTGCAAAAAAAATAGCAAAAGCTGTCGCTAAAGCTATTCCTTGCAAAAGAGTGGGAATGGCTGTTATTGGTTTGGAGGTGCCTCATGCTCACATACATCTGATACCTCTTAATAAAGAGGCAGACATTCTTTTTTCCAATCCAAAACTGACTCTCGAAAAAGAGGAAATGGAAGAAATTGCTAAAAAAATTCGAAAAGAACTATAAGGGAAAGCTTATAACAAAGATAAAAACGCAATTTTTAGAAATAGAAGTTGCGTTTTTTATTTGAGAATGGACGTAATATCTTCTTCCAAAGGGTTAATGCTCATTTGTGCCTTTGAGTAGAAAGGTTCTCTCTCTTCCAGTTTATTGTGGACGTAATTGCTGATTTCTTCATTATTTTTATCTCTTAGTAGTGGTCGATTCATTTTTGCCGAAATTAGTCTTTCCACAAGAGCCTCTTGGGGTGTTTTAAGGTAAATAGTTAGTCCTTTTCTATTCATTACGTCCATGTTATCGTAAAAACAGGCAGTTCCTCCTCCGGTTGCGATTACCACATTTTCCATTTCGGCTATTTCCACCAACATTTTTCTTTCTATCTCCCTGAAACCTTCTTCCCCCTTTTCTTCAAAGAGTTGATTAATACTTTTGTGAAAAGTATTTTCTATGTATACGTCAGTGTCAATAAACGATAAACCCAAAGATTCAGCCAACTGCCTTCCAAAGGTAGTTTTACCTGTTCCCATAAATCCGACTAAGAAAATTCGTTTCATACTGTTTTATAATATGGGGCTGAATAAACGAGCAAATGATTGTATAAGTTTTTGAGAAAAAGGACGGTGTTTCCATATGGAATACTGTAATCTCTTGCAATGTTTCAAGTCTTTGAGAAATATGTCTTTCAATTCTACACTTTTCCCTTTATCGTAAATAAAAGCACTTATCTCAAAGTTTTGATCAAAACTACGGAAATCCATATTTGCGGAACCGATAATCGCCAATTCATCGTCAACCGCAATGCTTTTTGCGTGAATGAATCCATCTTGGTATAAGTAAACTTTAACTCCGGCAGCTAGCATGGAACGTACAAATGAAAAGGAAGCTTCGAGAGACAAACGCACGTCTGACCGGCTCGGAATCATTATCCGCACATCAATTCCACTTAATGCGGCACATTCCAAAGCGTTACCGATGCTTTCATTTGGTAAAAAATACGGAGTTTGCACATAGACATACTTCTGTGCATTTTGTATTGCATGACAAAAACCCTGCATAATTCCTTGCCAAGTTGAATCCGGTCCGCTACCCACTATTTGAACATGAGAGTTGTGTTCTGAGTTTGTAATAGGGGAATAATTTTTATCGAAAATCAACTTTTTCGTCATATATAGCCAGTCGGTTACAAATACACTTTGCAAACCGGCTACCCCATTTCCCCTGAGTTTGATGTGAGTATCCCTCCAATTTCCCCATTCCAAACCCTTTGTATATCTGTCAGCAATGTTGAACCCTCCTAAAAATCCGATATTGCCGTCAATGACAAGAATTTTTCGGTGGTTTCTGTAATTAAGCTTATTGGTAAAATACGGGAATCTTAGTTTGAAGAATGATTCTAATTTAACTCCTGCTTTCTGCATTTCTTGAATAGTTGACCTTTTCAATCGCCAACTACCAACGTCATCGTATATAAGTCTGACTTCTAAGCCTTGTTGGGCTTTCTTTATAAGCATATCTTTGAAAAGATTCCCTGTTTCATCTGTTTCTACGGCGTAATACTCTGCATGGATATTATGTGTTGCTTTATCCATTTCTTCGAGCATATCCTTAAACAGGATTTTACCATCAGTATATATTTCGATTTCTGTATTGGAGAAAATGGCAGCATCACTACTTTTGCGAAGTAACTTTATTAGTCGTTTTTGATTTTCCGGAATACATCCTTCAAGGCATTTTTCCTCTGCTGCATAATAATCTATGCGGGAATGTATTTTTCGTTTTATTTTTTTTGAAATTTTTCGTTGGCGTTGAAAACTTCTTCCAAATAAGAAATAGAGAAAAAGTCCAATCAGAGGTAAAAAAACAAGGACTAAAATCCAAGCCGTAGTACGCACCGGATGCTTGTTTTCAAGTAAAACAACAATTATACTCGATACCACCGTGTAAATGTACGCGACAATAAAAATGATGTATAATATTTCGGATACAATTTCCATATATTATTGACAGTAAGTTATTATTTTATTGTTTCCAAAGCAATGTATGCTATTGATGGCAGCTCTTACACAAGGGGCTTTTGTCCCTTCGTAAAGGCAAAAATCAGATATTTCCTTTTGTATCTCATCGTAAAGTCCAAGTTCCAAAAAAGATTCCAATACCTGTTTTCCTCCTTCTACAATAAGAGAATTTATGTTGTTTTTGTACAGATAATCAAGTATTTGAGGAATGATGTTTTTTTCAAAATTTAATTTTATAAACAAAGGGTTACCTTCTTCATTTTTTATTGCGTTGAAAATAATAGTTTCCGCTTGCCGGTCGAGTAATTTGTAATGAGAAGGTATTTTCAATATTTTGTCTATGGTAATTCGTATTGGATTTTTTCCTGACCAACGTCTGGTAAGCAGTTTTGGGTTATCTTTCAGTGCTGTTTTCGTGCCTACCAAAATCGCCATTTCTTCTGCTCGCAATTTATGCACAAGCGTTTTGGTTATTTCATTGGATATTTGGATAGGGTTTTCTTCTTTGCCATCTAAAAAGCCATCTTTACTTTCTGCCCATTTCAACAAAATAAAAGGTCGTTTTTTTGTGTGAAAAGTAAAAAAATGCCTGTTTAATAGTAAACCTTTGTCTTCCAATAGGCCTTGTTCTACTTGTATGCCCGCTTCTCGCAATTTTTTTATTCCGTTACCGCTCACTTCTGGATTTGGGTCTGTATTGCAAATAATAACTTTTGGAATACCGTATTTGATAATGAGATCAGCACAAGGAGGCGTTTTCCCGTAATGCGAACAAGGTTCGAGGTTGACATAAAGGGTTGAGTGGGTAAGTGCATTTTTGTCTTCCACGGAAGCGATTGCATTTACTTCCGCATGTGCTTGTCCGAATTGTTGGTGATAACCCTCTCCAATAATTTTGTTCTCCGAAACAATTACACATCCAACCATCGGATTGGGAGCAACATTTCCGATTCCTAATCGTGCTAGCTGAAAGCAGCGGTACATATAGCTTTCTTCTGCTGTCATACAGATTTTGTTTTCTATATAAATTTCGTCAATATCCGAATCCTTTTTGATTATTTTAGTAGTTTTGTGGCATGGAAAAACTCAAAGTTTTATTTTCTTCACAACTACAAGGCATATATCCTGCCTGTGAGATAGAAAGTTTTTTAAGACTGAGTGTGGCTCATATCTGTCATTTGCCTTTCAGGCAAACCCGTTTTCACAAAGATATAAAAATTACTAATACGCAATATCTTGTTTTTGAAACAATTGTAGAAAGATTAAAAAAATCGGAACCAATTCAGTATATTTTAGGAGAAACAGAATTTTTCGGATTACCCTTTGATGTATCACCTGCTGTTCTTATTCCACGTCCTGAAACAGAGGAACTTGTAGAGTGGATAATAAAGGATTTTAGCAATATGCCATCCTGTAAAATTTTGGAATTTGGAACCGGTAGTGGTTGCATTGCTATTTCGTTGGCGAAAAATATGCAAGGGTCCATTGTTTCATCAGTAGATATTTCCTCGGATGCCTTGCAAGTGGCACGGGAAAATGCAGAAAAGAACCAAGTCCAAGTTTCCTTTATACAGCAAAATATGTTGAATTTGGATGAAACAGTTTTTCAATCGTTGTATGATGTGATTGTAAGCAATCCTCCGTATGTTTGTGAAAAGGAAAAATTGCAGATGCAACCCAATGTCCTTGATTTTGAACCCCACTTAGCTTTATTTGTTGAGAATGAAAATCCATTAATTTTTTACGATAAAATAGCTGTTTTCGCAAAAAACAAATTATCAAAAAAAGGAGCTCTCTATGTTGAGATTAACCAAACACTGGGAGAGGAAACGTCGGCATTATTTGCCCAATATGGATTTAACGTGGAATTAAGAAAAGATATTTCCGGAAATGATAGGATGATAAAAGCCGTAAAACGATAAAAATGGATACTTCTCACTACGAAAAAATGGCGACCTTTTGTTCTTATTCGGAGCGTTGCATTTCTGATGTAACAAAAGCATTGGAAAAAATGGAAATGACACCCGATGAAATGGACGAAATTATCTCTTTGTTGGTAAAAGATAGGTTTTTGGACGAATCGCGTTATGCAAATGCCTACGTTCGCGACAAATTTCGGTTCAATAAATGGGGCAAGCAAAAAATGGCATATATGTTACGCCAAAAAGGTCTCAAAGAAAACGATATACAAAATGCCTTCGATGAAATTTCCGAAGAGGAATACGAAAATGTCCTCACACAAATATTGCTAGCCAAAAAGAAATCCACAAAAAGTAATAATCCCTACGACCTTCAAAACAAATTATTTCGTTTTGCCGCAGGCAGAGGTTTTGAGCCCCATTTCATAGGTAAAACCATAAAAAAGGTGCTTGAAAAATAACTACATCGTTATCAAAATCAAAATTTGTGCAAACAAAATACGTAAGAACATGGTGAGAGGGTATACTGCCGCATAAGCAGTTGCTTGTGCCTGAGTGTGTGCAATTGAATTTGCAAATTCCAGTGCAGGAGGATCTGTCATTGCTCCCGATATTATACCGCAGATTTTCAAGTAATTATATTTTCTCAAACGAGCGATAATGGCTACAATCATGATAGGAAAGAAAGTTATGGCGGCACCATAAAGCATCCACATATATCCGCCGTTTTGTATAGTTTCCACAAACTCTTTTCCTGAAAGCAAACCTACCGAACCAAGAAATAATATAATCCCTAACTCACGAAGCATCATATTCGCTCCCGGGTTCATGTAAAAATCCAATTTGCCTATACGACCTTTGTGCCCCAACAAAATAGCCACCAGCAAAGGACCTCCTGCTAAACCAAGTTTTGCAGGAAAAGGCAATCCGGGAATAAAAATAGGCAAGCTGCCTAAAATTACACCTATAAATATACCTATAAATATAGGAAGAACGTTAGGAGAAGAAAGTTCTTTTATAGAGTCTCCGATTTCTTTTTGCACATCCGGCAAGATACCCTTTTTACCTACAATTCGAACCGTATCTCCCAATTCTAAAGTTGTTTGGAAAGTTGGTAAAATTTCCATACCGGCACGGAAAATGCGTGTAATGCTTGCTTCGTAACGGCGATAAATACCAATCTGTTTGATTGTTTTTCCGGCAATTTTTCGGTTAGTAACCAATACATTAATCATCGCCATATTGCCCGAAACTTCTTTCTTATCTCCGATTTCTACTTCTCCGATTTTTGCTGCGAGAGCTTCAAGATGGTCTCTTGTAGACACCCCATAAATAATATCTCCGGCTTTTACTTCTTCATTTTCGTTAGCGATGAGGAAAGAATTACCCCTTTCTATTCGAGAAATAGCTAATTCATTGTCAATCAGATTTTTGATGTAGCTGATTTTTTGTCCTATCAAATTCGGATTCGTTACGGTTACCTGAACACTCTCCAACTTTGAACTGTTTGCTCCTATCTGTTTGTTATATGCTTCAATTTCCTTTTCTACCTTGATGCCGAAAAACTTACGAATTAAAAGCATCGTTAGGATAATTCCCATTATACCGAAAGGATAGGCAACGGCATAAGCCATACCTGCTTTTTCTGACATCAGGTGGGCTGCTTCCGAGCCACTTTCTCCAATGATTTGTTGAGCAGCTCCCAATCCCGGAGTGTTTGTCACGGCTCCGCACATAATTCCGGTTATTTCTTCAGAACTGATGGTGCCGTTTCCCAAAATGAAAATTAAATAAGCAACGCCAAAACCTAAACCAACGATAGTAATGGCAAAAAGATTCAGACGAAGACCATCGTTGCGGAAAGTTTTGAAAAAACGAGGACCGACATCAATACCTATGGCATAAACAAACAAAATAAGTCCGAATTCTTTTACAAAATGCAAGATATCGGGGTCAGTGTTTGCTCCAAAATGAGAAATTGCCAAACCGGCAAACAAAACGCCTGCTATTCCAAGTTTTATTTTCTTCACTTCTATTTTACCTATGGCAATGCCGACAAGAGCCGTCAGGCATAAATAAATAAGAGTGGAAGCCAACCCTGAATCCGTAAATAATTTTGTAATAGTATCCATTGTATTTAGTTCTTTTTGATGCGTAAAATGCTCTTTTTGAGTGAAAACGCCAAATTCGGGCACAAAAGTATGAAAAACAACTATAATAAAAAAACAAAAAGAACTATATTTTTATTTTGTCTTGTACCATAAAAAATTGAATAGAAGGCATTTGTACAATCATTGTCTCCAAATTTGTTGTTAATTAACATATCTTGAAATTTTTTATCTAGATTTCTCTTAA